>Ga0116231_10006196_pt1 | contig 23013 bp, 15 predicted proteins | sample S1TSphgellanicum_2_FD_89695 | JGI IMG/M metagenome (GOLD analysis project Ga0116231, IMG submission 89695) | Host-associated microbial communities from peat moss isolated from Minnesota, USA - S1T2_Fd - Sphagnum magellanicum MG | ecosystem: Host-associated > Plants > Peat moss > Unclassified...
GACTCCACTTTGGGAGGTCCCGGGAAAAAGAGCCATTTGGATGCAAGTGCGATGGAGAGCTGCAGAAAATACTATATGGGGGAAGGTGGTGGCTTCCCCTGAGTCCGGGCCGTTGTGAATCAAGTGAGTCCAAGGTAGCCTGTGGCTTGTCCCAACACCTAAAGGGTGCAAAATGAGTTCTAACCAACTTGTTGGTTGAATTTGGATGCAAGACTGGGTAATTGAGTAAGCTTGTCCTTCTTCCTAGTCTATCTCAGAGCTTTTAGCACGCCCCTCTCACCCCCTTTAGTGCTGGAAGCTGGGAGCGCACCCCGAGTCCAAATTTTTTACAATTTGAGTGACTTAGTCCCAACTTGGGGCTAACTTGGGACTTGGGAGCACGTCACAAAATGTCATGGAGATTGAATAGTCATATTTTCCACTTTTTATTTTAGTTCAATCCAATTTTCAAAATTTGGCTTGAATTTGACATATAACTCCAAGATCAACAAGTTGCATGCTTCATGAGCCTCTTCTTATATGTTGAGGGTTTTGTTGATAATTGAAGGGTTTTTTAATGCAAGAATACATATTATCTTTTTTTTGACATGAATGTATGCTTTTGTTGGCATTCCTTCTAGACTATTGATACATAATCTTTTGTTTTGTGTTTTTGTTAGCATTTAAATATTAACATTCAATACTCTAGACACTTGATTTTTTTATTGTGTTTTGTTGACATTTGACACTTTTTGGACTTTAGACTTGTTACATAGCTATTATGTGCAAGTTTCAAAGTGAAAGATTTTGTTAAACATCTTAAGGATTAGAAATGTACAAAAGGACAACAAGCTTCCTCTCTTTGCGATTGACTTTGATGATGATAATAGGATAGGAGTTGAGGTTTCGATTGTCCAAGCAAACATAATTTTAAAAATATAAATAGTCAAAGGGTCCTATGTTTTGTAAGATCATGGTGTGAGTTAGAATGAGATCAACACATTGATAGTAAAATGATTATAGCTGGGTTGCACATGATGCATATTAACCATATGTAAACAAACAAAATTCATTTATATTATTAATTACAAATATCTCATAAAACCTTTGAATGTGAATTTAAAATTTAGAGTATATTCATGAATTAAGGAGTCAATTGATGTGTAACCACTATTAAGCTTTAAATCATTAAAATTGTATTTAATTCCAAGCTTTATGAATACTTAGTAAATTTATACATCAATGTTTTCAATATATCAATATGACATTTGGATAAATTTGAAAGTAATCTAATGAATATGTAAGATCAAAGTCAATAAATAAATTAAGCACACCATTTTATTTTGGAGTTTTTTTATAACAAAAAACATAAATGGGGTCAAGTCATGGTTGAAAATGTTTTTGGTAGTTTGAAAAAAGTCATAAGGAGCTCCTACTTCAATCAAATTTGGGTCTTAATCTTTTACTTAATGTTTTTATTTGTTGTTTGTTGCATAACCTATTGTAAATGAAAGATGATGTAAGTATTGAACGTTTTTTGCACATCATTAAGCTAAAAACAAGTAGTTAACATGAAGATAAATTAGTCAACATTACCCATAATGAACCAATAAATCAACAATAAAATGAAAAAAAGAGGTCTAGAGATAATTTGCAAAGGAAATTGACTCATTACCTAGGGAAATAGAGAACTTCCCGTGAAATGTAATTACCCTCATCTTATTCGCAATCATCAAATCAAAAAGTTTTGAAAACTATTCAATGCAATCATCTTGTAGTTCTATTCAGGGTCATTTACAAAAATGCATCATTTTCATTTTCATCATTTCCAATTTCAAAAGTGACGATTGGAACCTAAATGTTGTCATTGTTGTTGGCAACCCAAGAAAACGCCATGTTCATCACTTGTGTCAATTTTGTGAGAGCTTTCACCATGTCAACTTGATTTTTCACCATGTTAGTTTGATTTTTGTTGATGTTCTTATCTTTTTCTTTAAAGTAATCAAGTAGCTTGTCAAGGATATTCTCTTGGCTTGCCATAGTATTAACTTGAATTTGGTGAAATAACTCCATCAATAACTGGCGTCCTTTTTTTATAGCTTTAGCCATGGTTTTGTGAGCTAATAGAACACGAAAAGTTGCTTGTCCTTTCTTACATCTTATTATGTTGACTAATTTTGGGGTAGTTGGATTAGAACCTAGCTTGTGCAATAGAACCGTGTGCTTTGTCAAATTCTTGGGGTTCATAAATGGGGTTTATAACGATGTGGAGGCTTTTGGCAAGTTGACACATTGAGCTAGAAACGAGTGGTTTGGGGTTGTTCATATAACCATGTTTTATCCGTGTTATGTGCATAAACCTTGTTTGCTACATTCATATCTTCATATTGCACTCCCAACTCTAGAACCCTATCATCATCATTGAATTCAATGGATTCTTCTAGGGTTGCCTAGCTAGTTTGTAATTTCCATCTCCATTAGCCATGAAGTTTCACATGTGTGGTGCATTGAATATGGGTTGCTTGCCAAGGAATTCATGAATCATTTCATATAATCTTCGCCCAAAGTTATAAAAAAGCCGAAAATTGGTTTTGATTTGAATGTTCATGGCCCAATAGTCTTGATTTTGTCTAATGCCTACTATGAAATCAAATATTTTCGTGAAGTCAATTATAATGGAACTCCATTTGTCCTTGTAGGCATGACCATCCCTTGCATGTTTTGAACAACTTGCATTCATGACAATTGTTGAAACTTTCTTCCACTTTGAAATTGTAGTTTCAAATTTGTGTCAACCATCCATTTTTGTCATACTTTCTTCATATTCTACTTTCTTAGCTTGTACAAGAGCTCGTATTTCTCCATGCTCCCAATTGGCTTAGCGAGGTTTTTTAACCTACACCTGGTTGATAACTTGCTTCTTACCTTTCTATTTCTTTTTTAATGGTTTAGATGCATCTTCATTGGGTTTCAAACATGGGTGATCGGTAAAAATGATTTCTAATGAATTGTGAATGTATCTTCGCATTAGACTTATTTCTTTTGTTTGTTTACATGTACATAATATAGTGATTCAAGAAATCCATTGATCTCAAGTTTATTTATGTATATAATTGACATAGATTCAAGAAATTGAAGAACTCAAGAATCAATACTTTTTTTTTTCTGAACATTCAAATTGTTTTTCATACTTGAACATTGAAATGTTGAAGTCCATGATCAATTGTGGTAGCAGTGACAATTTGTAATTTGACAATCGATAATGATGGTAGTAGTGATGGAATTTTATTATGAAGTTAGAGATGGCACAAAAAGCTTGAGATGCAATCATTATGATGGAAATGTTGAGTTACAAAGTGGATGAGGTGAGAAACAACTATAGCCATGGAGTTTTTTTTATGATTGTTTGGGAATATCTAAAACCAATAGGGAACTTTGAAAGAACAATAAGATGTGTTTTTAAATATGGAACAAGGATAATTTTACGTAACATTGACTTAAAGCACCCATTTTGGGAGTGTTACAAAACATTGTGATAATATTTTGAAATTTTGAAATTTTGTAGATTTTATGATTTTTTATCACTAGCCTACCATTAACCTACCACCAACATAACAACATCTACCTACATCAAATGCCATGTAGATTTTTGTGTTATCTAACAATTTTGGTGTGATTTGGTGAGAAAAATCAAAATTTTAACATTGACGTAAAAGGTGTTTACCACCAAATGTGATCATCGTTTAAGAAGGGACAACCTTCATTTTGTAGTGTCAACTTCATGCATTGATTGCCTACCTCCAAAATATAATATATAATCATATGTCATTGATTTTTAAAAAAAAACTTTAGCTATTTAATTTTGCTCATAATAGAAAACATGGCCTTCAAAGGGAAAAAATTGAACATATTGAAATTAATCTACAGGACATGTAATTTTTGTTGAAAGAACCAATAACTATTAAAATCAATTCATTACAAGAGTAAATTTTAATCAAACAATAAACTCAAAAAAATTCAAGCTATTAATTCTAGGGTTGAAAACAAGGGGTTTGTTAGCCCAAAAATGACAAATGAAGATCAAATTTCAATTTGCAAGATGTGCTTTGTTCATTAATTGGCTTGACGTTTGTAAGTACTACAACTACAAGTTGTTGATGCAACTTGCATTATATTGTTTGTATTATTTTTTTGTTGTACCTACAATAATATCTTCAAAGGCATTATCACCTTTAGCTATTACCGTAAAGTTTGTCACATTTGGAAACCAACAAGTCTTAATATTAACCTTTCAATTATTTGCAATTTTATTGACAATGGTATAACCCTTTTAAAACTTAACCTCACATTCCTAATTTTCATATATGTATTACCCAAATGTTATAAAAAAATGTGCAAGTCTAGTGGGCTCTTATCAAATAAATGGTTTCATTGCATGTAACTAACTTAAATCACTTCCATTAAACAAAGGAGTTTTTTTGCTCCTACTAAATGTGAAACAATCATCATAACGAAAATATAAATATAAAGGCTTTCTATACATATATATATTTGGACAAAATTGGTAAAACAAGTAAATATTAGTGTAAGCTTATAAAGCTTTGGTTTATGTGTACACAATTACTACTAAACATTCCTCGCCCCCCAATGGTTTGTTGATATGTTTGGTTGCCAATTCACAATTTACTTAACCTATAGTAATTGGGTGTTTGATCAAACTACATAAATAATATCCATTTGTGATCAATGTATATATTTACCATAGCCATAAGCATATATTTAATTAATTTTGGACTTTACAAAAATCCAAAAATACCAATAGACATTTTAGTATGTTCAAAAAAGGAGACTATCAATTATGAATATGACCTTGTGGCCACTAGGTTCTCAACCATAACAAAAGAGCTGGAAAAATCAACAAAATGCAACTTACAACTTACCCCTTTTGGCTAACAAGTTATTTACCACATCAAAAGATTTTGAACATTCAACAAAATGCAACTTACATTAATAATACAAATTACACCTTTTGGTCACCAAGTTGTTAATTACAACAAAAGAACTTGAAAAAATCAATGAAATGCAACTTACAAATTGCACCTTCTAGCCACTAGGTTGTTAAACGCATCAAAAGACTTTGGAAAAATTAACAACATAGAACTTAATACATTAGTCATAAAAATTTCACCTTTTGGCCACTAGGTTGTTGGCAAATAATATAGAAAAAAAATTATTGAATATTTCAAATACAATTTGAACTTTGAGCCATGGTGGCCACTTCAAGGTAGAACGGACAACCTTTAAAAATCAATAAATGAAAAATCCATGGTAAAGAACACTAACAACAACACAAATCGTAAGAAGAAAGTCGATTGCTCCTCTTCTTAGAACTTTTGGGATGGTCCATGGTCAAATATGCAATTAAATCCGCATCATCTTGAAATAAAAATCTCAGTGGAGGACATTGTTGTCTCCCTTTCAAAACTGCAAACGTCGTCACATAGTTTGTGAACAAAAATCACAAGCAATTGCAAACAAAACTCAATACAAAAGAATGAAACCATATTATAACATAATAATTAACATCAAAGATGTAAACTGAAATGAAATGAAATGATTCAAAATGCCTACCCAGAAGGAACATCACATTAGAAAGATCCCCATTGTCACTATTCATATATTGCATGAACCAAGAATAGTGTTGCAAAAAATAACTCAAAAAAGGCTTAGAATACTTGAGCATAAAATCATAATGATCTCGAATTGTCCTTGTGAAAGGTAACTTAATTAAGGTTGGCCACAATTGAAATGCCAAGTCCAACAATTACACCTTATTCCTTAACACCCCTAAAGGATTCCAAAAACAAACCACTCCACTTTGGATTTTGAAGCACTTTGCTAGGTTTGTCATAAAACGGTAATGTTTGATCTTCCATCCCATAAGGTAGCCCACAACAAGCATAATACACACGTTTCAAATCCTTTATATAATAATAAGACCTTGGAGTAATTTGACTAGAAGTCTTCGAGCATTGTTCACATCCCCAAATAAAAACAAACTCATCCATGAACTTTTCTAGCATTAGCATTGGAAGAACTTCCAACAATGAAACATCTTCAAGTTTCATACAAGGCCAAATTGCAATGTAGAACTTTTTAAAAACATTCGAAACAAAATTTTCAACTCTAGTTCTAACTTCAACTTTGCTCTTGTCGATGTTTCTTCCAAACACTCGTGCATTCCCTTGTTGAACAACACATTGTGGCACATAACACAACATACAATTCACATTGAGAATTAACAATTTTTTGGGTCTTGTAAATTTTAACCATCCACGTGAACCCATTGAAGTGCCTTTGATTTGTTTAGTTGAGTGCAACGCAATATTGAACTACAACGATAACAAAAACTTCATTAGTTAAATAAAGTATAGAAATTCAATGGAATATTAATTTATTGTTCATTATTATGATAATGTGCAATCAATAATAATGTTATAATCTTAAGTAGGACGTTGAATCACCACGAACTTCCACTAGTGTTTATAACAAGTATTTAATACCACAATGTGCCATTACCAATTTTTGAAAAAATAGATTCCAACAAACACATGGCGGCCACTAAGCCATGTTCCAACAAACACATTATTGATTATGATTTATAATATACATGAGAAATAAACAATCATTCAAATCGAGTCAAGAAAATAGAGACAAAAAATATCATGTTCAACTATACATACATCATGACATAAAAAATTCAAATAATATATTTCATTAAAAAAAATTTCCAAGTTTCAATTTCATCCTGTTACGAAAAATGTCATGACATTTGGATGAATATTGTAAGGCCAATTTTTCACACCAAGGGTTGGAAAAAAGAACATGTGTAATGTTCCCAAATGGATTACATTCCAAAAATTTAGAAACCCACATTCCAGATGAATGCAAGGATTCCAAGTATGAGAGAACAGTTTTAAGCAAATAATTATTGTTTGTTCTGGATGAATAAAACGTATGAAGGAAAATGGCACTAAAAGGAGGGTTAAACATACTCTTGTGAGGCATGTCATCTATAAGCAATGTATTTCCATAATTTGTACCTGGGAACATATGAAAAAAATTGTCTAGGTTTTTATGGAGAACATGCTTATTAGGCTTCTCAAGGAGGAAATGTTCATTTCTAAAGCAAAACATTTGGTCTACTATTCTTGAAGATGGAACGAAAACAATAGTTTTCTCCCCAATTATTTCCAAGTGCCTAGCAAAGTTCCTCTTCATTGCGAAAGACCAAATGTAAATAATTGATTTTTTAAAGGAACTTTTTCAACCACTACTACAATTCATGGTTTTTTGGCTAGGTTTTTTAGTAAAAAAATACTCAAAAGTGACAAGCATAAAGAAAACCACCCTATCAATCTGGACAAGTCATTTTGTACATATCTAACATGATTGGACAATCAAATTAGACCTTGTCATTTTGATTGGTGGAATGATCAACTATTTTACTAGTGGATAGTGGACCATTTAGTTGAGTCAATTTTATACCTAAATTAAAATCATTTTCTGGATTATTATTTTAAAAATTAATAGGTAGGTAAGTAGGTAAGTAAACAATAAATAGGTTTAGATAGGTCAAAAAAAGGCACTTAGGTAGGTAGGTGCTAGTTTAGTTTAGCTTAGCCTACCTTACATACCTAACCTAACTACCTTAGTTTGACCTACCTATCCTAGCCTTCTTAACATGCACATAGGTTGTAATTATAAGGAATTGAACCCCAACAAACCTTCCTAATGATAAACCAAATCCTTACCAATGAACTACACCATCAAAAGTGTTCAACTTTTATCAAGTTTTTTATTTCACATGTTCATTTCACGTCATTAAACATAATGGCTAAACCTAGGTAACAACTAGTGTCTAAACTTAATAATTTAAAATAATGGTTAAACCTAATGGCCAAACCCAATAACTTAAAGTAATAGCTAAACCTAATTGCTAAACTTTGGGTAGTGATTTAGAGTAATGGCTAAATTCAATGATTTAAACTATTAGTTAAATTTAATGGCTAAATTCAATGATTTAAAGTAATGGCTAAATTTAATGGCTAAATTCAATGATTTAGACTATTGGCTAAACCTAGGGGCTAGATTTTCACTTAAACTATTGGTTAAACCTAGTGGCTAAACTCAATGCTTTAAAATAATAGCTAAACCTAATGGTTAAACTCAATAACTGAAACTATTAGCTACACCTAATGGCTAAATTCAATGACTTAAAATAATGGTCAAATGTAGTGTCTAAACTCCATGACTTAAAGTAATGGTTAAACTTAATGGCTTGAATTATTGGTTAAACCCAATGGCTAAGCTTAGTGGCTTAAAGTAATGGTTAAACCTAATGGCTAAACTCAATGGCTTAAAGTAATTACTAAACATAATGGTTAAACTCAAAGACTTAAACTATTGGTTAAACCTAGTGGTTAGATTCAATGACTTAAACTAATGGTTAAAGTTAATGCTTAAAGTAATGGTTAAACTCAATGATTTAAGATATTGGTTAAACCTAGTGGCTAAATTTAATGATTTAAAATAATGGCTAAACTTAGTGGTTAAACTCAGTGATTTAAACTAATGGTTAAATCTAATGGTCAAATTTAGTGTTTAAATAATGGTTAAACCCAATGGCTAAACTTAGTGGCTTAAAGTAATGGCTAAATTTATAATGGTTAAACTTAATGGCTAAACTCAATGACTTAAAATAATGGCTTAACTTATTGACTTAAAATAGTGGTTAAATTTAGTGATTTAAAGTAATGGTTAAACTTAAACTTAGTGATTTAAAGTATTAGTTAAACTTAGTAGTTAAATTAAATGATTTGAAGTATTGGCTAAACCTAGTGATTAAACTCAATGATTTAAATTAATGGCTAAACCTAATGGCTAAACTCGATGATTTAAATTAGTTGTTAAACTTAGTGATTAACTAATGGTTAAACTTAGTGGCTAAATTTAATGGCTTAAATTAATGGTTAAATTTAATGGTTAAATGTAGTGGTTAAATTTAATGATTTAAAATAATGGTTAAACTTAATACTTTAAAATAATGGATAAACTTAGTGATTAAACTTAATGACTTAAAATAATGGCTAAACATAATGCTTAAACATAATGCTTAAACCTTAATTATACCTAATGATTAAATCTAATGGTTAAATTTAATGGTTAAATTTAGTTAATAAACCTAATGGTTAAACATAGTGGCTAAACTTAAAATATACTTCAACTACACTTATTGGCCAAATTTAATTGTTCAACTTAGGTTAAACCTAATGCCAAAATATAATGGCTAAGCATAATGGCTAAATTTAAATTAAATTTGATGGCTAAAATTTGATTAAACTTAATGGTTAAATCTAGTGGCTAAACATAGAGGTTAAACCTCCTGGTTAAAATTAAGTAAGCAAGTGGATGGATAGGTAGGTAGATAATATGTAAGTAGGTCGGTAGGTAAGTAGGTTCGTCATATGAAGGTGAAAAACATAGGTAGGTATGTAAGTAGGTGGGTGAGAAGGTATAGGTAAATAAGTTAGTAAGTAAATAATAGGTAGGTAGGTGGGTCTGTAATAGGTAGGGAAATAATTAATTAATTAAATAGGTGAATCAATAGGTAGGAGGTAGATACATAGGGTAGTAGACCATGTCATATTTGATTAAGGATCATTGGCCATTTTGATTAAGTGTTCAACTTGACTAAGGACCATTGGTCATTTTGACTAAAGATCTTTAGCCATTTTGATTAAGTGTTCAACTTGACTAAGGACCATTAGTCATTTTGACTAAAGATCTTTGGCCATTTTGATTAATTGTTTAACTTGATTGAGGACCATTGGTCATTTTGACTAAAGATCTTTGGCCATTTTGATTAATTGTTTAACTTGATTGAGGACCATTGTCATTTTGACTAAAAATCTTTGGCCATTTTGATTAATTGTTCAACTTGATTAAATACCATTGACCATTTTGATTAAAGTTGTCCAACTTAATTATGTGTATTTAGTCAAATAAACCACTATAGTTGAATTGATCAATCAACATATAAAACAAACTCTTCATGCATTGAGTAAAAACCTTAGTCGATGTACTTTTAAAAATTTATTTTAAAGCTTTTTATCACATTGTAGGTTCAACATCATACATTGTTTTAGGGTTATGACATCTAATGTCAAAATATATAACGGCATTATATTATAATGAGGAAAATGATAACAACAATGTTTAGGGTTTAGCAAATCTTTTTTGGAGAGTGTAGTTTTCTCTATTGTGCATTCTTTTTATTATGATCGCACATCAATTTGCAAATACATTTGTCCTAGAAATGAAATAGAACTAAAATTCACAAAATAACAAATAACCTTGCTTTAAAAAAAAAAATTGGTTCTATAATTGTTGCCATCTATTGTTTTCTTATAAATACAACTAGGATGAAATTACTTATTGATTCTATGAATTCCAACTACTCCATAGTTTTAGATGTTGAAGGGTGTCGAAATAGGATACCACATATCCATTTCATTTGTAGACCCTATCCAAATTCAATTTCATAATTTTTTTACTTCTTATCAATCTTGCATTTTCACAATCAAACCTTAATTTGTTGATGACATGAACTTAAGGTTTTCGGCACAATAAAACAAATGGGATCCATTTTAATAGACGAATTGAAGAGACATGTGAGTGAATGTTAGGAATTGGACGATCCATCAAAACTCTAAATAATTTGTTCCATTACAATGTCTATGATCCTTTTGAGCGATTATTTTTGAGCAATTTGATATAGTCTTGAAAATTGGAGTTTCAAAAATTTGATGATATTTGTGTTTCATTTGAAATGGGTTTAGAGTTTAGGACTTAATGATTGAGATGCATACTATAACTTTCAATTCCATTCCTTCCCCTGGAAATCATATTCATGATCTACATCAAGAAACAACAAAAAAATCTTTAATCAAAATCGTTACGACCAAAAAAAAAATTTAATTCTACACATTTTGAAGCCCTTCAGGCAAAAAACAATTCGCTTTCAAAACATCACTTCGACAAAACCATCGTAAAATCCCATTATGGGAGTTTTTTGTTGGTTTTGTTGGTTCGAAAACACCTAGTGGCTACCAGGTGTTTTTGTCAAATTTTGTTAATCCAAAAGCCTTTAGTGGCCACCAAAAGTTTTCGTTGATTTTTGTTAGTCCAAAAACCTCTAGTGGCCACCAAACGTTTTCGTTGATTTTTGTTAGTCCAAAAACCTCTAGTGGCCACCAAACGTTTTTGCTGATTTTTGTTAGTCCAAAAATGCATGGTAACTGCTAGGCCTTTTCATTAGTTTTGATAGATTTGAAAATGTTTGGTGGCCATGAGGCCTTTCGGTTGATTTTGGTGTGTTGAAAAATGCCTAGCGGCTGTTAGGTGTTTTTGTTAATTTTGGTAGGTTTGAAAACACCTGGTGGTCGCCAAGCTTTTTCGTTGATTTTGGTGCCTCAAAAAACGCCTGGTGGTTTACAAGGTGTTTTTGTCAATTTTGATGTGTCGAAAAAACTCTTGGTGGTTACCAAGTATTTTTGTTAATTTCAGTGCATCGAAAAACACATGGCGATTGTCAAGCATTTCATCAATTTTGGTGTGTCGAAAAACGCCTTTTAATTGCCAAGTATTTTTGTCAATTATGGTGCGTCAAAAAACACCTAGCCCCACTAGGCATTTTTGTTGCTTTCAGTGGGTCCAAAAACGCCTAAAGATGGCCATATGTTTCATCTTTTTCAATAGGCACAAAATGCTTGGTGGCCACTAGGGGTTTTTGTCCTTTTTGATAAGTGGGAAAACGCCTAGTGGTCACTAGGCATGTCCGTCCCATTTGTTGGGTTAGAAAATGCCTAGTGGTTGCCAAATGTGTCATCGCTTTCAATGAACTCAAAACGCCTGGAGGGCACAAGGCTTTTTTGTCCATGTTGATAGGCAAAAAAATGCCTTGCAACTGCTAGGCATTTTTGTCTCGTTTTGTGGGCGTAAATTGCATACAGGTTACCAAGTGTTTTTGTCCAATTGTTGAAGGTGGAAGTCTTTTTGACTTGGCCATAAATTTTCCTCTGGTTTTTGAACATCAAGTATGCCTTGTGCCTACCTCCTCATTATTGAATGGGGAATACACCTAACGATTGTTAGGAGCTTTTGTCATGTTTGAGAAGGTTAAAAAGTCTAGGTGGGAGTTGGGGTCTTTTGATTCATTTTGGAACACAAAAAACTTAAGAAAAGAAAAACATTTTTCTAATGGGAAATTAGAAAATGTGTGGTGCTGCTAGGAATTTGGAAACATTATGGATAGCTGAATAGGCCTATCACCCACCACATGGATCCTTCTATTAGTAACATTAGTCGAATGTCAAAGTTTTTTTATGGCCTATGTGTAGAGGCATTTTTAGTATTTTAAAGCAAGGTTTGAGATTTGTTCATCGGGATACAAGGCACAGTGTTTTGCTTCAAATGTTAAACAAGTTTCTTTTACCACAATATTCATCACAAATGAAATTGTATGTAGAAAACGCGAAGCCATGGGCTCTCAAGTAAAAACTAATGATAGTGTCACGATTTGGGATTACAGCGAGGCTAACAGGATCCAGATTGGGATTAGATTGTGAAAGGATTTATTGTTAGTGCCCATCCATAGTTGTGAAGGTGATGCACCCCTAAACTCTTTGATGGACTCAGTTGCGAGTCCAAAGAAAAAAACAACGGAAGGAGAAGGAGTTGGTGTGCGCTCCTTGGCTTGCAACACTTCGGGGGTAGAGGGGCGTGTTAGAGCTCTAGGATGGGATTAGGAAGATTGACAAGCAAGTCACTTATTCATACGAACTTGCACAAACCAAACAATAGGTTGATAAATGCGTAGTTGGAACACCTTTGGTGCATGGACGAACCAAAGGCAAACACGAACTCACAAGACTCACCACGGTCCAAACTTGGGGGAAGCCACTACCTTCCCCCTTATAGTATACTTTGTGCCTGGCCACATGACCAACACCCAAATGTCATTTTGTCCCGGGATTCCCAAGTGGAATTCCCAAAGTTAAAACTCCCACGACTTTGGGGGCCCATAACTTTGTTTGAAGACCTCTGATTGAGATGAGTTATGAAGCAAAGTTGTAGCCTTCGTTGAGAGCTTTCCAATGGTATGTGGCACGTTACCTTAATGAGAAGAAATTGGGGCGATTATTGACTTTTAGTGGTCAGAGTCAAATTGTCAATTTGACTTCCGACCCTTCTTTTGGCCATAACTTGTGTTTGAAGTGTCGAAATGGATCATGCAAGCTCATTTTAGACATCTAAGTTTCAAAATATTTTCACTGATATAAGGAACTTTTTAATATAATGAAGTTTGACCCCTGCAATCGCCTTTTAAAGATTTGGGAATCCATTGGGATTCCAACTCCCAAAGTGGGGAGTTCATTTGGGAGTGTGGGGGTTCATTCCCTCACACTCTCTTACACTCCCAGGAGCATGAAATGTGACTCTCAGGCTCACTCTTGGCTTGCACCTTTGCAAGCCCTTACATTGGTCGTGAGCCCAAGGTTGGGGTTACGACAGAAGGAATGGAAAATTATATCATTATTTTTCTCATATTAATGTTTAAGGCTTACAAACAATAGAGATTCTTTTATTCTTTTATTTGGGTCTTCAGTTGGAAGTGATTGCTTTTGGCATGAAAAGGATGTTTCGCTAAACATGAAGACATTTTTGTTAAGAGGATAGGAGGTAATTGAACAGGAGGGTTTTAACAATCTACGTAAAAGACAATTTTTTTGTAGGGACCTATCTATGTTTGAGCTTGTGTTTTGGGGATTCCATTGATGATGACAATGTGGACAATAGGATGGAAGTAGATTAAGAAGATGATTCAAAGACATACAATTTTGATGATGGCAGGGAAACAAGTTGAAGGAAAGGATCTCGTCGTTCCTTGAAGGAAGGTGTTCATGAAGGAGGAATCAACAAATCAAATGAAGAAGGAAATGTGAAAGGGAACTCATTTTGAAAAAATGATAGGTGGGAGTGGCAAGGTTCTTAATGTGAGCTTATAGTTAATGCTAGGGTGTTTGTTGTGATTGGATGTGTCATAACATCTGACCCAAAGGAAGCAGTCCTTGATAATCAACTTGGAGAAGATCATGTTGGTTTTAACATTTTGTATTGCCCAAATAATGTTTTAGTAGTTATGATTATTTGGAAGTGGCCATTGTCTCAAACCATTTTGGATGGGTTCATTCTAAAAAACTTCTCATATCATATGATGAAACTCACGTACCAACTGTAGATGATGAGGGTCAAAATGATGTTAGGAAAAAACAATATATTTTCCAAAAGAGGAAGTGAAGAAGATGCAAATCGAAATGCTCAATTTCAAGGATCAAAGAACTCTTATTTGAAGAGTCTATTCGTAATGTGAGTGTTATGCAATGTTGTTCAAAGGATTTTTGTCAACATTTTCCTTGGGAAAAGACCCTATTCTTGAGACAAGAGTTCTAGGACTTGTCTTTTGAAGACCATAGAGCATAAGGTTTGGACATTCCAAGAACGTTGCACACAAGAGGAGATATGAAACATCAAAAGTTTATCATGATCCAGGAGATTAAGATTTGTGAAATGGCTTGGTACAAGATTGTTGGTTTGTCGAGATTAACATACATGTTGTACAAAGGTTTTTATAAACAAGATTGCAAGCTTTTACCCCATGGGAACAAAGGTACACATAAACTATGCATTACAACGTGACAAGCGAAGTCTAATCGTCAATCCTTGATTGACTTGTGTGTAAATACAATGTCGCATCAAATGAAAGGAATTGGAAGTGGTAGATAGTATGTATGGCGTTTATTGCCTGATACGTGGAAAAATCTTCGAGAGCAAAATGATGAAATAAGATATAGTGAATAGACAAAAATATATTTGGTTATTTTTAGTGCATTTGCTTATGTAGATTACTGTAGGTAAATGTTATATTTTGAGTTTCATGATTATGTACATGTAGATAAGCAAGGAGTTAAACATTAGATGGGTATTTCAATTAATAATGAGCAGGTTGAGGAAGAAACACCATTTTAACATGGATGTCCAAAAGAGAGGATCGATATATGCCAATGTACTATGTGTGAGTCATTAAAAGATTTGATATCCAAATTGGAAAAGAACAAAAGTGATGTAAAAGAATATGAGTTGGAGTTAAGAAAACATATGCATCAAAAATATTGCAAAAACTTGTACCATACTTAGAGGTCAAAGTATGTCCAATCTAAAAATGAGTTCCTATGTGTTATCCATGATAAAATGGATCATGCAAAAACTACACTCCCAAGGTTCTAAGTGATGAACAAAATGATTTTTGGGCTTGATAATTACCCATTACCCTCATTGATATGATAGCACATGGTCATGGAGATGAGAGGTATGTGTAGTATTCTAATGAATTGTGCCCAAATGATCCTAATTTCACAATTGGGTCATTATTGTGTTTCTTTTGAACTTTGGAAGTGGCTCCAATTTCAAAGTCAAAAGTCTTGTTTGAACACCTTTCGCAAAACACTTTTTTTGCTTGTATGTTGCAAGGGAAATCACATTGCATAGGTGAATTAAAGACACCAAATCAAGCTATTGGTCCTAAGCCTTTGCCAAAAAAAATGTTTAAATGGATAATTGTGTGAAGGACAATAAAAATTGTTATTTGTTAACATTTTTTTCATTATTGATTGCAAGGGAAGTGTTTGAGGAGGTGAAACTTGGATTTCTTGTAGTTGGTCATACACATGAAGATATTGATGGGTGCTTTCGGTATTTGTCAAAAAAAATTGAAAGAACAAAACAATTATATTTTGGCAGATTTGATGAAGGCTTTCATGGTCTCACAAGAGTGACCCTTCATTCTGCAATGGATCCAAGAGATTTTAAACTTTAAAACTTGGCTTGTAGGTTGTTTGAAGGATGGTTTTGAAACTTTGGTAGGGCATACTAATATCCATTTGTTTAGATTTTTGTTGATTCGTTAGGCTAGCCTGTCATGTAGAACAAAGTCTCATCCACAAATAGTGTTTGGAGTTCGACATATGGGCCTCCAATCAAATTGTTGAAATGTAATTTGGATGGATCACCAAAGTTACCTATTGGAGTCCCAAGCCTTGTTCCATATCACCCAATTTGGGGCAATGATGCATTGAAGTTTATGGAGAAAGAAAAGTTCATTAATGTTGGACTATCCAGATATGTGGAATTTTGAAAGCAAGGCATTGATCAAAATGCAACTTATGTAATGAAAATGGCTCCATACGTTGAATATTGGGAGGATATTTTGTTGCATTTGTTAAAATTGTTACCTCTTCAAACTTCAACACTTATGCAACTGGAGGTCTAATTATGGCAAGGCTTCATTGCCAACTAGGATAGAAGTTGATGATGTAAAAGACCCAATCATGCATCCTTATTGTGGGCCAAAGAATTTGAAACCTTCTTTGGCATGCGCCCCATTTAGAGATTTCAATAATGGGGATTTTGTTCTGGTGAGGCCCCATAATCATTTCCTTGTTCCTGTGTGGATGGGAATAACACAATGTGATGTTGTGAAAGATGAGTAAAATGAAAATTTCAAAATGGTGAGGGGCCAATGGTGGGTTCTAGTGAATAAATGTTCAAATTTGGATGAACAACATTTGTATGAAGATTGTTGGAATGGTAAATGGAAATGTAATTTAACAAATCTAGAATAATGGTTCAACATTTCAGCTATTCTTTTTTCCTTTACTACTCGAAAAAATACAACAAATAAAATTCAAATTAGTATTCCTTAGGGTTCTACTTTTCGAACTAAAATCAATCTTGAGGCTACTAATGCATCTAATAATTTGTAAATGATGTTGAAGACATGATAAAAACATTGGTGGTTTGTCAATCATTTTTTATTATTATTTAGTTGAATGGTTCCAATATCTGTTGTGCATTTTTCATCTTTTGTGTGTCATTGTATTATTTAGTGAATTGAGTTAGGAAATAAATTATTCATGATTTAGAAAAAAAATCACAATTAGTAATCTATTATGTCACACCTAGTGGCCACTAGATGCCATTTTCTTTTCATGGTATATATTAATAAAAATATTAATAAATTAATAGTATTAAGAGTAACATATTTGGTTTCATAAACAAATTTGTTGCCATTGTTGGATTGGCATGGTGCCCCTTGTTTGAAAATCAACCATCTTTTTTACTAATGGGAGGATTGATTTATGGCTTTCATAATCGATAATAAATTTTGTTGCACCTAATGACCACCAAGCGAAACCGTCCTTTCATGGTATATAATATAGTTCCAAATGTATTTGGTGTAGTACATTGAATAACATATTTGGATCCATAAAAAAGTTTATTGCCATTGTTGGATTGGCATGATGCCCCTTATTTGAAAATCAATCATCTTTTTTTTTATTAATGGGAGCTTTCATAATCAATAATAAATTATGTTGCACTTGGTGGCCACTAGGTGAAACCTTCCTTTCATGGTATAAATATTTCCAAATATGTTTGGTGTAGTACAAGTAACATATTTGGATCCATAAAGAAGTCTATTGCCATTGTTGGATTGGCATGGTGTCCTTTGTCATATTTCCGTTGACATATTTTTAAATGACATTCATGCATAAAATGATCACAAAATTATTAAATCTGGTGGCCACCGAATGGAGCCCATCTCATCCACCATGATGCATAAAGTCTTAAATTAAGAATTTAGTCTTAAATTAATTAAATACTTGTTCATATGATTAACAAATTGCATATATTAACAATATAAGGTACTTATTTGAGATTTACCAAATCAAAAAAAAGTGAGCACATGAAAAATATGCAAAATGTTCTTATGTGCTAAAATATATTATCAAATAATTATTTTGGTGAAAAATCTAAGCACAAAGTCTAAATTCATGTTTAAATAATTATTTGTCAAGCATTTGGAGTTAGAAAGTCAAAAGTTGGATAAATGAATTATTTGTGTACATTATTGTGATGTTTAAACTAGATTAACAATTAACATGCGATACAAGAAATTATTTCTTGGACTTGGAACACATATAAGAAATGTAGCCTTCTAGATCTCATTATTATACAAGATATAACATGGAAAATCTATTAATGTTGATTTTGATTTTGATATTCTTGAATTAAAAGAAAAAATTGATGTAAATGGAAGAGGTTGGAAACAGGTTTAGGGTTTAGGAAAAGTGGTTTTTTGCCCAATCTTTTGACATAGCCATAGTGGCAACTATCCACAAGAGGAAAGAACCAAATTTGGACAATAGACATTTTCTAGAGTCCTACTATGTTTTTTGTAAGCTTCAAGAACTAAGGGTCTAAAGATGACGACTTCCATGCTTTCTCTCCTCTGAATGTGGCCAATGAAAGTCATCTAAAAGGAATCTAGAGACAATTTAAAAAAAAAGTGGATTGCATCAATGCAAAATTTTGAACAAAACTATTTGGCTGGTTGAAACCTGAAACCCTTCATATTCAAAAGGTCGACAGTTCTGATGTTCTTGTTTTGTAATGAACTCAATTTGAGAAACATGTAACTCATTGGGTGCACAATGTGATATTATTTCTACAGTTAATATTATAACATATTCCATTAAACATACTAAACAGTTTTATTTTACTGTAAATTACTTAACCAATTACCCATTTGATTGCCCAACAATTTAATTTTCCTTTCACAAAATTTCAACTATTTATAGGTCATAGGTAAATTTATTAATAAAACCACAATAGTTGGTTTGAATACTATTGGAAAGGTTGAACACGACTTGGTACTTATTTAAACCCACAACAACTTGAAAAGGGTTTTTACAAAACAAATGTTTGATGTTATAATAGATGTGTAAAATAGTTGTGCTTACCAGTGAACACCCATGACCTAAAAACTGAAAACCATTGACTTCAATTGTAAAGGAGGTAAAATAACATACCCCTTGGAAATTGGCCATTTCACCTACACCAATAATGTCATCATATGAGAATGAGAGGCCTAATCTAACATGAACATCATTTGGATATTTTGGATGAGAAATATCCAAGGCTGTTCAGGGTGCATAATCTAACATGAACATCATTTGGATATTTTGGATGCGAAATATCCAAATGGTGTTCATGTTAAATTAGGCCTCTCATTCCATACTTAGGCCTAATATCTTTACATGAACCACATTTGTATCTTTTGAAAAATGTCGTTGTACATCCATGGTTTGAAGTTGAAATCACATTTTTATACATACACCATGTTTTTGGTTATGAAACCTATAGAAAGGTTGCTCACACAAATATGATGATTTCATGTGTTTGGAATGGAATAAAAAATGATATTAGAATTGTAAAGATGAGTCATTCCGATACTTTCAATCATACTCCATCAAATTACTTTTTGGAGACTTGATTAAGAAACACATATTTGGTAAATGACTCCTCCATTTCTTTTATTCTTCTTATTTCTCCAGTTTTAACCATAGTGCTAAATAATTATTTTTCAAAATCCACTTCAGGAGTAAAGACAATCATTTATAAAATTTCAGCAATAAATATAGGACTTAGAGAAACTATGCCAAGAGACTATTCACTAAGAATATTATATTGTTTGAAAATACAGATTTAAGAATATTTTACAACTAATTTGTTTATTTCTTTTTGGGAAAGATGGCCATCTACCAATTTCCAAGTACCATTCTTATGCACTCACAAATAATTCATCTTTGCTGGAATGAAAGATAATTAGTGAAAAATAATGTTAAAAGACCCTTCAAACATTATTACCTTCCCTTGGGAAGGAAATGGTATGTCTTTTCTCTCCAGTTCAGTTTCATACCAAGCAACTAATTTAAAAAACATCATACCAAGGAACAACAAAACAAAACACAACACCACAACAAGAAAACACAAGATTGCTACATCAAGTACAATCTGAAAACGACAACAACAATACTTCATGCAATAATTTACCCTCCAACTCGACTTTTGTTTCTTTGCCATCGCCACAAACATAAGGACAAAAGTCAATTTATTGAGATTGTATCAAAACAAATCTACAATTGTTCTAGGGTCTTTGAAGCAAGTAGTTCTAAAGACTTACAAGTCATATACTCAGGCCAATAGATACACAATATATTGTCAATTGTCCCAAAATCGAACAAGTGTTAAAAAAGTTCTTTCTACTATCTGTTGTTGTTGTTGTTGCCAATACTTATGCTTTGAAGTTGATCATACATCATCACACCCATGAACTTGAGTATGTTTTTCAAGAGCTGTTATTTGGTACATGCTCCATTTGTTTGATCTTTTTTTGGTCCCTTGTTCGCTAGCTGCAGTGGGTATTAAAGCAAGGATGCAGTTTATACTCTTCAGTGTACTCGTGACTCTCTTCCAGCAGGTCACTGGACAAGGGCACACTCAGGCCCATATTTGTCTTAAAATCATGCAAGAACACAAAGGGCATATATGATACCCGGGATATATCCCAAGATTGTGAGGAGGAGACATATCCAAAACTCCATCTGCAAAACAAAGAAATTATGAACTCAGTTTCAACAAATGCAGTGCATGATACAGTTTCCTTCTAAACGTACTGCTAGTGCTAATTTCTTCATGAAGTTCTGAGATTTATACCGATTAATCTAGACAACAGGAGCAGCAAAAGTAGCTAGGATCTGAAGGGTCCTTACCATGCAGCCATACTTGAAAAACACGCCCAGTGGCGGCAAAAAAATGGCAATCAGGATGTCGCAACACGTAGCCAAGCCGCCTCCCTTCCCCATGATGATGTCAAGCTCTATTTGTACAAGGCAGACCAAATTCCTGGAAACAGTTCAGAACACGACATCAACACCGCAAACAACGGAAAACTATATAGTATTTCTTGAGCTTCTTGAACACAGTATCAAAGGAGCAGCTTCCACCAATATCAATTCTCGACACACAAACCACGACCCATGAGCTACTCTGCTAAACCACTTCTATGCAAAAAATCGCAGTTAAACACTAGAAATCTCTCCAACATACAAAAACGCTTACAAAATGAGGTAGATGACTCCAGCTGATTGCCACAACAAAATGCAGGAACTAGCTAGCTAGTAGTAAATTGAGCTATGTCACATCTTAAGGCTGTGAGCTTCAAATCCTCCGAGAAATTATAGACTTTACAAACGAGGTAAAACAACTCCAGACTACAACACCAAAATCCAGTAACTAGCTATGAGTTATAAATGTCGCCAGAATATATATTACAACCAAAAAAAAAAAAAAACAGGAACTAGTCATGAGCAGCTATGTCTCCAAATTGCGACAACAAAATACAGGAACTAGTAGTAGCAGCTTTGAGCGCATATGTCTCTAGATTGCAACAACAAAATCATAGAGGACTAGCTAATATGAGCTATATTGTCTCCAGATTGCAACAAAAAAGAAATCCAGGAACTAAACAGCTATGAGCTAATTTCATAAAACCTTTTCAAACATTATAATCTCTACAAAATGAATTACCTCAAGGTTCAAACAGCGTGAGTGCAGCTGCAATCTCGAGATCGGAAGAAACAGCAGCAGCCGGAGAAGGAGGAGGAGGAGGGAGTTAGGGAGCTGCAAAACATACAACACCGGTGCAAGATAGTAGTCTGCAAGCTCAAAGAACTAAACTAAGTACCAAAAAGGCCGTGATGAACATGTGCGGAACCTACCAGTACAAGGGATGGGCCAGGAGATGGGTGTGGAAACTGGGCATTAATTGACCCCCTTTTTCCCCACTCCTTTCTTGGGCCTCCCTCCACATGTCGCATCAAAATCACGACAAGTTTTGTAGCAAAAAAAGGTTTCACAACGACCCGGGAAAGTACGTAGACTGCAGTGATTTTTTGGGGGTTTTGGTTGGTGGCGAATATTCGCAAAAAATGGACCACAAAAAGGGCTTTTGAAAGTCATGTTATTATGTAACAAATCCCTTGTTTTTTGGGTTTTTTTGGGAAACAAAGTTCTGGAGAAATTTTCGTCACATTTTGACACAAATTTTAACAATTTCTTTCTACAAAGGTCATGACAATTAATATTACATCTTCTTCTTGAGATGGTACTGAATGATCCTACATCAAACTAATTCAATAACAACCATAGAAGAAGAAAATCAAAGGAAAACCAACCAACCCAAAGAAACAAAATTGTCACGTTTTGTGTACAATTGATACTACATCTTCTTCTTGAGATGATAGCCAATGATTCTACATTAAAAAAATGAAGGAAAAACCATTCAAAAAGCAAATCAAGGAAAACCAACCAACCCCAGAAAAAAAAAAAAAACAAAATTGTTACATTTTGTGTACAATTTTGCAGGTTTCAAGGAAAAATGTGTTTTTTTTCCTGAACATGTTTTAGGTGAAGTAGTAAAGCTCATACAAAGCTATATTTCCCTAAACTTCCCAACCTTTGTTCCAAACAAAGCTTTCAAAGTAGCTGAAAATTAACACAATGGCCAAGATCATTCACAAGTTTCATGTGTCTCTGGTGTCTACGTCCCCACCACACTACCTCCAACGTCTTCCATGGCCTACACAATGTTACAAAATTTATGTGGTTTGGTTGATTTATAATCCATCAAATTCAAATTAGAACTCAATTGGGATTCAATTCAAATGAGAATTGGGCAAAGCCTAAGATGCTTTTACCCTGATAAATTTTAAAAATAAAAAATAAAATAGAATAAAGAAACCACCAAAGTGGGCAATTGGGATTCAATTCAAATGAGAATTGGGCAAAGCCTAAGATGCTTTTACCCCCATAAATTAAAAAAAATTAAATTTTAAATTTAAAAAAAAAAAAAAAAAAAACCTCCAAATTTTTTAATATTTTCCCCTCTCTTACACAAAAAAAAAAAAAACAAAACAAAACAAAAAAAACCAAACAAACCTAAAAGAAGTACCA
>Ga0116231_10006197_pt1 | contig 23013 bp, 12 predicted proteins | sample S1TSphgellanicum_2_FD_89695 | JGI IMG/M metagenome (GOLD analysis project Ga0116231, IMG submission 89695) | Host-associated microbial communities from peat moss isolated from Minnesota, USA - S1T2_Fd - Sphagnum magellanicum MG | ecosystem: Host-associated > Plants > Peat moss > Unclassified...
AAGTATTTGATATTTTTTAGCCCACAATTTCCTCCCCCCCCCCCCCCCCCCCCCCCACCATATTAGATTTATGAAAGCCTTGACTTCACATTGAATGAAACATTTGTAAAGGATTATATGTTTCATAAAAACATATAACTGAATTTTCTTTTGTAATGGTTTCAATTGGCTTAATACTGTATTTATATAATACTAGGTGCATGGTTTCAATTTGATAAAAATAAGTTGTATATTAAGTGAAGAAACCTATTGAAACCAAAACAATAAACCCCATAAAACACATGCATACATGGGTGACTACAGATGACAATCTCAAATATATTTATGTTGTTGGCTATTGATATTCCCCACATCAATTACCTAGTTAAATTACTTTCTTATCTACTTGGGGTGGCAAATGAGACTTTATTCACGGTTGGGGTATCACAACATGAACATGACACCTTTTTGTCTTGTGTCCTAAGTTATGAAGCAACATGAACGTTTTTAGATATTAAACAATGAAAGGGAGATGTGTATGTTTAGGCTTTCAACCAATAAGTGTTATAATGAATAATTCAAATCAATTGAACAAATTTTGAATGTCATGTTCAAATATAAACTAAAAAGGAATGCATGATTACAAATCATTTTTAAAATGAAATATTTTCATTTGGAGTGCCAAAACCTTATTAAAAACATCAAACAATGTTTTTTTTTTTGCACCCACATTTTTTATACTTCTTTCCAAACCTTTAAAATGTAATTTTGTAATTAACAAAATTAATTTGATTATCCTTATTAACGCAACCTTTTTTATGAAAAAAATCCAAGAATGGACCCATACTTGAGTTTTTATACATGATTCAAGTACCAATGCAATGTTCTATCTATCTTGGGATTAATTATGGTTTTGTGTTCACATATGTGAAAAATCATGGATGTAAAGATTTGGAAGTTTACTTGTGAGTGGTTGGCACTAGTATACAATTTCACAGTTGCTTTCAAATACATTATTGAAGGAATGTAAGTTGACCATATATTTAATTTGACCTTCAAATTCATTGTCAATGGAACACACATTGATTGCAGCCAAGTTTTCACCTTCCAATTCATTGTTGGCACAATGATTTTTTATTACAACAATGCAAGTGGCATCCAACATGGCATTGATGATAACATGGTGTTAACATGTTTTTGTTAAGGTAACATCTAAAAAAAAGTTACAATTCATGCATAATTGACAATGTTACATAAACCAACAAAAAATGAGCAAATAGCTCAATGTTAAGCATTATTATCATCTTGATCCCTACCCACATTTCTACAACTCAAGGTTATTTGCGATTTCCATCGCAAGGTCTCTACTCACATTTCTAAACTCAAGGTCCTTTCTATCATTCATAAGGTTTTGTCTAACAATTACAATTGTTATTCTATGATACATGTTGCTACATTGTTGTGGTGAGGTGTGGCCCCACCTTTGAAATAATTATTCTTTTCATTGTAAGTTTTATTATGATGTTGCCCCAATAGGCCACCAACATCCAATGTGACATAAAGGCATGTCCAATAAGATGCAAAATATCTTTAGGGTTTTACTTTTTGTTTTTTTTACATGGTGATGTAATCGTCACCTTTTTGGCAATTTGTTCTTTAAAGATTGACAACAATGCCAACTAGCAAAGGAGAAACCATTACTTGCTAGATCTTCTATACTTGGTTTGTTGTTGAATTTGGTGGGCTGATTGATAAGAATTGTGTGGAAGCATTATGTGGAAGAAGTGTGATGGAGGATTGTGATAAAGAATTTTTTAAAAGAATTTAAGGGAGAACTCTAGGCAAAATTGGGGGAAGCTAAGTACATTTTTTAAAGTTTGGATGTGTGTAATTATCTTTTCTGCAAAAGATGTATCCTAAATCTCCTTTCTACTCCGTAGGGATCAGTTGTTTGTTTGTTGTAGGACATAATGTAGTAGTTATGTTTGTGTTGGTTTGTTTGTTGTAGGACATAATGTAGTAGTTATGTTTGTGTTTTCCTTGACTTAGAGTTGGATAATTGGAAGGGATGACAAAGTCTAAAATTCATTGTTTAAAATGTCCCATGTTTGAAGGTTTTGAGGTGGAAATTGGGTTTTTGGTTGAACCATGAAAAAATGGAAACCATAAATGGTGCTTTAGGTTGGGTTTTTCACCATCAAGGGAACAAGGCTTTGACGTTTTGGGTTCATGTGTTTGGTGGACCATGGGATGTTACATACATGTTGATAGGCAAGAATGGTGAACAAAAATAGTCTGATCCACTCCCTCCAATTAGTGTAATCAAAGTTGCTTGGAATCAATGTCTGTTTTTAGAATGTAGTTCTGTTGTTGTGAAAATGTTATGTTGATTATTGGAAACCATATTCCAGGAATCATATGAATAAAAGGACCCAACAATTCATGTGGATTGTTCTAGTTCTTGCATAACAATTGTTAATGATTCATCCACCTTCCATTTTGATTAAACCACAACTTATTGGGGGGCAGGGGGCCTTGGACTTGCTTAAGTTTCCAGATTGGAAATAATTTTTATTAAACTAAAAAATGAATAATAATGGAACCTTAAACCTTCAACATGTAAATTATGATGCATTTGACATAAAATGGAAATTTGGGTTGGTTTTGAGATGGCAATACATGGGTAGGTTTTCCATTTCAAATGACTATTGGGTAGGTTTTATTTTTTCAAACTTTTGGGATGACCACACAAGTTATCAATATTTGTATTTAAAAAATTGGTTGTTGAATAAATTATATATATATTGAAAATAATAATCATTTAATCACGCATAAAGGGTAAGTTATCAAATAACTAGTTGATAATCGCTTGTTATCCTCCTTGTTATTTTGCTAGTTATAAAGTTTTATATTAATTTATTTAAAAAATATTTTTTCTACCTTTTAATAATAAAAAAATTGTATCAATGTTTAAAGATTGGTAACCTTCTTATATGATAATTAAATCATCTAGTAAGTTATTAGATTTTTGAAAATTGAATGATCATCAATTTAATTGGTTATCAAAAAATCAATAAGCAAATGGTAGGTAATTAAAAATTGACTTAATAACCACGTTGACAACTAAGTTAAAACTCAATAGGTGGCCAACATTGGTTTGGACCTGTAATATGCACAAAACACAATGATGTAATATAAAAAGGTCAATAAAAGGAAATGATTGCTATTAATTGGTCGAACATTATAATTGAATTAAGTGGTGACATTTTGCATAGTTTCCCACTTTAAACTATTCAATTTTTCATGTATTGATGTGGGGATGGGGAAATAATTAACATTTTATCTTGGATATGGTATATGCTTATAGAGGTGTCTATAAGAGGTGTGGGTGAAGATGTTCTTTTAGGGTGTGGCTTCTTGTAGTTGTATTGGTAAAAATATAGTGTGCTAGCCGGTTGAAAACAAATTGTCAAATAAGAAGATTTGTTACCTTGAGATTAAGCTAATTACTATTCTAGTTGGGTTGGGATGGGCTTTGGATTTGATTTGTTGTAGGATAGTGTGTTCAATAGCAGACACCTTGTATAGTGCACGAATATCCATGACACAACATACTTTTCAATCTAACAATTAGAACAAGATTGGTAGATTTCAATCATGTATATAATAAGGTAGAATGTAAGTTGCATGTAGAAAACAAATTTTTGTAGCAAGCTTGGAACATCATCATCTCCCAACAAAGAAAACACAAAAAAAGATTGCTACCACATATGCATTGAGGTGGTGTTGATGATGATCAACATGTATTTCTTTCACACATGAGAAAAATAGTAGAAATTGGTGGAGATGATGAAGGTTTGTAAGGGACTAGAAAGCTTATTTACAAAAGGCATCAAGTGTTGCAAATTGTGGTATATGGTGAATGTGGTGAAGAAAACTAGACAACATGTCAATGGGAAATGAGACCCATACGTTGGGAACTTTGAGGAAGATTCCATCTTATCAATTATTTTGTGTGACTTGGGATAAAAAGAAGATTGTCTAGTGGTTATAATGGGTAGATCTTTCTTGTTCAAAATTGCCTGAGAGTGTGTATTTGAGATATTATATGTTGTGTTGCAAATATTATCAATTGATGCCAAGTGACACAAAGATAGCTTCTCTAAGAGAGGTGGTTTAGGTTTAGAGCAACCTAATCTACCAATTTGCAACTTTATATTTTTCTTATCAATTTATGTCTTTGAACAGAAATGAGTTATGGTAGTTTGTTGGAACATTGTCATTATGAAACATTGATACATTGTAACATAACTTGTGTTTGAAGATGTGGTTATGAGAGGAAGAAATGTATTTTAATACTTTTGTCAATAAAATGTTAGTATTTTCTTGAACTTAGGAATAAACATTTTGATTAAGGTGTGCACATCTACCTCCTTTTTTATTTGTTACACTTCATCCAAAGTTTTTAAATCAAAGCTACATTTAGAATGCTCGAGGAGTTAAACCAAGGAAACCATTAAACCTAGCAAGTTCTTGGTGAGAAAACCAATTGATAATTGGTACAATTTTGAATGAAAATTTGATCCTAACCTAACACTAATAAATAACATGATGGCAAAAGTGATTCAATAATGTATTACATAGGGTGTTTGAATAGGCTTATGTATAGGTGTGCAAATAAAATGTTATTGGCAATGAAATTACTAGATTTGGTGGTTTGATTTATTTTCCCCCCTTTGTTAGCTATCTTGACCGAATTAACAATTAGATGTGCAATAGGGTTTGGTAGGCTTTTGAGTGAATTTTAAAGGAACAATGAGAGAATGATAAAATAAAAAAGGATCATTATTTTCAATGTTCAACATAAAAAGGTTATGTGCACATGCATGGAGATTTTCTTTTTAGGCGAATGAGATTGTTGAATTTGATAGTTTGAATTTGTTTTCTTAGTTATCTTGATTGAACTAACAATTCAATGGGTGATAGCTATTTGTGGACATAACAAGGTTCTAACACATTACTTGTGTATTTTGTTTGATTACCTACCTATTGGCAACCCTTCAATTGGGTTGTTAATGGGTAGTAAAAACAACCTTTTACCTATATGTAAACAATCTATTAAGAACTCACCTATTTTTTTAACCTATCTACCTACATATAGGCTAGGACCTACTTCTACAAAATGGGTCACTTAGGTGAAACCATATATTTCATAACCACTGGAGATCTGTTCCTATTTAACTGCCCAACACTGGTGAGATTACTAATTACTGCTATTCATAGTGAATATGATGGTTTGATTTCTTTGTGAGTGACACTTATAAAGGTTATGAATGAAATCAATCAACACCTGGACCAAAATAAAAATTTAAATTAAATGGAGATTTGGAAGCAAGACTAAAATCAAAATAGTTGATAATGTGAACATTTTCTCATGATGTTGCTTATGAGTAAGTACATTGCAGGATTGTGATGATTCATTTAATGAACAATAAAATATGGGTTATGGGAAGGTCTAAATCTTCAATTTTACCAATATTTGTGATTGTCTACAAATGGGTATGGATCAACACCTCACCACATTTGGGTATCTGATGTGCAATGATTTGTCAAAATGATTTGGATGAGTGGATGAAAGCCCACATGCATGACAAATAGGGTGTTAGTTAATGGAGGTGGGTTGGTATTTTTAGTTGTGATTGGAGGAGCCCCATGTTGCATAATTCAAACCTAGTTGTGTTGTAACGCCAATTGTCGATGAAGTTGGAAAAAGAAATTGATGTTGGCTAAAGTGGCAATTATTGAAGACTCAATTCTTCTATATTGTGAAACCTATGTTCATTTTAAGGTGGGCCATATGGCAACTTTGACACAAAAAATTGGTGATTCCAAAGGTTGAAAGATTAAGTAACAAGTCAAGCCATATACCCAAATTTGCACCATAGCTAGACTAATTCGAAGTATTTTTGGCTTGATCATTATTTGGATTCTTTTTTTTTTTCAAAATTTGATGTATAGGTACGGAGATTTTTAAATGGTTTAGGAAAGCATAAAGAACTGGGACTAGAATTAAAAAGTATTGACCAAAAGATATGGGACAAAATTAATTTGGCAACTTGGAGATGAAATTCACAACTGACTTTGAACATGTTAGTGGGATATTCAATAAAACCCTTGATGAATTTAATGGGATGAAAACTTTCCACAATCTATTCCCACATTGGAAACTTCTGAATTATCCTACAAAGTGATGAACCTTTAGCTCCTTTGAAAAATCAAATGTTAAATGGACCTTCCATACTTACCTTCATATGTATTCATCTTCCGAAGTACTCATCTTCTTTAGAAACTCCTTTTCTCCATTGATTTAAAGATATACTATTTGCTTAGCTATTGAAGCGCAAGTGATGAAAATCATAGGTTGCTTTCAGTATTATAAATGCAATTTCACAATATACACCAAAATTAGATGTTAGGGTGAAATCTTCACAAGGGGAATTAGCAAAATTTGGCTAGAGGTCAAAGAGGAAAAGTAGATTTTTAAAAAAGAATCTTGCTCTATTTTGGCAACATGGTGGAACCTATTATCAAAATATTAATATTTCAGAAAAAAAACCCTCAAAATCTGGTGACTTTGGCATTGTTTTCCCAAAAAAACTTTTGTATGAATCTCTCAATGAATTTTTATTTTGTTGCCAAGTGGCAAAAATTCACCAAAAAAAATCTATGTATTATGAACTTGCTTGTGATGTGGCAAATTGTGTTCACATTGATCTCAAACATAACAAAATTATTACAAATGTAGTTGGCTATGAGTGACCCATGAAGAAATGGGAACCATCATCAAATGCCACCAGATTCATGTACTAGACAATGGGTTGATGTGCATTGCCTTCCAATTGCATTGTGTGGGGGCTTCTCAAAGCATGTACATTCCACTATTATGATTTAGCTAGGTTTTATGTTCAAGCCAATGCTATCTATGACTCTAAAATTTAAACATATACATCTTCTCCATCTAACCCTCTTGTGACTCATACCCATCTCCCATGTTTATGCCTCAAGAGGGACCTTTGGTACTCCTCTAAATCTTGTGTACATTGATACCCTACTATGGTACACAATTGGATTTGGCATTGAGGTGTCAAATAAATAAATAAATAAAATACATTTATTATGATATATTTTTTTCCATTTTTTTTTTTACTTGCTACCTATGTGTATCTTTCTCGTAATTATTTTCAGAAGAACAACTTCCACCACACAAAAGTAGGCCATGCGCACTTTCATCCTTTGTTTTTGCTCTCTATTCTCAGCAAAGACACCATCCTCTTCTTGCCACACCATGGACGTGCACCATAGAAGTGCATTTTTTCCCTTGACATCAAAGCACTCAAGGAAAAGCTTTGTGATATCATTCTAAAGACAACATCACCGGGCATGCCACTTCCTTCCATTCAAAGCTCATGATTGAAATGTCGAAGGCTTTTAGGTTTCCACAACTTTAAACAATGGCAACTCAAAATTTGGGCAATCCAAGCAATAAATTTCTCCAAAAATCAACAATTTCAACAATACTTTAATCAATGCTGAATCCATTCGTGTACTCCTTATTGATGCTCATGTTTTAGCATCTAGCTATTCCACCATATTAAAAAAAAAGAAAGGAGGACTCATGGGTGGACAAAAAAGTATGATTAGAATGACTACTAAGGCTTGTCCCATTTTCATCTCTAATCATAAGCCTTCGCTGTAAACTTCAAGAGCTTTAGAGTGGCCACCCTATGAGGAGAGGGTGATTTTTAAAAAATTCTAATTATTTGGGCTTTTGGGTGGGAATGATTGATTGTCTTTACACTACACTCATGTGAGAGAGCAAAGGAAAATGTGACTTGCTTTTGCCATGATATGAGAGAGATAAAAAAAATCAAACAAAATCATTAAGCCTCTTCATAAAGATTTTGAAATGGGTTTCATTCAATACCTCACTCACTCACTCAACTCACTCACCTTTGACTCTCCCCCCATCTCCCCTCCTCCTCCTCCCCTCCACACTCACAGAAATGACAAATCTATGAGGAGGATCCCTTTAGTTGCTTGAAAGAGAGAATTTTAAACTAATATTTTGTTCATTGGGTCCTCATTGTCAGGTTTAGGTTGACCTCATTAATTCATTCTGCATGTAGTTCATAGCTGGCTCCTGAAAGGCATTTGTTGTTTGTTGATAATGGATTGAAGGAAGGAAGGAAGGAAGGACTAATTTTTTTTTTAAAAATTTAAAAATAAATAATAATAATAGTAATAATAATAATAAAATATATAAAGGTTATGAAATTATACACATGTTATGTATATTATAAGCTAACAATACCTGCAAAAGGCACCACCTTGTTGTTGTTGTTGTAAACAAAACATTCACCAACTGACCACCCATGATCATTCTGACATGGTGGAGAGAGAGGGGCAGTCGAGTGTAGTGTATTGTTGTTGTTCGACAAACTCTTACACTACATGACAGCCTTTCATAATACTCTGCTTGCCCTGCAATATCTTCACTAAATCTCAAGCTTGATATCATCAGGTAGATGTCCTTGGTACTTGTGACAAATTCTTTCATGATAATTTGTTTCTTTTGTGTTACAAGTCTTATTACCATGCATATAGCATCATTCATAAAAAGCACCACTAGAAATAAATAAATAAATTATTAAATAAGTAAATAAATAAAGGAAAATCACCGGGCAAGGGAACAAGAGAAGAAACTGAAGTCCAAACAAAAGATCAAACTTGAAAATGCAGAATGCACAATGGGGAGCCCTAAGAGGAGAAAAACATGAAACTTTGGACCTAAAGCCATCACCAGTAACATGAAGCAAGTCATGCAAGGAGATGGGTGAAATAATTTCTTTGGATGCTTGCTACCTTAACAAGGTATGATTCATTGGAGTGCATGGGAAGCATCTTATGTTTTGTCTCAAAAATACAAAAATAATTGCCCAGAAAACCGAGGGTTCTTTCATGAAACCTCACAATTTTGTGGGCTTGTGAAATGACTGGAATATCTGGTCCATTGATTCTGGTTTTTTTTTTTTTTTTTTTTTTGGGGCCAAATATGTGGAGCCGGTGGTTCTCTGATTTGAACAAAAGCCACCCCCTAACTGATGGTTATTGACACACCAAATACCCGCCAAACACTCCCAGCACTGGTGTGAAGCAGTGTTGGGTGGGTATCAAAATTTTATGATACCCGCCAGATCCGGGTTTCACAAAATAATTTACAAAGGGTCTAGGTTTCACTTTTTTTTTCCCCTAAAATTGATATGCTGGGCAAGGGTATCAATAGTCTTTAAATAATATTTAAGCTGGGTCTCACAATGGCGGTTTTCAAAAATTTGAAAGCAATTGAGTATGCCTTGGTGGTTTTCACAAACCGAGCATTACTTATTTTTTAATCCAATAAATTAATATAAAAAATCATTGATTTTATTTTTTCTTAATAGTGAGAAAAATACCAAGCAATGTTACAAACATTTTTTTAAAAAAAATCAAAAAATGATTTATTGAACTTTTACACTTCAACAACTTCATCCCTTTCAAACTCACCTTCAAATTCTTTTAGCTCCTTTTTTTAAATTTATATCTTTTTTAAGGAATTCTATTAAGTTAGATGGAGATTTACATCCTATTCTAGGATCACTAAACCAATTTTTGGTAATAAATATCAACTTCTCTAAATTTTCAATTTGCAAACAACATTTCTTAAGATTAATAGATTTTCCAACCAAAGAAATAAAAAATTCAATTTAAAATTTAATAATGCCCAAAATTTGTTGGCCTACAAATTTAATTATAGGAAACATTGTTTCATGTTTTTGCCACCATTGAAAAGGACATATGATGTCCTTAACATCCAATTGATACGTTTTGAAAATTGGCAACTCCCTTGTGATAAACTTTTTTGTTAATTCATTTGTGTCATGACCTTAGGGTTAGGCTCACAACTAAGGCAAAAACATAGAAAGGTGCGGGTTAGGAGAGTAATCAGGGAGTCACATTCACACTCTCGAGAGTGTGGGAGAATGTGAAATGAACCCACACCTTCAAGTGGATTCCCACTTCAGGAGTTGAAGTGGACTCTTGAATTTTCAAAGAATGATTTGAAGGGTCAAAACTCATAGGATTGAAAACTTCCTTATACTATTGGAAAACTTTGAAGACTTAAATGTTTAAAATGGGGTTGCATTATGCATTTGAATACTTATAGCACAAGTTATGGCCGAAAGAAAGGTCAGGGGTCAAAGTGTTAATTTAACCCCCCGACGATTAAAAGTCAATAATCACCTTGGTTTACGTGTGTGTAAGGGTCTTGCCACATGTCATTGGAGAGATCTTCACGAGGCTTACAACTTTATTCTAAATTTCACCTCAATCAGAGGTTTACAAAAAAAAATATTGCATCCAAAGTGGTGGGAATCTCAATTTCATAAATTTCGGGATTCTCAATTTGGAGTCCTAGGAAAAACGCCATTTGGGTGTAGCCTTTGTAGCGAATCACATAGAATATTATAAGGGGAAATGTGGTGGCTTCCCCAAGTTCGGGTTATGGTAAGTCTTTTGAATCCATGTATGCTCGTGGCAAGTTTGTGCACCAAAAATGTTCCAACTATTCATTAACCAACTTGTTGTCTAGTTTGTGCAAATCAATATGAATAATTGACTTGCTTGTCATTTGTCTTAGTCCGCATCCTGAAGCTCGAGCATGCCCTTTTTACCCTTTCGAAGTGTTGCAAGTGAAACAACATATTTTATTTTTTAGATGTCTCCATTTTGTGACTTGCATTTGAGTCTTTCAAGGAATTTGGGGATGCATCAATTTGTGCTTGTAATTTGTTCAAAAATACCTAAACTACAATCTTGATAAAAAATATTTTGGTCAACAAAACTTGTATCTTACTTTACAAAATGATGCAAATGCTCATGACATTTAATTAACATAAGACATAAGGATTTTTGATCATATTCATTAATAATAGCAACAATTTGTTACCTTTCAACAAAATGAAGATACTATATGAAGGTTTTTAATCCTAGGGTTTAACATTAAAAAGACCATATTATGGGTTTTCTTATTGTCATGTTTTTATAAGAATGAAAAGAATAAATTTAGAACATTAATTACCCTTGTTTTAATGTTATAACCAACAAAGATAATTCACCAATAAAAATTAAATCACCATCCATAAAGCTTTCAAATGAAGGAACGACTTTATTTTCTTCCTTTAGTTTCAAATTCACAGAAATGATAGAATGTAAAACATCATTAAGAAGCCAATGTCCATGGGATTGGTTAAGAACACAAGCAAAAAAAACTTCACAAGTATGTAAGAAATCTGCCAAGTTAAAGGTGGAGGCATTCAACTAATGACTCTCATAATATTCTATTTGTTGTATCAAAACATAATGGCAGAACAAAATTTTAAAGCTTTTTGAAACATAATGGTCTTATCAGTAAATTTGCAAAACAACCATTAATAAAATGTTTAATTATCTTGTCCAATTCAAAAGTTCAAAAATTGTAAACACTTTAAAGAATACTACAAATTAAAATATTACTTGGTTTTCATTAGAATGTTCAATTTTTTAGCTTGATTTCTAATTTTAACAAAACATTTTATTCCATTCTTGTTTGCCCTTTCTAGACTACTTAAGCCAAGTGATGCACTTTTTCAAATTTGTTTGAGTAGATTTAATGAAAACACACTTCAAATTGTTGTAGATTTTTTCCTTTGCAATGCCACATTTGTATGCCTTTGAAAAAACATGTCCAAAGCAAGTGCCTTAAAAGTTTTCTTCTAAGTTAAGAGATTCACAACTTACAACTAATTTCAATGTAATAGTCATTACATTGAAATTAGAACCTTTATCTTTGACATAAGCAATTATTTTTTTCCTTAAACCATATTTCTTTAGCAACTCTGTCAAATTTTTGGCTAAAGTTTGACCTATAGTTTCTATTGTTTCAAATAAACCAATTGTAACATGTTTTGGCTACCAGTCATTGCCCAAAAATTAATAACTAATGCAAACACATGATAAGCTCCTTTGGATGTCCATAGGTGAAAGCTAGCTATTGTAGAATGACATTTTGCCAATGGAGGAAGAACATGCATTTGACTTGTTTTCTTGATTAACCTTGGCAATATCTTTTGTGAAAACTACCTTTTAAAAGGGAAATTTAATTTTGGACTTAAACATAAAGTCAACCATTTCAACCATGTATATATTTTACAAATTGAATTGGTAAGTTGTTCTTGATAATCAAAAGACCAAGGTCCATTACAAACTCTTTTTATAACACATCCTCCTTTTCGAAAAAATCTTTTACAGAAAAAAGTTTAAAAATTGCCCTTCTAGACAAATTTGGTCTTTTCTTTGATGGTTATGTTTTTTTAGTTATTTTTAGCACACTATTCACTTCTTCTTCAACCTTTTTGCAATAATAATGTGCTTTGCATCCACATGTTTTTAAAGATAATTTATTATATTTATCTTGTAATAAGAAATTAATCTTTTTTTCACTTGAATTTTTGAATTTATTTTAAATACAAGATTTTGATAACAAAATATACAATGCATTTATTGAGTGAGTATTTTCAATATCAACTTTTACATTGTCATTAACACAATGAAAAACCCTAACACAAAGAATTTCTTCCATGCAATTTTCAATATTTTCTTTGAGCATGCAACTTTTTGAGATTTATCTTCATTAGTAGTAAAAGGAAAATTAAAAAAATCAATTCCCTCAAAACTAAGCTAACATTTCAAACACAACTCCAAGCAATCAAACATAGGATGCCAAAATAAAATAAAGAGGAGGAATGAGGAAGAGAAAGGTCTCTTTTATAATTTTTTTTGGGGTTTACAGAAGGTACATGTTGAAATGCAACGCTTCTATACTCCAAAGTCCATATTAACCCTATTTTGGATGCTCCCTCCCTCACATCTAAGACCCTGACCCATGTAATGGGTCAGACCTCATCCGGGTCTCAGTTTGTTTCCAATCCAGTTTTCACAATCCGGTTTTCATTCAGGGTATCACTCCATGTGATACCCTGAAAGTTTTAGGCCAAAATGCCCAGGTGGTTCTTTGAAATATATAACCATGGTTCTCAAAAGCCTAAGAACCGATTCCTATATACGACCATGGTTCTCCAAAAGTCCATGAACTGGTCAAAGAACCTTCTAGAAAGGCGTGTTTGAAAAAAAGGATAACAAGGTCTTTGCCTCCGAAAATTTTCAAAAAATCGAAACCAAAGGTTATTAAAAAAATCAAATAACCGCCCACCACGGCTTCATATCAAATACGGTTTTAGCATCCCATTATTATACAATTCGAGTAGAGAGACACTTGATGCACATGCTTAGAAAGTCATAGATGGGGGGGCCTACTTGAAAGACTTGGGTGGCTTGCTTTGGCTCAAAGAACAACTTTGTATTTGGCCTCCACTTCATTTGGCTCTTGGCATTTGTAATTGATAGTCTATTTTGATGGTCTATTTGAAATTAACTAGTCTTCCAAACATTGAAACATTTTTGGATGGTCCAATTACATGCATAATTATGGATGGTCTATTTGAAATTAACAAGTCTTCCAAACATTGAAACATTTTTGGGTGGTCCAATTACATGTTTAATAATCATTTAATAATCGATAGTCTATTTCAATTAACAAGCTTTCCAAACATTGAAACACATGGGTGGTCCAATTGTGGTATGGTCCATAGTTTTTAGGTTAGGACTTGGGGACCTTTTTGTATCACTTGGCCCTAGGTGAATACTAGGTCTTCGCTCTTCACATAATTTTCCACCAATTAGGGTTTGAGTGGGCGGCGTGTTCATTAGGCGGCCTCACTCAAGTACGATGGAATTTGAAAGTGCTAAAATCCAAACAAGCTTTCACGTAAAGGAGAGGAGAGAACATGTTAAGTTATGTAGGACGGCCGCCCACTACGTGCATGCCCATGTTATCCATTATGGTCAGCTATTGCATTCCTAACAAGTTCAGAGCATATGTGAGAAGAACTATCGGCACACACTTTTATGGGTTTTAGGATATGGGGTTTTTGGCAACTTGTGAACAAAGAGAAAAACCAATTAATAGATTATGCAGTCTACCCATATCCTCTTGTCGGATGGCTTTCTTGGGACCTACAAAGTTAAATTTTTTAAAAAATTAAAAAAAATCTGCAATTAATTCAATTTAATTTTTTTTCGCTTGTTTTTCATAGTAAGATTTTCATACTTTTGTCACCAACTTTCATTCGTTTTTGTTTCAATAGTAAAGTGTTTCCATGTTCATGTAATAATACGTATGAAGTGGTGTTTGTCTAAAGTTGCAGTTTGGGTTTTGGTGGGTGATGGTAGTAGCATTCAAAGAACAATGAATTTCTTTTTGGAAAAAAAAATCTATCTTTAAACTTGTTGACGACCACAAGAAAAAAAGAAAGAGAAAAAAAAAATCCATCTTTAATCTGTCGACAAAGAGAAAATTAAATTGGAAAAAAAATCCTATCTTTAGGTTGTCAAAAAAGAGAAAATTAATTGGAAAAATAAATCTATCTTTACCTTGTGAAAAAAGAGAAAATTAATTGGAAAAATAAATCTATCTTTACCTTGTTAACAAAGAGAAAATTAAATTAGAAAACAAATCCTATCTTTATGTTGTCAAAAAAAGAGAAAATTAATTGGAAAAATAAATCTATCTTTACCTTGTGAAAAAAGAGAAAATTAATTGGAAAAATAAATCTATCTTTACCTTGTGATAAAAGAGAAAATGAATAGGAAAAATAAATCTATCTTTACCTTGTCAAAAAAGAGAAAATTAATTGGAAAAACAAAACTATCTTTACCTTGTCAAAAAAGAGAAAATTAATTGGAAAAATAAATCTATCTTTACCTTGTCAAAAAAGAGAAAATTAATTGAAAAAATAAATCTATCTTTACCTTGTCAAAAAAGAAAAAAATTAATTGAGAACATAAATCTATCTTTACCTTGTCAAAAAAGAAGAAAAAAATTTAGAAAAATAAATCTATCTTTACCTTGTCAACAAAGAGAGAGAGAGAGAGAGAGAGAGAGAGAGAGGCACTTTAAGTTGATGATCTGTAGTTGAAAATTTGTAAGAGGAAGAAGAAAATTTCTGACCCATTCATGACAAACTTTACAAAGGCTGAAAGCTCTTGCAGGCTGGTGGTCGGTCCATGAATACTTCATGGTCAGTAGTTGCACACACCCAAAAGACTTTATTGTCAGCTCTCAGTGGGTGCCTTAGATATCCCCTCCTGAGCATCATCTTGTTTCCCAAGGAAATGTCGAAATAATATAACCATTGAAAATTCCCACAAACAAACGAACCAAGTTTCCGAGGAGGAGTCATGTAATATGATGTTCTATGTACTTATCTCACTTGTAAATACCCGTGTGCGCTATTTTTTAGTATACCTGGAGAGTGCCTTACCTGGTGTAAAAAGCCGACGACAACGGTTTTTAAAAAAAAAATTAACATAATTGCCCGTCTCCATGGGCATTATGTTTGCCAAAAAGGCTCTTCATTGTGTGTTTTTTGCTGTGATACCCATGTACGGGTATCATGGGATTTTGTTAATGAAAATGTGAGTCATATAGTATGTACTCATCTCACTTGTAAATACCCATGTTCACTTTCTTTAGTATACCTGGAGAGCGCCTTACCTGGTGTAAAAAGCCGACCTTAGGAAGGATGAAAAAAGAAAGATATTCATCCATTTAAGGTACCCTCCCCGTGCATTAAGAAATTTCTTGGAGTGCTTTACATTTTTCTAATTTGCCCATTTCAAATGAAATCAGAACTTGAATGTTGAAATCATTTGTGCAATTGAATTTTAATCTGTGATTAATTTACGTACTTACTACTAATCACTTTCACAAACTTATCACATGCATCCAATTGCAAAACAAGGTTTTGTTTATCTCCAAAAACAAATGAGAGTTTAACATGATAATCAAACTTGAAGGTAGCAAAAAAGCTAATGTACTTCATGATATTGACAAAGCTCTAATTGGTAGCTTCAATTGCATAACCCAATTTATTCCAGTACTTTTGTAGATTTATAAACTATAAATTACTTTATGTTGAATGGAAAGCCGTATTTATTAGCATTTTTTAATGTCATGAATATTTTATTAAAAATAAATACAAGTAATATTTAAAATTACATAAATATTAATATAGGAATATATATATATATATATATATATATATATATATATAGGTGTCAATATGTTCAATCATCAATAGAAAAAGTGATTGAATTGAATAAAAGAGTTTTTGTTCGTAATCATTTGGAAACGTGATCTATAAATTCGACGCATCTAAGGACCAATTGCTAGAGAACTACATTATGTAATTTTACTGACAATTCAAAATTAAAATATTTTTTTAAAAAAGGAAAGAATTAAAACCCTAAGTATGATATCGAAGTTGTTTCCCCATGAGAAATTAGAATCCCTTGTTTCCACTAAAACTTTGCCAAAATGAAACACGTTCTACCATACACATTTGTGACAAGGGCTTTGAAGAAGTACGAGATGATAATTTCATGCAACGTTTTCAGTTGTGAACAAGCTCCTTTGGCGTTCAACTCAAACATAAGTTAAGATGGTGAAAGGGCATTCTCTTCTAGTCTTTGTTGTCGGATTAATGGGCAAAAGAAGTGGGATACCTCCACCACAATGCAATTGTTCAAATGTTTGTGCAAGGATTTCAAAATCCATTAGCTAGTTAACACAATTTTGGGATGATGGATGGGGGCGATACACAATCGCCGTCAAGTTTCAACTACTAGTGGTGGTGGTGGTGGTGGTTGCTAACATCCAATTCACATCTAATGTTACAATTCATTTGAACCCACAAACAACTTGCATGAAATTTATTAGTTGAAGCTTCATGCTTCAAGCTTAGTACTACTACTTAGAGCACCTCCATCCATAATGGTTTTGTTTGGGACAAATTTTGTTGTTTTTTCACCAAAAAGTTGGGAACTTTTTTTTCCCCCCTATTATAAATTTGATTAAATTTTCTATATTAATGGAAGAAAAATTGCCAAATTTTTGATAACACAAGATTGGAAAAAAATAAAAATAAAATTTCCAACCTTGTTTCACACTATTTAAATTGTGAAATTCATTCCAAGTGACAATCCTCATGAGTTCTTAGCCAAATCTGGCTATATAGTTGGAGATGGAAGTAACAAAAGTTAAGGGAACCTACTATGTTCTTGTGACATGACGATTTGAAGATTTTTTCCCTTCAAATCTGGCAAACTTTTTGAAATAAGAAAGGAATCTTGCAATCAAAAAATCTATTCTCAATCACACGCATAGTTTAATTTTTTGACACAAAATTTCCTCAAAAAAAAAAGAATTTTTGGGTTGGGAGCTTCAAAAATCAAATAAAGGCTTTTTGGGTGGGGATTTTTAAAAAAAAAATCACCAAAAAAGTAGGCTTTTTGGACTGGGTTTTACACTCAAAGTTATAAAAAATATTCCCTCTTTGTTGCCAAATTCTATGTTGTTGGCCAAAATACCAAATAAAACAAGATAATAAAATTAACAATATATATATTTTGATTTGATTTGATTTGAGTGATGTGATCATCCTAGATTTGGATGATGATCATGCATCTTTTCAAGTATGGTTGGTTGAAAGCACATGTGAACAACTTGCCCAAGTTGGGTGTTCACACTTAATATTTGTAGACTTGCAACTTGTACCATGTTTTGAGGGACACTTATAGGTAGGCCTACTAGCTATTAGGTAGGTGCACCAGCTCTTGCTCATGCTTGAGAGACTTTAATTAATTAATTAATTATCATCTTGTTTTAGGGACAATAATAAGTAAATCACCATGGAACTCAATAAAAGGGTTTCTAAATTATAAATATTGGGGTGAAAATCTCTTTGTGGGGGAACTTGAATTTTTGGGTTGGTTGGAATATTAACTTCCAAATTCAACTCAAGGAGAATTTTTTTAATTTGGAGATTTGAAAGTACCCTTCCACCCCCCCAAACTCGTTGGGATTTTTTTTTTTTTTCAATTTTGTGATATAAAAATTGGAAAATTTCTATGAAAATTAGCAAAATTAGTTTAATTCTATTTAGAAATTACAAAAAATAAATTCCCCAATTTTTTTTTTGAGAAAAGAAATATTATCCTTATCCCCCTTCCTTTCTATAGAAAATCTTGGGACTAGATATTTTTTGGAAATGTTTTTCTAGAAATTTTCTTTGAAGACTAGGCCTGTATGTATTTGTGGGTTGATTTTGTAGAAGATTTCAAAGCACTTTGAACTACAAACTTCACCGAAATTTCAAATTCACATTCCAAGCATGTGCTAAAACTGTTTCCACTTGTAACACGAATATTATGCATGGGGCTATTGACATTTGGAAGTTGAACATGACACGCAAGAGGATCAAAAGGGCAAAGCTCAATGGATCTTTAAAGGCTTGTTCAAACCTATTTTAAATGAAAATTCTTGTAAACCACTTGGATTTTATACCTTCTCCTTTCCTTGTGTGTTTCTCAAGCATTGGTCTCTTCCTCCCCCGCCCCTCACCCCAAAAGAACAAAGCAAAAGGAAAGCCAAGGAAATGGGTCTTAGGTTTTTCTTCATCACACATTCAATGGGTTGGGAAAAAGATCGTCCAAAATATTTGGGATTCGAACTTTGCCCAAGTAGTTCTAAAGCACGGCCTTTTGCCCCAAAACTAAGTTCTAAAGCACGACTTTTGCCCCAAAACTAAGTTCTAAAGCACAACTTTTTGCCCCGAAACTAAGTTCTAAAGCACGGCTTTTGCCTCAAAACTAAATACTCAAGGTTGCTTCAAAACCCTTTCCACAAAACTTTTGAATGGAAAGAAGATGGTCGAAGACAATCGGGTTACGATTCTTCTTCTTCTCCTTTTCTCCCTCTCTCTCCCTTCCCCTCCTTTTGGTGGTTTCCAAAGCATTTCTTTTCCAATATCTTATTGCGTAGGAAAGTAGTTTCCAACCTTGACCCGGCCGGATTTTAAGACGATAGCATTACTCTCGTGGTTTTTAGGGTGCATATGAATGGCCCGCGGATGGGCCATTTGGATCCCCTTCGTGGAATGCCATCCGCCACACATCAACTCCTTTTTGTTCAATTTTTGAGGGATGGAACACACACATATCTTTTAGTGGTGTTCGACTCCTATCAACAAATGAACGCTTTTGGACCTTATACTCCGTCAATTTATCCATCAAATGAATGGTGCCGACTCTCATACTCACCCCAATTTTGATTCAAAAACAATTTCATGCCACCCCAAATTTCGGGTTTCACAATTCGTATGTTTTATTTGGCCGAATGGCATCAATGGGGACCAAAAAGACCATGCATGACCTGGTCCCCAAAGGCGGGAAAAAAAAAAAAAAGGGCCGGAAAAATGAGATCTCTACTACATGTTGGTTGTTTTTAAAATGCAAGGTGACCAATGGGAGTAGAAAAGTGCATGGTGTGAGGATGGCCTTCGCTTGTCGTTCTTTCCGGTCTTCTTGTGGCCCGTACAAAGAGCATGAAACTTATGCAATGGGGTTTATTCATTAAAAATGTTGAAAAGTGCAATTCTTTAGTTGTAAATTAAGGGCTTGGTAGAGGAGCTTTATCCCCTCTCATCCAAATGATATGTGCTTTCTCTTTGTGGTCTAGCTTAAAATTTGTGTGCGAAGCTTGCAAGTCACTCTTTTACACCCCCTTTTGTTAAACTCTCAAGATACATAAGGGCATCTTTATGGATATCAAGAACACTAGGGAGAAAATGCCAATGATCACAAGTGTATGGTTATCAATATGAGAACATTCCCAAATAGTGATTTTTTGGGGCAAAATTTTGCAGTTTTTGTATGAATAATATGAATAGGTTCTAGTAGGTAGCCAATAATATAGAAAGATCTCAAAAAAATAATTTAAAATTAAAAAAACCCCAAAATTTAAAAACCTTAAGAAAATTAGAAAGAACAATGGTAATAACCATTGGTAGAACCCAAAGAAAAAAAGAGAAAAATAAAAATAAAATCACAATAACATAGAGGCATTTGCTTGTAACCACCCAAAATAATAATAATATAAATAAATAAATTCATATGCTCTAGTTGAGAATGTTGGTTACCAACTACCAACCCAAAAAACCAAGAAAAATAGACTATGAAATTTAGCTAGAGGCATTTTGTGTAAGGGTAACACCCCATGAATATGGGGTTACTCGGTGTAACACCTTACAAGATTTTTTTTGATTGGTTTTTTCCCATTATACTTGGTGCGGAGGTATATGGAAAACATGGAAAAACGAGGACGAGAATTTTGAAAAGCAAAATGGCCACTCTTGAAAGTGTTTCATTTTTCAAAGGGCTTGTCTTTTGCCGGTTTCAAAATTTGGCTATGTAATGTTACCTCGAAATGCACTTGAAAATTTCTCATAGGTCTTTGCATGTAAGGTAAAGCTTGAGGACAAGTGCACTATGGGAATAAGGGCCTAAGCGAGGTGATAGCTGAGCTTGGGCCCAATTTTGGTAATGCCCGTGCTTGAGAGCTTTACCTTGCGTGAAGACTATAACAAAAATTTCTTTTTCATAAAATGAAGCATCATTGTAAAAGAATAAAGACAATGGCATGACAAAAGGCTTAACAATTTCTTTCTCGAACGAAGAAAAATACAAACATTTTGAAATCATAGTGCAACTCGTCAAACGAAAAGTTCCGGCTCTTTGCAAACATAAAATTGTGCAAGAAAATGTATCCTCGGAATAGACTAAATTTTTTCTCTTATAGGTCATGGCATAGAACCAGGGTAAAAGAAAAAAAAGGAAAAGAAAAAGAAAAAGAGCAAAAGAGAAATACCTGGAAAGAAAACTCCCATACAGTAGTAGTGTACAGGAGATAATACAAAAATGGATGGTGAAGGATGGATGAAAAGAAAAGCAGAGAACTACTTTCATCCATCCATCCATCCATCCATCCATCCATCTGTGTGGAACAGCGGTGTAAGTTAGGTTAGTCCTGGCAAAGGGGAGACAAAGCAGAATATCTACTTTTTACTTCACTTATTTACCACGTGCAGACAGTAAAGTAACTGGTGCAAAGCGAAAGGACGGCGCGATGCGCGTGCAGAGAGAGAGAGAGAGAGAGAGCAGCCTTTCTTTTTACTGGCGATATGTCGCCAAAATGAGAAATAAAATTTTAAAAAATTCGAAAAATAACTGATTTGAAAGGTTTTCAGTCGCCAGAAATAAGTTTAAAAAATCGCCAGATTGATATATGTGGTTTTCATTGTGTAGCCAGACATATAGAAGGATGACTAAAGATTATACATATATTTGCACATTATTTTCTGGTCTATAGCCAGATTTGACTAAATCTTCCTATGGATGATTGCCACTTTAGCTACAAGAAGAAATTCGGAAAGAAAACACTCGGAGGGCGTGATGGACACTTTGGTCTGGAACCTCAGTTACGGTACCGTAGTACCTTGGTGACTTCAACACATGTTTGTTGAATAATTAATTAATTAAATTATTTTTGAGGATTCTGTTTCAAAAAAAATAAAAAATATATATCCTTGAATATTTAATCATATTCTTTATATTTTATTTTCAGAAAAAATACATTTGTTGAGTAATATATTTGTGGGAAATTTTCAACATTTTTGAAAATAATATAATTCGTGTCGAACTTGCCCCAGGTGTACTATGGTAATTATAATTGTGGTTGACGGTAACCGAGTAGCCTACAGTCTCACACCCCAGAGGGTTCAAAGTACCTACTGCAAGTAGCAGGATTGGATTCCCTCTGTCACTTATCTGGCAAATTTTCTTAAAATTTTGGTCAAAATATGGCTATTGAAAATTAGAGAAAAACACTTGATTTTAGCACGTTTAAATTTTTTAAATATACCTTTCTGGCTATATATATAACACCAACCAAAAAAAAGAGGCTGGTACTGAGGACCAATTTTGTGTGGTTATTTGAATTTTTTAAGTTCTAGTTCCATAAAAAAAACCATTAAAAAAAAAACCACCCATCTCAGTTATTTTAAAAGCCTTCAAGAACTGGCGGTTTTAAAGAAAGAATCGGCAAGGAAATAGTGATTTTTATGGCTAATTGTTTGATTTTTTTGAATTTTGAGAACCGTAGTTATATATTTGGTATGGGTGAGTTTTTTTTTTTTGGCTTTGTTTTTGAGAATTATGATTATGAATTGTAAGAACCTTCATGATAATTGTCAGGGGTCTGTTCCTATTTGTAATAATCACCCAACACCCTGACCCATCATTCCATCGATCTATTGAGGAAAGTGGTTTGTTTGTTTTATTTGTTTGTCAGATTGAGATCTCCAAAATCATGTTGTCCCCCTCCCCTCTTGCTACCGATGGTTTCAACCCCCAATGAAGAAGGGTTCACCAAGGTGGTTTGATAACCTGTAGAATTGAAGTGCAACAATTATGGAATATTGAACATTTTTGTCATTTAAAGTTCAGTGAAATCATATAAATTGATTTAGAGAAATTGGGGTAAGTTCTTGGTACTCCTAGAAAGCCTTTGAAGGGTGGGATTTCTTGAAGGCGATTTCATAATTTTTAGATCTATGGTGAGGGAGATCTTGAATTTTTGAGTAATTTTTTTCATAAGAAATCAATTTAAGCTTAAAATATTTGTTCACAATTGACATATATCGGCACAGGACATTCACACTCAAGCAATTACATAATCATGTTCACACTTGAGCCAATGGCACATGTCACACTAGTCACTTGTACTTGGGTTGCGGAATGGTCACTACATATTCCAATGCAATAAACATGCAAAAAAAAAAAAAAAAAAAAAAAAAAAAAATACAAAGAAAAAAAAAAAAAGAAATAAAAAAAAAAAGAACCAACACCCCGGCCTTCTCCTGAGACCGCCCGCCCCAAAAA
>Ga0116231_10006198_pt1 | contig 23011 bp, 11 predicted proteins | sample S1TSphgellanicum_2_FD_89695 | JGI IMG/M metagenome (GOLD analysis project Ga0116231, IMG submission 89695) | Host-associated microbial communities from peat moss isolated from Minnesota, USA - S1T2_Fd - Sphagnum magellanicum MG | ecosystem: Host-associated > Plants > Peat moss > Unclassified...
ATGGCAAAAGCCAACGAGACCATTGCAATGGTCCAAGGATGCCATTGCCAAACAAAAGCTCTGAAATGGGAAGCCAAGGATGCCATTGGAATGCTCCAAGGATGCCATTGTAACAAACGTTCTTTGTGAAACCTGTAACAAATGCCATAACCTATTGTCAAATGACCATTTTAATGTAATATTTACCATGATAAACACCACAAATTGTACTTTCTAATGGATGAAACCATAATGTTTACCTTACATATGTGTCATAAGCCATGGCCTTTTGTGTGAGAAAAGCTACATTCTCTTGTAGGGTTGGAGTTTATTTTAACCACTCCCAATCCTAAAATTGTAGACACAAAAGGTCAAGCTAACTAGAAGGAAGGTAAGGTACCATACCTATGACTCATGAAGTGTTGAAATTTTCTTTGTTTTAGAATAAGAGGTTTCGCAATTGTAAATTTAATTCCTCACTTTCTCAAGAGTTGAGGGATAAGCATATTAAATATTTTCAAGTTGTGAATTATGATAGTAATCCAATGGTTGTGACAAGAAAAAGTCTCCCTTAGGTTGGAACTTGGGAATTCAATTCTTAACTATTTGGGCAGATATCAATACAAATGTTTCTTTTATAAGCTAGACTTCCGTTGTTCCCATGGGGGGAAAGTATCGCATCACATAATGTTGTTCAGGATGCATTTGCCTCCATCACAAGGGAGGAGAATTTTCATGTTTTGCATGAGCAGGCACATGTTCTCCCACCACCTTCTCTTCATTTTTTGTGTCGACAAGTTGACATTCCCAAAAACCCTAAAATCGAGAGAACCCTAACATATTTCACAAACCAAAATTAGGTATGCTTGCCCATGCAATGCAGAGCCTTTACGTAAACCCCACAGAGCAACTGACAAATTCATGTCTTCAGCTATGAGTGTGCATTTCAATTTAACAGTACCGAAAAAAATTCTCACAAACCGTAAAATCAAGCCTGATCCCCAAAACCCACAACCCAAAACCCAACCAAAAAACTACCCTTAGAAAAAACCCTAACATGTTTCACAACCCTAAATCAGGTATGCTTCCCATTCAATGAAGATCCTTACATAACCCCACAGAGCAATTGGCAAATTCATGTCTTCAACTATGACTGCGCATTTCCATTTAACAATACCAAAAAATTTCCACAAACCCTAAAATTAAACCCTAAAATGAAAGCTCGGAAACAAGAGAGGTAAACCCCAGCAAACAGCCTGAGGCAAAAATGAAGAAGAACGTGGCAATGGAGTAACTTACCTGACCAGCGTTTTTGGCTGAAGTGGGAGTAGCTTTGCCACCACAGCCTGCTGCTCCTGTTTTGTACACCTGTCTGGTTATCTTCTTCTTCTCTGGAGGATTCATGGGTTCCCAACAAAACTGAGGTACTGATGAAAGCAAAAAAGGGCATCACAAATTCTTCTCTGAGGAATGCATGGGAACCCAACAAGACTCAGATATTTGATAAAAACAAAAAAATAAAAATGTGCATAACAAGCTCTTCTTTGAAGAGTTTACGCGTACCCAACAATCTGTGATGCTGATCAAAACCAAAAACAGAAAAACAAAATTGAAACAAGAAGCTCTACTCTGATGGCTTCATGGGTAGACTAAATTGCAGACAACAATTCCTTCAAACAAATTTTTTTTTATGAAAAAGGAAATCCATTTTTCATCCATTCATTAAGATGTGGAAAGATAATGGATGATTTCAGGTGAAAACTCCCGGTGAACACAAATTGAATTCACGTGAACATCTAAAACCCTCTTTGTCTTAAACCCTAACCTTCATTGTTTTCTCTTTTATTTGTTTATGGTCTATTTTGAAAGCTTTCAAAGGAAATAAAAGGTTCTTGGGTTGTACTAAGGTACTTAAATTAATTTTTCTTTGAGGTGTTTCAATCTTTATATGCCACTCAATCCAAAAATGTGTTACAAAGGGATTTGGAGTAAACATGACATTGCAATGTCTTTGAAGATCCTCCCAGGTAATGCACATATCAAGGTACAAAGCATAAGGAAAGAGATCAAGGATGCTTTCTATTACGTTACATACATTTAAAAACCTCGGTTTGGATCAAGTATGAATGTGGATTGATTACTTTGAGCAGATCAAGTTGATTATTTTAATGTCAAGCTTGAAAGTTGTTGGCAACTTCATGCACTAATTCATTTGATGCATAATGTGGAGAGTGATCAAGATTAGGGTTCTATTGAACTTTACTTTTTAGTAACTTGACCATGGCCTTTTTCCCCCCAAATGTAAGCAACGTTGTCTAACTGATGGACAAAGCCACTATGCCATCTTTTTAAATATGTCACAAAACAAAATTATTAGAATGGGTTTTATGTCAGTATGCATAAAACAATAACCATGACTTCAGAGAATGTGTTTCAAGTATTAGTGAACTTATCATGTGGTCCTACAGGGTATGCTAGAAATGGAGGCACAAATGATTCACAACTTATGGATGATGTTCCATATTTACTAACCTCATGAAGTTGAGACTTTGCAAATGATGATAAGCAAAAGAGTTAAAAGAGTTACTGTTGTTTATGCTAAAATTGAGACTATGATCCTCCAAGCTTACAAGCTCATCCTCCTCCAATCTGCCATTCCAAAGTTCAACAATTTTGATAATCTTGCAACTTTCGTCTCATTCTAAGGGCCTCACTGGTTCTAATAATGACTTCTACCATTCCCACAGTTTCTAAACTTGTCTACAGCTCCTCCCACTCTGTGACATTAAATTGCACACAAACTCAGCACTAATAGTGTGAGTGCTCCTGGATGGCATTCAATGCCAACACAACAGTTCCAAAGACAATCAGATGTACAAAACCCTAATTAATTGTTTGCACATCCACATGTTTTGGATCGACAAATAAAGATGACTTAGGGTTCCAACAGCTTACTCCATGCAATGTTCTGCAACAATCTCACCCATCCTATAAGTGCTACAGTGGGCCAAGTCATCCTTGCAAAGATGGACCAGAAGCTGTACCTGAGATGGTCACATACACAAGATGACTTTGCAGGCCACGAGGATAACTGCTGAGAACCCAAGGAGAGACACAAACACAATGAAGTTGAGACTAAACACCAATTCACACAGCCTCCGAAATCCTTTTCTTCTTGTTGCCTCTCGAGTGCCATATTTGACATCATTCTCAAAGCTGAAGGTCATTCCCTTCATCTTAAACAATTGTATGTCTCTTGTGAGTGCCTGGAGAAAAGCACCAAAAAAAAAACAGGATTACTGCAAGCTTCCTTAAGCAAGAAGAAGGTGCATCCAAAAACACTTCTTAACAATGTATCCAACACAATAATATCTCTGGATCATAAGTTGCTCCAGAATATAACATCCAGATCTGGAATAAGGAATACCTGCTTGGACTCTGGAATATTGCAGAATCTGAGAGTAGCACAAAATTATCGATTTGCAAATCTACAAAGGAAACCAAATAGAGACTGAAGTTGCCTCACAACACAATATATAAGACACAACTCTCTGTTCTGATTTGCATCCGGAATTTCAGGTGATAGCAAATGTGATATTGAAGCTGGAGAGAATAAACAAACTTTCAATCAATAACACAAGAAGAGAAGTTCAGGCCGTTTACAAGCTTAAACACTGAGAAGCACTGAATTGCTTCGTGCATCGCTCGTACATAGAACAAACTTTCCAAACAATAAAATAAAAAGAGAAGTTCAGGCCATTCACAAGAAGCTTGAAGACTAAGAAGCCTGAATCATGTTTCCTGCATCGCTGATACATACAACAAACTGTCAAACAAACCACAGAAGAGAGAAAAGTTCAGGCCGTTTACCGAGAAATTGAATCTCTCGTTTTCGAAGTCGTCCCTCACTTGACGGAAGGTTTCCAGCTTCTGGTAGACGCCGACAAAGGTCATGGCAGAAGCAATCAGGGAGAGAGTGAAAGGCGCCCACCAGTGTCGGCACTTCAACATAGAAGCCTGCGCCACTGCCGTTAACACAACCCCCTGAAAAACAACATAGAATGTTAACAGCTGATAGATCTCGTTCTTCACCACGAAGGTACGCGTCTCCTTGCGCTCGATCTTTCTTGCGATGGCCGCCGCTTGATTCTCCATATCCTTTAGCTTCAGCTTCAACAACGGATGCCCTTCAATTTGACTCAGACAAAGAGCATTCGGCACAATTACGATATCGACCTCGGGTGACGACGACGACGACGACGACGACGACGACATCGCGTTGTTGCAGTTGTCGAAGGTAGCAGAAAAGAAAGGAGAGAAGCTGCTGCTGCAGAAAATTGCAATTTGCGATATGAAAACACAAAACAAAAAGAAATTGCCTGGAACCAGCACCCACATTGGCACCCAGTTTTTTTTTTTTTTGGACGAATTTTTACACTGAGGCTACAAAAAACGAGGGCTGCTATCGGTACAAAGTACAAACTGTAGCTTTTGGGAAAAAACAAGGCATTGGGAAACACACTGGCCCTGCCAATACTTAAGATGTTGCACATCTACTTACTGTGTCCACACTTCTGAAAACCCAAACAATCCATTCCACTCTAAACAGTCTAAACACTTTCACCAAAGAAACTGGTCTAATGCAAAGAAACTGATTTTAATAAGGTAAAACTTCCAAAAGTTGTATCCAATGTGATATAGTCCCTTGTCCCAACAAACTTACGTATGAAATGATTTTGATGAACAAAATTTCATATAAAGTGGTTTTGAGTTAACACATAATTAACATACATGAATTGACACATTCTCAAGCCACAAATATCACAATCCTTGAGTTGTGTTAACCACTTGATCTCATTGAGTTTGAAACACCAAATAAGTGCATTCTAGTTAACTATGATGGAATCAAACCCCATCATCAATTGTCAAGTATAATTTCCTAGTCCTAAATTTGTTGTGTGCAAAAAAACACACCACATTTTTTTAAAAAGACCAAATAGAAAGTGCGAGGTTGTTTATGATGTGCATGCATACATCCATCCTTTCCAACATGTGCAAATCCTTTGCATCCATAGTCTGCCCGCTCTCTATTACATAATGGTTTTCATTTGGCCTTTTCTCCCTTTTTTTAGTCCTCTAGAAGGCATAATGGACTAATGTTCAAAATCCACATACCCCATTGTGCCAGTTATAAAAAAACCATTATGTTACAGAATGTCCTGGGTACATGCCATTGTGCCTATTTTGTTGCCCGTTCAGAAATTTTGGCTCACCTACCCTAATGGGGTTGCCCAAATTGCTCACAAGCACACCTCACTAGGGACAATGGCCTTGTACCCAGCATGTTCCGTAATTACGTAAAGAATTTGAGGGCAGATTCTGCTAATTTTCAGTCATCTTAAATTGCAAATTTCAACCTTCTAAAGAGGAACTGCTAATTATGAGGGGACATGGTTTTAACAGAACTAAAGTGGTATTTTTATAGCAGATTCTGCCCCCTAAAATGCATTTACTCCACTTTGGGGTGCATTCCGCCCCTAGTGCACTTTTATGGCTTCATCATCTGCCTGAAAGGCTTATTAGGGTGCAGAATGTGCCCCGTACACCCTAGGGGGGGCACATTCTCAAGTACATAAGGGCCTCAAAGACAGCCTGTAAGGACACTATCTTTGAGGCATTTAAAAATTATGTTTTTTGATTTAAAATGCCACTTTGGGTCATTGTCTAGACTAATAGGTACATCAAAAGAAGAAAGAAAAACAAGGGGTGTGTCACAACGGGTGTCGCCTTGCCACATACATTAAAATGTATCTTAAGGAAAAAAGAAGAATTATGGAAATTCAAATATAATTTCACCATGCAAAAATATAATCTTCAAAAAAATCCTCTAAAAGGAACCAAAATCCTTCAAGACATCATAACTTCATAAGTAATCTCAAGTTTCAACACAAGCCAAAATATCATCTTTCAAAAATCCTCACATAAAAATAGACCTAGTATTATTATTACCTAGGGGCCAAAATCCCGTAAGCTACTATACCCTATAATGAATCTAAACGCAATATCCTTGCCTTGATAGTAGGCAAAGGCCAACAAAGACATATTTGAAACAGCCAGAACTAACTATCAAGTATCAACCAGTGTTGGCCCGGTATATATACAGGCCCGTGTAGTATCAGCCTGGTAGGGACATGAGTTAAGTACCACACGGGTATGAAAATTTTACAAGTACCCAATACCAAGACCAGACTTACCACCGTAGTACCTGGGCAGGGGGTTTCAGCACACAAGTGCCAAATAATTTATTTATTTTTAAAAATAAAAATTTGCCATGTGAGTTTTTTAATTTTTGAACTTTTCAGCATATAATAATGAATTTACATATTAAATTCTAACTTACCTTTAGAGTTCTCTTATTGTCCTTGTGGTAAGTCTAATCACAACTAATGTGCTTATCTGCACTACTAGCTTAGGGTTTGATTTCAGATTTCTGTAGTCTAAAATTTTGAATTTTTTGACAACAGGGCTTTTTCTTTAAATTGAGAAAAATAAAATAATAATAATAAAAAATGCCGAAGTCACCCATGTATTACAGTAGCATGAAAGTTTTACACAGTACCCAATACCAAGACCAGACTGGTGTGAGTTTTTAAAAAAAAAAACCAAGTACCTACCACCCAATAGGTTTAGGGTTTAGGGTTTAAACCCTACCAGAACCAGGCTGGTAGGTATGTTCAAATGTGGGATACCAGACCAACACTTGGTATGAACCCCCTCTTTCTTTTGGCTCAATTGCTCTCGAAGCTTAGCAAAGTTGAGAGGCAAAAGATATTGCCAAACCTAACCTAACCTAACCTACCCAACTTCTAAGGCAACATGATGAAGTTAGCAGAGACATGAATTATAACACCCCTAATCATCAAGTTCCAAGAGGTTATTTGGTTTCCTTCATTAGGTGTAGGCTATTACCAAGAGACACAAAGGACAGGATTGAGGCAGTCACAATGCCTTCATATCCTGCCTTCATATCTTGGATTCTCAAGGTCTTGATATCAAAAGTGAAAAGCTCACACCTCCCACACATCAAACACCCCCCTCCCCCTCCCTTTACTCAAAAGCTCCTACTGACCTAACCCCCCCTCCCCTCCCTCTGCACATTCACAAAACAATTTGACTCTTAAAATAATTCCAAAAACCCTTAATGCTGTGTACAACAAGACCCAAGAGCTTAATAGACTTGAGCTCTAAGCAAAAAGTTTTCCAGCACTAATTGGGGTTTTCTTCCAGTTTCAGGTTACATTCAAACTCTTCCAACCCATTTCAAAAAACCTATGGTACTCAAACTTATGCTTGCTTTGTTGTAAAACAAAAAATTGGGTTTTGGTTTTGTTTGCTCCAAAATGATATGGGTTATTGCTTCCAGCTGACAATCACTTTGAGGAGGGAAAGTATTCCAACTTATGAACTTGGCTTTCCAGGAGCTGCAAGTGCAAGAGCAAAATGGTCCAGTGATCAATCAATCAATCAATCAATCAATTGCAATCTTGCTTGTTGTTAGCTACATGTTTCTGATCAATTCTCCAAACAATTGAATAGGTAGGAGGTGTTGATCTTGCCACCTTGTAAATTATTATTATATTTGTGGCTTTGCCAAAATTGTGATAAGAGAGAATGATGTTTTGTTTCATCAGTTAATGTGATGTAAAAACAGAATGACACCCAAAAAAAAAAAAAAAATTGTTTTTGATGGATGTTTATAAAATGTGCAGAGCTGATCTTTTGAGATCAGTAGTAATTCGCAAGTGTAATACTTTCAAAGGAGAGAGACCCAGGCCAGGATGCGGGAATGCATATCCATCCACATAGGGCAGGCAGGCATACAAGTAGGGAACGCTGCATGGGAGCTATACTGCCTGGAGCATGGCATACAGGTTGGAACATCTCTCTCTCTCTCTAGATTGGTTCAGAGTTTAGACAATGGGTGGTTTTAGTTTTCAATGAACTCAAAGCTTGTGGAGTCAGCTTGTGTTATAATTTTAATCATGCATCAAGCTTCGATTCTAGGCCTTTTTCTTTTCTGGTTTTACAATTGTGTATGTCTTTTGGTGGGATTTATGTTTTTTTTTTGTGGATTTGAAACACACTTGCAGCCAGATGGCCAAATGCCATGTGACAAAACTATGGGCGGGGGAGATGATGCCTTCAACACTTTCTTCAGTGAGACTGGAGCTGGAAAGCATGTACCCAGAGCTGTGTTTCTTGACTTAGAGCCGACGGTCATAGATGAGGTGAGGACAGGCACATATCGCCAGCTCTTTCACCCCGAGCAACTCATCAGTGGCAAAGAAGATGCTGCTAACAACTTTGCTCGTGGTCACTACACTAGTATGTCACAATTTTTTCATGATCTATTTGAGATTTTTCAAATTCTTGGCAATCTGAATCAATTATAGAATGAAATTGGGTGTTTTGAAATGCAACTTCTTTTTCCTCAGTCTTAATTTATATTCACAGTAGCTCACATTCATTAAGCAATCAATGGAGATTAGGGGCACTGCTTTCTTTCTTTCTTTCTGTCTTGCGGTGAATTTTTGCCAATTGGTGACTCAAAAGAAATCCAGTGCCACCACTCACTCATACAAAGGATTTTTTGTGAACAAAATGCACCAAAGTTGCCAGATTTCAAGGAATTCATTTTTCTGGAATCACCCGCATGTTGCCAAACTATATAGCAGGATTCTTTCTTTAAATTCTTTCTTCTTCTGCTTTCCTGTGTAGCCAAATTTGTCTAATTCCAAATTTTGTGTGTGTGTGTGTGTGTGCCCATCCCATAGTTGGCAAGGAGATTGTGGATTTGTGCCTTGACCGAATTCGCAAGCTTGCTGATAATTGCACAGGACTTCAGGGATTCTTAATCTTCCATGCAGTTGGAGGTGGGACTGGCTCGGGCTTAGGCTCCCTTCTCTTGGAGAGGTTATCGGTGGACTATGGCAAAAAATCCAAGCTTAGCATGACCATTTTCCCAAGCCCACAAGTATCCAACGCCGTAGTTGAGCCTTACAATAGTGTGCTATCCACCCACTCACTTTTGGAGCACACCGATGTCGCCGTCATGCTTGATAATGAGGCCATATATGATATATGTCGCCGATTTCTTGACATCGAACGGCCCACATATACCAATTTGAATCGCCTCATCACCCAAGTAAGTGTGAGCTTGACAACAAAACACATTATTATTAACACATGACATAATCTTCCGGTGATGATGATGATCATAGTCATAATAGTCATCAAAATGTGTCTACTGAACATGAATTTTTAAAAATAAACATCCTTTATATATATATATATTGGCTACCTATTGGAGTGAAATATACTAATTTTCATCAAATTAATTTTTTTAATGGTGATTGAAAACCCCAAAATTGTTATTGCATTTTTGCCATTCTAAATTTCACTTTTCAATGAAATTTTTTTCACTTATGAAAAGGCTATTGATGATGATGATGATGAACAGGTTGTGTCGTCATTAACGGCATCATTGCGATTTGATGGAGCATTAAATGTGGATTTAACGGAGTTTCAAACAAACTTGGTACCATACCCACGCATCCACTTCATGCTCTCGTCTTACGCACCAGTTATATCAGCTGAAAAGGCATACCATGAACAACTCACGGTGGCTGAGATAACAAACTCGTGTTTCGAGCCTTCGAGCATGATGGCTAAGTGCGATCCGAGGCATGGCAAATACATGGCTTGTTGCCTCATGTATCGAGGTGATGTGGTTCCCAAGGATGTGAACTCCTCGGTTGGGACTATCAAGACCAAGAGAACCATTCAATTTGTAGATTGGTGTCCCACAGGATTCAAGTGTGGTATCAATTATCAACCACCAACTGTTGTGCCCGGAGGCGATCTTGCAAAGGTACTATTGGTTATATATGGCACAAATTATATACATATATAGAAATTCTGAAAATTTTATTTCAAAAAATTTCTCAAACAACATATATTTTGTGAAGGAAAATGAAGGATTTTTTTGGAATAATTTAAATAATTTGAAATAATTTTCTTTCAAAATTAATTAGCTATTCAACAACATGTGCTGAAATCACCTTGGACTACAATACCACATACATCTTAGAGTGAAATGAAAGGAACCACATATTTTTATCTAAGACATGTGTCATGAGCCAAGGTGTATAAAGAATGTTTAGGAAAACTTGTACCCAATGTAGATGTTTATGAAAATCACAAGTGGCAAAGTTGTAACAAAACATAATTAAATAACAAATGGGTTTTATTATTATAATGAAATTATTTGGCAATAGGTCCAACGAGCATTATGTATGATATCAAACACAACAAGTGTGGCTGAAGTATTTTCTCGACTAGACCATAAATTTGACCTTATGTATGCCAAGCGAGCATTTGTGCATTGGTATGTGGGAGAAGGCATGGAGGAAGGCGAGTTTTCAGAAGCTCGGGAAGATCTTGCTGCTCTTGAGAAGGATTATGAGGAGGTAGGAGCAGAATCAAATGAAGGTGATGGTGAAGGAGGCACTGAGGATGAGGCGGTGGCATCTCAATAGTTAATTGTAGTTTTTTTTAATAAAATTTAGTGAATTGCAGTACTTAAACACTGAATTTGGGAATCACACTTAATGCTCATTGGAGTTTGAAAATTGGATTTAAGAAATTGGCACTTGAATAGATATTCAACATGTATGTATTGTGTTGATGTAAGTAGGGAGAAAAAGTTATGTCTTGGCATTGTTGTAAACTTGTCAAGAACACATACATGCACCTAATTTCAAATAGGAAGCCCAAAAGAGAAAGTAAAAGCAAATTGTTGATGTAGTCTTCAAATACTCTAACATCACTCCATCCCACAAATTCTAAGCATTGTGGTGTGATGACTTATGTCATCAAAATCGGCAAAAATTGTACCTCAATAATTTGTTGATATTATTGACCTTGCAAGGACCAAGTAATAATATGAGATAATACCAAACTTTTGATGACTTGCAAAAGTCCGATCAATTTGGTCACAACACATCTTAAGGGACATCCTTCTTACCAACTATTCAATTCATGTTTGGCCACAAAAGTAATAAGATATATGCAAAGGATATTCTTGAACCCAATAAAAATCTTGGGTTGTTTGTAAGGCTCCTTTTGGGTTCCTCATGACAAACCATAATCGGCTACTCCGATGATTTCCTTGACCTTTGTGGTGCATAGATATTACTAAAAACTGTACTTGAATCCTTTTTCCAGTCATCAGATTTGTTCAAGAATACCTTGAAATGGTTTAGTTGTTTTATTTGTAGATGAAGCTTTTTATCTCACCATTTTGATTCCATTCCGGGAGAGATTGATGAAGAATTGTGAAATAATAATGTATTTTTGCTCAGAACACATATAATAATCTAGCATATCCTCAGTCCCAACTTCCATTTTCTTGGTGTTTTTTACAAGCAATTATGGTGCACAAATAGTCTTCTACTGACTCTATACTCTCAGCTACCGAACTAAGTTCTGATGGGTTCCTTCCTTAAACACGGGTTGGTTTGATCAGCTAAAATTTGAGTCTTCTTCATTATGTAAGGTGGAGTGTGGGTCTGGTATATGGACTTTTAAACATACTCGTCTGGGTATATATTAGTATTGAGTACTTCTCAATTTTTCATACCAACTTGGATGTTGAGGAGTATGTAAAATGTTTTGGTATATTATAACAAATTTGCTATGAGATTGAAGTTTGGTGTTGTGCAATAAATTGTCCACCCTATTTCAAAAAAGGTTGGGGTGAGGATTTATTAAAAATTTCCATCTCTCCATTTTGTATTTTTGACTCTTGAGTGTGATTGACATTTTGCACCATGGATCTCATAGGAGGACTAAACAATTTGCCACTAGTTTGAACATCTATGATAATACATTGCTTTGTAAGTATCTAGTCAATTGACCTACTACTTCAAAAGCCTTGGTATCAATTTGCACTTTGTCATCAACCAATGCCTATGTTTTATGGCAAACAAAACCCATTGAAGAGAGGTAAAAATGCCATTGAATAACAGTGCAGGTTAGGTATACGCTTATGTGATCTAGCAAGGTTTGTTGCATTGTATTGCTTCTTGCATCTTGGTGATAATATCCAAATTCTTGTATCAATTTTTTCTATAAATTGTATTCCTAGGGGTATCCACATTAATTATTTTATACATTCAATTTCTTTTTCATCAATTTTATTCAATATGTATCGATGAAATTCAAATAAATTGATGGAAAACTTAAACCTAAAAATAATTTCATCTTGCTATGGTTTATGAAAGAGAGTGTTGGTTAAATAGGTTTGCACAAAAAATTATAGTGAATTGTGTTCAAGAGTATGCAATGAAATCGAATGTTAATGACAATCTTAAAAAGAACATGGAAAGTTAGATTTTAAGAAAATAAAAAGACTTAATAATTTGCCAACAATTAGTTTCTTTAAGAACCCATTCCATCCATTATCAATTATTTATAAACCCACAACATGATGAGAAGTGGCATACAAACTTGATATCCCACTCCATTACTTATGTTATTCTTGAGCTTCAAAGTTTTAAAGGTGCAATAATATGTTGTATAATTTGAATTTGGATTTTATGGACCTTGTATGTTGCATGCACAATCTTTATATAAAATTTGTGTGGGGACAAAACATAAACATTGGGTTGTTGTAATTCACACATGTTTGTGAGAGGGTGACCTTCCTTGATTATAACATTGTTCAAAGTGTGCAAAAAAGTGCCATCTTAATTTGGTTTTAGTTTGCTCCATCAAAGTAATAACTGGTAAATGACACGTTAAAAACCAAAGCCCAAACCTTCATACCTAGTACTTAATGGGGGTTGAATTCTAGAGCACCATAGTGTTTTGGCTCATGACTTTATACTTTTAGTCCATGTGAACATCTTTGAGCTTTTTGAGCCTTTTTACAACACTATTACAAAGTGTAGCAACAAGTGCGGGATCATCCTTCAAGAACTTGTCATACCCATCAATTTCAGAAACATCACCAAAAGAAATGGCAGCATAATTGATTACTGCTTGCACCAACTCATGTGCATCACACTTGATTCCAAGAACATAGAGTTGGAAAATCTTCTCAGGATGAATGCTGTTGACTAACTTCTCTTGACAACATTGATGTAGCAATGGAATCTTGTATTTTTCAGCTGCGCGTAACAATTCATCAGCAAGGGAGTCCATTGCTTCATCATTCACCGAACCAGTGTAAAAGAAATGCACAAATGATTGCAAAGCTTCGTGGTCCATGTCCATTTTTAACTCAATTGGACCATCATTTGTTCCTTTCATCCTTAGAAACATTTCTTTGAAAACTTCAGATTTGCCCGTCTACAACCCAAATACATAGTGCCAATTAGTGCATGATGAAGTTCTTGAACCTAATTGCTACAAATAATAAAATAGCTTATAATCAATCATCTTGTCCATAGTAAACTGAAAAAAATATAAATATTTTTTTTTGCTACAATTCTATCAACCATTCTATACCAAGCTTAAAGCTAAACTAAGTGTTGCACTAAGTTATAGAAACTCACAAACACCTTACAATTTGGAGATTCCCACATTAATTATATGTGGTGCATGGTAAGGTGCAAGCTAGCCTAGCTACCAACCAATGTGGATGCATGGGAATGAACCAAACGACCATCTGTGGCTTGCATGATGACATCGGTAAATGGAGGGAGCATAGTTTGTGGATCCCATGAAGAAACAAATGTTTGCTTATCCTTTAGCTTTTGCATCTCATCTTTGAGCATTTCAACCTCCACATTGGAACACATTAACGGCACTCCTTTCATCTTCAACACTTCACTCAATTTTGATGTCTCTTTCATGTGTGAAAGGAAATTGCAAATTCATGCATCTAGCCAACCAAGGAGGATTATAGAGTGCACCTTGCAAAACATATAAGGAGAAGGTTTTGAGTTTATGTTAATCTATTCAAGTGGGAAAGCATCCCATCAAATATGAACTCCCTCAATATTATTATTATTATTATTTCACTACATGATTTATGGGGCATTTATGGATTGATTAAGCAATCTTGAGCTTCTAATGAGTAAAAAAAACTTAATATAAGCACTTCAAATTTCATTTCTTGCCATGGGTCCAAGTTTACAATAGTTGTGAAAAACTTATCATTGGTTGTTGTCATACACAATTTGATAATTGTGTAAGGGGTTTCATGTTTTCTTTACCATTCGTTCATTCTTGTGACTACCAACAAATTTTTCAAACAAAATGCACCCAAAAACTCAAAATGAACAATTCTTTTTTAATGCCCATTTGCTTTGACTACATCATTCATAGATAGATAGATAGATAGATAGATAGATAGATCATAATATTTGTAAAATATGTAAATGTTCTCAATATGCACACAAAACAATTTGGGGTGCTTTGTTGAGAAGCTTAGCCAAACCAAGTCCTTTGGGTAGATGGAGCTTTGTGTTTTCCCAAGAAGAGATAATCTAAGCTCCTCACATTCTCCAAACAAAAGCCAAAATAATTCCCCAAAGTCATAAAATTAGATGAAAAAAAAAGGGAGGCAACAGGTTTTGTTGTATCTCCAAAGGGTGTTTCTCTTCATGTTTTTTTCTCTTTTATGCCCCCTTATAGTGTGTGGTGGCTCTTTGCTTCTGAAGGGTTTGATTAAGTGTAGCCATCCCTCAACCAACTAACAACAACAAGAATTAGGAAATGCCAATAAGACTAATCAGATTTTACATCCATCTCTTGAGTCATGATTTTTGTTCATTCATTGTAAAATATCTGTCTGTCTGTTTGCATCTTTCTCTCTCTCTGGCTTTGGGGGGGGGGGAGGGTTGGTGGTTAAGTGGCCAATCATCTGTAAAACAGTTTAGCCAAATTTGGCTATAGACAGGATATGAAAGCAAAAAGTGTTAAAACTTCGTTCACATTTTTGGCTAGGTGCTAGACAACCAACCCAATAGAGAAATATGGTGAGTAGGTACTCCAAAACAATTGTCCAAATCTTGCAACTGGAAAACCCAAAAAAAACACATACTTTTAGCCATTTTGAAGAAGGAAAAAAAAACTTCAATGGGCTTAAAGTTAGCCAGAAACAAATAAAATCCTGGTCTTTATTAAAGAGACAAATGTAATATTTACAAACTGCGAATCTGATCTAGCCATTTTGAAAAAAAATAGAAAACAGATGTACTTTTCGCCATTTTGGTGGAAACAAAAAGCGGACAGGCAAAATTTAGCCAGAAAAACCCAAACGAGGGGGGTTTAAAAGAGTAGAAAAAAAAGCCACAATATGAAGCTCGAATCTCAATGAAACAACAGGCACGATCACGGTGGGACTCGAACCCACAATCTCCCGCTCCGGAGGCGAGCGCCTTATCCATTAGGCCACGCGACCACGGTTTAATAATTTCAAAAATTTAACTATTCAACATATATTTCAATTTTGACTGTTGGCTTTTCCAAATTTCCCATTTTCTCTGGGTATACTTTCCAATTTGAGGACGGACACCAACTTGACCTTCAAGAGTAGGCCCAGTCTACTCTTCTATTAAAATAGTGAATTGAACAAATAAATTCCATATTTTCCTATTACTTATTTTTCATTAGTGAAAATAAGGCATATATGTAAATTCAAAAATTCTCTATGCAGAATCCGAATTACATAAGTTTTTTTTTGAATTTTGCTAGAATTTAACATCTATCTATGAAGGAAGGTAATTTGTCTTGATTTGATTTGTTTTGTAGATATGAGATCCACCGGACTGGGCGCTTCAGATCGTGTTCTTGGTGTCTTTGGAAAGCTCTTGACAAGGAGGGTTGCATGGGCTTGGTTCCATGATGTTTGGACTTGTGGTGCTAAATTCTTGAATAGTGAATGATTTCTTCACTTGAAATGAAATTAAATTGCAGGTGAAAATTTCAGAGGAATTGGAATGTGCCTTTGGTGTTGTTGGAAAGACTTGATGAGCAGGATTTAATGGAATTTATTTGGTAAGATTTGGATTCAGAATATTGGAGATATTTATTTTTAAGAGATTTCTGCTGCTGAAAATTCAAATAAATTCCAAAAAACCAGGTTTTGGAAGGAAAAATCAGTTGAGGATGTGGTAACACTTGGGCCAACGGCACAGGCCACACTAGTCTATCTATTATGGAAGGTTGTTCTTTTGGTTTTGTTTGTGATGGTAAGATTTGCCAAACCATACTCCCCCCAAAATGCACATTTGATACTCTTGGAAAGCCTTAGATCATGTGTAAGGGGTGCACCAAGGTGATTTCATAATGTTTAAACATACATTGCAAAAGTTATCGAATATTGAATAGCATTTTCATTTGACAATTCAAATGAAAATTGAAAAATTAAGAAAATTGGGAAGCATGTAATTGGTATTGTTGGAAAGCCTTTGATGAATAGAGTTTAATGGAGGTGATTTCATAAATTTTAGACATGAGGTGCAAGACTTATTAGGCTGGGGATTCTACCATCTCTGCTGTGATCCACTGGTGAATAGCAGATCAACAATTTTCAGCTCATGTAGGACTTAACTTACTTGCACACAGAAATCAGTGTAGAACAACAGCTTATGATTCAGGACAGTTCTAAGTTGTAGTATACTTTGTGTTGGAGCTGCATATAGAGTTGTGGAGTAAAGTGTGGTGATGATTCATCAGCTGTTTCATGAGACATTTGGACTAGAAGCGCCTGTGTTTCCTACTGAGAAATAATGAACCTCAATATTTGCAAGAAAATCAATACAAAACAATCGGGGCCTTTCTTCAGATAGTGACGTTCCAAGCTTGGAAAAACCTCATGGAAAATCTCCCTGACACATTGACCTACAAAAGAGCAACAATAGGCATGATATTATGACAAATGCCTAGAACACCAAAAATGCTCTCAAATGCCAACTTAACTGTGCTCTATCCCGATGTCAATAGGAGCTCAAAGACCGCATGGTACAAAGCATCATTGCACAAGAATCCAAGAGAGAGCAGAACATTTAGAATTTGATGGACCTTGATTTCCATACCGATAGTCAGTGTTTCATCACTTTTGTTTCTAAGCAATGTAACAGAATTCGATGGCCATATGTAGGTGATTAAGTCTTATGGCTGTTCAAGGCAAAAGATGGTTGGGCTACATATGCTTTCTGGCAATCAGCAAAGGGGATTGTTAAAAAAAAAAGCATTGACCATTCATCCTTATTTTCTCACACAAGATATGGCACCAAATCCATTCAATGATTTTTCATTTCATTATTGCCAATTGCTTTAATGATCTACTTTCCCTTAAGATGATGTGATTTAACTATTAAGGTTCATTGTTTTTGACATTATAACAATGTACTATGGAATGGTCAAGCCCTTGCTTACTTATTGTGTTGGTAAGGTCCAAAACAAGTTAGGTGATGCACCTACCATAATGGGCCAGGGCAAGACCATTTCATAACATTAAGGTATGGGGTGATGGACTCAACAATTGGAAAAGAGATAAATGTGTTCAATAGACACATGTTTTGGTCATTATTATGAGTATGTGATCATCATTAGAAGATTATGCCTTATAATGTGGTCAAGAAAGTGACATGATTTGCCACCCTAAACCTTAATGTACATGGAAGCATGCATGTTCATGCAAATTAGTGATTAAAATTTCATCGGGAGGGATTGTTAATTTGTACTGAGCTTATGGGTTGATTTTCCAATTGATGGGGGTTTGAGGTGCAAAGGAGGTGGTCATTGGTAAATGGTGTTTTGTGAATAATGTTAGGGCAAGGGTTGTTGTTTCCTTGGAATGATATAGGATTTATTAAAATTCTAAGTGGTGGAGATGGTGCAATAAATTCGCATATGTGAGTTGAAACTTGAATTACATATTGCACATAAGTTTTTTTTAGGATTGTGTGTAGTTTGCATTCATGAGACTTTTGTTGTTATTTACCTTTCAAATTTCCATGTGTGATTGTTCTTTGCTCAATGTACGCTTGGTGAAAATCAATCATTTGCTTAGAGGCTATTTATGAAAGGTGTGTGCACTTTGAAACTAATGCTACACCCTATTTTAACACATTTACTACAATTCAATTTTTAATATATATTTGTACAATTATTCTTGTTGGTTATTTCACAAATATTCCTTGCATTTGCTTCAAATGTTGCATTCACTAATTTTAGGAGTGGGCACCAATATAAGCGGGATATGTGACAATGATAATATTGAATTTTAACAAATCATGTGTGCATAATGTGTGGAATCAATCTTGCAAGCATAAGGCTTTTTGTACCAATTTGGGTGGTCTATCGCTAAATCCAAGTAAACTAGGTTCAATGAAAGGAAAAAAGAAATCATTAAGGAGTCCAAGTTTTTGCCCATAGCCTAAAATGAACTAATCACAATTAGCAAACAATCATGAATATACATTCAAACTTATATTGTTCAAAATGGGAGTAGAATACCCATTTTGATTTTATTGAAACATCTATGTTAAAAAACAATGCCTAGTTAAGTTATGAATGGTATCTTAAGCAAGCTTGGTTCATTGTAAGCTAACTAATGTCATTTGAAGCAAGTATGTAATTTGATTTCTTGTGAATTAGTCATTTTAATATCCTAGTTATGACATGTGAAGATGGCATTTTGAACTTTTAAGGGATTCAAAATGGGAATGTTGCAGTAAAAACAAGTTCATTTATCTTCAAGGCTAACATGTATTCATTGCATGGTAAGATATTTCAACCTTATGTTTTGTCTTGTTTTAATCTTCTAGTTCATTAATGTTTTGTTGCACATGCTTTCATTGGTTTGCTCATCTAAAATCCTAAAATCATTGCATTTGTGTGAACTTGTTGTTGCATGCACATAGGCTCAACTTGGCCACCTAGATGTTGAGCCATTTAACATTGGTTTGTCATATTGAAAACATGTTGTCAACCTTATATTCATATTTCTCACTATCGTAGAAAAACACCTTGAGTTTATGAAATTAAGAAAATTCTTACAAACCAAGGGGTTGAAGATTTTGAAGAACATCAAAACCATATGGAATTTTATGTTAACCCAACCCATGAGGGGTCATGGATGAGTACCCAAAGTCACTCTAATGAATATGTAAGAAGATAATAATTCTTTCAACGTTGCCATTATTGATTTCAAATATCTTATTGACATTTTGTTCCTTAATAATTAGTATAATCGAATTAGCATGTTTGTTATTTATGCTTAGATTTGTATGCTGCCTTATGCAATTTGCACAAAATAAGATTTATTTGTGTTTAATTACCTTGTAGTTATCAAAAATTACCAAGTAGAAAACATGATTTTCAAGTTAAAATTGGAACTCATAAGAAATTTTTGACTCATGATTTCTACTAGGCACAATACAATTCTTTTGCAATGGGTTATTGGCCCCCTTCAAATTGAACATCAAAGTTATTGAATACATGTTTTTTGAATGCACATGACAAAATCTATGAACTTTTCATTGGGATTTCGTCATTTCTAGGATTATTTTAACTACTTTAAAGTTTTTTTATAGTAATCATTGCAACTTTCAATAATCAATTTTATAACCTTCAATAATGTTTAATATAGAAAGTTGTAAGCACAAGTATGTTAATTTTTCTCCCTTAAATGTGTGTTTTTAATTTATTTTCATTTAAAAACCTATATATTTTTTGCTTTACATATGCCAAAGTTTCACAACATGATGTTGTTCCCATGTATGTCAAAGCAACACTTTTGTTGGTTTTGGACTTGGATGTTTTGCTTCCTAACTCTTAACCTCATAGGTTTGTTAGGAAAGGGAAATGTTTAGTTATTGGATTAACCATAAGATTAAGGATAGTTTCAATTTTCTTGTTTGTGATCAATGTTTTTTATGCATATTGTGCAAAGTTGTGAGAAAATAATTGATGATCATGTGAAGATTGATTTATTATTATTTTAAAACAGAACATGCTTCAAATTAATCATGCTAGGACAACTTTGATGGAATTGTAACACTAAAATCAAATTTTAAAGATATAATTTGAAAATAATATAAACTATTACCTAGGGTAAAAATTGGGTATATATGGTTAAAAAATAAGAATCCTAAGGTATGGGTCCTATGCATAAGGATCTTTTGACTAAGGACTTACTTTGGGCTCGTATAGGGGGTTTAATTAATTATTTCAAATTATGTGTAAATAAAAGTCAATTAGGTTGATTTCACTTGTGGCAAAACACTAGATTCTAAAAAAGGAGATTCCAAAAAATAAAAAGGTTCATCCATGGAAAAGAGTATGTTTGAAAAGATTAACATGTGACATAATACCATTGATTCAAAGTAAATGACCAATAATATTTATTAAATTTAAATGAAAGGGGCGGATGTTTCATCCGTTTTCCCTTCATGCATTTTAAGGGTTTGTGAGTGGAGCTTTGGGTTCATTCTTCATTTCCATATTTTCATGTTGCATGTCCATTGTTAAACCTTGTAATATGACTTTTACGTGTAATGAACCTATTATATAATAAATTTATTATGTTATTTTTTGATTTTGGAAGAGTTCATAAAGGAAAATTTTATGTGTATTTGGTGATTAATCCCAATATTGCAAGGTTTTTAAGTATGTGTAGTGAACTCATCATTGGCCTTAGCCCACATAAATACCAAACATTAAGCATGTGTTTTGTGATTATAGCTTTGGGCTTATGACCAAGGTTTTAATGAAAGGGGAATGAGCTTGGAGAGTGTTTTGAGACTCAAACACAATCTTGCAAGTGTGGAAAATGTGTCTCAACGTTCTCAAGTTGAAGTTGGAGTCTTGGAGTGTTGCAAATATTTGGAACAAAAATATAAATAACAAATTGTGTCCATATTAAACCCTTTTTAAGTTGTTGGAAAGGTCTTGAAATGAAGACATTGAAAATGAATTTACAATGACCTTGATTTGGAGATTTAAAACTCAATTGTTAAAAATTAATAGTTTGATTTTTAACTATTAAAACTTAGAAAATAAGGGTCAAAACACATCTAATTGGAGTTTATAATTTGTTATTGAAAAAGGCCTTTCCAAGGACTACACCTTTGTAGTTGAAAATTTTTCAACAAGAGCTTGTATGTGGGAATCATGAGCTCATAATGTTGCAAGATTCATGATTTGACAAACTTGAATTTCTTGAAACTCCTCCCAAAGATATCAAATCTTTTTATTACTTGATGCAACTCTTGTTGTTAGTCATAAAATATAAGGAAGAGAATGATGACATTCTTTCAAGTTCAAGTCGTGGTGTGTTTTGTCAATTGAATTGCTGATGATTTGTCTATGCACCATTTTGACTTCAATTTTCACTAATTGTTTTTTATTGTGTTGTGCATAGTGATTTCATTTTAAACTTGTGTTTATGAATTCGTCCTAGTCCCATTATGGAATTTTCATGTTCTTTTCTTTGTGCAAGTTTAAGGAACATATCTTAACATTGCATTTTGTTGCAAAATCAAAAATTGATAAGTTTTATACCTCGATACCATTTAACAAAACTAGGGGTGTGTCAACATGGGTGATCTTGATTCAAAAAATGTAACTATCACCACTTGTATTGTGTGTGTTATGTATATGTTGTGTGGGATTTTGATTCATTCAATCTACCTTGCGTAAAAAAAAAACTCATTTAAAAAATAATTTTCAAAAAATCTTAACTTGTAACTCATGTTGACAAGTTCCATTGAACAAACAAGTTTTTTAGCTAGTTTTAAGTCAAGTTTTAAGGTATCTAAATTGATCCAAGTTCACAATTTTTCCAAAAACTAGAATGAAATCCAAACTATGTAAATGTTTTTTTATTGAAACAAAAACCAAAACATGAACCTAAACCCTATTAACCCATTTTAAATCGATCTAGGTTCTCTATGTTGAAAAATACAACTTTTTTGAACAAACAAAAATCAAGCCATACAAAAATCAAGTGGAGGTATTAGTTTCAATTGGTTGTAAACAATGAATAGGTACACACTACCTTAGTAGGAAAGGGTATTAGCCGATGTCGAGAATGATGATAAACAAATTAAATGTCATAATTTTGGTATAGCCAATGAGAAGGTTCAACACGTCTTTAAAAAAGCTCAATTTTTTTTTTTTTTGGGTTGGGAGGGGGAATGGATTTTGTTTGTTGTTGTTGTTCTCGATGTGTTCTCACTATGTTATAGTCAAATAGCATCACACCTCTACCCCATATGTAAAGGGGCCTAAAGCTAGTGATTTTTTGGGGGCAAATTTTTGTCATTTTGAAAAAAAAAATTTAGAAAAAGAATATTTTGTCACAAATTTTTTATTTAAAAAATTGGTCAAAATAATTTTAAAATTAAAAAATCACCACAAATTTGACTACGTAGTCATGTGAAATTCATGTTTGTGTGATTAGCTCTTACCTTGTCCGACCCTTTATTCCCTTTATTTTGGGAATATTCCAACCCTTGGGCGGCCTTAATTTACGGCTATATAGGTAGCGGTGTGATTGGCATTGACTCGTGGAAAAAAAAAAACTCCTGTCATATTTGTGTGATCACCTCTCACCTTGTCTTAGGCCCTTTATTTCAGGAATGTCCGCACCTCAGGCTTTTTTTTTTTTTTTAAAAGCCGGTGAACCCTATCACCTACCGAGCAAAGCAAAGCAAAGCAAAGCAAAGGTAAGCCGTGCTTTTTCTTTTTTAAAGGAATTTTTGTTTGTAGCCAAAGTGACAATCATCCATAGGAAGATGTAAAAAAAATGGCGATCATCCTTATGAAGGTTTAGCCAAATCTGGCTATAAACCAGAAATAAAGTACAAAATATTTAATGAAATATATTGAATCTGGTGATTTATTTATTTTTTATTATTTTGGGTTTCACTTTTTGGCGAAATTTCGCCCATAAATAAATAACTAATTACATTTAATATTATATATATATAAAATGGGGGGGGGGGGGGGG
>Ga0116231_10006199_pt1 | contig 23010 bp, 23 predicted proteins | sample S1TSphgellanicum_2_FD_89695 | JGI IMG/M metagenome (GOLD analysis project Ga0116231, IMG submission 89695) | Host-associated microbial communities from peat moss isolated from Minnesota, USA - S1T2_Fd - Sphagnum magellanicum MG | ecosystem: Host-associated > Plants > Peat moss > Unclassified...
AGACATAGAATAAAAAGCATATATATATATATATATATATATGAGCAAATTCCACCAAAAGCCACAAAAAGGTGCCAAATTGTTTCCTTCCTATGGCAATCATATTCTTCCATGAGGGGGGTGTCCAATGGCTGTTAGGGTTGAGGTGAGCAAAAGAGGAAGAGGTGAGGGAGAAGCCCATTATTTTGCCATGCATAAATATGATACATATTCCTAACTATGAAGAGGAGTGGGTAAGTTAGTCAGTACTCCAATAAAACCCACCACCACACACATCTTTGTTGTACTTAGAATTTATTTACCTTTGGGATCAGGTGAAGTCCTAAAGGTGCATTCACACTTGGTGTTAGGGACTATAGAGTTTGAGTCCCCCCTAACATCATGCTAGCAATTTAGGACTTAAACTTAGATACCATGAAAATTTTATGTTAAGCTAACATTGACTTAGCATTCAGCTATGGCCCATTTAAACATTGGGCGGCACCGAGAATGTCACCTTGGTTTTCATTTAACACTGACTTAATAACATCAAGTGTGGATGCAAACCATTCCTTTTTGCAACACTGGCAGATGTCTTGTAGAATATATTGAGTTAAAAATATGGTCCATTAAAATAGGGAATGATAAATTCATGCAGGGGATGATAAATCCAATCGTTTTGTTACAAAGTTTTATAGATTGAGAAATCCTTTGCTTTTTACTTTTCTAACAAGTATTTTAGTGAAAAGAACAATGATCCAAAAATGGCCAGATTTCAAGGTAATTTTTTCTGCAAATTATCATATTTAAGACAATATGTTCCAGTAGGCCACTATTGTACTATCTAGTTTCAGTATGTTGTGCTGGTAAGTGGGTTGTTTGATTTCAGTCTCAGCATTATTTGATGGTATTGAATTGAGGTTTGTTTGATCATCATATCTTAGAGAAACTCCTGGCAGCCATTTTTTTTTTTTTTAATGCATTTAATTCATTTTCTATGTGTTTTTGGGTTCTAGAACCAATCATATGTCTATTGACCTTCATTATTGGTGGGTGTGTGCTACCTGGTCAAATTTCACCTTCAAAATCAAGAGGGGGGTGGTGGGGGAAAAGTTGGTATCATTTTTGTTGACATCAGATGACTCAGATACTGCCACAAGCTTAAGCAAATTATTGAAGGGGGCTTGTTGGCACAAACATGAAGAGTTGTGTAAGTAATTTTGGGGGAGGGGAATGAATGCTGTCTGGAGATGTGTCTATAATATATCCAGTTATCTTTGAGAGAGAAAAAATAGAATGAAATGTACTTTCCTCATTGCAAGACATTTCTACAGAAGAGATTGCTATCGCACATTATAACAGAGAAGGATATTTAGTTCACTAAGTGATTATATTATGTCTAGGCAAGGGTTCAATTTGCTCATTGAATATCTTTGTCTCTCCATAATGATAAATAAATTCTACATCCAATTTAACAATATACACACATAATGCATTTCAACAGAATGTGTCTTATTATTTTGAGTCTCTAATTAATTGTGAATTCTGAAAACATGACCCATGAAGTTAGAACTTATTATTGTGATTCTGCATTTTTTGCACTTTTTCATGGAGTGCAATGTAAAGATAAATCAATGAGATGACTTGAAGTAGTTATGCATCTCTTTACTAAAAGAAGAGCTAGGCTTTGAAAATTACTCTTCAAAGCCTTGCTGCAGTGGTGGTGGTCTACATAGAATAGGTTGCACATCCTTTCTCTTTTCCTGGTGATTTATCCTTTCCGATGCATTCGTTCAGACCATCAATAATGCCTGTCATATTGAAGCTACACCAGAAACAAAACAACAAAAAACCCTCAGATCTGTCCCAGTGCCATTGCCCTCTAGCTTTCATAAAAGCATATATTTACATCTAAAGGACTTGATTTGAATTTCTGCGCTCCTCTGGCAGATAAAAAGACTTGCTATCCCATGCAATCCCAGTTTGGATGGGAGGGACATAAGTATAGGATCTGAAGACCAGATTTTGCTGATTTGGTACTCCAATTTGCTTGCCTTCAGCATCAGTATAAATTGCCAAAGTGGTGGAAAAATGCTGCTGACACTGGTGAAGGGGGCTCACACTGAGAACTCGATTGGTTGTTAGATAGCTGTAGTAAGTGGGCTGAGTGGTTCAACTACTTCAGTTTTGCAATGCTCTCCAAGAGGAGCTTGCATTCTGCAGCCCAATCAACTGACCCAACTGAGCGCACGGTTATTCGCTGACGCTTTTCATTCATGTATTCTGTTTGTGCAACACTGATTAGAAATACCAATGGTGCCCATTGTGCCTTGCACAGAGCAGCTTCATATTCCTTCCCTTCCCCTACCTGTGCACTCCACCCACAGAAGTAAGATTTTGCACTTGGTTTCTTCCCAACCTGGGATGAATTGAAAATTTGTGGCATAGTTGATATGAAAACCTCAGGCAGGACATGATACTGATCAACCGACAATGCACCAGAATTGTGGAAAAACCCTAATAATATTGACCCTCTCTCTCAGTTCAACTACTTTGTTTGTGCTCACTTGTCCTACTTGGAACACTAGTCAGTCAGAATTAGAAGGTTGCAATCCCAAGAAGCATATGATCTTGGAGGGCCAAACCTGAGATCTCAGGAGTGACAGGTCTTCAGCAGAACGACCAAGAATTTGCTCTGCTTGTTCATTGAAAGCTGAGATCCAAGCTTCTCCTGTTGCATCAGACAATTTAGCCAGCAAGATGTACCTGCCATTCAATAGCTGAGACATTAGTATGACTTCAAAACCACCAATGTGAAGGTCTCTGCTGCCGATCGCTGAAGGGCAAGGTTCACTTCCCAGCTTTCAAATGCATGTGAGATTAACCAAACTCTATTGCCAAAAACAGATACAAATGTGCAGACATAATTACACATTCCCATGCATCTGGAACTCAACCTATGAAGAACCAAAAAGCAAATAATTAACAAATGATGGAAGATTCTCACCTGCGATTGCATTTTTCAGAGTGCTTCTGACAGCCCTCACACCAGTAGCTAGTACTGCTCTCTTCAGTGACCTTGCGATTGCAGTTCACACAAGCTAGGTACCACATAGCTTGGTCTGGTTTAATGAAGCTGATGACCGCTCTGACATTGAAATATGCTGGCTGTAACACAGTAGGCCAAAATCTCAGTTGCTGTTTACTGTTGAACATCATTCTAACATTCCCTAAACAGAAAAAACATTGTATTCCTCCTTATTAAGCTCAGATTTGCAAGGACCAATGGACCACACTTTACAGCACAACCTTGTCTTCACCAACAGATGGTAGGGTGGCCTCAGAGAGCACAGCACGGCTTGCATTAGACGATTGCCCCATTACTCGTACAACACCTCCAGGGAGGCTAGCACCTGCAGGTGTCAGTGATACTGCTCCACCACTTTCTGAATGCCTGCCAAACCCACAATCTTACTCACTTCAGCATCTTCCAATATCCTCCACAGGACATTTTCAATTGATCCTAAAACATAGTAATCCACACCTTGAGCAGAAGCTTACTGCAATGCGCAACAACACATGCACAAGAACATTTAACACAGCACTGACCAGTTGCGAAGGGCAATAGCTTCAGGAATATCCGGGTTGATGGCAACCATGCTGTTTGAGGTGGTTGATAAGGACACCCCTGGCATACAACAAGAACTGTAAGACTTTGGAGAAGAACATGTTGGAGGCAACCACAGTGTTAGCTCCAACCAAATATCAATGCTCAACCTTAAACAAAAGACTGTCCAGCCAATAAACTTGATCTGATATAGCAGAGGCAAGAAACAAGCAGATGCAAATACCTTGGAAGTCACTGGCTCGCAGAGATTTGACCATGAGCACTGGAGAATCATTCACAGTATTAGATAGGGTAGCCCCTTCATTCATTGCCATGTTGTTCCACAAGCTCACCACCACTGTCTTCTGACTGCAAATCCCACAACATCTCCATCATACTGCTTTTGTGCTGAGATATGACATCTGCTCCAAATCCAATACCTAATAAGACTAGGGCTAGCACAGAGGCTCAAACACCTTTCATCAGCAATTGTAATATCACGCTTTGGAATCTCCTCATTGCTATTTTTCCGTCGAATCATCACAATGGATCCAACACTTTGCACGATTCCAAGGACATCTGCAGAGAACAACATCACATGACACATGAACAGTGGCTACATTATGCATTATGCAAAGACCCTGCATGTTACTATCCAAGACTGATGCACCCCATATATGTAACAACAACAGCAAGTCTACTATTGCATCCAAGTGCTCATATTTAAGTTCCCACATTCTACACCTACTGAGCAGGTAGGCTTATATCAGAATATCAAAGTCAGCTGGGGTGGTGATCTCCAACTAGGGCTGCTACATGCACAGGAATACATAGAGTCTAATTGGACTTGAGGCCATAGATTTTACTTGGACAAAACAACTTGCAAACCTAGGCATGTGAATATAAAAAGACATACCTACAAGTTCCCTGCCATTGACATATGGTCCCAATGCATCAATCTTCACAAATTTGTACTTCATGGCAGGCATCTGGATGGAGGCTGCATCCTCAGGAACTTCTTCAACCTCAGAGTTAGCATTCAATGTCATCTCGTAGTCATTATTCACGTTTGAAAACTGCTTGTTTGCAACTCGCAGGCTGCCCTTGGATATGAAGTACACCTGCAACTCCAGGCCAGATTGCACAAACTAGATTAGCTTGAGCACATGTCTACAAAGGGAATGAGGAAGCCCTGTCACCATAGTCTGCAACCACACCACTTTGTAAGTTCAGCAGTGAAACCAAGACTAACATGACAGGAATGAGAGCAGTCACAACCATTTCCAAAAAGTAGAAAGCACCACAGTACAACATTCACTAAAAGAAATGGTTGTATGTATGCTGCACCTTTCCTAATTGCAGTTTATCAAAGAACTTGTCAGCGGCCTCTTTGAACATGGTTGCCAGAATCTGTGTTCCCTGAAGAAAAGTTTCATTTGACAAAAACATTAAGCTTTGGCCTTAGTTACAGGACAACAATAGAGATTGCATGTAGTGACAAAAGACATGAGATAGAATGACATAGGGGCATACGTCCTCATCAGTGAGCTCCACGTTGAACACATTGCCTGCCCCTCGTGCATTCTTGAAGGAACGCAGAGGTCCTTTACTGGTCACCCGCACTTTGATTGTCCAGTTTCCTTGATATGGATTAAGAGATACAATTGGGTATACTCTCCTTGAGATACCCATCATTGAAGCAGGTGCAGCACTACAGCCACCAATAATATTCACATCAAAGCACCACCCATTGTTCAATGACAGATCACCACTGCTGCAAGATTGCAAAGGTACTCCATGAGAGACATCTGAGTATCTCAACTAGAACTCTGACAGACAGTACATCAGCCAAACAAAATGGCGAATGAAGAAATTTTCTTACTTTCCTCGCTGCTCCTGCACAATCTGGGCAGCAGATCTGAAATTGTGGTTGCCCTTGCCTGCCTTGGATTCTACTTGGAAGGTTGGCTTCACCTCTAGTCTGATAGTAGGCTTCACATCCATCTCTCGCTTGATCCCATGCTCAAACTCTAGCGCAGGTCCTACAACCTCTCCTTTGGTGATCATCAGGACACTGCAGCAGGCAGATCACTCAAACTTTCAGTTATACTACCACCTAACTTCTGAGATAGAGATTTTGATTTTTTTTTCCAGGAAAAAACAAATACCAGAGACAAACCTCATCAAGTAGGCCAAAGCAGAACAAGCTTGACGACTCAGGATGCCTTCCACTACAATCCGGACTCACAATCAACAATGGTAACTGAGGCTAGCATGTAGAAGGAGACAGAGGCAATGACTGCTAAGACAACGAACACAAAACGAGCGACCAAGCAGGTGTTACTCACTCCTTGCCCGCCACATTGCTGAAGGTGTAATCAAGGATTCGTAAAGTGCCTCTCTCCTGCAATTGCCCTGCCTCCGCGAGACTGTTCAAGCTGCTTGGCAGCGCTGCCCTGAGCTTCTGACTCCCATCGCTCACCATTGTTCTGCAAGCCATCATCATCAAAATCATCATTATCCTTATCACCTATCACCATCTTCAGTAATATCTCAGCTACTGCAACATTGACAAGCTTCCAACCCTAACAACATGTAAATGCTAATCCCCTCAGGCACCGCGAGAAGAATCTTAGGAGAACAACCTAGAAGAGTTTCTTTATACTTCGTAGTACAAAGAAAAGAAAAGAAAGTGAACTGCACTGCAGTATCTAAGATCGTAAGCATCACAGATGTGCTAAAAACCTGAAGGCACTTACGTGAAGCGAGCAGAGGAGCCAATTCGCTTCAGTTCAAGCACCTACAACACACAAACCCCCATGCGCACTAAATAAAAACCCTGGCAACAACATAGAAACCATAGCAAAAAAACATTCAGAAAAGCAGAAGAGATAGATAGATAGACAGATAAATAGACCAGATAGATGGACCGCACCTGGACAACAATATTGACAGAAGATGCAGCATTCGAATCGGGATTACGATTTGCCATCATGGATGCAACACCATTGGAAGTGATACAATCGGCCATGACTCCTCCTCCTCCTCTTCTTGGCCGCCCTTCTCTCTGTGTCTATGTCTTAGTCTCTATTTGCCTCACCTTTCTCTTGCGCAAATCGAACAGAAAGCGCTACTGAACAACAAACAAGCTCCTTGTTGTTCTCCTTCTTCTTCCTACGAGAGAAACACGATTGCTCACAGACCACAGTTTCTTTCGTCGAATTTGTAAAACAAAACTCTTTCACAAATGCGCAGTCCTCTACAAGAATCCGACACAAATTGAAGACTTAAGCGATGCGAAGAAGAAGGGGGAGGAGGAGTAGAGGGAGAGGGGGGGGAGGGGGGGGCCAAGCGTTTGGTTTGGATGGAGCCTGCAGGGCGCGCGGGAAAGGGCAACGGGCGGGAAAGAAAGGGAGCCGTTTTCCCGCGCCCGTCGGCGGAAACAAAACAGCCGTTCTACATACGAATACGGTCTAGAAGTAGTAGTATTCGTATACTACGTGTTACGAATATTGTACTAAATTGTGTGTTGTGTGTATTAAATTTTAATACCATTAATACCGTTTTGTACCTTGGAAGCTTGGACACTACATTTTATATAAGTTGTTGAAAAATGTTTGAAATTTTCTCAAAATCTTTACTTTTTTTTCAAAGAATAAATTTTTTGCGAAAGGAAAATAGAAAATCTTTTGGAATATTCGAGATTTTGGGAGATTTTTATTTATTTATTTAGCATGGAGTTTTCAAATTTAATTTATTATTTGATAAACATGGTGTTGAATCCGCCCTTGGATTACAATATACCTAACACCAAATGGTGAAAATGTCTTATATATTTGATTAATGTGAAATCAAAATTGTGAAAACAGTAAATTAATTTTTAAAAATTAAGTTGTGTTTTGAAGGGTTGAGTTTTCATTATTTTATTATTTTTAGCTTCAAAAGTAGCATGTCATTATTAGAATATATATATATATATATATATAGAGATTTTGTCATTGGTCTTCCCACTCAATGTTGGGTGGACTATGAATGGAATGTGTATTGAAATGGGGACATGTTTTGTAATAATGAAGATAAATGTTAAAATAAACACATGAATTTTAATTATTTCAACACTTGTTTCATAAACTTATTGAATAAATTTGAATTGATTTTATGTTTTCTTAAATAAATGATCAATTTCATTCCAAAATCAACAATTAAGGTTGAGACAACTCCTAATTTTCTTGCTAGTTTTGTCCAATTTCAGATTTCAAGTACATATCATGTTAAGGTCAAGGAAATGATCAGTTTGTAAAATCAATGTAAAATTAGTCTTTTTAATGTGTTGGGTTACACAAGTCTATTACACAACAACCTTGTAATGAAAAGTCATCATTTTCGTTCTACCCTCAACCATAATACATGATACTTGTGGATTATGTGAATATAATATTTATGACTAATTTACTATTTCAAACTACAAAATGTATAACAAACTTGTGCTCACACATTCTTCAATTAAAACACAAAAAATGGTACAAGAATGTGGGACTCGACTTTAAAATGTTATGGTATGTTTGTGTAGGCCCACTTGGTATAAGTATTTCAGTTATATTTTTTATTTTTCTTTTGGTCCTTGGGAGGAATCTTTGTTTTTATTTTATTTTCAAGAAAGTATTTGAATTAACTTGTCTAGTTTTCTTAGGGGAACAACCAAGATTAAGGTGGCAAGGATTTTTCCTTGTATTTTTTTAGTGCCACATTTGAAGAATCCACCAAAGCACTTGGTTCGAAGGTACTTAAAACGTCATTAGTTGCATACTCAAATGACTTAAAGTCTTCCACAACAATTTGCTTCTACATTCCATAATTAGGCAACAATGGCGAACTTGGTAACTTTGATGTCAGTATAAGTCTATTGGTGCTTGTAGGTTCATCATCTAAACTATTTCCCTTGTCACTTTTATCATCCAATGCATTTTTTTGACTTGTCTAGTCTATTGGTGTTTGTAGGTTCATCATCTGAACTATTTCCCTTGTCACGTTCATCATCCAAAACATTACGTTTGGCTTGTCTAAGTAGCACTTGCCAAGGTGAAAAATGAAATAACCTTGAAGCAAAGTCGACTTCTTCATTTTGCAATGAATAATCAAACCACCTTTAATTCAAGTATTGTTTTGATACCAAACTTAAATAGTTTTGGCTTGGTTTTTTTCAAACATATGGATCCCTTACCTTTCAAATATGGGATTCCTTTTGCTCCTACTAGACCTATAGAAGATTTTTTTTAAGTCCTCCAATTCAAAATCTATAATAGCATCAAAAGTAGAATGTAAATAAGGTGACTTTTCACGGGATCCATTTGTTTACAAAAAAAACCTTTTACTAAAAACTTGTTGATAGAAGTTATAAGTTTAGCACCATCTATTTGGTTTGTGATGTATGACTAGCCTTGAATTTGTTCGTTACAAATGGGGCAGTGCTTCAATAGCTTGTTGATCATGGAATCATGGCAAAAAAAAAATTGAATGTAGTCGTGAACATAGTTCAAATTTGAAGCATGTTAGAATTAGAATTTTTTTACATGCAAGATATACCATCTAACTTGGGATGTCAAAAGTTTGTGAAATTCATAATCATATGGATATTAACAAATTATTACATGCATTTTGATTATTGCAATATTTGATAAACACAACACACATCATGGATTATCCAAATCAATCATTTCGGCCTCAAGGATTGTTATTTTGAAGCTATTTTAGTGGACAATGACCAACTCTTTCCCATTGCAATTTTGAGCTTCATTTTCACCCTTGTATTGAAAGGTGTTTTTGAACACACAAAAATGAATGGCAAACATGGCACTTTCCATTACATAGATGGCCAATTGACACCATGTTTCCAACCTTCGCATTCTTTAGTTCATAATTTGTAGCTTTCTTATTTGTTAAATTAGTGTTGTACTTGTGGTAATGTACTACACACTTAGCATACTCAAACCACTCTTTTTTAACCATGTAGTAGTTACACATGCCATTGTAAGATTTAGTTATTACTTGACTACTTTCATCTTCCTCGTAATCCTTTGATACAACATCAAAATGAACTTTGTAGTCCCCACACTAAGTAATACATCATATCACCAACCATTTTTTGATGCCTTTGGTCAAAACATTTCTTCTATTCCTAATACAAAAATGTCAATTTCTATGAATGAAATAACATCACGATCTCTTGTGGCCAAACTTCTACATGTAACATATTGGACATCACATTCTCCCATCACTCTCACTTGACCATGTGTTTGTCAAAGAAAATATGCACAAGCTCAAGCTTCACTATCATACATTTCAAAACATCAAACCAATACATTTTTTTAAGTTTAAGATTCCTATGGATTTTGTTAGAATGGCATTATGAAAACAATGTGGACTTCACATTCATCATCATCAATACTTCTTTGATTGGATGTAAACCAAACCAATTATGGTCTATTAGATGATGCATGAACAATAAACAACAAGGTTGTTGGAAATTCTTGGTTTTACTTTCAAGTATTCCCACTCAAGTTTTCAAAGTAAATTAGAATTTTACAAATTGATTGCCATTTTATTTTATTCAACAAGTCTTGAACTTTTGTTTTTGACAAGTACACCTCATCATAATTTTGGCTTGGTTCAAAGACAAAAGTCTATTGCAATGATGTGCATTAAGGGATGTTTAACCATGTGTACCACTATATTATAAATTTATGCATTGATTTGTTCATTTTTTAACAAAGAGCTTTGTGTTATGGTCATCATTGGACACATATCTAACAACCATACATAAACTATGAATTATTGTTTGGGGAGGTGGAAAAACTTATAACTATGTCAATGTTTCATGTAATACATCCACCTTTACGCATGTCCTAAATCTTCACCAATATGTTGTGCATTAGTCATAATTATTGAATCTCCTCCTTTTGATCAAGAAGGAACCACATTACATTATTCCTTCATTTTTCATAAATTCGGATTTACACATTTGGTTGAGTAGTGTTAATAACAAATCCATTGATGGCACTAATGGTATAGTTAGTGTCTCTTTTAGTTTTGGTTTGTTTTCAAGTATTGTGCAAGTTTAAACTTTAGTATGCCTTTAAGCTTTTTCAGCCTTTTATGATTTTATTTCATTGACAAACTTTTTTTATCGAACCTTCGGTATTATTACTAAAAATACAAAGCTAATTTAATTACCATCAAGTGGCTTCAATCCTTATATTTAGTGTTAAATATGCACTCAAGGTTGGATCAATGGGGTGTGGGTTGCAAATGGGGAGGTGGGCAAGCCATAGGATGGCAAATAGTTTGCAAGGATTAACAAGAATGCCATTAGTGTATATGAGATGGCAACAACAGGTCTTTTGGGCAATTTAAGTTGCTAAAGGTTGATAATGTGCTTGATTTCAACTAGTCCCCAATTGATCCATCATTTTTTCTCTTTTTACTTGAGGAAGGCGGTAGCAATCAACTTGTTACTATAAGTTTTTACAAATTAGATCTAGTTCAGTGTCGATGGTTGTCAAAATCTCTACATTTAAAAATAGGCCTCTTGGTTGATTGGTTGGCCACTAAGCCCTATATTCTTCAAGAATTCAAATGTTGATGTTATGGAAGAAGAAAGATTTATGTGTGATTTAGGAAATCAAGTATTTGTAACAAACAATATTAACTAATGTACCTAGTGCATACACTTCAATTTCATTCCTTCTTGATGTTCCATAGTTCAACATTGACACATCGAGAAAAAATGAAATCAAAGCATATGCAATATGTTTATCATATCAACTTCTATTTATACCAACTTCATCAACTTTTCCATTCAAAACAAGGTGGGTTGTTAGCACCCACATTTTTTTTTTCATATACCCATTTATTTATCTTTCACTAGAGTTGGATTTCATTGCATTTTATAGTTGTTATTGAATTTTTGTCATAAAACTTGTTATTTATTTAAGACTCATTTTTCTTATAATTCATTGTTGTTATTTTTGTATGATTCCAACCCTTCATGTAGATGATTGGACATGGAATCATTTTTTGATGAATTTCTTACTTGAAATATATTTGACATGCATTTAGACTCAAGAGGTGGGGTTTTTCACCTTAGGATTGAAATTAAATTGTTATGTATTATTTACTATTGGAAACAAGCTAAAGCTTTGTATTCACATTTGTCAAAAATGTTTGTTGGTACAATTGTAGGTTGTCAAATTGCTATAACCATTGCACTTTCCTCGCAACCTTGTATGTACCTTTAACAAATGCATGTTGCCACATATCTCAAACTTTAAACTAAAACTATTGCCATCATAATACAACCAAAAAAATATTATAGCCATGTGCACAATAGTTTCACATTGCATTTTGTCACTTCAATCCACCTAGCCTAGAAAATAGGGGTCAATTGTGCAACATTGAAAAACCCAAAAAAAACATGGGTTAAACTCATCATCTTTAGACTTGCACTAATTTTCATTGTCATTACACATCCATTTTCTCAATATAATTCAAAACATTGTACCATAGTATAGGGTAGAACTATCCATCATCATTCACTACCCTATGATTGAACATTTCTCTAAATCTTTGTCATATGTGCTTCATTTTGAGTGATTTAAAATGTTATGAAAGTGCTACCTCAAGCTCTAGAAATCATCTTCAGTTCTACAACAAAGCAACATACATAGAATTTTTGAGTTGTTCAAAAACCGGCTTTATAATGTTTTGTGGGTTTTTTTTTTCCAGTTCTTGACCCCCTCTGGGGAGGGGGGGTTAGCACATAACTTTCTCATTTCTAATCCATTTTTGAAATTTTTTAATGAGTTAGATACACCAAGAGGAGGCATTCAAGTTTTGTTTGGACATCATAAACAATAGAGCCTTCCCCTTGGATCCAGCATGCCCTGAGCACTTAAGTGTTCGCTCACCAGCCATCCTACCCTAGTGCACCTTGGCAGCCTCAACAATAATTATATTATTTGTAAAAATGTTAAAACTTTCCCAAAAAACTCAATTTTGTAACAAATGGAAATTTGCAAAGGAAATGGGGGAATCTTTTGGAAATTTCAAGAATATTTTGCTTTTTCTACAAGGAATGTTCAAAATGATTAAATTATTTCACAAACATGCATTGAAACTTGAAATCACCCCTAAACCGCAGTATCTCCTTTGAATTGGGTTTCTCCCCCATTTCTCCCACACTCCATCCTTATAATAAAAAACCAAACAGATACACCAATTCAAAGGAGATACATTCAATGGATTACTTGAAAACCCCAAGAAACCGCATTACATTTGACATAGATTGCCATATTAATATCTTTCTACAACTTCACATAGCTATACACAAGGCTAGAGATCACATAACTAGTGTGCCTTCCTTAAAGTTACACCAATCACACACACACACCATTTGCAACAACCTTGGCTCAAAAATCACAATGCAATTTGGGGGCTCTCCAAGGGGCCTTCCCTGCGCACAATTTCCTACTCTGAGATGGTCCCAGAGATTTCATGTGATTTCCATGGAGCACAGACATTTTGCTGGGATGCAACATCAATCGTCCATTTGAATGAGTCTCCACTGCATAAATGATTTGTTCCTCAATTGTTACACTAGGTAAGGCCATGCTGTCAGGCCATCACACCTTGTACCTCAGACTCCGGATTCAGTTCCCAAGGTGTAATGCCCCAACAATAGAGCCATCTTATATAAGTAAAAACCTTTGAAAATTCTAATATCATGACAAAGCAGAAAATCTCATAACACCTATAACAAGATTGATTCAACACTAAGCAGGATTGAAATCTAAGACCTAAGCAGCAAGAATGAACATTCTCTTAGTACTCCACCTGTATTGGATTGCACCCAATGTTCTGGCTGAAATTTTCAATGCATAATATACTCATGGGTACATAGCCAACTATTCATCTCACACCAAACTCACAATGGGATTCTAAACAATCCACTCTGAAATTGCCTAGGTAGATTATTTGTATCGGTAGTCATTCAACTATCTGCCCAACACCAGTCCCACAAATTGGATTCTGCACAATCCACAGGCAAAAATTGACTATATATATGTAACATTCTTATGGGTATTCAGCCAACTATCCTCCCTAGACCAAACCCAAAAGGTGTTGGAAACATAGAAATCTTCAAGCTTAAAACTGCACAATGGACAGAACGGATGACAGGGCTAAACCAACAACCAAAACAAATGGCAATCTTGACCTACCTCAAGAGGTGAACTCTGAGTTGTCTTCTCTGTTCTACTGCTGAAAGCACTGGCTGAAATTTTGAAACCTTTGGTCAATTTCCAGGGAACCCACTTGCACTAATTTCACCAGGTAATTTCAAGGTCACATGAGCTAAACGTGTCTATGCCAATATGCATAGGTCCCTTGAAAGTTTAGGAAGGTAAGGTTCTGTAGTAGCACAGAAAGATAGATGCAATTTTCCTTCCAGGATCCCAAATTTTCTTTCAGGTAGATTACAGACTAAAACTGTCAGGATCAGCATTCCCTGCCCTCCAAGAGTTTTCAACAAAATTCTTGCAGTGGCAGAAACTGCACTGGGTCAAGCAGTGCTACTCTAGTGAAACAAAAACAATGTGCGCTGTACCATCCACAATGAAAAAACGAAGAGAGGGAAAACTGGTCCAGAATCAGACTGACTTGAGCACATGGAATCTAGAGAGAATAATTCACCTTTGTCAGGAATTTGCCCCATCATAACTGAGGCAATGTGTCATTCACAACAACACCATTCTGTTAATGATGCCGATCCATGGATTTCTCCTTCACTGGGGAAGCTCCACATTGGAAAAAAGATAATGGGCAATAACCAAGGTTGCTGGGGAAGCAGACCTGTGATGCCTGTCAAAATGTTGGGAATTATTGTTTGTAGATTCATGTTACAACAAAAGTTAGTATTGCTCCCAGTGGGACTAGATTCTAATGTGTGAAAGAGACCCAACCTTCAACTTTCCAACAGCAAAGCAAGCAATGCATGTACACAGAGGCTGTCCAGTGTACTAAAATTTGACATGACTTACAACAACATTGCACAGAAGAATGAGGTACTTCTCTTGACTGTGCCAGCTTTGAATCAATATATGCCTCAGTCTATAAAAATTCAACACTGGACCACATTTAAAGAAGGATATCTTTCTGCTGATCTAAGACAATACATGCTTTTCATCCTTCTAGGGTTAATCTCATTGCAAACACCATGTCTCCAGAATGTTGCTGCTCATATGATACACACCTAAGTTGCTGTGTTGTACCGCAGGTGTTGTTCGTAAAAATCAATAAGCTGCAACACTCTCACAATTCAATTATTGTGAGTTAACATATGCTTGCATGCCATTCAGTCAATTACTGCAGTTATCTATTGGAAAGCAAATCAAAGAAGACTCCACTTGTCATGTAGATGTGGCATGGGCATTCTATCTGGAGGTGTAGAGGAAAGCCCACCCTAAAGAAAAGAGAAAACCCAGAAGAATTCATGGGTGGTTTCAACAACAGTGTTGGTCATATGAATGTTTAGGGACCTTCAACAGCAACATGCATGGCATTGATGACAGACAAGAACATTCCCACTGACTTCATCACTTTAATGGGAAAACTCAGCCATGCTGCTGGCTAGCTCAAGAAAAAACACTAACATAGAAAGGCCAGAAAGGAAAAAAACCCAACAAAATGCAAAAACAGGAAAGAAAACAGAGAGAAGAAAGTTGAGACGAACTTTAGAGGGAAAAGAACAGAGAACAAATGGACTCCACCTGCACAATGATATCCCATTAACTACCAATGCATCAATTTGAGCAGTGAATGACAACTTCATTCCTGGATGTGCAACACGTTGTGCTAATCACATCTTGTAACTCTCCCACTAGACACAGGCAATCAGCACTACGTAAATGCAAACAGATCAGACTAATAAATGGATGCAGGTCACTCTGTTAAAGAAGAACAGTGTCACCAACCTACTTGGCAAGCTTTATCATCAGCACCATGACATTTACCAGAAGAAAGCACATGGTAGTACCAGAATTGGGTAGTTCTCACGCATAAACTTGTTATCAACTGCAACTTCCTCCCCATCCGATCTGTCAGACAGACATGAAAACCCCACAGCCTAAGCTACACAACTGAAACAATATTGGCACATGGAGATGTCAGATGCTGATAGGAAACATTAGCTCTGCACTGTCACATCAACTTGAACACAAAAACAGATCAAATGTGCCTAAGAAGGCAAGGCAAATAACCTAGAAGCCTTGAAAAGAACCACAACATCCTGCTTATCATCAGCAATACTGTTGCTGTAGCTGATGGCCTTCAGTATCTGGGTAATGAGTGGTGGACTGGCTACCCCAATGTTTCCATCCCCTGGTGGTGGAAATTTTCCAACCAGTTCAGAACCTGGAGGATTGGATGGGAACTCTCTGCTGTCAAGGGTTTTATTCCTGAAATCAGTGCTTCCCAACTCGTGTCCTGGAGTTCCCTTTGCAGTTTGGGTTGCAACTTCCTTCTCCACTCTTTGCCCCCCCTCCTTGCAGTCATCTAGAGCCATTTGCACACTTTCAATCTCCTGAGGTTGTATGGCTTGTCCTGCAGCAGCAATTGTCCTTTCTTTTGAACCTGCAGCCAGTCCCCCTGACCTTGAGCTACTTTGAATTGTCTCATTCCCCATAACTGCAATTCTTGTGTCCAATTCATCATCAGAGTACCATGTTTCCACCACCCCTCCTGCTTCTCCTCGCTGCTCAGCTTCATACATCATATGAAGACTACTGGGGAGTGTTGTCCCATTAGTGGCTATGGCATGAGTATTTGTCTGTTCTCTTCTGTTACTAGCTTCAGATGAGGGCACCAAGGGCCTTGCACTCTTCTCTGTGTAAGGCCTGGGCATGGCTTCATCAGCCAGGGCATTGGCCTCATTCACCACTTGGCTGTTTAATTTTTTCAGACCTATACCATGGGCTGCACCAATGAGGGCACTAGCCACTGATGCTGTTTCTTCATGGGTGGCTTTCTTGCCATGAGATTCCACTCGTTTCTCCCCATCTGAACAACCATTTCCAGCAACTTTACTTGTGCCTGGAGCAGCAGGATCACTGGAAGAGGAAGGCAGTGAGTTTGTGGGTGTGTCTTCTGGTAAGTCTAACAATGTTTTTGCTGAATCAGCTAAAGTGGGGTTTGTCACTCTCCCTGCTGAGGTGCCATTCCAACATGATTTGCTCTCCTTCTCTCGAGGCACAGCATAAGAATCTGTTGATGACTTTAAAGTTTCATCCCCTCCACTTACACTGGGCACAATGTCATTAGCAGTAGATGCTGAACTGTGTTTCCTCCTAACCTCAAGAGTGTAATGCCCAAATTTGCGCTTTCCCCGTCGTGCTCTTTGCCACAACATATATTCACATGATAAATAAAAAAGCTAGTCAAAATCAAGGCTGAAGAAGGATGTGTTGTCTGATTTCAAGCCTGCAAAACCCCCACACAAACAGTAACAGGCTACAGAAACAGAGGGTGTGTTTTCAATTCTTCTTGTGTAGGAGAAAAATTGAGCAAGCACACCTGTTTTCAAACTTCTCAAGGATGTCACTACATCTTTGGATGTGTTCATAAGGCTCCCATGTGTTATCTTTCTCTTGCCACCCTCTCCTGTCCCCAAAAGAGATGTATGCTTATGCCATCATCAAATCTGTATAGTTGAGCATGCACATGCACCTTTTTTTGCCTGGCAAGTCCACCACTGGTTCTTCTTCAAGCTTGAAAAGCAAACAAAGCATCAAGATGATCAAAGAAAACAAGCACAAAGGTGATGATGATCTCAGGAACCTCACCATTTCACGAAGTACTCCTTCTTTCCCTGCAAAAAACAGAAACCCCCATCCAAGTTCACATCAATCAATGCTGTCAATTTAGCAAAACCTCTGTTACCAGGGACATGAAGCAGGACAACAATGACTATACCTTGCGAATTCTCTTCTTTCGGATCGCCTCAATTTCAAACATTCCCTCCTCAAGAACCTCCTCGCGCGCAGATAAACCATCCTCCTCGACACTATCTTCTTCTTCTTCATCGTCGTCGCCGTTCCTTTGGTTATCACTGTTGAACTCCTCATATCTGTCTTCAGCGTTCTCTCGCTTCTCTTGCTTCCTACCATCCTCCTTCCCTACTTTCCCGTTGTGTTTTAGCCCAGGAGCTATGTTTGTCCCTTCCTTGGTTCTACTACTCATCTGCTCGTTGCCGATCATGTCAGGCTCCGCCGGTACCTCCCATTCCTCCTCCTCCTCCTTCTTGCCTACCGTTTTCGGGCGCTGCAAGTTTGGCGAGTACCTTATAATTTCTTGCATTGCCGACGAGAACAGTACTACTCCTCTTCCTCCTCCTCCTGCTGCGATTATCATCAATGGCGTGCTATCATCGTCGTACACCTGCACACTTTCCTGCGTACTCCATCGCTGGTTTGCCATGCCTTCCTCACAATTTCCGTCTCCAAGACAAAATAAGTAGTAAACGCTCTTGTCTCAACCAACAAACGAAGCAAGCAAGCCAGAGTGCAGCGCAACAGACGGTTGGTAACAACATCCTTCGTTCCCCACATCATAAATCAAAACTGAAGACATAAATTGAATCAGACAAAACTCAAGGAAGAAACCAAAACAACCCCCCCAAAAAAAAAAACAGTTTTTGCGAGAGAAATCTCACACAAAGTCGAACATCAGCGGCGTGCGCGCGCACACACACCCTCGAAATGCGTTCTTCATGCACAAAGTGAACCAACAACCATCTTCAGTACACGATACATTTCTTGAGTACACAGTTGCACTATGTAATGATTTTATCATTTCCTATCATAGATTTGTTAGCAATTTTTTTGGCCCTACAATAAATCCATTGCAACCCCTACAGATGATCTTCATATGTCCATGACTTGATGATTCTAACCTTCACAAATTCTCTTCTTAAACATTTGCAATTGTTGTTTACATAACTAACTAGCACCTACTTTGTATGGTTGTATTTTTTACAATTTGTGGAAATTAAAATGGATGAATTTTTATAATTTACATTATTATGGAATGATGGTACGTTGATAATAGGATGATGTTATTGTCTTTATCAAAGATCTCAATTGTATTAAATAATTGCATGTTGTCATTTTGTGTGGTAGTCTTTGATTTTTTCCATGTTGGTTCACCCACTCTAGAGGTTGTATTTTAATTTTTAATAATCTTTTTAATGAAAATTATGTATGGACTAGTGTTGTGTGGGTATATCATTTATCCAAATATACCCATTGGGTACATGCATATGTAGGGTATCTTATTTATTTTACTCTATTTTTTCAAAATCAATATACCTTAATCAAATGCATATTCAAAGAAAGGTATATAAATTTGAAAAATTATACCCATTTCATAACCTTGGATATATCTCAAAAGTACCCATACTCAAAGTTGGGTGTGTCCTCAAATTCGAGTAAATCTCATCAGGATAAATTTCATTTAAACCCTAAATCACCATTGTTGTTTCCAATGATTGTAATGTAATGTGTTCAATTTTTAATATTGTGCTCAAGTTTCCAATTTCATGTTTAGGTTTTCAATGTGCTCCAAATAGTTTGTGCTTAGGTTTTTAGGGTTGTGCTTAAGTTTCCAAGTTTCCAATGTGCTCCAAATAGTTTGTGTTTAGGTTTCTAGGGTTGTGGTCAAGTTTCCAAGTTTCCAATGTGTTCCAAGTTCATGCTCAACTTTTTAGGTTTTAGTGTGTTCCAAATTCTTGTTCAAGTTTCCAAGTTTATAATGTGCTCCACGTTCACGCTTAAGTTTCTAATGTGTAGGCATAATGGTGTTTAAGTTTCCAAGGTGTTCCGAGTTCATGCTCAAAGTGCTCATGTTTCTAGAGTGCTCGGGTTTCTAATGTGCTCCAAGTAATTTGTGTTCAAGTTTCCAATGTTTCTAGTGTTGTGTTTAGCTTTCCAGTTTTAGGATTTTAATGTGTGGGTGTAATATTAAACTTTCAACAACAATAGGTTAATGAACAAATAAGTTTCCATTAGTTTGTGTTTAGGTTTCCAAGTTTGTGTTCTATGTGTGTGTATGTGGGTGTGTGGTACGTTGACAAACAAGTAACATTTCCATCAACTCCAAGTTCATGTTCCAACTTTGTGTTACACAAGTTTCTAGATCACAAGTCAATAATAACAAATCATGGGTTTTCAATAGTGAATTGAGTTACATGGGTTTTCAAGTTCATGTTACATGAGTTTAGGGCAATGTAAGGTAGGTGTCCAATTTTTGATTTTGTGTGTGCATGTGGAGAAGTGTTTTTTTAAGAAACAATGTAAAAGAAATACAATTTTTGCCTGCAACTTGAAATGGTGAACAAAAGCCCCACCAACCCAAAGGAATTCGCCTTTCCAAATGGTGATGCACCCTCATCCACAATTGTTGTTCTTGGTTATTCATCAACTAATAGATCTAGTATAACCATACTTGCTCCTAAGACCAATCAACAACTAGCTATATTATAACAAGCAAAATTTTGGGCTCCAATGCGATCGAAAACCTATTCCTTGGGTCTTTTTCAAACCAAATGATGATGAACATGTATCATTTGAAATATAACAAGTCTTTCATTGTATTTTGCGTCGTTCAATTATTTTGGGTGCTCATGTTTTGGGATCAAAAACTCAATGTAGGAAAAGATTAATCTCTTATAAAAATATAAATGGAACTTCAACCATGAAAAAACATTATGAAGATGAACATTTTGACATTTTTAAAATGTATGTTAATGAGATTGTATGACATTGGCATTCTATTGAAACAAATGCCTCTAACAAACAAAGTTCCAAGGTTTGAAAAGTGGTAATTCCAAGATCCATTTCTACATTTTTTTGGTAATATTACAAAATATAAAAATTCAAATGAATAACAAAAAGCTTTCATTTTTTATTTTATGTTGGTTGTTGTGAAGGGGTTACTCTTTTTAAACATAGTTGAAAACCTATGGATGAAGCAATTTGGCTTACAAAAGGACCCACAATTGGTGTTTCCATCACGCAAATATTTAATTAAAGAAGTATTACCTTATATGATGACATGCACACTTGAAAAGTTTGTTTTACCTTATGTCAATGCTATAGTTTTAATCACAACAACATTTGGATGAGTAAAGGTGCACTTGATATTTTTGTCCTTGTGATTAATTTTTTAACATTGGATTGGGAATCAAAAGATGTCACAATTGGTCTATTTAAGACAAAAGGCATTGTTGAAATTAATCTTGTTAATAATTACAAACTTTATTTAAGGAATACAAGTTGACTAACAAAATTATTTGTTATGTGAAATATAAAGGCACAAATCTATCTACAATAACAAACGTTTTTAAACAAATCATTAATTATTATGAATTGGGGACATTGGCACCATTTGAAGGTGGTTGTTCTAGCCATGCCTTTTTAAAAACTTGCCAATATGCCATTTTTGGTGAAAAGTTAAATTCGGGTCTACAACATGTGAACATGAAATTTGCACAATCTTCAATTCAAACTTATATAACATGGCCAAAAAAATTAGGGAAAAAAAGGGTAGGATGGAAAAAAAAATCATTTGGTTATAAATTTGTGACCACGAAATCTAAGCATATTAATGAAAACAAGGTTTACTTCCAAAATAGCAATGTCCCAGCATGCCCTTGAATTTAGGGTTATTATTCATGTTTGTTATAATCAACAAACATTTGCTTTATAAGCAAAATTCCAACACCAAAACTTTGGGCCATTATAGAAAACATTGTTTGAACCCTAACCTCGATTGTATCAAGTTGTGTGTTGAATCAACATTATGGTTACTGGTTGTTGAATGATGCACTTGCAAATGTAATTAACCTTTGTGTGAAATTGACCAATAAAAGACTTTAACAAGAAATCTAAATGAATTATATTCCCCCATTTCAATTTAATGCAAAATTGTTTTTGTTAGCCAAGAGAATGTGATTAGAAGTCACTTATGTGCATACTACATTTTTGAATTGTTTGCATCAATTTGATCCCCAAAAAAACTCAAATGATGTTGGCTTTAATGTTTGATCCTAGATTCAAGGATCTTTCTATATATATTTCAAATAATTATGCGATAATAGAAAAAACCATGATTGTAGCAATAAAGTAAGATTATGAAATTCTAAGTCCTCTTTTGTGTTCAACTTATAAAAAAGTTTCTCCTTTTGCAAAACACCCCTCAAATTATAACCCCCAAGAATGGCCATTAGCAATGTTTAGTGTAAGATCGACTTAAGATCAAATTGTCATGGAACATGTAATTTTTTTAGTTTTTCTAATCACATGAAAGTTTTTAATTTTTATGATCGTAGATTTTAATAAAATGTATATAAATCAAATGTGTAATGCTAATAATTTTTCTTTGACTATATGTGCAATGGGAACTTGCATGTTTTCAAATTTTGCAATTAGTTGCAAAGTCTTGTGAAGATCCATTATAGTGGTGGAACGTGCATGAGGTGAAATGTATAGTTGTTAGATTTTAAGTATCATGGGAAGTTAAATTGAAACAAAATGGATTTTTCTATTGTTGGGATTCTAATAATACATGTCAACTTCAAATTTGAAACTTAAATCAACTTACATTAATTTCCAAAAAGTGGCCAAATGATCCATGCTTTAGTTGTGAAGCATTTGTAAAGGCTAAATCTTTTTATAGCTTTAGGGGATCTTGAAACATATTTCCTATATCAAATCTTATATATAAATTCACTTGGTCTTCCCATCCGTGACATGACGTTCTGCTGCATAATCATTTTTTATGTTTCTGCTGCGGAACCGGCCATAGGGAAAAGCATTTTCGTCTAGAACTGGCACCCCCAGGAAACCCGTTTGATTTCTACACAACTGTCCGTCCGTCTGTGCTTCTTTTTTTATCTTTTTTTTGGATTTGTTTTTTCGGAAAAATCTAAGGTTATGTATTTGCTTCTTTTTTTATCTTTTTTTTTGGATTAAAAAATAATAAAAAAGAAATGGGCAGAAAAATCTAAGGCTACGTATTTGCTTCTTTTTTTGGATTTGTTTTTTCGTATTTTTCTCCCCTTCTCTTAAATTAACAAAAATGAAGAAACAAAATAAAAAATAAGAAATGGGCAGAAAAATCTAAGGCTACGTATTTGCTTTTTTTTAATCTTTTTTTTTAATTTGTTTTTTTGGAAAAATCTAAGGCTACATATTTGCTTCTTTTTTTATCTTTTTTTTTTTGGATGAGGTCTGGCCAGCAGCTCCGGGGAGCATTCACAACAACCGTGCAGGAGGAGAGGTTGCTTCCGGTCCGAAGTAAGTAACGGCGGGGGGGGG
>Ga0116231_10006200_pt1 | contig 23008 bp, 18 predicted proteins | sample S1TSphgellanicum_2_FD_89695 | JGI IMG/M metagenome (GOLD analysis project Ga0116231, IMG submission 89695) | Host-associated microbial communities from peat moss isolated from Minnesota, USA - S1T2_Fd - Sphagnum magellanicum MG | ecosystem: Host-associated > Plants > Peat moss > Unclassified...
ACCGCTACCCCGACAGCCCGTGGAAGCCGTTATGGTGAGTCGCATAGAGGTGATTTTTGAGCACCGAGCGCAGCGTACGCCAGTACGTGAGCATCGGCGCGGAAAAAATCGCCTCTAGGCGGCCACCAGAACGGCTTCCACCCCGGTGCAGGAGCAGATGAGGTTACGGTCGCCATACACATTATCGACGCGCTTGACCGGCGGCCAGTATTTCCGGGCGGCGACGAAGGGCAGCGGATAGGCCGCCTGCTGGCGCGTATACGGGTGCGTCCATGTCTCCGCTGTCACCTCGGCGGCCGTATGCGGCGCGTTCTTCAGCGGGTTGTCGCCTTGCGGCCAGCGCCCGCGCGCGATCTCGCCGATCTCGCTTGCGATCGCGAGCATCGCATCGCAAAACCGGTCGATCTCGGCCTGGTCTTCGCTCTCGGTCGGCTCGATCATCAGCGTGCCGGCGACGGGCCAGGACATCGTGGGCGCGTGAAACCCGTAATCCTGCAGCCGCTTGGCGATGTCCTCCACCTGCACGCCCGAGGTCGCGGCAAAGCCGCGGCAGTCGACGATGCATTCATGCGCGACCCGTTCATGCGCCCCGCGATACAGGATCGGGTAGGCCGCACTGAGGCGGGCGGCGATGTAGTTGGCGTTAAGGATGGCGATTTTCGTCGCCCGCGTGATGCCGGCCGGGCCCATCATCCGGATATAGGCGTACGGGATGGGCAGGATCAGCGCCGAGCCGAACGGAGCGGCCGAGATGGCGCCGAAACCGGTCGGGGGGCCGGCATCCGCGCGCAGCGGATGGTTCGGCAGATGCGGCAGCAGGTGGGCGGCAACGCCGATCGGCCCGACGCCGGGGCCGCCGCCGCCATGCGGGATGCAGAAGGTTTTGTGCAGGTTGAGATGGCAGACATCGGCGCCGATGGCGGCGGGCGAGGTCAGGCCGACCTGCGCGTTCATATTCGCGCCATCCATGTACACCTGGCCGCCGGCGGCGTGCACCGCGCCACAGATGTCGCGGATGCCGCGCTCGAACACGCCATGGGTGCTTGGATAGGTGATCATCAGCGCCGCCAGGTTGGCGCCGTGGCGCGCGATTTTCGCGGCAAGGTCGGCGGTGTCGACATTGCCGTCGCGGTCGCAGCCGACCACGACGACCTGGTAGCCCGCCATTGCGGCGGAAGCCGGGTTGGTGCCGTGCGCGGAGGCGGGGATCAGGCAGATCCTCCGCGCCCCCTCGCCGCGCGCCTCATGCCAGGCGCGGATCGCGAGCAGCCCGGCATATTCGCCCTGCGCGCCGGAATTGGGCTGCAGGGAGATGCCGGCAAAGCCGGTCACCGCCTTCAGGTAGCCGCATAGCCGCTCGATCAGCCGCTCGTAGCCCGCCGTCTGGTCGGCCGGCGCGAACGGGTGGATGTCGGCGAATTCCGGCCAGGTGATCGCCGCCATCTCCGCGGTCGCGTTCAGTTTCATCGTGCAGGAGCCGAGCGGGATCATCGAGCGGTTGAGCGCGATGTCCTTGTCCTCGAGCCGCTTCAGGTAGCGCAGCATGGCGTGCTCGCTGCGATGCGCGCCGAAAACCGGGGCGCTACAGAAATCCGAGCGCCGCAGGCGGTCCTCTGGCAAGGCGGGCAGCGCCTGCGCGAGCGCGCCGCCTAGCAGGGCGGCAAGCGCGCCCAGGTCCGCGCTGGTCACGGTCTCGTCGAGCGCGATGCCAACACCCGTCTCGTCGATCCGCCGGAAATTATAGCCCTGCTCGAGCGCGGCCTGCAGCAGCTCTGCGGCGCGCCCGCCCGCCTCGATCGCGATCGTGTCGAACATGGTCCCGTGGCGCAGCGTGTAGCCGCCCGCGATCGCGGCCGCACCCAGCAGCCGCGCCTGCAGGTTGATCCTGCGCGCGATGCGGCGGAGCCCCTCCGGCCCATGCCAGACGGCATAGAACCCCGCGACCACGGCGAGCAGCACCTGGGCGGTGCAGATGTTCGAAGTCGCCTTCTCCCGGCGGATATGCTGCTCGCGCGTCTGCAGGGCGAGGCGCAGCGCCGGCTGCCCGGCGGCATCGAGCGACACGCCGACCAGCCGGCCCGGCATCTGGCGCTTGAACGCATCGCGCGTGGCAAAAAAGCCCGCATGCGGCCCGCCAAAACCCATCGGCACGCCAAAGCGCTGGGCCGACCCGACGACGACGTCCGCCCCCATATCGCCCGGCGGCGTGATCAGCGCGAGCGCCAGCAGGTCGGCGCAGACGACCGCGAGGCCGCCGCCGGCATGCGCCGCCTCGATCTCGGGGGCGAGGTCCCGAACCTCGCCGGTGCTGCCGGGATAATTGAGCACGACCGCGAAGGCGCCGGCGGCCTGGATCGCGGCGGCATCGCCGGCCGGCACATCCACCACGCGCCAGCCGAGCGGCCAGGCACGCGTTGCGATCACCGCGCGCGTCTGCGGGTGCACGTCTGTCGCGACCGCGATCACGACCGACTGCCCGCGATGCAGCGCGTGCGCGAGCGAGACCGCCTCGGCCGCCGCCGTCGCCTCATCGAGCAGCGAGGCGTTGGCGACCTCCATGCCGGTGAGGTCGCACACCAGGGTCTGGAAATTCAGCACGGCCTCGAGCCTGCCCTGCGCGATCTCGGCCTGATAGGGCGTGTAGGCCGTGTACCAGCCGGGATTTTCCAGCACGTTGCGCAGGATCACGGGCGGCGTCAGCGTGCCGTGATAACCCATGCCGATCAACGATTTCTTCACCACGTTCTGGCCCGCGAGTGCCCGCAGATCCGCCAGCACCGCCGCCTCGTCGATCGCCGCCGGCAGCGCCAGCTGGTGGATGTCGCGGATCGCATCCGGCACGGTCTGGGCGATCAGCGTGTCCAGGTCCGGCGCGCCGGCGGCCGCCAGCATGGCCTCGACCTCGGCGCCGTCCGGCCCGATATGGCGGTCAACGAAGGCAGCCGGCGCTTCGAGTTCGGCCAGTAAGGCCAGATCAGATGTCATCAAAGGGTCCTCAGGTAGTCGTCATAGGCGGCGCGGTCCATCAGCTCCGCGAAGGCGCCCGGATCGTTCAGGCGCATGCGGAAAAACCAGGCGTTTTCGGCATCCGTGTTGATGCGGGCGGGCTCGGCGGCGAGCTCATGATTGGGCTCGGTGATGGTGCCGGTGAGCGGCGCGTAGATGTCGGAGGCGGCCTTCACGCTCTCGACGACGGCGCAGGCATCGCCCTTGGCGACCGGACGTCCGGCCTCGGGGAGCTCGACGAAGACGATGTCGCCGAGGGCTGCCTGCGCGTGGTCGGTAATGCCGACGGTGGCGAGCCCGTCATCGCCGATCGCCACCCACTCATGATCCTTGGTGTAGAATGTCAGCGGCATGTGCGTTCCTTTCAGCGGACGTAGCGGTGGGGGATGAAGGGCAGCGGCGCGATGACGCCGCGCAGCGGTTTGTCACGCACGATCAGGTTGACGTCCGCGCCCTCGGCCGCCGCCCGGGGATGGACGTAGCCGAGTGCTACCGGCGCATTCAGGCTGGGTGCGAACACGCCGGAGGTGACGCGGCCGACGGTTTTGCCCGCAGCGTCCTGGATTTCCGCCCCCGCGCGCGCCGGGGCGCGGCCCTCGAGCCGGATGCCGACCAGCCGCCGCGCCGGGCCGCCTTCAAAAGCGGTGCGAATCGGTCCCGCCCCCAGAAAATCCCATGCGCCCCGGCGCCGTTTGCCGATCGCCCAGAGCAGGCCCGCCTCGATGGGGTTGGTCGTTTCGTCGATGTCATTGCCGTACAGGCAAAGCCCGGCCTCGAGCCGCAGCGTGTCGCGCGCGCCGAGCCCCGCCGGTGCCGCCCCCCGCGCCAGCAGCATCTCCGCCAGCGCCGCCGCGGCATCCGCAGCACAGCCGATCTCAAAGCCGTCCTCGCCGGTATAGCCCGAACGCGTGACCACGCAGGCGATGCCGGCAATGTCCAGTTCCGCCGCGTCCATGAAGCGCAGAGCCGCGGCCTCGGGCAGCACGGCCGCCGCGCGCGGGCCCTGCAATGCAAGCAACGCGCGGTCAAACCTTGTCACGGCCGCGACGCCGTGCGCCGCCAGATGCTCCACATCCGCCGCCTTGCGCGATGCGTTCAGCACGGCCAGCAGCCGCCCGCCGAGATTGGCGACCATCAGGTCGTCGACGATGCCGCCGGCCTCGTTGGTCAACAGGGTGTAACGCTGCCGCCCGGGTTGCAGGCCCTGAATATCGCCGGTCACCACCGCCTCGAACGCCGCCGCGTCCGTGATCTCCGCCTGGCCCATATGCGAGACGTCGAACAGCGCCGCCCCTTCGCGGCAGGCGAGGTGTTCGGCGATGATGCCTGTATAACTCAACGGCATCTCGTAGCCGGCGAACGCGACCATGCGCGCGCCCAGCCGGTGATGCAGCCCGTCCAACGGTGTTTTCAGCAAGATACCCCCAAAACCAGATCAGCTCGTCATTGCCCGGCGTCCCCGCGGACACCGAACCAGCTGACCCCCCTCTGTTTTGGAACCTGAGAGATTGGAGCGGGTTTTGACCCTGCCCTTACCCCGTCGGTGCGGCGGCCAACGGCCACCGGCTTTCCAGAGTGTCCCGAGCGCGGACGCAGCCCTTTTGCCTGAGCGATTCCGGGGGCCGGTTGCGCCTTCGGCGGCGGACGCACGCGCCCGCTCTCTCCTGCGTCCGATTAGGGACCACGCATTGTGACGTGGCGGGCCGGATTTGGAAAGCCTCCGCGACCGGCGCAGCCAAGAAACTTTTTAGGACCGGCGGCCTGTGCCGCGATACCGCCATCACGAATGACCCAGATTAATAAAGTTTTTTTGCTACTTTTTGTTCACAAAAAGTAGTCCTTCCTATTAATCTATCTTTTTAACTGCCTGGAATAAACATGTCCGACACAATCCCGCCCGCCACCGCCCTCGTCGTCGAGGATATCCACAAGAGTTTCGGCGCGCTGGAAGTGCTGCGCGGTGTCTCGGTGACCGCGCATGAGCATGACGTGATCGCGATTCTCGGCGCGTCGGGGTCGGGCAAGAGCACGTTTTTGCGCTGCATCAACCTGCTGGAGATGCCCGATCAGGGCCGGGTGCGGATCAAGGGCGAGCTGATCGAGATGCGGGACGGCAAAAAATCCCGCGGCGCTGCCAATCCCAAGCAGATCGAGCGGCTGCGCGCGCGCCTCGCCATGGTCTTCCAGCAGTTCAACCTCTGGGCGCACATGACCGTGCTGCAGAATGTGATCGAGGCGCCGATCCATGTGCTGGGGCTGGATCGTAAAACCGCGATCGCGCGGGGCGAGGCCATGCTCGAGAAGGTCGGGCTTTCGGCCAAGCACCACGCCTATCCGGCGCAGCTCTCGGGCGGCCAGCAGCAGCGCGTCGCCATCGCGCGGGCGCTCGCGATGGAGCCGGACGTGCTGTTGTTCGACGAGCCGACCTCGGCACTGGACCCGGAGCTGGTCGGCGAGGTTCTCAAGGTGATGCGCGACCTCGCGAAGGAGGGCCGCACCATGCTGGTGGTGACGCATGAGATGGGCTTTGCGCGCGAGGTGGCGAGCCGGGTGATGTTCCTGCACAAGGGACAAACCGAGGAGGAAGGCCCGCCTTCCGAGGTTTTCACGCAGCCGCGTTCGGACCGGTTCCGGCAGTTTCTCTCGAGCACGCTGCGCCACTGAGACAGTCTCGGAACGCGCTACAACGTCGATAATTGTTACAACTTCATCACGCATTAACAATATCTAACGCCAAACGCACATGAACGGCCGGCGAGCGCACGTTGAGGTTCCGGCAAACTGCGCCAATATAGATTTCAAGATGCATGATGTCTGTAACAAGCTGCCGGGTGACTGCACGGAAACACTGGCGCCCCATGTCCTCCTGGTCGAGGACGAGACGGTGATCCGGGCCCTGCTCGCCGAAGAACTGCGCGCCAGCGGCTGCATCGTGGTCGAAGCCGCGACCGCCGACGAGGCCTGGGCCTACCTGCTGGCGGGCGGCCATACCGACCTCGTGTTTTCGGACATCACGATGCCAGGCTCGATGAACGGCGCCGAGCTCGTGCGGCGCATCCGCAACGACTATCCGGAGATAAAGACCCTGCTGACCTCGGCCAATCCCGGCCCCGCCACCGCCAATCTCGGCCGCTTCATCATGAAGCCCTACCGCCTCTGCCAGGCCGTAGCACTCGCCATGGAGAGCCTCGGCCATGAGTGAAACCATCGCCGACATCGAGCCGCCGCGGGTCCTGATCGTCGAACCCGACGTGCTGGTGCGCCATCCGCTCGCCGAATACCTGCGCGAATGCGGCTACCGGGTCGCCGAGGCGCAGACCGCGGTGGAAGCCGAGCAGCTGCTCCAGGCGAACGAACTGCCGATCGATATCGTACTGGCCGAAGGCGACACGGGCTTCCATGTCCTCGCCTATATCCGCAAGCACGAGCTCGACGTCCAGGTCATCCTCGCCGGCTCCGTCACGCGTGCGACCGAAAAAGCCGGCGATCTGTGCGATGACGGCCCGGCCATCACCAAGCCCTACGAACATAAATTCGTCCTGGACCGCATCCGGCAGATGATGGCCGCCCGCGATCGCCGCAGAAATTGAGGGACCGCCCCTTCTCAATCAGGCTCAACCCTTCTTATGTTCGGTCGGACACGCGAGGCGATGGACGATGGCTGACGATCCCTACCAAACTCTAGGCGTGGCGCGCGGCGCCAGCGGCGATGACATCCACGCCGCCTATCGCAAGCTCGCCAAAAAGCACCACCCCGACCTCAACCCCGGCAACAAGGTCGCCGAGGAAACCTTCAAGCGTGTCGCCGCGGCGCACGACCTGCTCTCCGACCCGGAAAAACGCGCCAGGTTCGACCGTGGCGAGATCGATGCGAGCGGCGCCGAGCGCGCCCCGCCGCGCGGCTACCGGCAATACGCGGAGACCGGCCGCGGCGAACGCTACGCTTACGGCGGGGCCAATGGCGGCGGGCGGACCGACGAGAACATGGAAGACCTGTTCGCCAGCATCTTCGAGATGCGCGGCACCGGCCCGGCGCGTGGCCGCGACGAGCTCTACACCCTGGAAGCCGGCTTCCTCGAGGCCGTGAACGGCGCCACCAAGCGCCTCACGCTGCCCGACGGCCAGATCCTCGACGTGAAAATCCCGCCAGGCACCAGCGATGGCGACACGCTGCGCCTGCGCGGCCGCGGCCAGCCAGGCCGCAACAACGGCCCCGCGGGCGACGCGCTCATCGAAATCCGCGTCGCCGCGCAGAAAATCTACCGCCGCGAAGGCAACAACATCTTCCAGGACCTCGCCGTCAACCTGAAGGACGCGGTGCTCGGCGGCAAAGTCACCGTCCCCACACCGGCCGGCGATGTCGTGATGACGCTGAAACCCTACAGCGATACGGGCACCGAACTGCGCCTGCGCGGCCGCGGCGTGCCCGCCCACGGCGACCAGCCGGCCGGCGACCTTTATGTGAAACTGCGCGTCGTCATCGGCCCCGTCGACGAACGGCTCGAATCCTTCCTGCGCGACTGGACCCCGCCCGCCGCTCCGCGGACATGACCCCGGACATGACAAGGAGATCCCCGCATGATCAGTCTGACCGCCATGCGCCTTGAAATCACCGATCTGGACGAGCAGGAGCTCGGCCGCTGGATCGACGCCGCCTTCGTCCGCGCCGAAGGCCAGGCCGGCGACTGGCGGTTTCAGGAGATCGACGTCGCCCGTATCCGCCTGATCATGGACCTGCGGCACGACCTCGAGGTCGAGGAGCAGAGCCTGCCGGTGGTGCTGTCGCTGATGGACCAGCTGTATGATCTGCGGCGGCGGATGAGCCAGCTGAACGAGGCGCTGGCGGAGCTGCCAGTGGAGGTGCGGAGCGGTTTGATGAGGAAGATGAGTTGAGGGGAGGAAGCGCTTCTTTTTTGAAAAAAAGAAGCAAAAAACTTCTGGAATTTCTGGTCATGGGCGATGATGCCGTCAGAGCCGACGGCCAAAAGTAATAAAGTTTTTTTGCTACTTTTTGTTCACAAAAAGTAGCGCTTACGACCTCGCTTCCCTCATGATCCTCTTCATCTCCATAATCGCCGCCGGCAGCCCGGTCAGCAGCGCCTCGCCCATCAGATAGTGCCCGATGTTCAGCTCCCGCACCTGCGGCAGCTTCGCGATCGGCGCGACATTCGCGAAGGTCAGACCGTGCCCGGCATGGCATTCGAGGCCAATCTGGCCGGTCAGCGCCGCCGCGGCCTTGAGGTGATCCAGCTCGCCCGGCTTGCCGTTGGCATAGGCGCCGGTGTGCAGCTCGACCACGGCGGCGCCCACTTCGACGGCGGCGACCAGCTGGTCATGGTCAGGATTGACGAACAGCGACACGGTGATACCGGCATCGTTCAGCCGCGCGATGATCGGCTTCAGCGTGTTGCACTGGCCGATGACGTCGAGCCCGCCTTCGGTGGTGATTTCGCTGCGGCGTTCGGGGACTATGCACACCCCGTGCGGTTTCAGGCGGCAGGCGATCTCCGCCATTTCCGGCGTGGCGGCCATCTCGAAATTGATCGGCACGCCGGCCCAGGCGCAAATGCGCACCGCGTCCTCGTCGCGGATATGACGCCTGTCCTCGCGCAGATGGATCGTGATGCCGTCCGCCCCGGCCTGTGCTGCGGCGGTCGCCACCGTCAACGGATCGGGATGCGCCCCACCCCGCGCGTTGCGCAGAGTGGCGACATGGTCGACGTTGACGCCAAGCCTGATGGGATCGCTCATGCTATATATGTAGGGCGCGTCCGTCCGCCGCCAGTGCCGCTTCCTTCACGGCCTCGCTCAAAGTTGGGTGCGCGTGGCAGATGCGGGCGACATCCTCGGCGGAGGCGCCGAATTCGATGGCGGTGGTGAGCTCCGCGATCAGCGTGCCGGCATCCGGGCCTAGAATATGCGCGCCGAGCAGCCGGTCGGTTTCCTTGTCGGAGAGGATTTTCACGAATCCGTCGGTATCGCCCATGGCGCGCGCGCGGCCGTTGGCGGTGAAGGGGAACTTGCCGACCTTATAGGCAACCCCGGCGGCCTTCAGCTCCTCCTCGTTCTTGCCGACCGCGGCGACTTCCGGCCAGGTGTACACAACGCTCGGGATCGCATCGTAGTTCACGTGCCCGGCTTGCCCGGCGATGCGCTCGGCAAGGGCGACCCCCTCGTCCTCGGCCTTGTGCGCCAGCATCGGCCCCGCGATCACATCGCCGATGGCGTACACGCCGGGCACATTGGTCGCGAAATGATGGTCGGTCTTCACCCGCCCGCGCTCGTCGGTTTCCACCCCGGCCGCATCCAGCCCGAGATTGCCCGTGAAGGCGTAGCGGCCGATCGCGAGCAGCACGATGTCCGCTTTCAGGGTCTCGGCCTCGCCGCCTTTGGCGGGCTCCACGGTCAGCTCAACCCCGCCCTCGGTCACGATCGCGCCGGTTACCTTGTGGCCGAGCTTGAATTTCAGCCCCTGCTTGGCGAGCACTTTCTGAAACGCGGTGGAAACCTCGGCGTCCAGCCCCGGCGTGATGCGGTCCAGAAACTCGATGACGGTGACCTCGGCGCCAAGCCGGCGCCAGACGCTGCCGAGCTCCAGCCCGATGACGCCGCCGCCGATGACGACGAGATGGCCCGGCACCTGGTCGAGCTCGAGCGCGCCGGTCGAGGTCACGATCCGCTTCTCATCGACCTCGACACCCTTCAGCGGCACGGATTCGCTGCCGGTGGCAATCACGATGTGCGGGGCGGTGTAGGCGGCACCGTCAACCTCGATCTCATGCGCGCCGGTGAATTTCGCGGCCCCTTTGATCCAGGTGACCTTGTTCTTCTTGAACAGGAATTCGACACCCTTGGTGTTGGCGCTGACGACCTCGCCCTTGCGGGCCTGCATGCGCGCGAGGTCGAGCTTGATCTCGCCGACATCGATGCCGTGATCGGCGAAGCCGTGTGCCGCCTGGTGGAAATTCTCGGAGGATTGCAGCAGCGCCTTGCTCGGGATGCAGCCGATGTTGAGGCAGGTGCCCCCGAGGGTGGCGCGCTTTTCGACGCAGGCGGTTTTCAGGCCGAGCTGGGCGGCGCGGATGGCGCAGACATAGCCGCCGGGGCCCGAGCCGATCACGATAACGTCGAAAGTTTCAGCCATTTTTGATGTCTCTCCGCGCCGGTTTCAGATGCGCAGGCGTCATAGACCCGGCGGTGGCGTCAAGCAATTCGAGGCGGGTATCGCCGCGGTGACGTTGATTTAATTCCCATTCCTCTTTTACGCCGGCTGCTGGCCTCACAAATCGGTTATCGTAACCCGCAATTTTTAAGGCTCAGAAACATGTCTCTCCTTTTGATCATCCTCATTCTCGTTCTTCTGTTCGGCGGCGGCGGCGGCTACTACGCGCATCGCAGCTACGGCGGCTACGGCTCCGGCGGCGTGCTTGGTCTGATCGTGATCGTGCTGCTGGTCGTTTGGCTGTTCGGCGGTTTTGGGCCCGGTTACGTTCACTAAGGGAAAGTAAAGGACTACTTTTTGTGAACAAAAAGTAGCAAAAAAACCTTGTAACTCTGGGCCCGGGGCTTTGGCAGCCGAACGTCCGAGGTCCAGAGTCATAAAGTTTTTTGCTTCTTTTGTTGACAAAAGAAGCGCTTCCTTGCCTTGCCTTCCCGCGCATGGCTTTCTCCCGCCATGCCCTCCCTCTCCGCCCGCGTCGGCCGCACCGAACTTGCCGCCACCTTCGCGATGGCCGCCCGCGCCCGCGCCTTACGGGCCGCCGGGCATGACGTCATCTCCCTCTCCCTCGGCGAGCCGGATTTCCCGACCCCCGACCACGTGATCGAAGCGGCCCATGCAGCGGCAAAGCGCGGCGAGACGAAATATCCGCCATTGGCCGGAACCGAAGCGCTGCGCGCGGCGGTCGCCCGCAAATACCGGCGCGACCAGAAGCTCGACGTGCCGGTTGCCGACATCCTCATCACCAACGGCGGCAAGCAGGCGATCTTCAATGTCGTCATGGCCGTGATCAACGCCGGCGACGAGGTCATCATCCCCGCCCCGGCCTGGGCCGGCTACGAACAGACCGTGCGGTTCGCAGGCGGCGTGCCGGTGTTCGTTGCCTGCACCCAGGCGGACGGCTTCGTCCTGCAACCGCAGGCGCTCGCCGCGGCGATCACGCCGCGCACGAAACTCCTGCTGCTCAACTACCCGAACAACCCATCGGGTGCCGCCTGCAGCGCCGAGGGGCTGATGGCGATCGCGGACGTATTGCGGCGCCACGACGGCATCTGGGTATTGTCAGACGATATCTACGAACACCTGCTGTTCGACGGCTTTTCCTATGCGACGCTGGCCGCCGTGGCACCGGACCTCGGCGGCCGCATCATCACCATGACCGGCGTTTCCAAAAGCTACGCGATGACAGGCTGGCGTGTCGGCTTTTGCGCCGGGCCGGCGGACATTATCAAGGCCTGCACCGTGGTGCAGGCGACCGCGACCTCAGGCGTATCCTCGATCTCGCAGGCCGCGGCACTCGCCGCCCTCGAAGGCCCGCAGGATTTCCTGGCGGAACGGGCAAACGCCTATCAGGCGCGCCGCGACCTCGTGGTCGATCGGCTCAACGCCATCCCCGGCATCGCCTGCCACCGGCCCGAGGGCGCGTTCTATGTGTTTCCCGGCATCGCCGGGTGCCTCGGCAAAACCACGGCGGGCGGGCGACACCTCGCCACCGACGCGGATTTTGCCGCTGCCTTATTGGACGAGGCGCATGTCGCGGTCGTGCAGGGCAGCGCGTTCGCGATGAGTCCGTTCATACGCATTTCGACGGCTGCGTCCTTAGACATTCTCGACCGGGCGACGGCGCGCATAGCGCGGTTTTGTAAGGGTTTAGGGTGAAGAAGTGCTACTTTTTGTGAACAAAAAGTAGCAAAAAAACTTGATTTATGTGGGCCATGGGCTGTGGCGGCGCTCGCACTCATGGTCCCGGGCCGAAAGTTTTTTGCTTCTTTTTTTCCAAAAAGAAGCGCTTCCTTCCTCCCCCCGCGTCGCTACATGCAGCTAACGCAACACCAAAAGGAGGGATAAAATGAAAACACTCTACCACGCGCACGGCCACGCCACCGGCGGCCGCACCGGCGAGGGCGCCACGGATGATGGCAAGCTCTCGGTTCAGCTCAGCACGCCGAAGGAGCTCGGCGGCGATGGCGGGGCGGGCACCAACCCCGAACAGCTGTTCTCGATCGGCTATTCGGCCTGCTTCCTCGGCGCGCTGAAAGTCGTGGCCGGCAAGGAGCACGTGAAATTGTCGCCGGAGACCAAGGTCGAGGCCGATATCGGTATCGGCCCACGCGATGACGGCGAGGGTTTCGGCATCACGGCGGCACTCACCATCACGGTGCCGGGGGTCGAGAAGGCGGTGGCCGAGGATCTGGTCCAAAAGGCGCACATCGTCTGCCCGTATTCGAACGCCATCCACAAGACGGTGGACGTGAAGCTGACGGTCGCCTGATTACATCGTGTGCGGAAGGTTGGTGGAGCCAAGCGGAATCGAACCGCTGACCTTCTGCATGCCATGCAGACGCTCTACCAATTGAGCTATGGCCCCTGAACCGGAGGCCGCATATAGACCGGGCTTGGGATGCGGATCAAGGGGTGGAAGGGCTGGGCGTTTATGATAAGGGTGGCGCCGCGCCGGGTTAGCACAGTGGTAGTGCAGCGGTTTTGTAAACCGAAGGCCGGGGGTTCAAATCCCTCACCCGGCACCATGCCGGCGTTTCCATGATCATTTCCGCGCCCAAACTCTTTATGGGTACCGGTTTCAGCGGCCCCAGCGCCGTTCGGATCGAACAAGGCCGCATCGTCGAGCTGCTGCCGCCGGACGCGCAGGCCGATATCCGGCTCACCCACGGGTTTTTGAGCCCCGGGCTCATCGACCTGCACAATAACGGCGCGTTCGGGGTGGATTGTGCGACGGCAGATCCAGATGAGTGGGACTCTTATATAGAGCATCTCGCGGCCCATGGCGTCACCGGCGTGCTGCCCACGGTCATCACCGCCCCCATGGCCAATATTTTCGAGGCGGCCGCGCGGGTGCGGGCGGCGCAGGCCCGGCACCCGGCGATCATCGGGCTGCATCTGGAGGGGCCGTTCCTGAGCCCCGCCCGGCGCGGCGCGCATCTCGCCGCCTATCTGGCCACCCCAACCGCCGACGCGATCGACGCGCTGCTGGCCGACCCGCACATGGCCGCCGTGCTGCGGCTGATCACGCTCGCGCCGGAGCTGCCCGGCGCGCTGCCCGCCATCGCCCGCCTGGCCACCGCCGGCATCGCGGTGTCCCTCGGCCATACGGACGCCACCGCAGCACAGATGGTGGCCGGGATCGACGCCGGGGCGCGCCTCGTCACGCATGTCTTCAACGCCCAGTCCCGCCTTGCCCACCGCGCCCCCGGCGCGCCGGGCGTCGCGCTGACCGACCCGCGAGTCGCACCCTGCCTGATCGCGGATGGCCTGCATGTCGACCCGATGGTCCTGGCACTTGCCTTCGCCGCCTGCCCGCGCGCCATCGCCGTCACGGACTCCATCGTCATCGCCGGGCTCGCCCAGGGTGAGGCGGCCACATTCGGGGGCGCCGAAGTCACCCTTGGCCCGGACGGCGTGGGGTTGCGCGCGGATGGTACGATCGCGGGTGCCGGCATCACGCTGGACGAGGGCATCCGGCGGCTGATCACGGCCGGTGTGGCGCCCGAAACCGCCCTGTCGGCCGCGACCGCACGCCCCGCCGCGGCACTCGGCCGCGCGGATATCGGCTGCATCGCGCCCGGCGCGCGCGCCGATCTCATCTGGTGGAATGATGATTTCACCGTCCGCCAGGTATGGACCGCCGGCATCGCCGCCCCGGAAAAACCCGCGTCCAGAGGCACAGAGCACGCGCGGGCCGACCTCCACGATCTCGACGAGCGCGATGATCTTGCCATCGTGAACATGTTCCTGGCGCAGGAGGCCGCCGCACAGCGGGCGCTGGCCGCCGCCGCACCGGCGCTCGCCGCCATGGCCGCCGCCATCGCCGCGCGCATGCAGGCCGGCGGGCGGCTGTTCTACGCCGGTGCCGGCACGTCCGGCCGGCTCGGCCTGCTGGATGCGGTCGAGTGCGGCCCCACCTTCGGCATCCCCGAAGGCGTCATCATCCCCCTCCTCGCGGGCGGCCCGGACGCCTTCCGTTACGCGGCCGAAGGGGCGGAGGACGATGCAGGCGCGGCCCGAACAGCCCTGGACGAAGCGGGGCTCACCGCCGCCGACGCCGTGGTCGGCATCGCCGCCTCCGGCGCTACGCCGTTCACGCTTGCCGCCATCCGCCACGCCCGCGGACAAGGCGCTTTCACCGGCGCCATCACCAACAATCCCGGCGCGCCGCTGGCCCTCGCCGCGGACATCGCCGTCGCCATCGCCTCCGGCCCCGAAATCATCGCGGGCTCCACCCGGCTCTCGGCCGGCAGCACCCAGAAGATCGCGCTCAACATCCTGTCCTCGACCATCATGATCCGTCTGGGCAAGGTTTTTGGCCCGTACATGGTCGATATGCGCGCCACCAACGCCAAACTCCGCCGGCGCGCGATCCGCATGACCGCGACCCTGGCCGCGGTCGAGGATGAAGCGGCCGAGACCGCCCTGGCTGCCTGCGGCTACCACGTGAAGACCGCGGTGCTGATGCTGCGCCAGGGGCTCAGCCCGTCCGCCGCGCGTACAAGACTCGATAAAGCAAATAGCTCTTTACGAAGGGCCCTGGACGTCCGACATTAACTTCGGTTGCAACCTCCGGGGAGTGGCATTGGCCAGCAAACTCGTCACCATCGCGAAAGCCGTCGATGATTTCATCATCGACCGCGTGCTGCAGCCGGTGATCAACCTCGCCGGCTGGCACCTGGGCATACCGGTCTACACGGTCGCGAAGGCGTTCATCGGGCTTGGCGCCGGCACGGGCATCATCTGGCTGCACCGGTTCGACGTCTTCCCGAGCTCGGATTTCTACCAGGACACGCTCTGCCTCGGCATCATGGTGATCGCGACCTACCTGCAGGTGCGCGTGCACGAGGCGCGCGAGCCGAAACGGGCGATGCTGATGCCGGCAGCTCGGGCGACCGGGCTGCTCTGGCGCACCGCCTGGCTGTTCGACCTCGCGGTCTTCCCCTTCCAGTGGCCGATCGAGCGGCACGCCGAGCTCGCGCTGAATTTCATGTGGACCGTGCTGGTTGTGCTGCCGTACTGGATCATTTGCTGCCGCCAGATCCCGCCGCCGCTGCCCCGCCGCGCGCCGGTTTTCGCGCCGGTGACGATACCGGTGCGCTAGTATGAAGCGAGGAAGGTAAGCACTACTTTTTGTGAACAAAAAGTAGCAAAAAAACTTTGCAAGTTGGGGCCATGGGTGATGACGACGCAAAGGCCCCTGACCCAAATTAACAAAGTTTTTTGCTTCTTTTGTTCACAAAAGAAGCGCTTACTCACCGTCCCGCCTTCGCTTCCCGACGCCGCCGCGTCAAAATAAACTCCGTATATCCGTTCGGCTGCGTCCGCCCCTCGAACACCAGGTCCAGCGCCGCCTTGAAGGCCGGGCCGTCAAAACCCGGCGCCATCGGCTTGTAGGCGGCATCCCCGGCGTTCTGCTTATCCACCACCACCGCCATCCGCTGCAGCGTCTCCATCACCTGCGCCCTGGTGACGATGCCGTGGTGCAGCCAGTTGGCGATGTGCTGGGACGAAATGCGCAGCGTCGCGCGGTCCTCCATCAGCCCGACATCGTGGATGTCCGGCACCTTCGAGCAGCCGACCCCCTGGTCGATCCAGCGCACGACATAGCCCAGCAGCCCCTGGCAGTTGTTGTCCAGCTCCTGCTGCACCTCCTGCGGGTTCCAGTTCGGCCGGTCGGCGAGCGGAATGGTCAGCAGGTCGCCGAGTTTACCGGGCGCGCGGCTTTTCAGCTCATCCTGCCGGGCCGCGACGTCGACCGCGTGGTAGTGCAGCGCGTGCAGCGTGGCGGCGGTGGGGGACGGCACCCAGGCGGTGTTGGCGCCGGCGCGCGGGTGGGCGATTTTCTGCTCCAGCATCGCCGCCATCATGTCGGGTGCCGCCCACATGCCCTTGCCGATCTGCGCGCGGCCCTGCAGTCCGCATTCCAAGCCGAAATCCACGTTACGGTCCTCGTAGGACTTGATCCACGGCTCGCCCTTGATGTCGTTCTTGCGCAGAAAGGGCCCGGCCTCGATGGAGGTGTGGATCTCATCGCCGGTACGGTCGAGGAAGCCGGTATTGATGAAGACGACGCGCGATCTGGCGGCGGCGATGCAGGCCTTCAGGTTGGCGCTGGTGCGCCGTTCCTCATCCATAATGCCCATTTTCAATGTGTTGGCGGGCAGGTGCAGCAGTTGCTCGACGGCGCCGAACAGCGCGTTGGCGTTGGCGACCTCCTCTGGCCCATGCAGCTTGGGCTTGACGATATAGACCGAACCCGCCCGCGAATTGTGCCGCGCCTTCAGGTCATGCATTGCGATCAGCGAGGTCAGCACCGCGTCCAGCACGGTCTCCGGCACCTCGGCACCATCCGGCAGGCGAACCATGTCGGTCAGCATATGGTGGCCGACATTGCGGACCAGCAGCAGCGAGCGGCCATGCAAAGTGAGCTCGCTCTTGCCGTCCGGAGCGGTATACACGCGATCCGGATTGAGCTTGCGCTCGAAGGTTTTGCCGCCCTTCTCGACGGGCGCGCTCAGCGTGCCCTGCATCAGGCCGAGCCAGGCGCGATACACCTCCACCTTGTCGGCGGCATCCACCGCGGCGACGCTGTCCTCGCAGTCGCAGATGGTGCTGACGGCGGATTCGAGGAGGATATCGGCAACCCCGGCGGCATCGTCCCGGCCGATCGGGTTCTGCGGGTCGATCACCAGTTCAGCGTGCAGATTGTGGTTCTTCAGCAGGATGGCGGTGGGCTGGGACGGCTCGCCGCGGTAGCCCACGAACTGCGCGCCGTCCTTCAGACCGGTTTCGCCGTTGCTCAGGGTGACGGCGAGATGGCCGTTCTTCACCCGGTAGGCCGCCGCATCGGCATGGCTGCCCTGGGCGAGCGGAAAGCTCGCATCCAGCAACGCCCGGCCGCGCGCGACCACTTTGGCGGCGCGGATCTTGTTGAAACCGGCGCCGCGGGCAGCGCCGTCCGCATCCGCAATCGCATCCGTACCGTACAGCGCGTCATACAGGCTGCCCCAGCGCGCATTGGCGGCGTTCAGCGCGTAGCGGGCGTTGTTGACGGGCACGACCAGCTGCGGGCCGGCGATTTTCGCAATCTCGTCGTCCACGTTCGCGGTATCGACCGTGAAGGGCGCCGGGTCGGGCAGCAGGTAGCCGATCTCGCGCAGAAACGCCTGGTAGGCGCTGGCGTCATGCGGCTGGCCCTTATGGGCGATATGCCATTCGTCGAGACGGGCCTGGATCTCGTCGCGCCTGGCCATCAGCTGGGCGTTGGTGGCCGAATATGTCCCCAGCAGTTCGGCAAAGCCGCGCCAGAACGCGCCGGCCTCCAGGCCGGTGCCGGGCAGCGCCTCGTTGACGATGAAATCGTGCAGGACGGTGGCGACGCTGAGGCCGCCGGCATGGGTTCGCGCTTCGGACATCCGGGTCTCCTTTTATTATGGGATGGTGATTTGTTATGGGATGGTGATGCCGCATGGGGCGGGTTGAAGGCAAGGGACAAGCAAGCACTACTTTTTGTGAACAAAAAGTAGCAAAAAAACGTTATGACTTTCGGCCATGGGCTGTCACAGCGCCAAAGCCCCTGGCCCAGCGGCGCAAAGTTTTTTGCTTTTTTTTCAAAAAAGCAGCGCTTGCTTGCCTGCCCTGTCACAATACGCCCGCCAGAATTGCGCCAGCCGGTCATCCTCCACGGCATTGAACCCCCGCAGATAATCCTGAAAATACGGCCCGTCCGCGATATCGCGCCATAGCGTCTGTTCCGCGAAATCGCCCGCCAGGCCGCGCGCGCTCCGGGTCCGGAACGCATCCTCGCCGCGGAAGGCGTAGTGGTGGATGACGGCGGTTTCCAGCAGGCGCTCGCGGCGCTTGGGCTCGTTCACGAAAGACCGCGCGGCGCCAAAGCGCACGTAATAGTCCCGCATGTCCTCGCCGAGCGCGTTCACCGTATTGACCGGAAAATCCAGCTTGGTGCCGATCTCGTGCCAGAAACCGTGCGCGCGGTGGTGGTCGCCGAGGCTGATTTCCCGCACAAGTGCCGTTTTCGCGACGTATTTGGTGAACGGGTGGAGCTCCGCGTCGCGGCGGGTGCAGTTGGCGAGGACGTTGCCTGGCGGCGCGGTGGCATGGCCGTTCGGGCCGAAGAACACCCAGTTGAACAGGATGCAATCGATGTGGCCGGGAAAGCGGGCGGTGAACTGGCCGATGGTTTCGCGCGGCGGCAGGCGGAGGAATTCGTCGATGTCGAGGAAGGCGACCCAGTCGCCGGCCGGCAGCGCGTGGCGCAGAGCATGCGCGTACATCTCGAACTGCTCGCCCTGGCGCGGGTGGTGGCGCAGCGTCACGAACGGGTCGCTGCCCTGGGTGAAAGGCAGTAGCCGCTCGAAGAGCGGGGCCGGGTCGTCGTCGTTGCCGTAGAGAAAGACGTGCGAGAAGCCGATGGCGCGGTGGTAGTTGAGCCATTCGACGATGAAATCCTGCTCCCAGCGGGCGCAGGCGACGATGATGAAGCGCAGCCTGGCGAGCGGGCCGCCGGCAAGCAGGCGTCTGATTTTGGGCGCGTGGCGGGCGGCGCGCTCATCGGCGATCTCGTTGCGATCGTTCTCGTGGAACTCGGCCTCGGTGCGGATGATCGCCGGATGGCCGCGCGCGAGGCGGGCCTGCCAGTGCGCCCAGGACCGCGTGAAGTAGTGATGGAGCCGGCCGCCGGCATAACGCGGCGGCGCATCGAGATAGCCTGGAAAATACTGCCAGGTGACGGGCTGGCCGCACAGGTCCACATAGGCGCCGTCCACGGTGAAGGCGTGCGGGTTCAGGCAGTCCCGCACCCGGGCCGGCCGGACGATGGATTTGATGTGCCGGTTGGGGGGAAAATCGTCCGGCGCGCGGCGGGTGAACGCCTCGATGATCAGCCCGGGCGGCACCTCGCGGTGGCCGGCGGCGCCGAACATCGCCCATGGGATCGCGATCGCGGCTTCGGGCCGCGCGGCCAGCCTGGCGCGCAACGACAGGCCGGGATCAAGGCACAGGAACTCGTCAGTGTCGAAAAACGCCAGCCAGGCGAACTCCGCGCGCCCCGCATGCACGGCAAGCCGGTAGGCGGCGACCTGAAAGTCCGGCTGGCTGTTCGGGTAGTCAAACACCCGCACGTCCAGGCGCGGGCTCAGCGCGCGGGCGATGGCGGCGGTCGCGTCGGTTGAGGCGTTGTCGAACAGGATGACGCTGTCAAAGCCGACGAGGAACTGCCAGACCAGCCACTCGGCGATATGCCGCTCCTCGTTTCGAACGATCGCGACACAACCGAGCTTGCCCACAGGACACCCGTTACAATTTGGTAAAGCAAACTGCCGGTAAAGGTTGCGTGGGACAAGCCCCTTGCGGACCCGCCTTATTTCCGTCATCACCAACCTCAGGTGTTCGAACAAGAGCGTTGGCCAGCCATGGCTGATACCGCCGTGCGAATGCCCCAATCACCACATGGCCGGGCCTCAAAACCTGGCCGACGAGATCAAGGACCGATGACCGCTCCGCCGACCAGATTATTTTCTCAAACTTTGGTTTTGGCGCCGCATGTCCGGTCCGTTCACCTTTTCCCAACCATAAATCGCGGTGTCGCGGCCTTGAGCGCCATTTGTGCCTCAACGCCGTCCGCTGACGCCGCGCATCGGAGTTTTGCGTTTTATGACGAAAAAAATGTTAATCGACGCCAGCCACGCGGAAGAGACGCGCGTGGTGGTACTGGACGGCTCCCGGCTTGAGGATTTCGACGTTGAGACGGCCAACCGCAAGCAGATCAAAGGCAATATCTACCTAGCGAAAGTCATCCGCGTCGAACCCAGCCTGCAGGCCGCGTTCGTCGAATACGGCGGCAACCGGCACGGCTTCCTCGCCTTCGGCGAGATCCATCCTGATTACTACCAGATCCCCGTCGCCGACCGGAAGCGCCTGCTGGCGCAGCAGGCCGAGGATGCGGCGGCGGAAGACGACGAGCCGGAGCCCGACGCGCACCGGCACAAATCCGCGCGCAACCAGGCCCCGCGCACGCCCGAGCGCGTGGAAACGGCGCAGGCGCTCGAGATCAAGCCGATCGAGATCATGGCTGCACCGCCGCCGGATGAAGCTTTGAGCCCGCCCGGCGAAAGCGAAGACCAGCAGCCAACCCTGGACTATGCCGGCGGCCCCCTGATCGTTGCTGACGAGCACGCGCACGAGGACGCCGCCGCATCACCGCAGCCCGCACCCGACACATTGCACGCCGGCACCGGCAGCGCCGATACCGCCGCATTCGGCCCCGACCCTGATGCCGCCCCGGCCGCCGAGGAGGGTGATTTCACCGCCGCGACGGAACCGGCCCAGAGCGAGACCGAATACCAGGATTCCGCCGAAGGCTCCCCGCATATCGAGCCGGTCGACGGCAGTGAAATCCTCGAGGCCGAAACCGGCCCCGAACTGCCGCCGCCCGAGAGCCTCGGCGGCGACGGTGATGACGCCGCCGAAGCCCGCGAGCGCCGGCAGCGCCAGCGCTTCCTGCGCAACTACAAAATCCAGGAGGTTATCCACCGCCGCCAGATCATGCTGATCCAGGTGGTGAAAGAGGAGCGCGGCAACAAAGGGGCGGCGCTCACCACCTACCTCTCGCTCGCCGGACGCTTCTCCGTGCTGATGCCGAACTCGCCTTCCGGCGGCGGCGTCTCGCGCAAAATCACCTCGGTCGCTGACCGCCGCCGCCTGAAAGAGGCGATGGCGGAGCTCGACGTGCCGGAGGGCATGGGCCTGATCGTGCGCACCGCCGGCGCCAACCGGCCGAAACCCGAAATCACCCGCGACTGCGAATACCTGCTGCGCCTGTGGGATGATATCCGCGAGCGCACCATGGAATCGACCGCCCCGGCCCTCATCTACGAGGAAGCCAGCCTGATCAAGCGGACCATCCGCGACGTCTATACCCGCGATGTCGAGGAAGTGCTGGTCGACGGCGAGGAGGGTTTCCAGGCCGCCCGCGATTTCATGCGCATGCTGATGCCGAGCCACGCGAAAAAGGTGCGGCTCTGGACCGAAGGCCAGCCGCTCTTCGCCAAGCACCAGGTCGAGGCACAGCTCGACGCCATGCTCAACCCGATCGTCCAGCTGCGCTCGGGCGGCTATATCGTCATCAACCAGACGGAAGCACTGGTCGCGATCGACGTGAACTCCGGCCGCTCGACGCGCGAGCGCAGCATCGAGGACACCGCGGTGCGCACCAACCTGGAAGCCGCCGAGGAGGTCGCCAAGCAGCTGCGCATGCGCGACCTTGCGGGCCTGATCGTGATCGACTTCATCGACATGGAGAGCCGCAAGAACAATGCGGCGGTCGAGCGCAAGCTCAAGGATTCGCTGAAAAACGACCGCGCGCGCATCCAGGTCGGCTCGATCAGCCATTTCGGGCTGATGGAGATGAGCCGCCAGCGGTTGCGCCCCTCGCTCGCCGAGGCCTCGCTCGTCACCTGCCCGCATTGCGCCGGCATGGGCCATATCCGCAGTCCCGAAAGTGCCGCCCTGCACATCCTGCGCGCGATCGAGGATGAGGGTGGCAAATTCCGCGCCGCCGAAATCTCGGTCGTGTTGCCGACCGAAATCGCGCTCTATCTGTTCAACCACAAACGCGAACGGCTCTCGGCGATCGAGGCGCGCTACGCGATGCGGGTGATCTTCACGCCCGATGCCACGATGACCGGCACGAACTTCCGGATCGACAAGATCAAGGCACAGACCGCGAGCGCACCCGTCGCCGCCCCGCACTCCTACGCGAGCGCGATCAGCCATGACCGGCCGGCCGCCGCCGCCGTGCTGGAGGCGCCGGAGGCCGAAGACGAGGAGAGCGAGTCGGAGGCCGACGCCCCGAACGCGAACGACACCGCCGAGGAAGGCGAGCGCAAGCGCCGCCGCCGCCGCCGCCGCGGCAAGCGACGCCCGGATGCCGGCACCGAGGGCGCCCCCCCGTCGGCCGACAACGCCGACAACGCGCAGACAGCCTCCGAAACCTCTGAGACCGACACGATGCCGGCCGAACCTGCGGCGGAAACGCCCTCAGAGATGGACCTCGTGCTCGCCGCCGAACTCGGCGAACCCGATGCCACGCCCGCCGCCGAAGAAGAGGCCGCCCCGCGCCGCCGCCGCGCCCGCGGTGGCCGCCGCCGCCGTGGCGAAGGCGAAGACACACCACCCGCCGAGGCCCCCGCGACCGCCCCCGCCGAACCCGTCTACGCCAACGTCGCCGACATCTTCGAAGCCGCCGAACAAGCCGAAGCCGAAGCCCGTGCCGCCCGCGCCGCAGCCCGCGCCGCCGCCGCCGAACCAACGCCAGAGCTGCCCGAGGCGCCAGAAGCCATAGCCGAAACACCCGAGGAACCGGCCCCCGAGCCCATCGCCACCGAAGCCGAAGCCACGCCCACGGAGCCCGAACCGCTGGTCAAACCAATCGTCATTGGCACCGACGCGCCTGTCGTCGAGAAGAAACGGGGTTGGTGGAGGCGCTAAGTAAGCAAGGCCAAGGGGCTCTGCCCCTTGGAACCCCGCCAAATTCTCGCCTTTGGAATCCAGAAATAAGGTCCAGGGTCTCGAGGGGCTGAGCCCTTCGCGGGGGTCCAGGCGGCGGCGCCCCCGGCCTTCCTTATTTGAAACGCACGCGCCAACGCCGTCTCTTGAAATGTCTACAAAAGGCGCAAATGATGTTATTATGGATAGTGTGGCCAAACAGCCACTTTTAGGAGCGAAATTCCATGGCTTACAACCCTAACGGCAACTCGT
>Ga0116231_10006201_pt1 | contig 23001 bp, 20 predicted proteins | sample S1TSphgellanicum_2_FD_89695 | JGI IMG/M metagenome (GOLD analysis project Ga0116231, IMG submission 89695) | Host-associated microbial communities from peat moss isolated from Minnesota, USA - S1T2_Fd - Sphagnum magellanicum MG | ecosystem: Host-associated > Plants > Peat moss > Unclassified...
AAAAAAAAAAAAAAAAAATAAATTAAAAAATTATTTAAAGGAATTTTTTTAAATTTTTTTTTTTTTTTTTAAGTTTTAAACTAAGTTTGGTCTTTTTTAAATTTTTAAAAATATAACCCCCCCCCCCCCCTTTTCTACTATGAAGTGTTTTGGGTTGATACTTGTTCTCAAGAAAATCCTATAATATCTTGTTTTAATATGTGAATAAGGTTTTCAATTTTTTTGAAAAAATAGAAAAATCCATCAATTCCTTTATGAAACCCAATGACTCTTTGAAGTTTTTGAAATAATCAAAATCAATAATTTTTTACTTTATATTTTTAAAACACTTATCTCCAACAATTTTTTGATTTTGATTTTTTAAAAATACCCAAAACCAACAATTATTCAAAATTCAAACAACCACCCTACATTAGTTTGTATTATTTGTTGTAAGTATCTCACAATATTATATGTGAATTATATATATGGATTTACATTTTCCTTTTTCAATTGGTTGTGTTTATAATAGGCCAACAAACCTACACCTATTTTGGAACTTAAGAATGTAGAATGCATGGAATAATTTTAGTGACAAGATATTGGAGATGTCATAAGGCCCTTTTTGCATAATGCCTAGGGGGGACACTAGTTTTAAAAACAATAAAAAACACATGAATGAAAATATAAAGTGCAATATATTGGTTGTTGGGTAGAAATATAAATAAATAAATAAAAAATTAAGGTACATTTTATTCAAATAATCAACTTAATTGTAGTATAAGGTATGTAATAATGTGCAATAATAAATTATAATAACCAATTAAGGTATCATTAAAAAAATAATAATAATAAAGCTAGTTCTCAAACATGGTGGTTTTCACAATCTGGATTTCAAATTTTACTGGAAAAAAGTTTTAAAGAAAAATAATGATTAAAATGTTACACAATATTTTTCTTTAATAAATTATATTTTCAAAATTTCATCCTTTTCAAATGTTCCTTCAAATTATTCTAATTTTTTCTCTAATTATGCATCAGTTTCAATTAATTACATTAAATTAAAAAAGGGTTTACAATCAATCCTAGGGTCATTGGGTCATTTATTTAAATTATCTAATTGCAAACAACATCTCCTAATATTAACAAATATTCTCGCCAAAGAAAAAATGCTTTAATTATTTGTGAACCAATAATACTTAAAATTTGACAAGCAAGGAATCCAATTATATAAGAAACATAGATTCGTGTGTTTCCCATAATTGAAAAAGAAATTTGAATTTTTTTGCATTCACTTGAAATTTTTTAAATATAAAAAATTCCTTGTTGACAACCTCTTTCACTAGTTCATTTGTGCTTGTTGTCATCTCAAAAATGTCCAAATTATAATGTTCATCAACACTATCTTGGTCAACAATGACATTTTTAAACCAGGGGTGCAAATGATAATAACATTTTAACAACATGAAATACAAGATTTTTTATTATATTATTCAACAATGACTTCCTTGTTCAAGACCAATAAATGAGGACATTAAACATAAGTTTTTGAACCTAAGATTCAACATTAAAAAAACATGTTATGATTTATTTATTTTCATGTCTCAAAAATAAATAAATAAATAAATATTATATATATATAAGACCATAAAAAAAATTTAATGTTAAAGGCCAAAAAACGTAATTCAAAAACAAAAATTGACTCCTTTTCCATAAAATTATAAAAAGAAACAAAAATTCTAAATTTTTTTTTCAATTTCAAGCAAATGGAGATGGCAAAATGTAAAGCATCACTTAACAACCAATGACTTTTGGATTGATTAAGAACACAAGTGAACACAATAGGGGAAAAGACATTAACAATGATTTGAAAAATGTGTCATGTCACAGTAAAAGGCATTTGTGCAATCATCTTAATAATAGTTTTTTTAATAATGTAAAGTAATTATTTTAAAAAATTACAATGTGTCTTGGAAAAAAAAAATTGTTCACAAATTTGCAAAAGAGAAAACAATTTGTCAAAACATTCTACTAATTGAAACTAATCCCGAAAAATGCAACATATATATTTCTTAGTGCAACAATACATCAAATTAAGGAGTTACCTTGTCTTTATTGAAATAGACAATTTCCTTTAGGCCAAACCAAATTCAACACATGTTTTGTTCCAGTATTATCAACCTTTCCTAGATTTTTTTAGCTAGGTGATACACTTCTATAAATCTTTTTGTGTAATCTTTATAAAAACATATGTCAAAGTTTTTACAAACTTTTTCATTTGTTGTAACATATTGACAATCTTTAGAAAATGCATGCCCAAGCAAGTGCCTTGATAACTTTCTTCCAAACCTAAAACGTCATAACTTACAACTGCTTTTAATACAATAGTCATTATGTTTAAATTAAATCTTTCATCTTTCACATAAGTAATAATTTTTTCTAGATCAAGTTATACTTTTCAAATAATTCAATTAAGATTTTGGCCATAATCTTCCCATAAGTATCTTTACATTCAAAAAGACCAAATGTAACATGTTTTGGCTACCAATCACCTCCCAAAAAGTTAATTAAAAGGGCAAATATGTCATGCACATCATTTGACATCCAAAGATCAAAGCTTGCTATTACAAAATTACATTCTACCAAAGTTGGTAAAATATAGAACTATTTAGTTTTTTCCACCAACTCAAAAAATAATGTTTGTTTCATATAATCCTTCTAGAAAGGATTTTTGGCAACAAAAAAATTAATCATTACATTACTAGATGGATTTTATCTTTTTTTGGTAAGTTATCTTTCCTTTTTTCTTTTAATGGACTATTTATTGCCTCCTCAAACAATTTTGCAATAATAAAATGGTTTGCATTTATGTGTTTTTTCAATGTTGTTATTCCATTTGTCATATTATATATAAATAAACCTTTCATTGCTTGAACTTTAAGGCTACAAAACAAGACTAGACTATTATAATAAATAATACATCACATGGTTTGAGGGCATTCACATCAACATCTTTGTTATCATTCACAAGAAAAGGAAATTGACATAAATAATTTCTACCATGTGACTTTGACATTGTTCATTGAACATGCAATCCTTTATGTTTTCTTTCATTGTTTTTTTTTCACTTTTTGGATTTTGGACGTTTTATGTTTCAAAACATTGGTTTATTTCACATATTTGCAAACATTCTTCCTACATTAAATCCTTCATGAACACTTCACATGTATTGCCACTTATCATATTTTCATTTTCAAAAGATTGGGCCATTTTCAATTTTCATAAGAGAACTTTGTTTTGAGATGGAGGAAAAAAAACCAAATTGATGTATGATAAACCAAAACACCAAAACTTGCTCTACAAACTAAAAGTCAATCATTTACAAAAATATTTACAAATTATTCAAAAAAAATTGCAAGCATATATAAATGTTTTTTAATTTATTAATGTTGGATTCCTTTAAAGTTCTTACCAAAAAATAGCAAAGTTGTTCTTAAATAACCCAAAAATAACCATATTTGGAAAAATTAATTATATATATAATATAAAAAAAGGGATTTTTTTTTAATAATTAAAAAACAAAAAGTTGAAAGACTCACCTTCTTTTTTCCCCCTTTGTTTATGATCGCAAAGGAGCTCTACTACTTGCACAAGGCAATGGGTAAGGGTAATACCTCACCAAAACACATGCTACAAGAGTAACAACCAATAACGCAAAGGAACAATGTGAAGGAGCAACATGAAATATTAATAACAACACAAGGAGGAATGGTTTAGGCAAGTATTTAAGAGCACAATGAACAACATTAACAACATGATGAACCAACAACATTGACAACATGGTGAACCATGAACAACATTAACAATGTGACGAACTTTCAACTAGTAACACTAACATTGCAATGGACCATGAGTATTTCCAACAATGTGACAAACTAACAACAACACCAGCAACATGACTTGGGACAACCACTATTGTTTGAATTTTCATTGTGATAATTAATTTGAAAACATGTTTAAAAACCAAGGGTCCTCGTGAAAACCGCCCAACATTGGAATATACAACATGAAGGAAGGGGAAGCAAACATAACTATCAACTTCTTCAACATGGTGAATACTTCCTCTTCATATATATTCCACATTTTTGTTAATCTATTTTTCATGATCCAACAATTCTTTGTTTTCATTTAAAAACAACATTAAGACTATGTGTTTTTGTTTTGTTTTCCAAGAGAGGTAAAAACTTTATTTTTTGTTGTACATTCACAAAGTAACAATATCAATTTTGAAGTTTGAGAAGAGAAAAAAACTCTTATCATTTTTTAAAAATAAAAATATATGACATTAGTGAGTTTAGGACTATGTTTTTTGACCTTTTTTCATTTTTCTTGGTAAACTTTGCTCCATAACCTTTTTTTTCTTGTTTGGAAATGTTCAATATGTGTATTGTTTGATGAATGACTTTCTTTGTTTTTTGTGTGCATGCACATTTGATTCATATTGTTGCAAAATGGGCATGGAAAAAACTTGGTTTTTCAATTTCAATTTTTATTTCAAGGAATTTGATAAGCATAAAGTTAAATTTGAGTTATGTTTTTCCTTCTTCCTTTTTTTCTACCTAAATATTTGATCTTGTACCATCTTTATTTCTATTTTCAATCATGAAAAAGCCAATTATATTAGGGTAAAAAAGTTTTGAAATTTTTTTAATATATCTTTCGGAACAATTACGAACATGACATGAGAGAATTGGAGAGACATAAGAGAGTTATGTTGCAACAAAATTGTTTATAATCAATGAACTAAAGGCTTTGATGCAGTTGTGACACAAAAATAGGGAGCTTACAAACTAAAGTTCAATACGAAGGGCATTTCAATTGGCCATGGGGGTGTTTTGATTGTGTATGCCTTGAAATTGCATATCCCGATCTAAAAGGATTTCCACTCTTGACCAAATTTGCAATTCAAGGACAAATAATAGTCTAATATAAAGAGATTGCAAAATTTATGGTTGCTTCACACTAGGCCAAGTTTAGAAGTCCTAATTCAATCCTGCAATTTAATGGACCTAGAGCTTCAAGTTGGGACCAAGTCCTTCACGATAGGGCCGATTTACAAGTCTTGACCATGAGTGGAGGTCGACATGACTATACTTTTTGGCTCCATGGGTTGGGATTGAACAAGGAATTGGGTTGAGCAAAAATAGAAACCTAACTCCAAAGACAACTCTTGAACATTTTTTATTAAAATAATAAAAAAGTGGCTTGATCTAGTTTGTTCATCAAAAGAGTCGTTTTTTTACTTGAGTTATGATTTTAATGTTTTATTTTAAAATTTATTTTGGTTTCTTCTTGTTCTTGAGTTTTCTTGTGTTCTCTTGCACTAAGTTCATGTTTGGTAGTTTCATTAACCTTGGGTCTAAACAAGTGTGCCCTTTTCAAAGAATAAACAATATTCCACATCAAAGAGGACACATTGATGGACTTTGCTTTCATCAAAGGACTTGGGTCTTGGGCTCGGGACCAAGTCTTTCACACTATAGCACACAGACTGTGAAAAATAATATTTTTTACTATATGCCAAGGGCCTGATTTCCATGAGACTTTGCCTCTTTTTGGTACTTATGAAATCGGGCCTTGAGACATAGTCTCAAGTCAACCTCAATGTAGCATTGTAGCTTTCCATTTGTAATACACGAGAGATCTTTACATTTGTTTCTCGAGTTGAATGAGAGGATATTTCACACCACATTTGTGTTCATATGGCTTCATCTTTAACAAATTTGACAATGCAATAGTTCTTTGAATCATCATCATCATACATAAACCCTAAACCCTAAACCTGTGCTAATGCTTGACCTATGATGGCTTTGAATTTAGTGTTGAGAATGTGCATGTCGAGGTTCACATTTGAAGGGCATCTCACATATTCACATATAATATGAAAGCATGAATATAAGGGTTTAGGGTTTAGGGTAAGTAAAAACGAGGGGCGTGTCACACATTAAATGCCTTGCCATTTGCATTAAAAAGTATCTTTCTTAAGGTGAAAGAAGAATTATGAAAACTCAAATATTTTACAATGCAGAAAAATATAATCTTCAAAAAAAATCCTCTAAAATCAAAATCAAAATCCTTCTTCAAGATATTATTATAACTCTGATAACTAATAATCTCAAGTTTCAACACAAGCCAAAATATCAAATCATCTTTCAAAAAGCCTCATATCAAAATAGACCTCATATTATTGTTACCTCGGGGCCAAAATCCCTGAAGCTACTACTATATACTCTATAATGAATCTAAACACCATAGCCTCTCCATCATCAACCTGGAATTCTTGATGTACATAACCTTCCAAGAAATTTGAAACAAAACAATTGCAAAAGCTTAAGGATGGACCCATCACAAATTCTTAACACTGATTCCTTGGAGACAAGTAAGTAGTGGGTTTACAAATTAGGGTTACATTGAAGCCCTGAAGACGACGACGACTACGGCTTCCTCTTGTTGCAGGAAAGGGAAGAGTTTCGCGTACTTTGGCATTGGTCGCGAAATACTAGTTTTTTTTTGGGGGGGAGAAGAGAGTTTTGGCCCTTGTTGTTTGGCAAAGTTGCCATTGTTGCTTTCAAGAGAGGAAATGGCTTCGATCGTGGAAGCCGGAGTGGTAGGGCGATTGTTTGTTGGGCACCTAACAGAGCAGCAGGAGAAGCAGAAAGTGGTGCCAGGGAGAGGGCATTGTAGTACTAGAGGAGCTTCTTCTTTTCCGGATTCTACGGGGCTCAGGATCACGGGGAGGAGGAGGAGGATCCAAGCCTCTCTTATGGCGGCGACGGCGGCTGCTGCCCGTTCTGCCCCGCGGTCTTTCAGCAGGACGCAGCAAATCGTATGCTGTGAAGCTCAAGAAACCTTGACTAGAACAACAGGAGGTATTTGATCCGATTTATCGTTCTGGGGAGCAGACGTTCTCGTTGCATTTATGTGGACTCCTCCAGTGTCTGCACTTGTGCAAAACCCTAATTTGTCCCTTGAAGCATGTCCTGGAGGACTTGCTGATGCATTCCCCACTATCTTTGATTTTTTCTGGAGTAGAGCAGTTTTTGCCCTACATACTATTGGGGAATTTCTCAAAAGCATCGATGGAAACATGCCAGAGCATGTGCATATTCCATACAGCATTTACTTAACCTAAATTTCTGCCATTTCTCACATTGACCAGAATATGAAGCTAGGGCAGTGGTTTCAGAGTTCATCTGCATGGCAGTCTGTCAATTGAATGTTATTTTTCCTTTGTTGAATTTGGATCATAGTATGTGCCAAGGTATTTGTGCATGTTTTTGCTTAGGAGAGGAAAATGTCATGAATGTTGAGTATCTACAGCTTGACATGTCCTAGGTTGTTGCGTGTGCTTTGTATTCACCTCTTTTCACCAAGTGTTGCATCGTGGGGAGAGTTCTTTGTTGTGTCCATATGTAGAGTTTCTACAAGACTTTCCAAGCTTTTTCTGGTTTTTATGTTATGCTGTTTGTTGCTGCTTCTATGAGGAATGTTAATCCGTCCAATCTGTGAGCAATGTAAGCAATGTAAGCATCATTGTTATATGTGTCTGGTGTTTAGTGTGACACAGCTACTCCCCATCTTATGTGGGATCCCACAGCTGCCATGCTGGTCAACACATTCTCTCTCTGTGGTTGTCTCTCTTTTCACTTTCTGTCTTTGTTTCTGTCTATAACCCTTTCATTTCCTTAAATGGCATCCTGTCTATCAGCATTTTGTTCATTTTGAAGGGTTTGATTTATTTCCACTTCACTGCAATTTCTCTTTGAAACAGTGAATGCGGGGGAGTCTGTACAAGGGGCGTACCAATGCCGTTTGTCTTGCTTCAGGAAAGGGAGCCGGAGGCTGCAAGTAACAGCAGCAGTAAAGCAGTTGCAAGGATCTGTAATGAAGGGCGAGGGCCTGCGATTTGCAGTGGTAACATTTCCCACGCTAATGAATTTTCTCTGAAAGTACATACCAAGACTGTCAGAGATGGTCAGGCACAGATTCATGTCCATTTTTGTTATCTGCAAGTTGCATGTGGAATTACAGGTTCTTGAAGCAAATGTGGTTTGTTCAGTGCAGGTTGTTGCTCGTTTCAACGAGATTATCACAAAGGCCTTGCTTACTGGGGCTCTTGAAACCTTCGAGAAATACTTAGTTCCGGATGAGCACATTGATGTACGTCATTTCTATGTCAAGCTTGGGACTAGCCACCACAATTTTACACCAGCTCAGCATGTAGTTGGGGCATTCTTTTTGGTGTGGTTGCATCCCTAGATTCTGAAACAATATTCTATCTCCAGAAGGGGATTCCATACAGGGACATGTGTTTCTCTTTTGCTGCACTCTTATGACACAAGAGTCACTTTGATGCATGTGAAATGGAGCCTCTTAAAAATTTCCTTTGCTTCTACACCAATTCCTTCAGGTTCAGCATCATATTGACTAGATGAGAATGTTATGTCGCACTAATTTAGTAATGGTCTCTTGAGTCAGTACACACCTACAAGAATGTTGCCTTCACAGGAAATATCTATTGCTGTATCCTGTAAACTAATGCTGGTATTGGACAATGTAAGAGCCTATTTTTGAATGCCTTCTCTTCTTTTCTTCTTGCCTTACTTCTAGATCCTAAACCTGAAACCTTCATGTTTCAAGACAAAATGTTCAATGCATTAATACCATTTGGGACTTTGGATGAAGCAGGTCATATGGGTGCCAGGAAGCTTTGAGATACCAGTTGTTGCACAAAACCTTGCCACATCAGCAAAGTATGATGCAGTGCTTTGCATTGGAGCTGTGGTGAGCAGTCACATTTTGAAACCTTGAAGTTCACTGTCCCCACAATGATGTCATGCTAATGTTCATCATGCGATTTATGATTTATATGGTGCTATGCAAATTAGTGTTATGGGAGGATGCAGAGGACATCCTACTGGTCTATATAGTCTGAAACCTGGGTTGAAGAGTAAGAAACCAACCTATATACTGAACACAGTATTTTAACATGACAATAACTGCATTTGCAGGTAAGGGGAGATACTTCTCATTATGATGCAGTTGCAAATTCTGCAGCATCTGGGATCATGTCAGCTGCTATCAAAACAGGTAGGGCAACCTATTATAACCTATCAACCCTACTCTGTGCTGGCATTCCCCTGAACTGCCTATTTTGCAATACTGGGGTTCCCAGGTTGGCAGATCCAGCTCTAAACTCTTGAAAGTTTAGAGAGAAGAGATATAATGCGACAGTTGTTGCCAGCACAGATTTGGACACTTCACAGAGTGTGGATTGACTGATTCATCTGCTCTTGTCTGGATGATTGGTGTTTCCCATTGGTGAATGACAGGTGTGCCATGCATATTTGGTGTCCTGACTTGTGACAATATGCAGCAGGTTGTTCCCTTCTCATTCACATCAGAAATTTGAGTATCTATTTTGTTCTTGCAACTGATCATAATGTCAAACAAAATCCTGCCAGTGTAACATGCGTTGTTATGGTTTTGTGAGCCTCATGTTGAGTTGCCTGCCACTATGGAGAGCCCAAATGTCATCACCCTCCTGTGTTATTGCTCTATTGCATGCATGCAGGCTATTGATCGGGCTGGTGGGAAGGCTGGTAACAAAGGAGCTGAAGCAGCCATCTCTGCTGTAAGTCACCTGTGTGCATCCCTCAAAATTTTGGAAAGAATGGACAAATCATAAGGGTTAGCTGCTTGCATTGATTCATGTGGCCAGTTTCCAATATCTCACTTTTTAATTACTTTCAATTACTTAAAAGAAAAGAAATGTCATTAGCTGTATACATGTTATGTTGTATGTGTTGGATCATTGTATGGATCCTGCTCAGTTCACATCCCCTTGTTTTTGCAATAATGTCCTTAATTGCATTATTTGCAGATTGAGATGGCATCACTTTTTCAACATCACATCCGCACTTAGTTCAATCACAAAGTGAATACATATTTGAGCTTGGAGGTTCTCCACACAACCAATGACTAACTTTGTGAGGCAGATCATGCATTGAATGAGTGTTGGTTGAGATTAACTTGTTTAATCTGTGACCAGAACTTTTTGGAAACTTTTCAAATTGTCATTAGGCTCTCATAAAGGTGTTTTGATCAGATCATATTGTCTGACGGCTCATGTGCATTTATTAGTCAGTTTCAACTTTAGCAGTGGTGTTTAATTGTTGGAAAGAGTCGGGTAGAGAGGACCAAGGAATAAAGCTTGATGTGACCTCAAAGCAATTATGTTTTAGAATGGTGGTCTTGAAGTTTGAAGCTAAATGAAGTCTCAAGTTTGAAGTCTTGCACTTAAAAGTGTCTTTCACCCTTTGGTTTGCTTGAATTGGCACAAATAATTCAACTACATAGAGCATGCTCATCGTTTAGAATATTTGTAGGCAGGACACTATTTGAGCCGTACATGTTACTTGAGCAAGGTGAACTTCTACATGTCATTGCCAACAATCAACCCAAGCAATCAAAACCTTATTTCAATTTGAAGCTTTGCAAGTGTCAGTATTGTCTAGTAATCCCTAGTATTGTGTTGTGGGATAACTTAGTACCGCAATTCTTCATCACATACACAGAAAATTTCTTTGCATCCTCACCAACTTGATATATCTTCATACTTAGAAAGAACTCTCCATACTGCAGACTTTAGTCAACCTGAATATAAACTCAGCAATGTGCAGCTAGCTCAAGGAACATTGAAATCCAAAAGGAAACCCAAAAGGAAATGGGAACACCAAAGAAAGAATCAAGAAGGCTTCTCAACTTATGATAAAGAAGCCATTCAAACATTGAAGATTCTCATAGCTGAGATTCCAACACAAATATTTCTCTGGCAAACCGAATTACAACAACAGTGGAAACTTGCATGCTATGGCAATGGTACTAAGTTAGTGGCCACTACTAAATCTAGAGTCTATCAACCAAAATTGTGGATTATTGCAATATCCTACTACAGTAAGAGAGCTAGGGATCTTGCAAACCTTGTGCTGCTTATTCAATTTGATACTTTTCTTCAGTTCTTTCTTTGGTGTAAGCTATAGCACTTGCTGTCACTGGCAATTGCAGGAAAATTGACAGCAGACTTCTATCTGATAGTGGATGAAAGGGCCACAATACCTGTTCATACCTGTCTAGGCCTACAGCGTTTTACATGTGGGAGATCCAGAGACATGCTACTTCTAAGATACTACAGCAGGTGATTGCAAAGGAAAGCCTGTAATGCCCAGAATGCATGTCGCACTAGGGGTCAAATCTGATATCACATACCACCTACATGAACATCAGGCCCCACATGAAACTATGCAGTCGCTAATGCTGAACACCTTCAGTAGTTCATATTAGAATACATGCCCCATTCAAAGCATCATCTGTGATCAAACATTATGGCTAACGTACCTAAACATGAAGTTGTCATGATGAAACAGAGGACCCCCTCGATGGACAGAACCTGGGTCTGATGCCTCTCTTTGTCCCTGACACCTAATCTCATGAGAAATTGAATTCCTTGTCTCAATATCCATCCAAGGTCCATAGGAAACCACATAAAGATGCAGTCAGTTCTTCAGGGAAATGTACTAATGCAAAAGATGAGAGAGACCTAACCCTCAGATTACTCTCATCCTAACATGTCAGAAACCCTTCTGTCATCGTGCAATAGTAGTTAGTACACATTCTCTACTCAATAATCAGATGCTAAATATGATTGAAACTGCATTGAGCAGATGGGAAGGAGACAAAGTGCTGCATTGCCAAAGATCTGCTGAAGTCCAATATTATCTATACCACAATGGAACACATCATGCAAGCTAAACTGCTGACAGACCTTGAGGTTGCCATCAGCCAAACATCCGTTGCACCCTGCACAGAAATGCTGTGTCATGGATGTGATGAATGATACAGTGCCTTTGTAACCTGGCATCTGAAAATTCTTTGCCTGCTATCTGTGTGGTGATCTTGTAATTGCTGCAGACATTGGAACTGCTGATTTTCGTGAAACACAAACAGTGAGTTTGTCATGAGGTTATTCCTTCACAGTGATGATAGACCCACAACAGATCCTTCTTAGAAAATACAAAAGCTTTAGACAGCATGAAAAAAGTAAGCCAATAGAATGGCATGAACTCAATGAACTGCACATCAATGAGCTTGTCCTGCATTAATTTCATAATATTGCCAATCAAGGCTTCTCAGTTGTTCACATAACTCCTCAATGTCAGACCTGATTTTTTGGCTCTCCACCTGTGAGCCTGATCTTGTCTACTCGCCGTGACACAAAGACTCTTGCTAGCAGTGACACTGTGGTGGGCTACCAAATAATTCCTCGTTCTGTTCAGGTCAATCAAGTCTGCAAATGCTCCAAGAGTCAAAATTTATGTATTGCAACATTCTTTCCATCCTTGTGCAAAAATTTGCACATCTACAAATAGTTGCACATCTCCCAATTGTTATCTACAATTCCTCTGCATGTGTAACCATATCCTCAAGCAAAAAAGACTCTTCTCCCACAATCTCGCCATGCCTTCTCTACATTAAATTACAAAGGCAGGCATACCCCCAACAACAACTTGACCCAAGGACTGAATAGAGAATCTCAGGTTTCTCAATTACATGATGTCAAACCTTGAATCCACAAACAACAGAATTTGAAACAAAAAGGTGTCCCCCAGACTGACATGGTAGTAGTAGGCAGGCACTGCAGTAAAGGAGGTAAGAGTAGCTCCACCATACTCCCTATTTGGGCTTGTAGCCATGTTTATTACTTCCAAAAGGGTACTAATTATTTCTTGACCCTCACCAAAATAGGACATCATGGAGAGATTATTTAAGTGCAACACCTAAGTCAATCCTTACATGTGACCAATGGAACTTTTATGAATTTGTTAGCCCGAAAAAACAATTTTTGACCCAAACCAACATTTATATATCGTATTTCATCCAAAATGTAATGTGCAAGGTATTGGTGGAGTTGCTCTAAATGAGCATCACAACCTATGTGAAAGCAGGACAACAATACTCCACTCATGCTCCTTCCAAAAAAACCCACCATCTTGTGAGAATCTCACAACCTCACAACCTGGCAAACAACAATACCAATATCAACACCTTCCCATCAAATTGCTATCAACCTAACAAATTTTGAGGAATGTGCAAAACAATTGTTAGTAGTTAGTTTTAGATCCAATGCAGGGTGGGATTACAAGTTGGAGAAGGCGAACGCAAGTTGTAAAGAGTTTAAATGTTTCTTTTATCTCAAAATCTTAGAAGAGTATCTAAGCTTGGAGAGAGGAGTGAAAAGGTCCCTCTAGCTCCAAGTATATAGTATACACAAATATCGTTTGTTCATTTTGTGATGTTTGGAAATTTTCTAGGGTGAAAAATGCTCAAACCTAGAACCCTAATTTGTCTAGCCCTTGCAATAGTCTTTCTCAACAATGCAAATGTTGATTCAATCACTCTACATGTACCTTGCATATCCAATACCTACTAGTAAGGCAATAGGTAAGTAGGTACCTATTTAGGTTGTACCTAGTAGCATGGATGATATTTTAAACGTTTTCCCCAACAAGAGGAGCACTGTAATACCTTGCTAGCTTCCACACTAATTATATTATTTGTAGAAATGTTGAAATTTTCAAAAAATACCTTTTTCCCAAAAGAAGAATGTTGAAAATAGATAATTGCTTTAAATATCCAAAACTTACTTTTCTACTAGGTATATTTCCCAACATTCTTCCACATTTGCAAAAACTTCAATGCACACAATTAACCCAATATGGTATTTCCTCATTATCACAAATTTTGTTGATTGTATGAATCTAACCCAATTCTAAATTTCAGTTACCTATGAGATTTTCATTTTTATAATTTTTGTCTCTATAAATTCCTATTACCTAACATTGTTACTTCTACCACAAAATGAAATTCAGTGTTTTTTTTTGTTGTTGTTGTCGTCTTTTATTCAATTTCCTTATCAATTGAGCATTAGTTGCATGACCATTTTTCTTTTGTTACTATCTTGTAGCCAGCCAAATGTGTTTCTCTTTTTGTTATGTTTTGTTTTTATTACAAATTTTGCACATTAAAAAATTTTGTGAAATATGTCTCCAACACTAACTTACTTATTACATCAAATAATGATTAATTCAACATACACATCACACCATCAAGAATTATGCATTATAACATTTACAATAGTAAACTAAAGAATATGATTCAAGTAAAATTTATCATTTTACTTTCATGTTTAACCAACTATATTAGACATTTCATATTGTCGACAACCATTATACAATTTTCATTGACATGGATCTTTTGAACCATCTATCCACATGGCACTACCTCTTCAAATATGACAAAACATCAAGGAGAAAAAATGCAAAAACTTTTTTGTGCCCCATTCATTGATATTGCATGTCAAGACATCCTTCACTCAAGAAATACTCTAAACAAGATTGCATACTAAAGTATTGCAATGGAATCAAGTATTGATTCACCATCCATCAACAAAAGTTTTCATTTTTTTTGCCTTCTTTCTATTGAAATGAATCATCAACAAGGACATACATAGAAAATTTCATAGATGATAAATCTTTCAAAACCAAAAACTTGCAAAAATGAAAATAAACTCAACTATTATTACAAACCTCTTTTCAACAATAATAGTTGGATTTCTTGTTGAACCTTTGTTTACTATGCTACATTTTTGTTTGTATGTTACCTATTTTCAACCTCACTTTTAAATAGATTTCCAAAAACCACATTTGGTTTCATCATCAACATAACACTGTCATCATTCAATAACAAAACAAGAAGGAATACAATCTTGTTAAATATTGTAACAAGTAGTGACAACAATAGCATTGAAACACCCAAGTTTGACTACATTGTTTTTAGGGAAAAAAAACATTATAATCATTCTTTGAACAAGATTTTTTTAGACATGAACCAATTGGGAAAGGTGAAAGATATTGCATATAGAAATAGTAGAGAAGCATTTGATTACAAATGTTCCTACACTTCAACAAATAAATTCATTGTTACTTAAACACATGAACATGACCTCCAAGTAAGCACAAGTTGGATCATCATAGTAATTCATACAAATGAGATTTTAAACATATGTTAAACAAAGCAAGAACTTGTCTCAAATCTTTCTATTAACTTTTATATTTTAATATTTTTGGAGGGAAAAATGAACACTTAACATTGCTATTGAAATTTTGAATTCTTAGACACCTTTTTGTTTTTAACATGCTTTGAAATTGGCATTGAAGTGAATTAGTTTGACACACAAGTTCAAACACAATGTATATCATGCAATGCAAGTTGTATATTAGTACGACTTTTGTTTTCATTTCCAAATGTATTTGATGAGTTCATCTCTAGAGAGGCATTCATAGATATATTTAACAATAGCAATTTCATGTTGAATTTTCACCTTCTTTGAAGTTTTCAATATGGTGCTTCCCTTTGTGAATGGCAAGCTTGTAGTTTGAGTTGTTCAATTGTCTTAGAATTCAAATAAATTGCAAACCTTTGATTTGGTTGCCATGACAATATACAAGGATTGTGAAAATAGAATATAAGTAGTATTGACTTAAATTGATTGATATATTGAAATTGAAAACAATTTGCACCATGAACTAGGACCTTCAATGATTATTGAATAACCTCTAATGGTGCAATTGAGATTTGATTAGTTTCAATGATCAAACCTAATGCAAATTGAAGATATCCAAATTGGCCATAGTGATTGTGGACAATTCCCTTCTTTAAGTCACTAGTTTCACATATCCCCAAATGTAAAAGGTTATATCCACAAGCTGCATCTAACATGTTAGCTCCATTGTGAAGTGATTTCACAACCCTTGCAAAGGTCACTTGTATCAAATCTTTCATGCATCAATGGTGATACTTGGCATTTGAGATGTGATATCATGTTGTATCTCCAAGTTGAACCTTCAATTTCAAGAGTTTCAAGCTTCATCCATTGAACAACACATGCCAAACAACAAGGAAGAGCTAAAAAATGATAATCTTTTAATTTTTTAGCCCCAGTGCATGAAGGGAATATTGATCATAATGCACAAGTATCTACCCTAATTTAATCTTTGTTAAACAATTTTGTTGTTCATCATCGCATCCTAAATATGGGATCATTTCATTGCAATGGACTTGAATTTAGATGTTGTTAACTTGTTGAGAGGAAGTCAAACTTGGAAAAGTTGAAAAAGAAATGACAACATGGTGAACAATTTATGTGTTGCAAACTTAATGAGTCTATTTTCTGTTTTAGGACTAGTATATATGCACAATCATCATGGTGAGATAGGGCTTCACCTCTTTTCTTAGATTTTACAAACTAAAAACAGAAATTACATAATGATGGAAAATGAATGAGTTATGGGTAAAAATGTAACTACTTATTGGTGCATGGGCAAATTTTATTACTCTTGATTCTCCTCCTAAAAACTAGTTTTCATCCTTTAATGCAATGTGATATGACTTAAATTGAATTCAAATTTGTGTTGGTGATTGAATCTTGCAAGATCAAAAAATCTCCATAATTATATAGATTTTTCATGAAATTATTTCCATTTTCATTGATTCTATAACATGGAATTCAATTTTCACCTATTGAAAATATTTAAAATTTGTGAATTCACTACACCAAGATATTTATGAAACCATATTAAATCTCAAAGAAAAGATTTTTAAATGATTGACCTTTTATTCAATGTGTTGTGACCTAAATTGATTCAAATATATGTTAATGTTTGAATCCTAGAATATCAAAACAAAATTTCATGATCATATAATATTTTCATGTAATCATTTCCATTTCAATTAAATTTATACATGAAATTCAATCTTCACCTATTGAAAACATTTAAAAAAAAATTGTGTATCAATTACACCAAAAGCTCATGAAACCACAATAATTTCAAAGAGAAGATTTTAAAAGGATTAACCTTTTCTTCAATGTGATGCAACCTAAATTCAATTCAATGTTGATGTTTTTGGAGAGGATAAAAACTTTCAATTTTGACATGACAATTGAAATGTCATATTAAAAATATATATATGAAAGGGTTCCAAGTCAAAATCGTCTCTTAGAATTATTATTCAAAAGGATAACCATTAATGAAACCTAAGGTTGTTCCCCTAAACCAACTTAAATGTAGGATTGTCACTAAAATAAGGTAAATTGTAATGTGCTTTTCCAATCCTAATCCAACACAATCATCCTCAAACCTTTCACTATACTTAAGCTACCACCAACACATCATGGTCCATGAAACCTGTTGCACATTACAAAGAAGGAGAGGAAGATATAAGTATTGATACCTTAATGTGCATAACAATTGTCAAATTTAGGGAAATCTTTAAGTTCACCCACATATCAATTTAAATTTTTCATCATTAATATAATACCCACATCAACCAAAGCATGGATATGTATAAATAAATGCTCAAGTAATTGATATCAACCACTTGTTGGTAAAATCTATAAAGGTTGCATGTAGATGTGTAACATGAAATGGACTAAAACATATAATTCAGGGAGCTAAATGTTTTGAAGGATGCATGAGGAAGAAAGCTTTCTTGGAAAATATATTCTAAAGGGAATGAACCTTACATTCCTTCCTTATGTTTTGTTCAAAAGAGAAGTGGAAGAAAGGAACTTGCAGTATCAATCAATCACTCCATCCAAAAATCAACATTGGATTTCCTTGAAACTTGGGTAATAATGCAATGTGGAGCTCCTCATCTATTGTGGTTTCCAATGATCAATTCCAGTTATATAGTATGCATAAAACCATGGGTAACGTTTTGTTAATTCGGTGGCATAAGAATCTAGTATACCAGTCACATGATGGTTGCTTATATATTCCATCTTCCACCTATGTTTACTGATGATGCATTATGTGGGCTCCAACTTTGGAATTTTTTATTAAGAAATCACACTATGTAAATTATAGATGGCCTTTTTCCAGTTGGTTCTGGTGTGTTTTGACTCTGTGCCCAAATTTGATCATTCTTGCATGAGCTTGTTAGCTGCTTTCTACAAGTTTTTAGTTTGTGCCCGCTCTAGTTTCACGTTGGAGTGCAATTTTGAGCCCAAATTTGCCATTGTTCCATGGACCCACCCACACTAAGGGAGTTTGCAACCACAGGTTTTGAGATTTGAAATTCACACAGAGCATGAGAGACTCGGATTTTGAGCAAAAAACAATTTGTCAAACTTCAATGGACCCACTAACCTGTCTGGATTAGAAGTTTCAAATTTGGACCATGTGCGCGTGGAAAACAGTAGAGGTTTAGAGGTTTCTTCTTCATTATGACGTATGAGACAAGCTCTATGGACCAGTGAAACAATCAGGACACACAAATCACGGATGAGGAATATGTGGTGGTAATAATAGATCATGTTCCAGATTGCAGTTCCCTTTGCTCTAAAAATATATCTAGTCTTGGATCCTCATTCACCACTCCTTTGGATTAGTGGTTGGGAACTGTGATGGTAGCTGCTTCATATCACCCCGTGAGGCTGGTGAAGGGAATCTGTGGAGGCTCGGGGGATGAATGAATCATAATCAAGACACAGAAATCACGGCAGGGCAAGATGTTGGGGAGGTGTAGAAACACACTTTTCTTTCTCTCTCCGAATATTTCTTTGGGATTTTCTGCACATTCTTAGTAACACCTGAGATGGTGTGCGTCATCACATCATCAGCAAAGTGTAACACGAGTTGTTGTCCTATCAAAAGATGTGCTAAATTGGTAACTGAATTATTTAATTGACATAGGACGAAATGAACCTGTTAGTTGTGTTTTTAACACTGACTGTGGATGCAGCTGCTTCACCACTGGAATGGGGGAGATCTTTTTTGCTTTTGGTTTTGGAACAAAGCAGGAGACCTGATTGACAACAAGCTATTGGCAATAAACCCCATGTTAGGGCCCTGGGAGGAGATGGCAGGACATTCACTTGGTAACAAGTAGGTTTGAAGTTTGAACCCGAGTCATTAGTGGCATTGAACTGGATTGTACAACTGAGCCATCACCCCAGGGGATTGAATTCAGGCATCTTTGCACAAATGGAAAAGAAAAGAGCATGATTGGAGCTATACCCACCATCATTTCTGTTTCCCAATCAGTGACTATTTTTTGAAACATTTTGTCATTTGTAGAAGAAAAAACTGGGATATTTTGGAATTTTTAAAGGTAGAAATTCTACTCATTTTTCTATTTCTGAAAAAAAATTGCAAATCTTCTTTTAGCACAAAATTGAAAAAACAAAAAAAAAACCCTTGTTCCCAATGCTTTGATAATGTAATCTGACTGTGAGATTGGTGGCGAAGGTCTGTTGAACTTGGGTGTGCATTAGTACAGTCTAGGAGTAATAAGAGTCGAATTCAGGAGTTCCACAGATTTAGCTGCTTGGGAATTTCCAGTATTCCTGGTTTATATCAAACCTATAATCATGTTTGAGTAATACTATGCAGGATATGCAATCCTAATTTTTTTTATGAAGGAAATCCAATAATTTATTCAACCAAAATTCCAGGAATAGGTATAGTTAGACTCAACTCTGAAGATCTAAACAAGAAGAAAGCATGTGCAATTTTGACCACCAAAAAAACATGAAGAAGAGAGTATGGAATTATGCAGGAAGTTTTGTCATCCATGAAAAACTACAACGTTGGGAATTGTCCAGTGTGAACTTTTCTAGATCTGTGACAAATCAATCATACGGTTGGAAGAAAACCCATGTTTTGTTGTAGTGAAAAAGCTCTTATTTTCAATTGCTGGCCAGGCAATTGTCTTGAACTCTTTCTTCTCTCTAGCTAAAGTTAGTTGCTTGCATGGGGAAATTTTATTTTCTACCAGCTAACTTTGGGTGCATAATGGCAATTGTCTAGGGAGTCCAAAACTTTGCTCCCTCCTGATTTAATTCCAGAATCCAGATCCAAAAAAGAGTTGTTTGATTTCTGACAATCTTCTTCCCCCAGCTCTTCATCAGATTCCAACTCCAAATGTCAGCAGAAGCTGCGCTCTTGGATTTTCATATTCTCAGTCATTTCTTTTGTTGTTGGTGGTGTTGTGGTTATTGTTCTTGTCTGGTAGTGAAAGAAGAAGACCTGATCAGAAGGCCAAAGATAGATCCTCTGTTTTTAGTTGGAAACTTGCAATGTGTTGAGGTAGTGGCACTAGGTGCTCTGTAAATCTGGTAGAAGAAGAAGAAGAAGAAGTGGGGATTCAATGTAATTTTCTCAGTAGCAAAAATTTCCACCTCAAAAAACAAAAAGGAACATTCTGTCACAAATTCAGTGCTTGTTGAGAAGAAAGATTTTGTCAAATTTTCCAGGAAAAAAAGAAATTGGAAAAAATTTAATCACACTTACAACACACTAGTTTTTGGGCAAACTTTTGTCAATTTTCTCACATTTTGAACAGCATTTTACAAAGAGGTTACCAAGTATTGCTAAGTCTTTTTGGGGATGATTGCTAGTGATGCTACATCAGAAAACTGAAATAATAATAATAATAAAACACTCATTTGGAACAGTTATGAATTCTACCCACCTGACATGTTTCACAGTTTCATATATATATGAGCTCAATTGCAGCACCAACATTCACGTGAAATTTAGTGGGAGAATTGCACTAGTTGCTACCAGAAATCTATCCTTGAGCTTTGGCCCCATCCTAGTAGTCTTGAGTGGAAGTCGAAGTTTTTGCAAGCCATGACGACTCTACAACAACAACAACAAGATGTGCAAGCCATGCAGCAGCCTTTGGGATCAGTAGCCAAATTGGTAGCTTCAGGCATCCAAGAAGTCCCGCCCATGTTCAGAGTGAAGTCCAAGATCCAACAAGGCTATTGCACCACCAACGCTTGCGATGATGCTGAAGAAGAATCTACCATACCCGTAATCGATTTCGCAGGGTTCCATGGCACTGAGAGACGTCCTCTGATTCTCCAGCAAATCAGACGTGCTTCTGAGGATTGGGGATTCTTTCAGGTAGAATTCTTTTGTCCTTGGACCTACCCTCATCATGGCAATGCAACTATCATTACATTCCTATGAGAAATTGCATACTAAAAGGGAGATGCAAAACCTTGCAATGTCTTGTCATCTTGTAACCTTCCGATTCAAGTCATGGGACACTGTCATTTACTATGCGGATTTGGATGCTATACTCATCAATTGATGCAAAGCTGTAATGTATAGGGGAAGGAACAAGGAACCCTTTTGAAATTTGGGGGTCTTCCTGGATTGAAGGGCCCGGCCATGGGCAATGCCCTTGAGGCTGGGCCCGAAAATCCAGAAAGACCCCAAAAGGGGTCCCTTCTCCAACATCATGAACATTTTAAATTTCAGGAATCTTACAAAACAGATAGGTACCATTCAAGATGTTCTGTCTTGGGAGGTTTGTCAAATTACGTAGGCGAACTTTAAGAAGGTCATGAAGTTATCTCCAAGTCCTTGTTTTCTTGCAATGTGGATTGTTGTTTTTGTTAACCCATTTGTTTTCCTTTTCTGTGTGTTTTGTGTGTGGTGGTGGGTGGTTTATTCTGTTTTCTTTTTTCTCAGATCATAAATCATGGTGTTCCTCCAGCTCTATTGAATGACATCTTACATACACACAAGGAGTTCTTTGAGATGCCACTGGAAGAACAAATGAAATACTACAGCAAGGATATGAATGCACCCTTCAAATTCAGTGTGGTTCCATTGCTACCTCCGCACTTTATTCAACCTTGGAAAGATGGGTTAACTGTAATCTATTCCAAGGGGATGGATACTACGAATTGGCCTACAAAACCTACAACATTTATGTGAGTCTTCCAGCCAGCATAATTCCAGTTTCTTCACTTCTTTTATCCAGTTTTGTCAATACTGAATTTTTCTATTCCAGATTCACAAGAAGCAGTGTCTCACCAGTGTTACGAGAGCTGTCTAGATATCACAGTTTATGAGAAACAGCATTGTGACAAATGACATTACAAATTCAACTTTCTTGTTGTTTTTTCTCTTCAGAGATGTGACCCTGCGATACAATGACGCAGTGAATGTGCTCAAGAGGGAGCTTCTGGCTGCTCTGTCTGAGAGCCTCGGGTTGCAATCTTCCTTCATTGATGATCTATGCGGAGAATTTCAAAAATCAAACTCCAATTACTATCCACCATGTCCTGAGCCACAATATGCTTTTGGAGCTCGACCACATTCAGATCCCACCACAATCACTCTCTTACTGCAAGACCATGTTGGAGGCCTTGAGGTTCGTGATAAGCATGGAGAATGGATGCAAGTCAAACCAATTCCACATGCTTTTGTTATCAACTTAGGCGATCAGCTGGAGGTAAGAGTGAACAACCACCACAAATTATTACTACTTTTCATGAGGCGTTTGGCTGCTGCAACCCTGATTTTTCTTTCTATTGTTAGATGTGAACTTGACATATGTTGCAACAGGCATTAAACTTGCTCTACTTGCAAGCAAGCAACACAAGAGTACCGCCAATTGGTCGAAGATCGTGCATTCCTACACTTCTTTGCACAGAGGATTGTTATGTATGTAGCAACAGGTATAAATCTTGTTCTACTTGCATGCTAGCAAGCAAGCAAGCAAGCATCATAAGTGTAGCTGATGGGGTTGGTAGAGGATCCTTATGATGTGATGTCCAATCTTACTCAAGGGAATACTACATTTTGTTCTGTTGCAGATTATTAGCAATGGCAGGTACAAGAGTGTGGAGCACAGAGTTACAGTGAACTCCAATACTGCCCGGATTTCATTTGCAACTTTCATATATCCTTCAAAAACAACCAAAGTTGGACCTCCGCTGGAACTAGTTAACCTAGAAGAAGGTGAGCCATACAAGGACTTCATTTATGGTGATTACTTAGCCGAATTTGTGGCATTTGGAATCAAAGGCAAACGCTTCAT
>Ga0116231_10006204_pt1 | contig 22964 bp, 21 predicted proteins | sample S1TSphgellanicum_2_FD_89695 | JGI IMG/M metagenome (GOLD analysis project Ga0116231, IMG submission 89695) | Host-associated microbial communities from peat moss isolated from Minnesota, USA - S1T2_Fd - Sphagnum magellanicum MG | ecosystem: Host-associated > Plants > Peat moss > Unclassified...
TCATTGTAATTTTTACACGACCTGAAGCCCCCCCCCCCCACGCTCACACTCCCTTTGCCCTGCCAAACTCTAACACTGAACTCTGGTCATAACCAGCCTGCACTTGTGCAGAGTTAATTGTCTGGGGAGGTCAGATGTTCCTTCCAAGTACTTAAAAGTGATCAATAAAAGATGAAAGAAAATATAGGCTAGATGGTGCAATTTATCATTTTTTTTTTGATGGCTTCCATAACTGAATTGTTTTTCTTGAGTTTGTGAAATGACTTTGCATGGTTTAACAACAATTCCTTTAGGGTTTAGGGTTTAACATGCAATGTAATTGCTCTTTGTCACGTTAGGGTTTTGGTCATTCGTTCATTTATTGTGCCACTTCCAAGCTCCAACCCCTTCTAGAGTAGTCCAACCCTCTTGTCCAGTTATTATTATGTGAACTATTGCCAGAATGCCATTTTCAGGATTGCACTTTGCAAGTTTGAGATGGATTGCTTCCCATACTCTCAAAATAGGAGAAATTGATGTGAACATGCAAAACTTTATTTCAATGAAGGGGAGGGGGTTGAGGGCAAAACAAAGAAATGAAGAAAGGAACATGGTTCATAATCTAACACATCAATATGGATAATTTTCATGATCAAGATCAAAATTACGAGACATCCTTGAGCTACCTTCAATGAATAAGATGAATAAAATATCTTAGATGGTAATGGGCAAAGGGTTTGTGAGTAGGGGAAATGGAGAGGTAGTCGATCTCATTAATAATGCTCAACTTAAGATTGTGGAAGGTTGCAATTTTTGAAGCATAATTTTAAAAAATTGTTTAAAATAGGTGGCGAGGACTCAGAGTGGGGAATGTTCTAGGCTTTTCATTTGTCACACATTATTGACACAAACTTGTAAGAAAACATCAACTTGTTTATGTAAATAGTTGAAGATTTTTTTGCTAAGGGGAAGAATTGATATTTTGAGTGATAATTTTGATAATTTTGTTTTTTTTTTTTTTGTTGGTGTTATGTATGATGTTGCAAAGTCATTTGTAGAAGATATTTTGGTGAGAAAATTTTCACGAGTGGAAATGGGATCAATAATGACAATGTCTACAAGTTTTCTTGACCACATCTTTAGAAGAAACAACATTCACATGATGTTTGAATGTTTAAAGCATAGAAAAAAGAAGAACAAGTAATTGTTCTTGAACCACGTGATATCCTATTTCTTTTTCAATGGATGCAAAAATATTATGGATGACATCATGTATCCTTGTGCATTTGGTTCCATGTGGACACCATAATGATGGATACCCAAGGGATCAATGGGATAAGTGCAAATAGAACAAAGGAGGCTTTTGATCAAAGGATAGGGTAAATCCAAATTGAATTCATAAGACAATGGAAAATATTGTTGATGATAGGCGGAATGTTGGCACAATTGGCCATGCTACAAGCTACGTGTTTGAACCAAGCTTTAAGCATGAAAGGATGTAAGCTCAATGGACATCAAATGTTCCATTAAAAAGATGTTAAAAAAGGTATGTTGGTGAAATTAAATCTTAAAGCTATTCAATTTGTTTGCCGATGAAATGTTTAAAGGAAGGAATACACCCATGGACCATTGGGGGCAAGAAGTCCCAAGTTATCTTCAATTGTTGTTGGAAAAAGTGGGTGCCAAAGTCCATGTGAACCAAAGTTTCGAATGAAAAAAGGATGATGGTTAAGTCAAAACTTAGAGGCCAAAGATGAAACAACTAAAGCCCAACTCCTTAAGAATGTGACAAGGGCCATTGTGACAATGGAAATGAAATTGATGCCCTCTAAATAAATATGAAAAGAGGTTTGACAATGAACTAACTTTCTTTCAAGGTCATTAAAAGATCTTAGAAATACAAGACATAGGTCGAAGGACATTAAAAAAAAGTTTAATTTTTTTGAAATAGAATAGGTGCATTGAAGACAATATGATGAGTGTTGCAAAAAAAACATCGAATGAAAATTCCAAAAGCTACTTAAACATCAAACATCTTAAGTTGTAAATCCACATGCTTGAGATCTTTCAATAATTTTTTTTTAATGAAATAAGAAATGAATGTGGTGGATCCCATTGGAATACAAAAAACTTTGAGACCATTGAAAAGGTGTTAAACAAAGCTAATGGGGGCAATCATTGGGTAAGCCTAATGAGGACCAAGTAACACATTTGTGAGTTTGAACTAAAAGGTTAATCACATTAAGCTCTAAGGTTAAGTATTTGAAAGTTTTGTATATTATTGGAGGAGGACTTATAATGTGTTGACATCAACTATGGTGAAGAACAAATAGATTACAACATATCAAAAAGCTTGAAGATGAGCAAAAACAAATAGAAGTCTATGGAGGTTTGCCTTGGTGAGTACCCATGGTCAAAGGGGTGATAATAACCGCACCTTTAAAACTATGAATTTAAAATTTTTTTAAAAAAAAACTTTTCCCACTGAATGTTGGGTGGAATGCGTATTGAAATAACTATTTTGACTTGGGAAAACCATTAGCATAATCCTTTAGATGAAAACAATCACAAAGATGTTCAATTTTTATTTTTTTAAAACACTATTTGAAAGGTGGAACATGCAATAAAATATCAATTTGAATAGATTGAAAAAAAGAAGAAATTGTTTATTATTTTTTAAAGATACCTTATATCTATGAATGTCTTTCCTTGAAAAAAGAATGAATATTATGCCTACTCCTCAAAGGTGGGCGGAATTTTATGCCTCCTTATAAAAAGATCCCTATCTATGCCTTTTGATCTATTTATGCTTAGGTTCATTTATAATGGGTAAAACCCAATGATGACAAGGGACATTCCAAAATGTAAGGCCTAGGACCCAATGTAAGGCCTAGGACTTGGTGGTATTTTGGGAATGGCCCCACCATCAAGCTTTTAACTTGCAATTAAACATAAAATTTCTGTAATATATGAAGTTTTTTTTATATTGGAATCTACACTAGTTAGCTTTAGTGCAACTTGAAAGACTACATTGGGGTTAAATGAACAATACAATACAAGGTGGCACAAGGCCAATGAAGGGCAAAGCTCACAAATCGATGAAAACTAACTAAAGGCCTACAAAAAAACATCCCTAAGATTTAGGGGAACCACTCAAGGTCTTGGAGAAGCATGTCCTCAACTCATCCTTGGAGGGGGGGAGTGAGGGACAATTTTTCTTTTATTGGCGAAACTTCTCAAAATTTTGACCTAAAAAATATGATTTTGAACTATGCAAAGGGTTTTTCATGAAAAAAAAAGACTCAAATTTGCCAGATTTTTATAATGAATTCCAGTAGGTAGCCAATAATATTGAAGGATTTTGTTTTTTTTTCCTACTTTCATATCTAGTATGTAGCCAAATTTGGTTAAATTACTTTGTGAACAATCACCACTTTGGCTACATCACAAAATCCTTAAAAGAAATTATGGAGAAGGGTGGGTTTGGTGGACAGAATTAACAAACATGGGAGCATTGTCCGTGGACTAGCCAAGTAACCCCCGTGGTTAGCTCTAGTTGTAATTGAATTGCATGGTGGTTATGGTCAACCATTGAACTCTCTTGCAATTAAACTACTACTATGAACATGTTCCTCAGAAAAAATATAAAAAGATGTTGTTTTCTTAGTACGTCTATGAAGTGCTTTCAAAGGTGTGTGCTTGGAGGTTGGAGTTGGGGGTATTTCAAACCTTGGTTCTTGAACATGGGGTTGAGAAGCTTGGATTAGGTGGACCCTCCACCCACCACACCATGTACACCCTTTATTTTGAAAAGCCCTTTTGAATTAGTCTTGGATGAACCACCACAACTGACTATTGAGCATTAGTTATTGGTTACTAACATTGGCTATTGGTTATTGGCCATTGGTTAAACTCCTACTAGCTATGGCTATTGATTATTGACCATTGGCTAAACTCCTATTAACTATGGCTATTGATTATTGATCATTGGCTATTCGTTATAGACCATGGCTATTGTTGGCCATTGAGCATTGGCTATTGGCTATTGACCATTGGCTATTGGTTATTGACCATGGTTTTTGACTATTGATCATTGGCTAAACTCCTACTAGTTATGGTTATTGATTATTGACCATTGGCTAGTGGCTATTGACCATGACTAATGGTTACTACTTATGGCTATTAGTTATTGACCATTGGTTACTACCTATTGGCTATTGATACTAGCTATGGCTATTGGCCATTGGCTACTGACATTGGCAATTGGCTATTGGTCAAACTAGGGTTTAGAATGGGTAACATCGATGCAAATGAATGATCAATCCATGTTTAGAAAGCTAGTTTTAGGGTTTTGTCTAACTAGGTGAAATGTAAGATTCATCCATGTAGCCTAGGATTTTCACAAAGGCTATATAAAGAGGAGCTTTTCCCAAATTCTTTTCTCCATTTTCATTTGAGACTAAAGATGTCTTCCTCAAGTGACAGTCATGTTTCCTCTTCTTCTAGTGATCATTCCTCTTTTAATACCGATCATTTCACCTCTACCTCAAGTGATGAGCAAATATTGGAGAATATGGATGAAGATGATATGGCTATTTTCTATTGCATGGTAATTGCTTGGAACTCCCATATTTTTTTCACATCACATGAGATTGAGGAGGGGGCAAGGCAATCTGTGGATGCAAGAGTTGATGTTTGAGACATTTTGACTACAATGTGAACCACACCACATCTTTGTAAATCCTTGACCGACTTCACCTTGGCAGAGTTTGATGAATTGGCAACTTTAATGGTCCCAACAATCTTGGCCCATGCACAATCTACAGGTGAAGTTATAATCTCATCTTGAAGTTTTGATTTTTTAAAATTAGGAAAAACTCTTCAATTAGCCTTTAGGGTTAGAAGCTTTTAAGGTCTATTTTTAGGGTTAGGGTTTAAGGTTAGAGTCTGATTTTTTATTATGTGGCAAATTGTTCATTAGGGTTTTGAATCTAAGGGTTTTTTAAGTCTGTTTTTAAGGTTATAGGGTTTAGGGTTAGGGTCTGATTTTTTATTATGGGGCAAATTGTTTGTTAAGGTTTTGAATCTAGGGGTTTTCTATGTATGTGTTTAGGGTGAGGGTTTAAGATTAGAGTCTGATTTTTTAGTTGGTGGCAAAAATTGTTCATTAAGGTTTTGAATTTAAAGGTTTTTAGAGCCTGTTTTTAGGGTTAAGGTCTGATTTTTTAATTGATGGCAAATTGTTCATTAGGGTTTTGAGTCTAGAGGTTTATAAGGTCAATTTTGAAGGTTAAGGTTTAGGGTTTGATTTTTTAGTTGGTGGTAAATTTTTCATTAATTAGGGTTTTGGATCAAAGGGTTTTAGGTTTTGTTTTTAGGGTTAAGGTCTGATGTGTTATTTGTTGGCAAATTGTTCATTAGGGTTTTGATTTTAAGGGTTTTTAGGGTTTTCTTTTAAGGTTATGGTTAGGGATTTCAAGTTTAATTTTTTTTTGTCTTGCACTAAACCAGGTGAAATACTAGTTGTATTAAACAAACCATCCACCTGAACAATCTCTCCTTAATTTCATTCTTTACACAAAGCATGACAACATCACTAAGTATCACACGTTCATGTGGAATTGGTCTAAATTTGCATTGTGTGATGATGCATTGTTCATTGCATCATGCATCAACAATGCACTTGGTAATGAGATCCAATGGCCCATAGTTGAAGAGAGGGTGTCCTTGGGTACACATTTGTGGGAGTTTCCTAGTTGTATTGGGTTCATTGATGACACTTTGATCAAGATTTGCAAGCCACGGTAGAATGAAGCACATCACATATGGTTTAATAGGCGAAAAAATAAAATGCAATGAACAACATGATCATTGTGAACCATCACAAGTTGTTCATCTATGTGAACCCAAGCTACCCAAGTTCATATCATGATGTGAACATTTTACAACACTCAAGTGTGTACCAAAACTGGCATCAATACTTCACCCATGGGGATGAATACTTTGAATACTTACTAGGAGATCCAGGCTATATGGCTAAGGAAATGTTTATTATGCGAAGGATAGGGCAACAAGAGTTTGCACTAGATATTAACCATGATGTACTACAAACATATAACAAAATGCATGTAGGGTTTAAAGTGCAAGTGGAATGGGGGATTAGTGGGGTAAAGAGAAAATGGAGACGCTTCATGAAAAGGTCTGATTCCACATAGTCGAAGTTTACACATTTGTTTCAAGTTGCAATTATCTTCATTAATTTCCTACACATGGAGCGTATGGACCTCACATATGAAGTCATTAGGGACCAAAACCCTGATTTAGTTGCACATTTATGGCAAGGACATTTCTATCTACAAGTCCAAAATCTATCTAACTTGTGTTTTTAAATTATTCCTTCAATATAACCCCTAAATCCCTAGCTACCTTCAAGTTGTTGATTTTGATTTTCTTCTTGTGCTCATTGTTGATTTCCACCTTGCCCACTAGGAAAGCATCTCGAATTTCAAAGGTGGAAGCATAATGGGATGCCATTGTTGCCATACTCTTGGATTGGCTCTGCAACATCTTTGCCTTGGTCATCATCCATTCACCACCATCACATGCAGGCAATCTGGAATCTAAGGATGCATTTAGGATAGATGCAAATCCCTCACATTCGGGGGAGCTAGAGATAAGCTTTGCTAGCCTATGGAAGGGCACACCATCTATCATATTTTGACGTCTCTTCAAGACATTCTTGGGAGCATGACCATCTATATCTATCTTTCAGATGTCCTAACATATCATCACATTGAAAGATTGCATTGTCCAACCCCTCTTCATTATAGTTTCCAGTTTTCAATTCCTTCAAGGTATCACACAACTTGTCCTTTAATGTCTCTTCTACAATTGATGAATTTGGATATTATTTTTGGTAATCAAGATACACATTTTTCCAAACTATGGTAGGGACCACCTAGATGACTTGTTTTTTACTTGTGTTATATGTTGCAAAATGACCAGTGTAAGAAATAGCCATGGTGCTAAAATGAAGGGATTCCATTATTTGCTTAAGTGTTTTTTCTTTTTGGGGTGCCTTTGACTTTTTCAAAGCCACAGACTCAGATTGGTGTGTTTCCATCCAATTTTCACACTCGATGATATCTATGGTTGCCATGAGCTATGTTGTCCTTTCAACCATATAATCAACTTGAACAGATTTAGACCCGCACTAAACTTGAAAATTGGAAATTGTTTTAAATTAGTCATTCAAAAACAATCATTAAACTACAATCACTAAAAATTAATCATTTGAAATGAACTACAAGTGAATTCCTAGAAGCAAAATTTCTATTAAAATGCAGCCCATATCCTAGAATATCAACTTTTGGTAGTTAGGTTCATTACATCCCACATGGAAGGAGAATTCAAGGCAACAAGAATAATTGTATTTGATATGACTTAAAAAATTAAAATCAATATCACAAATGCCTACTACCTTAGGTTTAGTGACTATCATAATAGAATGGAGACCAAGAGGAGGAAAACTATTATGAAACAACAACACGATACATTAGAGTAACAAAATGACCAAGCTACTTCCATAAGATCTAATAATTCATGGCCAAGACCATACTTGGAAGATAGACTTGAAAAGGTACAACACCATGGTTGGTGCCTAAAAGTTATTAAAAAAATTGTTTCACTCCAAATCAATGCAACATAAAAAGTTCATGATCTAAAAGAATAATATGACTAGCACAAATGGAGAAGATGGCTCATACATGAATGTGAAGCTTGAGTTTGGACCTTTGACCTTGGAACTTAAATTTTAATGTGATTTTAATCCACCTACATGGATGAATATGTCCATAGATGAATGATTTCATATGGATGAATTTCATTTATGACATTACGTAGTTAGAAAAATTTAAAACATTCAAAACCCATTGTTGTCAACACATTGGTTAATTTGAAGTCATATCACATTTGATGAAAAATGAAAAAAAAAAAAAACCCCATTGTTGCTAACAATAGTTATAAATAGAGAAAGAAATTGTTCAAATGATAGTTATAAAAGAAGTTGTGGCAACTTTAAAGGAGGGGGAGGAAAAAACCCATTGTTGTCAATGACATTGGGTCAGTTTGCCCAAAGAAAGAAAGAAAGAAAAAAAGAAAAAAAGAAAAAAGAAAAAAGAAAAAGAAAAAATATATATATATAATTTTTTAAAACAACAATGAACATAGGGTGGATGTTATAATGGTAATGGTAATATAGTTTTTAAAAAAATAATGGCATTTTAAACCATAGCCATGAAATACATCTATAATGAAATTTACATTATATTATTCAACATTTATGTTATATCATATATAATTAGATTGTGTTTCCTGAAGCTTTAGGTAATTAAAATTATGGGAAAAAAAATTATCCATGAAAATTTAATGATTAAATAAAACATTCATTCATAATTTTAATGGAAGTTCTATTGATTAAGAACATGTATTAAATGCAACTAATTTTTTTCATCCATGCATTAGATGAATGAAAAAAATCATTCATCCATAATGAGGATGAATGTTTACCCCATGTTTACATTCATCCCAATGTTTGTTTCTAGGCTTATTGGTACAACATTCATTTTATGGTTAAATGTTTAGATTTTACTTGCATGTACTGTATAAAGGGAAAGACATTTTACCATCTCAAGTTCTAATTATAAGCTCTAGGCTCAAGCTTTAGTTCATTTCTAGTTTCAGCCTAATCTTCAACGTCTTCATTTCTATTCTAGTTTGATAATCACTAAACCTTAGCCAATACCCATTTGTGGAGGCAAGCTACCACATCTTGTAATTCATGGGCAAGGTGATATCTAGAAGACAAACATGAAGGACTACAACACCATGGTTAACATTTGATAGTTTTAAAGAAGATGTTTCCATAAGATCTGGTATTTCATGACCAAGATTGTTTCACTAATCAAGATCAGTAAAATGAAATGAGGATTGCAACAATGACTAATTAGGGTTTAATGATTGTTAAACCAAAATGTAAATGAAGAAGCTAAAGCCTATAATGAAACTGTGCGTAACAATTTTAAATAAAATTATTTCTTTACAAATTGATACATCATGACAAGATCATGATCTCTGAAATAAATTGAATAACACAAATGGGTGATGGTCAAGGTTTAGTGATTGTCAAATCAAAATGGAGATGAAGAAGCTAAACATTAGCCTGAAACTGGAAATGAACTAGAACATCCTGTTCACACCTAGTTCTAAGTCAATAATGCTAAGTTCTGGAAAGAGAACAGAAACAGAGAAGCTCGCCAGTCTGCTGGTGAATTTTTTTTTTTTTTAAATGTGAATTTTCGCCATTTTGTGAAAATTGTTTTGGAAAAAAGGACTATTCTGTTCTCAAATTGCTTGATTTTTGGGGGAAAAAAATCGCTTGAAAAGGGGTGAAAAATCTAAATATTAACCAAAATTTGTCACAACTGCCTACAACATGGAAGAGGGTGCTTCAGATTTTTTTTTTTTCTTTCATATTTTGAGTATTGCCAAATTTGGCTAAATATTCTTATGGATGATTGCCATTTGAGCGACATCACAAAATTGGAAAAGGAAACACTGAGCCAGTCTGCTTCTTTCAGTGATGGGGTTGGACAGGGCATACTTGCCAAGAAAACCGCTGGTTCTTTCATGAAACCTCCCCACGCTTTGAGGGGTTTTAAATACCTAAAGTTGCACTATCTTCTTTTGAAAACCCGAAGGTGATTATGAAGTTGCCTTTTATGAATTTCAAGTTTCATTTTGGAAACATTTTATAAGGGCTATGTGCACACTCGACTTTCACAACATTTCTACCTTCCTCCACATTGCAAACAATCAAATCATAAGAATTGAGGGAAAAAAGGACATAGGATATGGCAATTTAGAAACATTCAGAACAAACAGCTTTTAGAATATATAATCCGAGCCTCATTTCTCAATTGTGCTCCACATTGTCGTACATTGAAAAACCCTGTCATGTGTCTGGCTAGAAACCCTTCTCAGGAATGAACAAAAGCCTTTCCAGACAAAACTAATTCATCTGACGAATGAGGTTATTCAACTTATCCTCCCTGTTTCCAGCATCGCCAGATTCAATGTAGTGGTTTCTCTTCTTCTTGAGACCACCCAATGGACAGCTCAGCTTGAATGGCCACAAAAAGTTATTGGCTTCCTTGAAGTGAGGACCCACAGTGTAGATCTCATGAATAAGATCCTCAATGCAAATGATGCCAAACTTGCCAAGTGCCTGCAAATATTAACCCATCACAAGATCAAACTAGTAATGTTGTGTTGTTACTTCAAACAACTGATGCTTTCCATCTGAGTCATGCAATCTGCACCTTCACGTTCCATACATTCAACTGTGCATCAAACACTGCAGATATAAAAGTTCATGACATGAAACTCAGAATACCTCCTCAATGATGGAGTTGTCAGTCAATGGAGTGCGAGCCTTATTCAGCTTGCCATATCCCCGTTTGTAGATCAGCTCCTTGACACTCTTAAGATTGGGATACCTGAAATCAGGGCACAAAAAACATAAACAAGATAGCCATTACTCATAAAGTTCAGAGGTTATTTTTGGAGTGTGTCAAAATGTACCAGGTCCATGAATCCATGTTGATGGATGGTTGCATACTAACAAGTTAGAGGAATGAAGCAAACTGAAATCAAAGGAGTGTGAGAATTTGAGGGTTATGTGTATACCCATAGGTAACATAGGGCTCCACTCTGCGCAGCATGTTAACTGTGGCCTTGTTGACCTTCATGAACACTCCATTGAAAATCTGTTTCAACACCACAAAGTGATCAGCCAGGCTTGTGTACAAAACACTAATTGTCAAGCTGGGACAGTGAGCTTCAACTAGACCCCAGAAAGGGAAGCAGATGTCAAATCAGTGAGGATTTGCATCCATTGCAAGTTACAGGTTTTGCCCCACCTGTCTCAATCGCAGAAGCTGCAAAATCTTCCTTGTCTTTGGATGCATGTCGTTGATACTGAACAAAATAAGCCACTAGGGAATCAGAGCACTGTAGTACTTCACATATGGCAAGCATGTTGTCACCAAACCCTAAATACAAAAGTATAAGCAAATAGTTACTTAACTTCCCCAGGATTAAGACACAAATATGAGTATCTTGTCATCACTAATGGAGAAATTTCCAGTTCTAGAGCAAAACCTGCTGAAGACCTTGAGTATTACCTCTTCAACAACAATAGAGGATATTGCTTACCCTCGGATCCGAATAACGAACAGCAGCTTTGCTTCTGCCTCCACATAGAAACCACCTTTCAGCTTTGCTTCCCTCTTCAGCCTGATCAAATCAGCTTCCTACACAACCCAAAGACATACTGAGTGGGGGGGAAAAAACGGCTGCAAGGGCAGGGGCATGCAAGAACCCCACCCTCCGGATTTAGCTGGCTGCTATTCTGCAAACATTTTCAACTTGGCGAGAAAAATACCAAAACAAAGCTGGGGTGAAAAACTCAAACTAGTGAAATAACATGCAACACCTGGGATCTGTACTCCTTGATGTACTGTTCTGCGCGCTTGAAGATGAGCTGACGGTTCTTGGCATTCTTGTTCCTGGAGGCCTCCAGCTGCTGCTTCCTGGCCGACGCCCATTCCTCATCGCGCTTCCGCTTCTTCAGCAGCGTCTCTGGCACCGTGGGGACAGCAGTTTCCACCTCCATCTTCGCGATCTCCGTCGTCGCTGCGGCACGACAGCTTCAGAGCGACGAGTAAAAGGAGTCGATGGTTTCCGCAGCAAGCATATTTGCTCCAAGTGGGGACGACCAAGACGACCTAACCCTAACCCTAATATCAACGGCTACAGTCTCGTCACGGTTTCTGTGGATATCGATGGCTCAGATGAAGCGTCGGGTGAGCAGAACTCGAAAGGATATCGACGGCTCAGATGAAGCGTGGGGTGGGAACTCAAAGGATATTGACGGCTCAGATGAAGTGTCCGGTGGGATCTTTATCTATCTATTTGTTTCTCTTTAATTTAAATGGTGGGAAAGAAGGAGGTTTTTTAATTTAAAAAAATTAAGTATTACATTTTGTGATATTGAAAATTTGGCGAAACTTTCCCCCCCACCCAAAAAGTAGCAAAATCAGTCAATTTACACAAGAATTTTTTACTAAAAAAATTCCCAATTTTCTTATAAAAAAGAAAAAAAATTGTGGGGAATTCAAAATAAAGCTCAATTTTTCTTACAATTATGGTTCAAGTTTTGTTTTTTTGGTGTCAAATTGCAAAAATGATTTCTTCCATGACTTGGGTTTTTTTTGTTGGTGAATTTTCTATTTCCAATTTTTTTTTAAAACATAACCTTACCTTGAGTTTTTGTTGAACTCTAGTTGGTTAGATTCTCATTATCAATTATAGCAATTCAAAATACGTGTTTTTAAGTCATAAACTTTTGCATAACCTTGAAGACATTGTTACTCAACATTGTGCTTTTTCCAAAGTTATTCAAGAAATTTTTTCCTTAATTTTAAAACAATACATGACATGCTTGTAAGTTTATTCATGTTACATTGGTAGAATATTTTGTAGGTTTGAAAGAGAAAATGTAAATAGCTTTTGAAATTGTGCATGAGTTAATGCAATTGCAAAACTTTTTAAACATAAATAATGAAGGAACCCTAATCTACAATTGGAGGACATCTACATTTTAAAAACCCTTGCACTAGTATTTGTAATTATTTTGATTGTAGTTAATGAGTTAACCTTTTTATATTTAGAGTTTAATATTCCATTTTGTGATAAAACAATGTCTATTCAACTTATGGTGTTTATAATTTGACATTCATATCAATGAATTTGATTGTAACTTATTTTTAAATGTAATGGTAGAAACCTATTATCTACAACTATTACGATCATAATTTTCATAATGATTATTGCATTATATCATCATAAATTTTCATATGAATGTTGAATCTTGGGGATGGGATCACATTGTGTTCCTTTATTCACACACATACTTTTGTTTACAAGGTTTCTTTATATTTCCTTTTAAAAACATGTATTTAACATTTACATTCATGACATCTAATATGAATTTCTTGATTTTTCTCATAATGTCAAGTCTTAAACTCATCTTTTCCAATGCCTAGATATAATATTTTTTTGTTGTTTCATGTAAAGTTTATTTTGTTCTTTCTTATTGCAAGGTTATGTTTTCATATTATTTGGATCATGTTACATTTAAAATTAAGGTTTATACAAAAGGTGCATGTATAAATCCTTATTGAACATTTTGTGGCAAATCGTTTATTGGATTCATCTAGTTATTTATGGAATGTTGCATTAGCGGGTTCTTTAACACATGATTCACAATTCACACTCAATAAACCTCCACAGGATGTGGATGCGATCGATGCGATGGACAAAAACCCCTAGACATTTAGTGTGGAACTATTTTTGAATGAATTCTAGGTCAAATACCCATACTTTGTGTTTTAAAATTAGAAGCCAAATAAAGAATAATATGTTTGAATTTGAAGTTTTACATTCTTTCAAATATTGAACCCAAGATGTTTCAAATATTTGGAAATGATTTTTATTATCACACAACATGCCCATATGTGGAGATGTTTGTTGTAGTTTATTAATTAGAATTTTACACTTGCCAAGATCTCCCATCTTGGTTAACTTTATTTTATTAGCAAAATTTCACCAAAAAATGAAATAAAAGATATTTTTTGAAAATGAAGTGATTTTAGAGAATTTCCATTGCTAGAAATGAAAAAAATATTAAAAATTTCTAGATTTTTATACTTGGTTTTCATAGTGTAACCATGAATATAAAAGGTTGATTAAAAATTTGTATTCCAAATTTGGTTTATAGTTTAGAACCAAATTCATTAAAACTTCCTAAGGTTTTTTGTCATTTTTCATGGCATCTTCCAATGGATGATCATAATTTAAACAAGATAAAAAAAATAAAATTAAATAACGTTGATCTTGGTATATGTGTAAATTTTTAAATCAAATTTTATGAATTGTTTTCCCACATGAAGCCATGTGGGTTAGTGATTAACTCATTGTATAAACATTATATGGTTTCAACCTCAAACCCAATGTGAAGAATCTACTTATATTTAGACTCTCTTTAAACCTTTCACCTTTAGAATCAAGTTGATACATGTGGTTATCTCACTAGTGTGAATTGACTTGTATGAATATCACACAAGTTTTTTTTGATACTCAAATCAAACACTCAAAATTGAAAATATTCGTTTTTGTTCATTCTCACATTTCATAGCAAGAACTAAAATTAGAAGTGTTCACAAAAATGTGAAAACCACCTAACACGAATGCAAATATAAATTTAACTATGTATTAGAAAGTTTCATTCTATAATTTTTTTAATAACTAGCAAAACCAAAAAATAAAGCCTTGGCATGCCACTTCATTTTGAATATCCCAATTGTAATCAACTTTTATTATTGACAACACTTATCATGTCACGACCCTAGCTTTAGGCTCACGACTAAAGCAAAGAGCTTGCAAGGGTGTAGGCCAAGACTAAGTCCGGGAGTCGCATTCTCATGCCCTCGGGAGTGCAAAAGAGTGTGAGGGAAAGAACCTTCACACTTTCAAATGAACTCCCATGTGGGGAATTGGAGTCCTAGTGGACTTTCGAATGTTCAGAAAGTGATTGCAAGGGTCAAAACCCAATGGCTCAAGGAATTCTTCATATCATTGGAAAGTTATTAAAACGTAGATGTCGAAAATGGGCTCACATGACCCATTTAGACATCTGAAACATAAGTTATGGCCAAAAGAAAGGTCAAGAGTCAAATTGCCAATTTGACTCCCAACCACTAAAAGTCAGGAATCGACTTGATTTCCTTGCCTTCAAGTGGTGTGCGACATATTGTTGAAAAACTCTTGACAAGGGTTACAACTTTGGTTAGACCTCAATCAGAGGTCTACACACAAAGTTATGGCGCCCCAAAGTCGTGGGAGTCTCAATTTTGGCAATTTCGGGGTTCCCACTTGGGAGTTTCGGAACAAAAAGCCATTTGGATATGGGCCTCGTGGAGAGGTACAAAGTATACTATAAGGGGGAAGGTGGTGGCTTCCCCTGAATTCAGGCCGTGGTGATTCTTGTGAGTTCGAATTGCCCGTGGTTCGTCCTAGCACCAAAAGTGCTTCAACTAGTGTTGGTTGTGTATAAGTTCGTGTCAGTAATTGATGCTTGTCATTTTTCCTAGTTCCATCCTGGAGCTCCAGCACACCCCTCTACCCCCTCAAAGTGTTGCAAGCTAGGGAGAATGCCCCAACTCCTTGCTCTTCTATTGTTTTCAATTTGAACTCACATTTGAGACCCTTAAGGAGCTTGGGGTGCGTCCCATGCAACACTTATCCTCCAACTAGAATTTGCTTTCAAAAATGTTTCTCAAAAGCCTTGAAATAAATCACATGCAAATCCCATTAACAAATCTTATAATAAAAGCTTTGATTTGAACAAGTATAAATAAATGTAGATAGATAATGAATTGTAAGTCATAAACAATTTGGTATAACTAATTTGCAAAGATCTTTATTTAAAATGATGTCTTTTGACAACACTATTGCATGAGAAGTGATCTTTTTTCAAACATGATGGAGGTTGTGAATGTGAAGGACCCATATTTCATGACAAAAAAAGATGCATGCAATGGTCAAAACATTTTGTCGATGTGCATAAATGTACACCTCAATGCTACGATGTTGGCATATGGTTTTGCTATTGATTTTTGCAACAAAAATTATAAACCTAAAAAAAGTAATAGTTGAAGATATGTGCAAACAATAATGAAATTTGTTTTTGAACTTCAATATTTCAAATTAACCACTTCAATGGATATAGAGAACATATTGACGATCAACGTAAAGAGGGGATGGTGAAGGTTGTTTGTTTCATTGATTGTATGTATAACAAATGGAAGGATTTTCTTAGTCACTTGGTAGGAGCAATTAAGGATTTGGATGGACACAATCCAATTATCTTAAAGGTTGTTACTAACCAATAGTCATGTGTGTGACATGCCCACTTTAGATCACTCAAAGGTAATAATGATTCGAATGTGTCACATATATGCACATTTAGTGTTGATTAGTTGTGCATGATTTGTAAAAAAAATCTAATTTTTGTTTAGTCTTGATGGTGAACAATACCTTTGGTATTGTTTGCTTATAGATGACGTTTACCCTTGCTAGTCTATCTTTTTACAAACAATTCATAAACCTCAAATAAAAAATCCCAACATTTTGGTCAACTATGTAAAGTCATTCACAAGGATGTGAAATATTGTTTTGGTGTTGTGCAAATGAAGTTTCACATAGTTTCCAACTTTTCACAATAGTGGGATCATGAAGTAATTGTTAACATCTAATTGCTTATTACATACTATAGTGTAACATGACTATAAAATATGTGTAGCTTGACAAATTTTATAACTAATGCCTATGTTTCACTTTCTATTTAAATAAGGGTTAGTTATAGCATACATAGAAAACATGTAGGTTAAATTGAAAATTAATAGTCACATTGTAATTTGTATAATGATCTTATGAAACATATTTCGGTATTGAAAGACAACACACATTTCTAATTTTGCAAAGCTTGACATTTTGTTTCAATCTTGATGTTTTCAATTTTCTACTTTCCTAAGCTTCATTCTATGCATTATGAAATCAAATTACGGAGGTTTTTCATGTGTTTTTTTACTTGTTGGGTCTTACAACAATAATGCTTATGGAAGGTGTAGGTTGCAAGTTCTTTAGTTGGTTTAATAAGTGTGGGCTTAATAATTGCAAATTCTTTTGTGAGTTTGGTATGAGGTGAAAACACATTAAAGTTGAGTTTCTTTAGCTTGTATAATATGAAAGCATTCTAAAATGTGTCATCTATAAATGTATCTTAATGATAGAGTTTGCACAACACCATAACACCTTACAAACTTTGAGACATCATGTTTAATATTCTTCCATTTTGTTTTGAACAACTTTTAAGGACTTTGTGCATATCTATTAAAACAATTTGTGTGGTGTTTCCAAATCCTATTTTAGAATGTTGTAACATTTTGACCATTCCCAATTGCAAGATTTTATGAAATGTGGATAGGTAAATGAGCAAAATAACTAATGATTTTCTTTCATAATATATTTTTTCCCTTTCTTCCTTACCAATGGCATTGAAGATTGATTTTTAATAATAAAAAATGCTCTAATCTAATGCCATAAGTTCATGAATGTGACATCACCAATGTGTGATATAACATTAAAAAAAACCCCTCTAAGTTCCACAATTTGGGGGGTGGAGGTTTTTGAGTAAAAGTAAAGAAGTTCAACAATGTTACAACATTGCGTTGCCACTTTATTTTGTCATTGTGTATCCTCATCCCTACCATGGAGTTTTCTTAGGTCCATGAGGATGATCCTAATTATCAAATACTGAATTATACACAAATCTAATGGGGTAATATTCTATAACCTTCAATGATTATTATTCCAAACCAATGTTTGGAGGATAATTGCAAATACACATATATCCACAATGTAAAACTTGTAAATGACACTTACATTGCCAATGTTTTGGAATTTACAACTTACGTTGTCCATGTGTGTGTCCATAGGTGTGAGGATTTTTCTTTACATTTCAATACAAAAAACATGGTTCTTAAAGCTGTTCAAGTTGATTAATTGGCCATGAGTCTTTGATTATAAGAGATGTACATAAATGGACTAAAGGCCTAGGGCTTGAATGTCATGTGTATTTTTAAAAAAATCAACTTGATTAGAATGACCTATTTGACTATTTTTGAAATAAATCATGCAATCAAGTTGAACAAAAAATTGACCACCCTAGTCAAAATGGTCAATGAGTTTTAGTCAAATAAAACATCTAATCAAATTAGAAATAAAAAAGGATATCCTTAATCAAGATGACAAATAGTACTTTAATCAAATGAGACATTGTATGCTAGTTAATAATTTAGGCTAGATAGGTGGCTTGAGCCTACTTACCTACCAACCATCTTAGAACCTACCTACCTCTTACCTACCTACATTGCAACAAAACATGTGCACATTCCATGGTGCAATTTCATTAAATTATCATTCTAGTGAAAATAATAGGATGACATTTCACATGACCACAACAACACATGTATCTATGCCCATCACACAGGATGCACATCCAATTAAATATGTCACACATCCCACTACATATGATGTGTGACATCCATTACACACAATTGCTTAATTTCATTTCAAATACAATACAATTGTTAATTGACCTTTAAATATGTAAATGACACCTTTTTTTAATTCATTTTTCTTGATTAACAAATAAAAAAATGGTTTAAAAGTATAATTTATTATAATATTTTAAAATCATGTAAATTTTAATTATAACCTTAGCAATGGCATGGAGTGTAAATAAGTTTGCCTTTTAATCTTACATGGTGGTGGGTATGTCTGAAACCATTACATGCACAACACAATTCCAAACTTGATGGTGAGAAGGTAACACAAAGTCAATACACAATTGCATAAAAGGATGCTATCAAAAATTTATGAACATGTAACATGAAAAGAAGAATTAAGGATTTGATGGAGAGCTTGAACATAACAAGATCGAGGGACACACGCCACATGGGCAAGAAAGGGAAATGTTTGAAGATGGATGGAGGTGATTGGGAACCACTTGTTTGGGGCTTCACCTTATGTTCAACTAATGCTCAATCATGATTGAACTAGTGCTCTAGGGCTCACAATTTTCAAACCATGTCTAGATTAGCAACATTTTCTTTCAACAAATTTTGTCACTCTTAAAACAAAAGAATGGGAATTTTTGGAATTTTTTTTTCTAATGTAGATTTGACTAATTTTTCCTTTTTTTTGGTTGCAAAATTTATCAAATTTTCGATATCACAAATGTTGACAAAAGAACCCGTGTCTAGATCAGTATGGACAAAATAGAAAGCAATTTCAAATTGCTGATTTTGTTGATTGACGTTGTGCAAAGTAATGAAAAAAAGGTAAAATCTTGACATTTTCAAAGCATGTTTAGATCAGTATGTGCAAAATCACAAATAATTTTCAATCATTGACATGTTGTTGAAGCTTACAAAGTAATGAAAAATAGGTAAAATCTTTCATTACCACAAAGGATCAGTCTCCAATCAGCAACCCATGAAATAATCCTGGGTACCACCATCAAGCAACTAAAGGATTGAATCAAACCGAGCTTTGAAAAAAATGCTGCGCCCAACAAAAAAAACAAGAGAATTTGCACCTAGAGATTTAGGATGTGATCTCAAGGTCATGCTTGGATTTTAAGAAGAAAAGCTTTCCACAATCCGTTAAAGTTTCTAAATAGTTAAGTTATATACCTGATGCAGGAGTTGTGACATCTTGTATATTGTTGCTGCTACAAAGATCTGGCTATGTACATATTTCGAGTGAAACTGCGGGTGTGTCTGTTCTCCAGAGAATACAATACAATACAATACAATACAATTTGCATACCTCCCATGTGCATCTTGGAGTACTGCATTTCCATTGAATGGATTCTCCAATTTTGTCATCAATTCACCATGCTCGCATCATCCACAAGGTTCTCTCAAACATATGTACATTCCGGTGTTCTCTAAGTTGTTCTTTATTCTAAATTCTATTAGCGTTTTTTGTGCATTTGATGTTGAGTTTGATAAATCCAGAGCCTACGCTTGTAGCACAAATATCAAAGACAAGAACAGACTCTGACAATTATCAGGGCAGTTCTTAGAGTGAATGACTTTGGTTCTCAAAAATATTGGAGGAAAAAAAAAACCGAGCTCTAAAGTTGCTGGGTCTTTCATGAAAAACTCCAGTTTCTTTTATGTTTTTGAAATAACTAGAACTAATAATGTTGATGGATTCTGAAACGATTGAAAAAGTAATCCAAACTTGCGGTTCTTATCAAAATCAAATACCCACCCAACACTGGATGCTGGAGGATCCACTCTCTGATTCTCTGGTCATGTGAGCATGATGGATTGATGTCAGCTTGGGTTGCCTTGACAAAACAAACAACATGGAGATGCAGTACTCCAAGATGCAAGTGGGAAACAAGCATACACCCCAATCCACCACAGTATCCAGATCTGTGGCTTCCAAACCTGAAATTGTGTTTTGGGTCTGCACTAGAAACCACCCACATTTGATGTACCAAACTACAACACCATTGGACTTGGAACTAATACCCACAGAAACACCCCACAAGCAATCAAATGGGCAAAGTAAAACACAAAAATAAATCAGCTAGGCAACCCAATTTTTTCCAATCAAACATGATAAAATATTGTTGAATCTAGATCTGAAGAACCAGGAATTTAGGTTTTTTGCAACCCATCACTTCTTACATGTTGTTTTACGAGAGAAGTTTGTTCTCTTGTGAAAGAAGGAGAAAAAGGTGGGAGCTTGGGATCATGAAGCATGAAGTGGGAAACAAGAGGGATATATAAAGGGGGGTAGTGGAACCTAGGAAAATTGAAAGATTTAAAAATAGATAAATTTCCTTTTCCTTTGCACTCCCTCCTTGTTTGTGGTCATGTTTGTGTTGCAATAAAGTCTTGCAAGTGGCTTTCAAAAAACAAAAAAAACAAAAAGAAACTTCAGTTTATTATGCATAATATTGTGAGATTCATTGAAAGGCTTTAGTAATTGCTTACTTTGTAGTGCCAAAATGAAAGCACACATCATGGGGTGTCTGCCAACAACTTTTTGTAAGTTCTAATGCTTAGGTAGGCAATTATGCTTAAATGTAGGATTTCCCAAAATTTTAAATTGCCATGAATATCATAACTTACCTTTACCATTCCAGCAATAATGAAATTATAATTCAATAAATCTCGATTTTTGCTCAAAAATCAACTACCCGCAATGCAAAAAAGTTCTAGAAATTTGTTTGACATTATTATTAACTACCTACCCTAAACCTTGGTGATGGTGTGGCATCCCCAAAACTACTTTGGCATTTTTTTTTCCCCCACCTCAATGTAGGAATTTCAAAATATTTTATATTTTTACTATCAAAATGGGGAAAATTTTTTTTGTCAAGAAGATGCCGGAGTAGTGAAGGTACTACCATATTGGGGAAGAGAAACCAAAGAGCAATAACCGACTTTATATCAAATACTTACTTAATACACCTTTCAAGTGAGGTTTAAAAACCTTACTAAACGACAAAGAACTAAACGAGTAGAAATGGCATGATGCACGATTTGCTAGTGAACAACATGATTCCTTTCCTTTCTTCCCTTTCAAAACCAAGAAGCAATGGAGTAAACAAAGTTGCTAGAGTAGACAATTGGCATTGAAAAATTTTAAACAAAATAATATACTAGAAAAGTGGTAATTTTCTGATTTAGGGTTTACATCGTGTAAGATTTTCCTCCATGATGGGTATTGCATTTTCTCGGACAGGCTTTACATGTCTCAAAAAAACCTTAACTTTTGAATCTTAACCATTTACTTTCATGCCAGCAATTTTGGTTATGTGCCTTCAAATTTTCAGGCAAAACTAGGTCTAATTAGGTAAATACCAAAATCCATTCATTATTAGGTGGTTAATCAAAAATATTTCGATAAAATTCAAAGTTTTGGGTTTTTTCTGAAAAATCAGAAAATAAAGGAACGTCTAGTTCCAAATTTTTTTGAATTTTTTGAGAATTGAAGGATCCAGTTTTTTGTTTTTTGTTTTTTTTTTGAAATTTTCAGAATCAAAGGTGGGACCAGGGTTTAGGGTTGTAGAGCTTCAAAAGAGTGAGGAGAAACAAGGAGAAGAGCTCAGAGTGCCGAGGTGCAAGGAGCTTGGAGCGAGCGTGAAGAACAACATAACTACAAGGTAAGTTCCCTTCCTCCTTTATATGCTCTTTTTTAGGGTTTAAGCAAGCTGATTTTTGTTCCAATGCTGCAAGTCTAAGGGTCATAATGATGAGGACCTCAACTCCTCCTTGTCATGCTCTTTTGTTCCAATGTTGCAGGTCACTGAAGCACACAACGACAAGGAGCTTGGCTCCTCATCGTCATGCATTTTTTTTGTTTCAATGTTGCAGGCCCTAGAGACACAATGATGAGGAGCTCGACTCCTCGTCATTGTGTTTTTTTTGTTCAAGTGTTGTAGGTCCCCAGGGCCACAACCACACGAGCTCATCATGTATTTTTTTGTTCTAGGGTTGCAAGTCCCATGGACATGATGATGGTGAAGAGCTTGGATCCTCATCATTGTGTTTTTTTTCTGTTCAAGTGTTGGAGGTCCCCAGGGCAATGACGATGAAAAGTTCAGCTCCTCGTTGTTGTGCTCTTTTGTTCCAATGTTGGAGGTCATTCAAATGCACCATGATAAAGAGCTCAACTTTTCATCATTGTGCATTTTTTTGTTCAAGTGCTGGAGGTCCCCATGGCCACAACGAGGAGCTTGTCATCGTCGTGTTTTTTTGTTCTAGTGTTGTAGGTTAGTCATCAGTTTTATCGTTGGAACCTTCTCCTGTACTTAAAAAACCTTACATAAATATTCTAGTGTATCTGGACGCACCTTCACAGAGCGGAAGAACTCGCGAGGCATTTCGACAACGAAACGGATCCGCTTTGGTGCTCGTTATTAATCAGCAATCTTGTAAGCTCAGTCTGCATACAGGAGTGCGATTTTTTTTTTTTCAAATTTTTATAAAAAAATTTGGGGCTTGAAGGAACAAAGGACTCCTCATCTTCCATATGTGCAAGAGATCAGCGATGGTGTTTGGAACTTTTCCAAACCAGGACATGAAGAAAACTCCTCTTGTGAAGCAGGATTAGTGAACAAGATGCTGCAGTAGGAGCTTGTTTTGAGGACCTGATAAAGATTGAAGACCAATTCTGATTCCAAACAAGGTATTTTCATTTCTCTATCTCTTGAA
>Ga0116231_10006205_pt1 | contig 22963 bp, 16 predicted proteins | sample S1TSphgellanicum_2_FD_89695 | JGI IMG/M metagenome (GOLD analysis project Ga0116231, IMG submission 89695) | Host-associated microbial communities from peat moss isolated from Minnesota, USA - S1T2_Fd - Sphagnum magellanicum MG | ecosystem: Host-associated > Plants > Peat moss > Unclassified...
CTAGGTAGACTAAATACTTTATACAACTAACATGTGACTATCTTAGTTACATTTGCAATTAAATGTATATACAATGTTGTAAAGAATACAAAGACATTATAAAAAATAACACAATTTAAGAATGAAATAGGTCATAGTTTCAACCTAGTTCAAAAGAAGATCGAACTTCATCCAAATTTGAAAAGTAGTTGCATAGGCAACCATTTGTAGTCGCAAGTGACATTTGGTTGCACATAATTGCACAAGGACGGGTTACAAATGACAAGATTTCTAATAGCAATTGCATGTCATCATTAACCTTGGTATAACGTGTAAAGTGCATACCATCTCAACTAAGTTGTTTTATTCAACTAAGTGTTACAAAAGATGCCTCAATGGATGGATGACATGTGTTAAAAATATATGAACATGTTATAGGTCATTATACATCATCAAAAGTCAACTTAGTTTAAACTAGTTAAGCTAGGCAACCGAACTTAATTCATTTAACCAAAAGTCAACCTAACTTAACCTAATTAAGCTAACTATCTATGTTAGGTAACCTAAGCTATTTAACCTAAGTTAGGTGGCTTAGATTAAAAACAAACATCAGACTCGTAACCCAAGAAGCTTATACTAGGCTACCTAACCTTGGCTTAGGTATCATAAGTTACAAAAGTGAGGATTTGAACCTTTCACTTTCACTTTGGGGTTCAAATCTTCATCCATTACATTAACACATATTTTTACATTAATTATATTTAACACAATTATAAAGCTTAAAAGTTTTAACCTTGAATTAACCTTGGCCACCTTAAATGACCTAGGTCAACCTACCTACTACCACCTAGCCTAAACCTAGACCTCCTTAGATTTACTTAAATTGAATTAGTTTGTCAACTTGAACTATTTATTAACTTAGGTTAAGTTAACCTAAGAAATGAAAGACTTTAAACAAAGACCATTCCACTAAGAATGATTTTTTGGTTTTTAGTTCTCCGCTCTAAATCATTTCATCTATTTTCATTTTTTATCTTTTAGGTCATTTTTTATGTTATATGTTGAAAATATGTTTTATGTTTTCTTTTGTTGGCACAAAGTTTTGTTTACAACTAAATGTACTTGTTGTTTGTAAACTACACGACAATGTTTGCAACTTTGAAAAGGAGAAAACAATGTTTTCCATTCATATTCATATTTCAAAATAACATTGGTATACTTGCATGTTTGACCATGGACCATCACAAAAGTTCTAAAATGAGGAGGAATTGATCTTATTTTAACTATTTACATTGTTTTATGGTTATTTATAGTGAACTTCCATGTATGATATGATTATGGTTGGTAACTAGGTCCAATTTGTATGTGAAATTTTTTTTTTGGTTCCATTAATATAATAGTTGGATTTTCTTATTTTTTCAATTTCATTTGCCCTAAGTGTTATTTTTTCATTATTTTAGCATGGTTATTTTTGTTGTAGACACAATTTGACGACAACAACACAACCATCCCTAGTCATCATGTTAAACAAAGATTGAAGATTAATGTGAAATTGTCATTGTCCATCCTTGAGTTTCAACCAAAACTGATTTTCTTGTAAAGTCTTAAATTTATCAAGTGAAACCCTTTTACAACTTAAGGATTAAACTTGCATGAGGGCATGTTTAATCAATGTGAGCTTTTTGTTTTCTTCATCCTCCCCTCTTATCAACTTTCTCAATATTATATTAATTCCTAAGATTGTGACAACATTCATAGAATTACCATAACATATTTTTAGAAACTAGAAAAATATTAATCAAAGTACAACTATTGCCTATTGACAAAAGAATGTTCAAAAATTTCATTAAAAATTATTTGATATAAATTTTTTTTGTAGTTTGCAATGCTTTTTAACACAAGCATTCCTTGGGTTGAAGTCATTTATAATTGGTTTGAAATATGCCACCTTGGGTATTTTCACCTCCCTTTGTCTTTCAACATAATGTTTTATCCATGTGTCACCACACCTCAAACCATTTCCTCTCATACACTTAGAACCAAGTTTTTAAAATAAAATTTTGTCATTTGTTCCTAATATTATTTACAAATAAATTTCCTTTTTTAAAGGTCATTGCTTTTTCAACCTCCAAACCCCAACACAAAGTAGCCCTAACTACTTTCATAGTTGAGAAACTCAAAACAAACTTGCCACAATCTTTTTGAAAACATAAAACAAAGGTGTTTTAAATTAGGTTCATCATGTGAAAAACTTAATTATCTTCAAAGCACCAAAATATTTCTATTCTTGTCTTGTATATTTTTGTTGAAATGATGCCATTGGAACAATACTCCCAACCTATTATCAACGATATTTGGGAACCTCGTCACATACTATAAGACTAATTGTAGTGCAAAATCCCAATGGAATTGCATTACTTAGTGAGTATGATGATAATAGGTGGCTATTTTAGGGTCGTTTTTTATATATGTTTTACTTTGACTAATTTATTATTATATATTTTTCAAAAAAATTATACTCATATGTTACATTTGCAAACAATTCAAAAGCGCTTACTTTTGTAATATAATATGTAATTAATGTTCTTCCATGAGGTGAATTGTTAACATTTTATTGAGTTCAAACTTGATTGGGAAAAAACCAATGTAGTGGATGTTGCATTCATGATATCATGTGTGCATTACTTATAATAACTAGAGGACAATATAAGAATACAACCACATTTGTTACAACATGCATGCAAATTGGTGCCAAAAGTTTCATATTGGAGTTCCATAACAACATGAAAAAATGCTTTTGACTTAACAAAAGCCCTATCTAGGTGGGCTATTAGCCAAATTGTGTGCATTGATTACATCACAATTAAATTAAATTAGGCAAATAATGTTGCATGTTAGTCTTCAACAAATTAAATATCACAAGTGGAAAGTTTTAAACTGTCAATGAAAAAACATGTTGATTCTATTGGGGGAAAGGATTTGATATTCTTATTATTAGTAATTCCCATTTCACAATGATGATAAGGCAAAAATAACAATTTTGACCATCAATCAATATAGGAAACCACTTGTTTCAATGAAATTCCTTGCATTTTGGGTTGAATAATGCATTTGTCAAATGTTAAGTCATGTCATTCTATGTTTGGAATTTGTTAAATGCTAGATAAATGATTTTACTGTGTTATGTTCTATCAAAGAGGAACATGGCCTCTCTTACAAGAAGAGGTGGTTGAACAATTCAATCAAGGAACATTAGTTGAAGGTGAAAGTAATATTTAAGTAATATGATTAGAGTTGGGTATTAAAAAGATCAAAATATATGCAACATTTACAAAAATTTCAACTCCAATAAATGTCAACAAATTGAAGGCTTTTAATGAACTTAGCTAGTTGGTGTCAACAAGTATTCCCAAGTCTTTGATTTAGTTGATGAATATGCATTAAGGTCTGACCTAAGGAAACCCAGAAATAAAATAATCTAGAAGTTGTAAGTTGGGATCTCTTCTATAACCATTTTAAAAGAATGCATTAAATGAGAATTTGCCTTGTTTTATATTGTAGATTGTTTTCAATATTAGAGTAATTTTTACATAATTTAAAAATGAAGGCAAGATTAGATAATGTTTATGAAACTTGATTAACTCTAAGCAATGGCTAAATAGAACTTTTACAAGGAAAATGTTTAGTAATTGTTTGGGTTAGTGCTTGCGATATAATGATATATGTTTGGTAGCCTATTTATGTGGATGATTAATCATCTATACATTGTTTCAATGAATGTATTTGACTTGTTGGAAAACCTACAAGGTGGGTCGATGTCATGTCCACAAACCATCCATCCACGCTGGTGCATTCGTGGGTTCACGATGGCTATCAATGCACACCTAGTAGTGTAGGTGATAGGTAGGAACTTACCTAAGCATCTTGGTGCCAAAGTATTTGGGTGAAATGCGAAAAGACATATTATGAAGGACATTAATTCATGGGCTACGGAGAAAGTGGGTTTTGAGTTAGTTTAGGAGGAAGCAAAATGGTTATAATTTAGGGGGGGGGCAGAAGATAGAAATAATTCGGGTTCATTTTTCATTCTATGGACTTTGTACTCTGAGAGAGAGAGAGGGGCCAAAATGGGCCAACACCCACCAACACACCATCCATTGGAAGCCTGCTTGCTATGACTCAGTTATGTATGTACCCAACCTGAGTTCAGGTCAGATTTCAACTTTGTAACCTATTCCTGTAGTTGAGAAGGTAGATAGGATAAGAGGTGACTAACTAGGTAGGATAAGAGATGCATGTAACATTGTTAGTACATGTGTAAGGGCTAGTGGGTTGTTGGTGGATAGGTAGTAGTAATAGGTGAGAGAGAAGGTACTTAGGATGATAGGTACTTAGGATGATAGGTAAGTAGATGCATGCAATACCTATGTGATAAGTAGTGGGTTGTTGGTAGATAGGTAGTAAATATAGAAACTGAGCTATCCACCATGATTAGCCATAGAACTGGAACCCAATGGGAAAGTGTTACCTGTACACATCCCACATGGTAGGGTGGTTGGTTCACTCTGGCCAAGAGAGAGAGAGAGAGAGAGAGATCATCAGCAGCCTTAAAAGAAGCTCTGAAGTTTTCACAGGTTTGAGTTTCCTGACCATTCTTTCTGCCAAGGAAAATAATGCCTGCAAAAACACAATTTGCACACAGGTTGTAGGGTGAAAATAGCTGATAACACCCAAGTTATTGATGATAAAAAACTGCTATCGGCAACCATATTAGACTTCAACTATTCTGTAGTTTCCTACTATCATGAAAAAAACTTATATCCTAATAATTGCCAGGCAGGGTAATTTTACAGTACTTGAGCCTGAAAGGAGTAAGAAAATCCAATGCCCAATTCGTCTACCATCTGTATGCAACAACATAAGAGGTGGAACTTAGTTCTTGATTACAGCATAAAACATGGAACTTAGTTCTCGATTATAGGCCTCTTTATCTATAACAAGCTAAGGTAGTTAAGCAGTCAGAGATGACAAATATGAGCTGCTGAATGGTGAACAAAGTCAGATGTGATTTCTATTACTTCAGAATGTACAACAATAAACTTGCATTTTGTTAATATTATGATGGCTCTCTACAGTCTCGACAATTTCCTGCCTCCCTTTTCACTCTGTAATGTTTGGTGTCAATTTTCGTTTCAAGGAAACAAAACAATTATGGCTTGATGTTAGAAAGTAATAAGTAATGAGATGGGCAATTATTCTATGTAAGAGCTTATTAAAATCCTAACTCATTACCAAGCACAGGCCACAAAGATTCATAATGTAATCATCACAGGAGCAGCTAAGTGAGGCCCTGGGTCCCCATTCATTAGCCAACTGTCAGCTACAGTTAGGCTACAATCAAGCAACCCCCCAATGTACAGAGCTCACCACCCGAACTACAATGACTTGTATGATTATCTGGTATACATTAATGGACCAGCTACCCATGGTGGCAAGGGAATACATTTAAGGGGCCCAACTCACCATAGAATTGGTGAGTATGAAGATTTGTTGGACCTGTTCCAGCAATTGCTGGAAAGTTCATCTGTTGATCTGTGCTTTTCTGAAAAAAAGCCATATCCATATTCCCCTGTCCAACAAAAACAACAGATGATAAGTGAAAAAACCAGATGGATTCTAAAAACCAGATTCATTTTGGAACACCAATCCCAAACCTGAGGAACTCACTCCTTTTAGAGATCAGAGAGAGCAAATTGAAGAGATAGTTATGGACTGCCACAACTACCCTGTTGCACATCCAGACTATCAATGGCACATTGGAGGGTTTCCCTTCTTTACAAATCATTAAATGGACATTCTTTTCAAGACTGATGAGTCTGGGAGCCACTATCTAAGACCATCCTTCTCTATAACAGTAGAGAACAGCAGCACTAGAATTTGAACTAAGAATTGTATATTCTTTCTAATGAATGTGGAATAATATCTTCCACTGGATCCACAGCCAGTTTACTCATTCCCAACTTGTGTACATAACCATACCCAACATACAGTGCCAAGGGCACCCCAAGATACACAGACAGAGGTTGATAAACAAATCCAGCAATCAAAGATCATCTCCTACCTGCATCCCCCACCCCAGCAAAACTGTTCTTAAGAGTGCAGAGATTTTATTCCTCGTTTGCATACTTCATTTTCTCTAATTACTGCAGGCATGTCAATGAATCTGCTTCCTGTGACTTCAGCATATGCACTGAACATAACCTTGTTCTGAATCCTCTCTTAGTATCACCACAGTATATATAAGGTGTCTTCATAAGTATTGACAACTTTTGTGTACATAAAAAATTGAAGTCAACCTGAATAGAATGGAGAGACGATTCAATAATGAGGATATACTCAACATTTCAGCAAACAGGAAAAACTAGAGACAAGACAATTAAAAAAATAGGATATTTTGATTGACAAGCAGTTTGAACAGTTGTCAGTGACCTTCAACAGCAATGTGTGATAGCGACTAGCTACCACAAGATCCCCACTGACTTCATGAGCTCCCAGCAGTGGGTGGAGGTTGATGTCATAAATTACCCAAAGTTCTGATTATCTGCCACAGGAAGACTCAGCCATGATACTAGCTAGCTCAACAAAACACAAAAGAAAAAGGAGATGACCAAGAAAACCAGAGAGCAAATGGGAACAAAACAATAACAAAAACCCAAGAAGAAAGGAAAACAAACAAAAGGAGAGAGTAATGGATGAGAGAAACAGCACAGAGCAGCATGATCTTTTGAGGACAGAGTGGTCTTTGGAAAGCTCTCTGCAGGATTAAGACACCTTTGAAATGAACATTTTGAGGATTCCAGTCAGAAACACAATCAGAAACCTTGCTCTGGAAAAAAAAATCTGGTTTGTTACAACAGAAATCTTGAAGAGTAGCCTCTCTCCTTCAAAAGCTCCCACTTTAGAAATGAGGAAACGCCTTCAGACCTGTAGAGCACCAATTTGGAACTACCACCAATTTGGCAGAGCTGAGATTTTTGAGTCCACATGAGGCATACAATTTATGTTAATACCTGCATATTCTGACTATGCAGCCTCGTCCAAAATGTTAATGTTCTGGACTTTCTAATTTTGGAATATTGCTCAAAAATACATAATGCCCAAAAATTGAGAATTTAGGCACTCAAATGTCACCATCCCATGATGATGTTCAGGCCAATCTCATCTGGAGATAAATTACAATGTGACCAGTGCAAGTGAGCAGCACCAAATGACAAACTTGAAGGTCAGAAGTGAACCTGAGGTTGGTTGAAGGGGAGAACAATTTGCTTTTGCTTGGCATAGAGCATCTCTGCATGCTCATACAGCATCAGGTCCTGAGCTTCAGAGCAGCAGCTCAGCATGAAGAGCAGGATGCTTGTGAGTTCATGGTGCAGGATATTTAAGCTGTCAAAAACCTTTGTGCCTCATCCTGCTTCTGCACTGTAATTCTCTATCAGTCCTCTGAATGACACCAAACAAACTCTGTGCACAAGAACTAGCATCATTGCACAATAAATGTTCATTTTCAGCTTATTGAGTGATTCAAACCCATGCCTTTGAAAGGAAGCTTTGTCAGCATGTATGGTGTGCCCTCTTGCCTTTTCTTTATCCATCAAAATCACTATTGATTCCTGGCTGCATTTATCCTCCCACAAATGTGCTGCAAACCAAGGTCTGTCAACAAACAAAGGCCATAGAAACACCAGAACATGTGCATTGAATCCCAATCATGGTCAGGCAGATCACCAGCCCTGGATCAGACAGGATCTGCTGGCCAGAATCTCATTGACACGCTTTCAATTGAACTGACATTTGTTGGCACACAGACAAAAGAACTGGCTGATTGTTGCTACTTCTCTGTCAATCCAACATACAGCATTCCATCCAACCTCCTCTGCACCCTCCCTGCCATAGTTAAACTCAGACAGACATGGCACCTTATATTGTTCTTGTTGTCATTTGCCTAGTGTTCACATGTAGACTTTACTAACAGAATCCCCCCTGCAGGGATACCATTGACATCAGATTGTGAGCTCTTGGAAGAACCACAACACGCAGTTCACCAAGTGGTGTCTGCATGCTATTTCTGGCAAAGCATGAGCATACTTTTCTTACAACAAGGACCTCACCTGGGCTACATGCAGCACCTGAATGCCAAGCTGGGGATAAAACCCTACACGCTTGTGAACGAATTCTGCCTCCTACAATGGTATTGTTGGTAAGTCCAGCCACTTGTTACATGACCACATAAAACCCATTTGGCCAAACAACACTGGCTACCATTGATCCAGTTCCATACATCACCATCTTCTTGAAGGAGCATAAATTAGTATAGAACCACAACATGAATCTGCAGCCACAAGTACCCCTATGCACATATGGTAATAAAATCTACACATTGAAGGCACCCATGGTAATGATATCAGTCCATCCATCAGCACTAAAACATTGCCCACCGAAATTCTGTACATTGTTCCCTACTTTGCAAATAGGGACATTACAGTAGCAGTGGCTACACTGTATTTATGATTGAAACTCATAGGTGAAGATTAGGGACACCATTTCCATTCTATTTTACTACTCCCTCACCCTCTCTCACAAGTTTTACAAGGATGAGCGTCTATCGTCTTAATAGGAAGGTGCAGTAAAATGGTGTATCATTGCAAGAACTTAACAAAACCACAATGATAGGAAAATAAATGAAAGGTAATACACATGGTCACCAACCAGACACAACAATTCAATCAAATGACTGGGACAGGAAACAGAAGAAGCAAGGTCATAAGGACCCAAAGAAACCTGAAACATGCCACCATTGTGAACAAGCTCATAGCAATTGGGTGGTGGAGGAATTCCAAGAGGGGCAGGGCAGTCAACACTGCAGCATACAATGTATTAGAGGAAGGAGGGGTGCTAACAACTCATCCTTCCACCCTAGCACCACATTGTCCTCCTTCCCTTCAATAGTTATTCCTAGAGCTTCTGTTTGCCCTCTGCACTCTCAACATCATATCATGATTAGGAAAACTTTTATCATACAAACATATTTTACAAAAGAATGAAAAATTTAGGGTTTTTCGCATCACCCAGCAAAAAGAAACTGCAACAGAGGGGAAGTAGTACCCATGCAAATATATGTTGCTGCATGAAAGGGACCAAATATTTCCAAGGCCAAACACTGAGAGTGCTCACAAGGTGTGAAGGTTGGTGTGTCTATGTACAATGGGGTCTTTCTGAAAAGTAGGTGCTCAGTGCATCGTCCAGTGGGTGGCACATGTTGGTCATCACTAATGTGCAACTTGGGCCAAGCTTGTACATTATGCTGAAGTTGTTGTGCGTAGAGGAGATTTTGCACCTGTGATGGTTGCACCTTAACTCTTAGTACCAACCTGTCATTCTTCTGACAGTAGTCTTTCTTTCCAAACCCTTGTACAATACATCTAAATACAATTCATCAGCCTGCTCAAAGATAGGTGCCCACAGAATGTGACATACTTACAGAAACTCTGTCACCAATCCCTGTATTAGCAGGTGGCACTATTGCTTCCTGGATAAATCAGATAGTACAATGCCTATTTGGAGTAGGGTGAGCCCAGAGACTTCACATGTCTGCTGAGAATTGTCATTGTCAAGAAATCTAGACACAAGCACCAACCTTGGTCAATCAAACCACAGTTTGTCACATGATTGTGGGCAAAGTTCTTCTGATGAAAATAGTTTTTTTGAGACATCTTTGCAATCAGAACAAAAATCAATCTATTAGTATATACAACTTTGGCATGCAAACTGAATTCGCTCATTAGCAAAACAACCTGATCCAAAAGAGAGCTGATTTAACCACAGTACTGCAAAGCGACAATGTGAAAACTTGGGTCTTTGGAAGAGATAAGACAGTCAACAGCATTGATCTGAAAGAACCAACACCAACGTTATTCAACTCTCAAATGATAAGGATTCCACTGAGTGTGTGATCCATTGGAAACATCACTTATGTTAAACAAACCGGCTATTAGTCTATACTTTGCAGTCAACACCCAATGAGACCTAAACATGTTTACATCTAATGAAAAATATTTGAACAATTCTGCATCAGCTCACAGAATATTGGATTCGACTTGATTCTTTGATTGTAGGAGGGAAGAAACTTCTTGGGTTTAAGACAACCAAGTTTTTTCTGATACAATTTGTGCAGCCCTTGAGTCACACAAATCTGCTGCATGGATTGCACTCTTTGCTTGCGCAATGCTTATGCCACGGAAGTCTATTGAGGAACAAGATGCACTTTTGGCTTGCGCACCGGTTACACCAGAAAAATCAATCGATCATCAAGCATTTCAACGCAGCCAACAAAAGAAGTTATCAGACAAAAACCGGACCGATTTGTAGAAATAAAAAGAAACCAGAAAAGAAGGGAGCAAAGAGCGAACAAAAGCCGAAGCCGAATTGCACAGTAAATTCCAAGTCAAGCCGTATTCCCTCACCTTCTTCTTCCGCATATTCTCAAAACCAAAAAGAATATGACCGTCGTCTCGAAACAACAGTTCGGTTGTCCATCATAATCAAGCATTTCAAGCTTAAAGTCCGTCCGGGTTTTGTATTCTTATGGTAGAAAACCAGGATTTGTATCCCTATAATAGAAAATCCGGAGGGACTTGTAGAAACAAAACGGGAAAAAAAAAGGGGGGGGAGGGGATACAAGACCGAACAAAAGCTGAAGCCGAATTGCACAGTAAATTGCAAGTCAAAGCCAAATGTCCTCCCCTTCTTCTTCTCCTTCCGCACCCTCAAAACCAAAACACTAAGACGGTCATCTCAAAGCAACAACAACAGGTCAGTTGTCCCCGAACTAAACAACAACAACGCTATTACACAGCTGCAGCAAATCGAAGGAAGAAAAAACCAGCCAAACAATAATAGTAATAATTATATTCTTTAAAAAGAAAACCTGTAAGACACAAGAATTGCAGCAGTAGCCGCGGCGCCATGTAGACGTCGTTGATCAGTGCTTCTTCTCTCACGCTCCTCAATTTCGCGTGGAGCAGGCGCTGAAAGCGTTCAGCGCCTACGGCGACGACGAGAGCGAAAACGGCGGACACTCGCGCGCCCGCCCGTTTTCTCCCTTCTTTCGTGTCTCCCGCGCTCCGCTGCCAATGACCACCAAATAAGTGGCTTTTTAGGAATGAATCAAACGGTCATATTCGCTTCATTGGCCTTTCATGAAACAACCCATAGTGGCTTATTAGGAATGAATCAAATAGTCATGTTCTGTCAATTGGCCTTTTATGCTTGAACCCATAGTGGCTTATTAGGAATGAACTGATTCATCAATTCTGTTCGGTGGCCTTTCATGATTCAACCTCATGGGTAGTACCTATTGGTCCCATGGCTAAGCTGGTGTTGGTGTAAGGTTGGTATCGCCTCATGTCATATTCCACTCCAGTAGTACTACTCAGATTAGTATTGTGTACCCACGTTGTAATCAGTCAAGCACGGGATTGATTCCATTCCATAGCCTTCTTTGATGTCTTCACTTCATTTGGTTTCTCATTGGAAATCCGATTAAGCAGCCAAATCATGTTCATTATAAGTACATAACAACTTTGTAGAAGTGTCGCAGTATGTATGTATTTGGAGGGGCGCCTTACCAGATGCAATTTCCATGCTCTAATGTCAAGTGGGGGATTTTGTGTAAGCACACTTGGAGCATTATGGACTCGGAGAATGTTATGGGTTTTTAGGGTTTAGGGTTTACAGGTTTCACTGAGAACCTTGAAAACAAATGCACACCTTCATCATAAGAATGTTTACTTCCCTGTGTTGTGAAAATAGTGTGAAGCCCAGGTCAAAAGGTTCAAAGTTGTGATAGGAGCTAGAAATATATCCAACCAAATATTGTTGTTTATTTATTTCTTTGCATGTCAGTTGGAAAAAACAAATTGTCTTCAATAGCTTTGCAAATTCAACAGCTTTTGCCAATAAGATGCTAATAGGATTTTTTTTTTAATTAAAAAAAAAACCTGAAAAAATAAACCCATTTTTTTATGAACAAAAATCCCAATTGAGGAACCCGATTGCTACAAGTGAAAATACTAGCTAACATTTCAAACTGGAAAAATTCACAATGAAGAGTGTGACCTCTTGTTTCTTGCACATTTGTTACATGGAATCAGATGGTTCATAGTGATCAGAGATACGCCTTGATCCACCTACGTCATCTCCAGACCTAGCTCGTTTGTTCAGGCTAGCTCGTTGCATCAACCGCACAAGCGCTTGCACCACTTCTGACATCGGTGGACGGAATTCAGGTTCAGGCTGCATCAACAGATCCCACTCTTATTATCATGCCACTAGATGTCAAAATGGACATCACCATAAACCCTAAACCCTAAACCCTCACCATAAACCCCAAACTTGTAACATATGTCTAAGTACTTATGGGCCTTCTTTGTGCACTTCCCCCATTAACATGGCCAGAGTGAACCAACAGCCACCAAGCGCAGCACCATGAGTGATGGACAGAGAATGGACAAGAAACACTTTTCATTGGGATCAAGTTCGCTAGCAAAAACCACCATGAATTACCTCAATTGCTATTTTGACTACCTACTTTCTAACAACCCACTAGCCATTATTTATGTACTATCCATTCGTACATGCATCTACTTACTTAGTAACCCCCTATTTTCCTACCTACCAACTTACTTACCTACTACCTATTGTCTTACAACACAATTAGGTTACCCATGGTCAATCAAACCAGACATCAACTTAGTTGGGGTTCATCCACAAACTGGATGTACAAAGCTTACTTACTTGTACACATAACGCAATGATATCAGCAAACCGTGACAACGATTTTGCAGGATATATCCCCTTCAATGCAGGATCCACCATTTTGGCGAGTGCATCAATGTCATGTAGCTGCGGAGTCGCCCATCTCACAAGCGATTGCTCTGCTCTTGGCCTTGTGCTGCAAAGGAAGGAAAAAACATTTACAAATAAGAAGAGTGTCTTTGAATGGATGATAAACCCACCCAAAGATTGGGATTCTCAAAAAAATTCATCCATTACCACTGCATGATCATCATCCATTTCTTTCAAGTACTACTAACTCTGTTTGCAGAATAGGTTAATAATCCAGTTATCTGTTAAGTACCCCAAGCTTTCACCAAAACTGGGGATGAATGAGGACTTACGATGAACACAGTACACAGTGGGAAAAAAACAGAGGACCAAACTAGTTTTCTCACCTAAATTGGTCCTCAAGGGAGTTTCACCCCTAGTTTTGGATTTGCCTTACCCATCCATGGCCTTACCCATCATTGCTTTGTTTTCTTCATTAAATCAAACCTTCTCAGATAAGATCATGCAAAATCTTTTGAACTGATACCCAGTTTTATGAAACAGTACTTAATTTCACTCACTTAGACGGATACACCTAAATTGGGGATGAAAGAGGGTTTAGAGGACCAAACTAGGGCCCAAAGACAGGGCGACTTTATGAATAACTCCAATGGATGCCACTAAAGAGAGGGGTTCAATGGGGGGCACTGACCTATCCAAGGGCTTTCGTCCTGTTAAAAGCTCGAGCATGACAACACCAAAGCTGTAGACATCACTTCGCATAGTGTAAAGTCCCGACATAGCGTACTCAGGTGCACTGTATCCAAATGATCCCAGCATCTGTGTCGACACCTGTCTCAGCCAATCTTTTGATTATTCAGGCCAATAAGAGAGTGCGCTTGCACACCTTGTGAAAACTCTCTTGCATTTGTGCATGGGAGAGAGACTTTACACAACATAATTGTCACTCGGGAAGAGATTCCACCCTATAACCCTAATCTTCTTCTTTAAGGTCAACATTAAGAAGCTTCATAGGGTCAAAATCTCATTCAAATGCATTGCGATCGGTGCATAGAACATGGTGCATAAAACATCAAGCAGTCTAGCAAAATAACCTTACAAAACTAGTTCATATGGATATGTGGCAGAATCTCTTCTGAGTGCCATTTAGGGTCTAGGGTTAGGTTTTAGGGTTTAGGGTTTAGAGGTTGAAATGTACCTGCCGCTCCACACCAATCGGGGTAAGGGCAGCAATTCCACAATCAGAGAGATGAGGATTAATCTCATCATCCAGTAGGATATTTGCTGACTTGAAATTCCGGTGCACTATTGCTGGTAAGCAAACTTCATGCAAGTATCTGCACAGTTTTTTTTTTTCACACAGGGGTAGTATTAATTAATTCAGGATTTCATCATCGTAAGCACTACTACAAAATTATATTATAGCTAAAAGGAAAACAAAAACTTGCCAAAGACTGAACATTAACTCAAGGGCACGAGCTGCTCCCAAAGCAATCTTGACTCTTGTGTTCCATGAAATCCGCTTTGCAGAGTCTTCTGATGTGTGAAGCGCATCATTGAGCGTGCCACGGTTGACATACTGGTAAACCAGCAAGCGCTGTCCGTGCTCAGCACAGTAACCCACCAGCTCAGTGATGTTTGCATGCTGCAGTTGTGCCATTGTGCACACAGCACCGAGAAACTCTTCTTTGTTTTGCAATTGCATAACAGATGTATCTAGCTTCTTCACTGCAAATACCTGCACAAGCAAAAATCCCATTTTTTCTGGATGTAAAAGAAGTCCAGAAAGTTCAAGAGCTTTCCACTCATCTTCCCACGATGATACCAAAGGAAGCAAAGGAAGATTCATGAGAGAGGAGAATCCATGGTACCTGACCATTTGGAAAATCTCCACGATAAACCCGACTTAAGGAGCCTTCACCAATTAGATTTTCTTGTGCAAAGCTGTTGGTTGCAGCTTGAAGGTCAGCAACAGAAAATACGGTAGCAGCAATATCCATCGTGGGACTTTTGCCAGGGCTGGGTATGCAAGTACCATTCTCGCTGATAATACCCTTAAACGAAGGTGGAGCCTTTAGCATCTGAACAGGTGGAGATGATCTGATCATCTCTTCAGCAATCACTTCCTCAAGTGGACCACCTGTTTGGCAAAAACAAATGCACAACACTCAACAAAGTCTTACAAATTCCCGAATTCCTATGACTCAATCTGCAATTGCAGATAGATCATGGGTTATTTTTTACCTGTTGCAAAAGACCTGGGATTCGATTTTCTTGATTTCCCTGAACTCACACACGACACAATTGATGTGAGCAGACATACAAACTGGCCTAAATGCTAAACTACTGAAGTCGCTCATTGCTCAAAGGATGGGGACATTGTCAGAAATGTTGCAAAAATTGTCAGATGGTTTTATGATATAAACAGAAGACCACAAATTAAGAGGAAGAAAGAGAATGAAAAACTACAGAGAGGCTTACCATTTGTAACAGGGGAAATAAGTGGTCGTACCCAAGAACCACGTCCATGCACCTTCTCTTCATCACTTACAGATATGCATTTGCCATGCGATCTCCACAAGAAGATCAAACCCAAGCTTGTGGCAACAAGTAACAACAAAACAGCAATTGCAATTCCAGCAATCCTAGCACCAGTCCAGAAGCCTCTGTTGCTTCCAGCTGTTGACACAACTGGAGCCTTTGCAGGTACCACAACTGTTGGAGGTGATTTGCTACCAGAAGCTAGAGGTGTTGATGAAAGCAAAGGTGGTGGCGGTATTTGGGTCAATGGAGATGGGGGAGGAGGAACAAATGGTGGTGGTGGAGGTGCTGGCAACGTACTGAATTGATTGCCATTATATCTGTGCCCAGTGTGCAAGGAATTTCATCAGGACACTACAACCACACCTCAGAGTACTTTTGTGAGTGCATAAATGCTGCAGTGATGTATATCATCGACATCCCAGACACAGATGCAGCTTGCCAGAAAACTGGAGTTGAGATTATGGGAGAAAAACGCATACATGAAGGTGGGTGGTTTCAAACCCGGAGGAATCCAGCCAGTGAACTGGTTGTTTTGAATGTTCCTGGAATAAAACAAATCCACCACCCACTTGTCAGCTGATTTGTCTTCAAACAAACAGCGATGGATGGTGGGCAATAATGTTGGATCCAAAATAGACTGGAAAGAAAAAAATTGCTGTTGACAAATGTGACGCACAATGTTTGGAGATTTATCAGGTTTGAGAGAGAGAGAGGAAGGTTGCCATTCAGCTGATTGTTTTCCAGGTCCCTGCAAAGAAAGGAAAATGAACAAGTTGTGTGGTGCAGCACTTAACATGTATCTGATTTCAAAGGAGATCAAATGAAATTTTCTTTTGAAATGAACACAAAAAATTTCACTATTTACCAAACCCAAAGACAAAAGATAGTGGACAAGAGGCACACAGGGTCCCCAGAGCAGTCAAGTTGCCCAATGATGCCGGAAGTGGACCAGTCAAAGAGTTATATGATAGATCCCTGCAACCCAAACACCCGATTGATGGATGTTTTCAATGTTTCTACAGACACAATAGCAAAAGGTTTGGCATGTCTAGTTGTCCATTGCCAAAATCAAATTGAGCGAGTTGCTGAGCAAATGGTGATACCAGGAGCAAAAATGGTTACAGAAAACACAAAAAATCACTAAAGAAATGCTCATTCACAGAAGTTGGCAAAACTTACAGATATGTCAGCGAGAGGAGCTGTGAAAATATATCTGGGATTCCATTGCCAATTTCATTATGACTAAGGTCCCTGCCAATCGAACAAGAAGAAAACTTTTTAATCAGTGTGTGCTGCTGGTGCTGCCATAGGCTTCAAAAAGATCTTCCACTCAAGAGAGAGAGAGAGAGAGAGAGAAGAAAATTATACTCACAAAGCAACTAGGCCTGTAAGTTGTTGAAGCGAAGAAGGTAAGCCACCAGTCAAATGATTCCCTGAAAGAATCCTGTTTTCGCCAGAACAAGAGAATTGAGTACACTCTAGTGCTTCACTTTCATGTGATCGGTTAAGACCATGCAAAACCACAGGATTCTCTCCTTCATCCACAATTCCCATAAGAACTTCTTACAGGCTGATGGACATGAAAGACACACTCTATTGTAAAATGAGACTGTTTTGAATAGTGCATTTCATGATGTGTTCCCTGGATATAATTATTGTTAAAAAAATTACAGTGTGTTTTATAATGCTTACAGGTTCTGAATAGAAGGCGGTAGCTGGTTGGGCAGAGATCCACCGATGTTGTTATTGCTCACATCACTGCAGTCATCAAACAAAGTAGATGAGTTTGAGTCTCTCTTGTCATTCAGGGGTCATAGTTGTTGCTTTACATGGTTTTATGCACAAGTCATAACTCAAAATTCCTTGACACTCATGTCAGTCATTTCGCACAACTTGCCCTGATTACCATGACAAAAATAATTGTCAGCTTGTTTGCTGCAAAGGGTATGATAGAGAACAAGCAATGACAATTGGTAACACCAAAGTGCCAATGTTAAAAAGTCCTTACAACCCATTCAAGAAAGAATTGAGAGAAAATTTTATCAATGCCATGGGAAAAAAAAAACAGAAAGAAAGCTGTGTACAACAAACTTACAAGTAAATTAGGGATTGAAAACTTGAAAGTCCATATCCGAGTTGTCCATTAAGACCCAAGTTGTTCAGATGCCTGTAACAAAATTTCATAGAAAAAATAGAGATATGGCAAGTGCAAACTAGTCGTTAGTGTGTGTTTTTGGGCAGTGGGTGAAAAATGCACTACCCACAAAACTGCTGGCGAGATCGATGTGCAATAGATTCATATTCTTTAGTCAATCCTGAGATGAAGTAGACTGAATTCTTCTGAAACTGAGTGCAGAATTGCCAAAACCTAATTGCAAAAATAGCAAAAAAACCAAGTTAGGAAGAGATTACATACAGCTCTGTAACATTGCTTCCGGAGCAGATAACACCCTGCCAATTCTGAGTGCATGGATCTCCACCACTTGCATTCCAATTGGTCAATTGTGCCGGTTGATCCAAGTCACCATAGAGGGTTGTCAATGCAGTCACTGCGGCAGCAGCACAAAAAGACAAACAACAAATGGAGGAAGTCTGTCATCTTCACAGTCATTTTTTCTTCTATCAATGCCCACCCAACATGACCACCAATGTTACAATACCCAACAGGCACTTCTTCTTCTTCTTCTTCTCCATCAAAGAGTCTTGCTTCCTATGTTGTTTTGAGCATGAGAATCTCAGAATTTGTGTCGCTGCTATGGTGCAAAGAGAGAAGAAGAAGAAACAAAACAGAGTCTCCACATGCGTTTTTCAGCAGCATGAGAGATCACAGTTCATGTTGCCAGATGCTAAGAAGAAGAAGATGATGATGATGATGATGCAATGGAAGTTGAAGAAGCAAAACACATGGTCTTGGTATGAAAGAGAATCCTGGTCTTACGTTTTTGAGGATCATGTGAATTGATCAGAATTTGACAGTGTAGCTGGAATTTTGGCAAGATGGAAGAAGGAAACACACACAGAATCTTTGGTTTTGTGTAAACTTTGGAGCATGATGCAAATGGGAATCGGAATGAATTTCTGGTGTTGCTGCTGCTGTGGTTTTGTTGCAACTTGAGAATCAAATCCCTCAGAATCGTTTTCACTAATCCAGTGATTGCAATGCAATGGGATTTGCAAATGAAAGAATATGGGGGTTGGGAACTAGTTGGGGGGGGGAAGCAAAAGGTGGGGAGTTAGCAAGCACACAGTAGTACCATCTTGTGCATCCGTAGCTCCATTGACGACGGTGAGAAGTGACCGCGTTACGACGAGGAGGAGCACCAGTGTTGCAACTCCGAAACCGCGGTCGGCCCACACTCGAATTGCCATTCCAGAATCGACAAGAAGCTCAGACTCTACGACCAAAGCTAATCCGCATTCTTCTCAACGGATCTTCCTGCTGCTGCTGTTGCTACAACCATTTTGAGCTTTGAATCCAGCTGCTGCTGCTGTTGTCATTTCGCTCGCTCGCTGCTCTGCTGCTGCTGCTGCAGCAGCAGCAGCTGAGTGCTTCTTGCTGCAACCCAGCGGGAAGAAAGGAAGCACGCACACACGAACCCACAACGTCAAACAAGCACGCCGACTGTGGAGACTCGTAAACTCATGTGGACGAGATTGCAAAACTCGACCACCAGAAGATCAAATTGCACGAGAAGCTAGCTGCATACAGGCATTTCATCAGCAACTGTGATCACGCAGTTCGTCTCATTAATACTACAAGGAGAAAGCAGCTCCAAGAGCTTCATTGTATAAGCTCGCATCTCTAAGCAGTTCAGCAGCAACTCGCGCATTTTATCAAGGATCTACTACTACTACAAGCTTCAAGAGATACATCTAAGAGCAACACTTACAACACTGTGACGAACATCGAGAAGTAGAAACGAAGAACTGCTGGAAGCTGGATGCAACTACGATCATATGAAGTCCACGAACCTTAGTACCACAAAACAGCGCGTAGAAACAAGTGCTTCTGCTGCTACGACGGCAATAGCAGCTTCAGGGTCGACAGATGATCACCACATGATCAGGACACCCCCCTTACGAGTCCACCAACACAACAAACACACTCACACACACACACGAACCAAAAAAAAAAGTAACGAGAGTTGCTACAATTTCTTGTCAGCTGAACGTCCCAGCAGCCTATAATCACTAAGAATTCTGACGAGCATCCCAAAACCAGAAACAAACACTCTCTCCAAAGATCATATGGAAAGTCAAGAGAGAGAGGAGAGAGAGAGAGAGAGAGGTGGCGGGCTGGTGGGTGGCGAGTGTTGTATCAGCGACTACCTCATGGAGCTCTAGTGTGCTCAAATGTGAATCAAAACGGAAGTCGTAAAAGGTGATGAATGCAAGAGAAGCAGCTGCAGAGACCAGGATGCTAATCAATTAGTGGAGCAATTAAAGAACAACAGAAGTAGCAGCAGCTGCAGCAGCAGCAAACCACACCATGCAATGGCAGAAGAGAGAGAAGCAAAGAGAGAGCGAGCGACGAAGCGTCCAAGGACGACCAACACCACAAGAGAAGAGAAAAAGAAAAAGTCGGAGCTCTGCAGCAGCAGGCAGCGGCGCTCTGCCCGAAACCCCAAAAAAAACCAAAAACCAAAGCTGGCCCCCTATTTCCCCCCCCGCTTTTTTTTCGGTTCTTGGCCCCCCCCCCCCCCCCACCCCACCCCCTCTCCTCTTTTTTCCTTACTAAATAAGTATGTAAGGAAAGAGGGAGGATTTTTTGGGTTTTTTTTTTGTTTTTGTTTTTGCTTCCTCTCAATTGGGTGGGACGTGCCACAATTCACGATGTGGTTTTTAATTAAAAATTAAAAAGTAACTTGCCTATTTTATTTTTTATAAAGCAAACAAAAGAAGAGGCCTTGGGGCAAATCCATAATAATAATAACAATGATAATCTTATTATTATTATTATTATTATCATCTCACTTTCTACACTTGGATTATTCCTTGATTCATGCGGAGTTGAACCATGAGTCATAGGTAGGTAACTAGTGTTGTGTGGTTATTTGGAAATTTGCAAAGACCTCCCCCACCCCCACCACCCCACCCTCTTTTTTCCGGTCTCTTAATTCTTTCCGAATCGGAGAATTGTAGGTTCCGCTTCTTTTTTTAAAATCGGAATCAAAAGACCCATCAATCTCACATATTTCATGAAAGAGCCCGAGTGGTTTTTAGGGCTGGTTATTTAGAAGAAAAAAAAAATCAAATTTTTTGAGAACCATGGGTATGTACTGGCATTAAGGGGGGCCTTGGTTTTTTTAGAACCGCGTTTATGACTGTTGAGAACCGCCCTGATAACCACCATGGGTCTGTGCTCCTGTTCCTAATAACCACCCAACAGTGACATAAATAACCAGTTGTTGTCGGGTTTATTATTTGGAATTTATAAACAACCACCGGGTGGGTCCGTGGTTCTTTTTCTTAATTATGTCGATTATAAAAACAATTGGCAATTTTTTCCCAAGAAAATTTAGAGAATTAGTCAAATAATTTCACACCTGAAGAAGGCACTTTTTTTCTGAAAAATTTCCGAATTATTTTGTAAAAAAAAAAAAAAAAACAACAACAACAAAAGAAAGTTTCGGGTTCCAATTTTCTAAACAAATAGGAATCAGAGCCGAACTCCCTGTTTGAAAAAAGCTTAAAGAACCAGCGGTGGGATTTGAGAAAGAACCAATAAAGAACCTGCGGTTTTATAGGTGGCCATTTGATCATTCCAAGCATTTGAGAACCATGGTTATATGTCGGGGTTGGTTGTTTGATTTCTTGGGTATTGTGGTTATGAACCCTAAGAATGACCATTTAGTGTAAACAGAAGGGCCTATCTTTGAGAACATTTTTGGTGCATGAGGGCTTATGTTGAGGGAACCTTTAGTTTAGGGATGATTTAAGGACCGATATTTTGCAACATAGTGAGATTTAAGTTTTAAGGCTCTAATCTTTGCAAACCTTCCAAAATTAACGGCCTATAGAGTGAACTTTCCAACATTTTAAGACCCTATCCCGTGAACTTTCAAGGGATTTAAGAGCCTATGGAGATCACACAAATGGCCTTTATTTCTGGGAGTTTTGAAGGCCTTCGACCTTGAAAGGTACACTTCCCGGATTACCAGGTTTAGGGTTTAGACAATTAATCATAGAGTTATTGTTCAATGCCTCATTTAAGGACCCATATTTTTATGATTATGTTTCAAAATCAGTCCCAAATGAGGGAACTTTCTCAACCTTATTATTATTAGTACATACACCATATTGGCCTCTAGTGAAAAGGGTCACTATGCATGATCATCACACTTTTTTCATCCATGAGGAAAGGTAGAAAAACTAAGGTGACAAAGTATGAAAGAACCCATCATCCATCCAATTTGTTAATTTCCATAGCCATATCCATTCAAATGGATCATGGATGAAAGATTCATAAATTTGATCTTGCAACAACTCACTCCACTCCCCTTGTAACCAAGTCATTATCCTTTTTTAATTTCCCCCCCAATGGATGTAAATTAAGTGGAGATGTGGATTTTTCACTTGTGGAACATGCATAAATTAAGTGGGGATGTGGATTTGCAATTAGGCAACATGGTACATGTTGTGAATTAGGCATAAATTTTCAAATTGCTAGGCCTAAACCCTAAACCCTAAAACCTATATGAAATTGCAGCCGTTTGAAGTTCTCATTAAGTTTTCATAAATGGTAATTTGAAAGGTTGGAAGTGTGTGTTGAATGTGCAACCAAAAAAAAGGTCATGATCTTAAGTTGTACTAACTTGTTTGTTGGACAACAAAAGCAATTTCATTTTGGGAACAAGTGCAGGGTGACCACAAAGGGCCATGGCCTTGTATTTTTCCTTTCTTGTAGCCTAGTTGTGGACACTCTTGGAATAGAAGATTATGTAGCCTTTTCCCTTTGCTCTAGCTCGGCTATATTAAGTTACAAGTCTAAAATCTTGGGCAAAAGATTACGAGAACTTGGACTCTGAAATATGGTGCTATTGGGAACAGCTTGAGGAACACACTGGAACTTACGAAACACATTCAGAGCATAATTGGAAACCATTGGGAACCTAGTTCATTGGGGAGCATCATAGATTGGAAACCATTGGGAACCTAGTTCATTGGGGAGCATCATAGATTGGAAACCATTGGGAACCTAGTTCATTGGGGAGCATCATAGATTGGAAACCATTGGGAACCTAGTTCATTGGGGAACATCATAGATTGGAAACCATTGGGAACCTAGTTCATTTGGGAGCATCTTTGATTGGAAACCATTGGGAACCTAGTTCCTTGGGAGCATCATAGATTGGAAACCATTGGGAACCTAGTTCATTGGGAGCATCATAGATTGGAAACCATTGGGAACCTAGTTCATTGGGAGCATCATTGAAAGGAAACCATTGGGAACCTAGTTCATTGGGAGCATCATTCATTGGAAACCATTGGGAACCCAATTCATGGGGAGCATCATTGGAAACCATTGGGAACCCAA
>Ga0116231_10006206_pt1 | contig 22962 bp, 12 predicted proteins | sample S1TSphgellanicum_2_FD_89695 | JGI IMG/M metagenome (GOLD analysis project Ga0116231, IMG submission 89695) | Host-associated microbial communities from peat moss isolated from Minnesota, USA - S1T2_Fd - Sphagnum magellanicum MG | ecosystem: Host-associated > Plants > Peat moss > Unclassified...
CAACCAACCAGCGAATGCCGGACGGTAGCCAAGCCATCTTCGGAGGACGAAGCTGTGACACCGTGGAGTATGTGCCGTCCAAAGGAGCTCCTGTCTACATTCCTCTAATCGCAAATGTAAATTCCAACTCTCTCTCTCTCTCTCCCCTTTACTCTTGATTCTTTCTGTTGATTCTCGAGAGATTCCTAATTTCGCTACCCAAGTGTTATTATGATCACCCGAGTCTAGCTCGCAATTATATGTGAGGATTCAAGCTCTGATCAAAGTCGAATTGCATGGATTTGGGCCTGTTGCTGCAGACAAACGATGCACAAAACGACAATCTGTATCCCTACGTGCATTTGCTACCCAACAACCAGCTCTTCATCTTCGCCAACAGGGATTCCATCCTCTTCGACTGGAACACCAACACGGCGGTGGCCAACCTCCCCACGATTCCGGGCGAGCCCAGAAACTATCCGTCAGCCGGGAGCTCGGTGATGCTACCATTGTCGGGATTCAACGGATGGGGAGGCCCGGAAATTCTCCTCTGTGGCGGAGCCACATACGGTGCCTTCCTCAACCCCGCGGCCGCGCTGCCTGCCTCCATTACATGCGGACGAATTGCACCTCTAGATGCAGCTCCCGCCTGGGCGATGGAGAACATGCCCATGAGACGCAACATGGGCGACATGTTGCTGTTGCCGGATGGCAATGTCCTCGTCGTCAACGGAGCCGGCAATGGAGCTCAAGGATGGGGCAATGCACAGAACCCCGTGCAAACCCCCGTGCTCTACAATCCTAATGCTGCTGCGGGGACGCGATTCCAAACCCTAACAGCCACAGACATTCCGCGAGTCTACCATTCCACCGCGAATGTGTTACCAGACGCACGCGTTCTCATCGCCGGTAGCAACACCCATCAATTCTACACCCTGACAGGATATCTACCAACCGAGCTGAGAATCGAGGCTTTTTCACCACCCTATCTTTCTGGTGCGCCCAGACCCACCATCACCGATGCTCCAGGAGCTTTAGGCTACGGCCAAGCTCTCACTCTTACAATTGCCGGCGGCAATCCGACTGCCATTGAACTGAATCTGCTAAGCGCTCCATATTCCACTCACTCCTTTTCTCAGGTAGCTGGTTACACACACTCTGAAGCTTCTGCAATTCCATGTAACTGGGTTGGAAAGATTTGGTGCATTTTGTGCAGATTGTAAACGATTTTGTTGTTAGATTCTGTCATATTATAGACATCTTAAATCACAGGAATTTCTCATCCGAGGTGATTCTTCTCAGGTACAGTTGTTCTCCTCACTAATGTTCGCTGTACTCATCAGATCCTTGTTCTTTTGTTATGGGTTGAGCCTTGTTGACGACATGTGTTGCTGTTGCTGCAGGGACAAAGGTTATTGCAGCTGGAGACTTCAATCCCAGCTTCCGTAGGAGGCGACTTGTATACAGTGACAGCAACAGCACCACCCAGTTCTGTGATTGCCCCTTCATCTTACTACATGTTGTTTGCTGTCTCCAACGGCATTCCAAGCACAGCAAGCTGGGTTCATATAGGTTAAATTCTCTGATGATGACCAGAATCTTTTCTTGGGGGACTGACCACGCAAACTCCACTTCTTATCTCAAGCGGTGGGGCAATTGCAATCCTCTCTCTCTTCTTTATCCCAGCAGCTAGATCTCAAAATTATTATAACCCAAGCGGGTTTACAAGCTTTGATCAGGTTCTTGAAACCTCGAGAGAGCAATTTCTGTGGAGGTAAATATCATTCAGGCTTGAGCAACAAAATAGTGGTGATGGTGCTGCTGGCTGTGGCTGGACCAACAACTTCAATGGAGACTTTGATTGTGTTGCTTCAACCTTTGAGAGTTTGACACTGATTTTGTTTCTGTTTCCTACACAAATTGAAAAGGAGATCTGTGAAAAATGACATTCCAAAATTCGCATTTTATGGACAATTGTGAAAGCTCCCATCACACCATTGATTTCACAGGATTTCAAACTTTTGGCAAAATTGGGAACAAGTAAGATCAAACCCTCGCAGGCAGGAGTCCTTCCAAGCAAACAAGCAAAATTGCAGTGCTTGTTGAAACCTGTCATGTTCTGAAAGTTGCCTTTGTACAAAGTCCAGACTTTTGAATTTCTCTTAGTTTCTTTTATCTATACCTGTCTGCCACCGGCCTTCAGGACCACAACTTACATAGGTCTTCTAACTATCCCTAATTTCTGAAACTTGTGCCACCAGAGAGTTGAAGCACAAGAAGAGACAAAATAAATTCAGAGCTTTTATATGAGCACAGAAATAATGCCCGAGGAACTAAATAAAAACTAGAATGCCTTTCTCTACGTTGATAGATTGAGTGACAAATATAATTATTGCTAAAAACTGTTTCGTGAAATGAATCAAACTATTGCTTTCTTTCTCTCATCTTGTATGAAACTTTCAAATTATGGATGTGTGTACAAGTGGCAAAGCATGTGTGTTCTTCGTCACAATAGAGAAATGGCAAAGCATGTGCTCTCTTCATCATAAGAGAGTCATTTTAAGCTTGAAGCTTAGAGGGCAAGGGGTGGGTGTCCATCATACATGTCATTGTAGGGGAAAAAAAAAGCCTCATTGACACATATCTGAAATATGGGAGGAGCATCAAGATGCGGCCATTGCAACCTGGGCAAGCACAGAGAGGACCAAAAGTGATGCAATGAGGAAAGGGAACAGCCAGAGAATGGCATTTGGAGTAAAACAAGGGCTCTAGACCATGGACCTAACCTTTCGCTAGAACCAGAATTTTAAAACTAAACTCTTGAAAACAAGTTCAAGCTCTTGCAGTAGACACATTGATTTTATTTTTTCAATTAGCAAGGTTGCATTTTTTGGATAGGTGATTGGTTTTCATTTCTTGTAAATTTTGGTATTTTCATAAATTTCAGTTTTTAACTTGTTGTAAAACTTAATACCTTCATAATTTTCAATTTTAGCTTGTTATAAGATTTCATACCAATAAAATTTTAGGTCTTGGGAAGTGTGTAATGTATACATGGAACCAGACCATGTTTTTGAACTAGGCTTGAAGATTTTTTTGAATTTGAAAAAATTTGTCAAAACAAAAGTCGTAGGGTTTAAAAATTTGAAGAACCAGGCTCAAACTTGCACTCAAAAAACGAACCAAAACATTGTTTAAGTGTCAAAACAAAGACCAAAAGTTCTTTAAAATGGAAGAACTACATAACACTAGTATAAACCTTAGGAAAATCATACATTAATGAACTTTGCATAGTTGATGGATCTCTCTAGCTATAATTGATCCTCTTGGGGTGTAATTAGGGTTAAGCAACTCATGCCCAATTCCTACAACAGGTGAAGATAGTAGTATAATGTTGGATCACAATGTGTTGGATTCTAATCTCACACAACAATATAATTTACATGGTAAGAATGCTATTATATTATTTTAGGAATAGTAAATTACAAAATGTCAAATATCATGAAAGGTTTCTTTCACCACTTCATTTAGTAACCACTTCAAAAGTGAAGAATCCCAATCTTTCATATATAATTGTTTTGGATAAAGGATTAACATACGTCCTTTCACTCCCACTAATTCTCTATCATGAAATCTATTGTTCAATCATCTTTTTTCAAACTCCTACTCCACTTTCTTGTTCCACACCAACCTTAATTCTTCTAGCATGGTATACAAGGTTTTTTAAAAGTGCATTGGCACTTTGGTTATCTCCAAAAAATGATAGGACGGGCATCACTCAAGGAATCTTAAATCTACTTGCAATTTTTTCAATCACGTAGCTTTGGAAGATGTTTTTGTTAGTGCCATATATTCAAACTTTATGTTTGATAAAGCTACAAATATTTATTACCCCAATTTATCGTTCCTCTAGCAAGCTTGAAACAATAGCATGATGTTGATCTTCTTGTATCAATATCTCCAACCTAGTCAACATCTAAATTTCCTATCAATACATCTTTTTCCTTCAATTTGATGTATTGTGTCCCAATTTGTATTTTTATTTCCTCAAGCTAATGGATGCGCATGTGTAGATTTTGGGTGCACCCATCCAATTGATGGGTTGTTTTGAAATCTACCCATCTACTTGTTGGGTAAGTGATTTAATCATGCCTCTATATCATTTTATTTTTTGGGTTGTCACTTGTTTTTTTTTATCATGAGGTTTCATATCATTATGAAATGTAAAAACAATTCATATGACTAATTTTTAAAATGAAATTTGTTGGATAAAGATACAAATAATTAACTTTAATTCCTTTAAATCTCATTAAAATGATATTCTTAAAAAATTGATTTGAAAAATCATGCAAGAATTGATTAAAATAAAACACATCAATTTAAAAATAATTTAAAAAATTAATTCGTTTTAGAAATATAAATGTTTTAAATTAATTTCATGTTATTTTTAAAACTTGAATAAGGCTTTAATGAAGATTTAATAACAAAAATCATAATGAAATTAATTTTGAATTGATTAATTTGTTTATATTGTTGTTGCCTTTTATGTTATAAAAATTTATTATTGCCTTAAAATAGTAGACATGCAGGGGCAAACACAACTAGCTCTTTTTAAATTTTCATTATTCATTTATTATGTGCCAATGTCTTTTTCCAAGGTTTGACAAGAAGTGGGCAAGACACTCCAAAGCAAAAGCACAATCAACCCTAGTGTTGTGCAATGGCATGCATCAAACATCCCATAGTTCAAGTTCATTTTCACTTTATCAACTTTAGTTTAGGGCAATTTGTTTTTGGTGAGTTTCTCCTTAGTCTCTAATGGAATACCAATTGGCTTGCAATTCTCCATTTGGAATCAATGTATTTTGATTAATATATATTTTTGTATCGTTATAATCCATTATTCTCTTTTGTTTCTTTTAATTTGTATTCCAAAACAAAAAGGAATCTTTCCAAGATTTGTCATCTAACATTCAAATTCAAGTAATTACTTGATTTGATGTATAAATACAACATTGTTGCTTACTAAAATAGTGTCATCCACATATATGTGAAAATGATATTTTTTAAAAAAATCTTTTAGTATACACATTAAAATTAGTAGAACAGTTTTGAAATCTTATTAATAGTAAATATTTGATACCATGCCCTTGATGATTGTTTGAGATTGTTAAGATATTTGTTTAATTTTCATATGAAATTAGGGTTTCTTCCATTTTGTACTCCTAGCACCTCCATATATAACTTTTTTCGTATTGTTCCACTTAGGAAAATTGTCTTCACATCTAATTATAATACTTCAAGTCTAGATCAAACTCAACTACCAAGGCAAGAGTCATTTGTATTGAAATCAATTTTATTACAAATGAAAAGTTTTATATGTAATCCATTCCTAGAACTTAAATAAATATTTTTGTTAAAAGTTTTGCCTTGTAACTTTCCATGCTTCCATTTAATTTCAACTTGACTTTGAACAACCATTTGCATCCAATAGTTTTTTTGTTGGTTGGAAGAGTTATGATGGTCCATGTTTGATTATTTTTCAATGATTGCAATTCAATCTCTATTGCCTTCTTCTAATGAATTGAATATTTTCTAGACAATGTTTCCACTATAGTATATGGTTTTATAATATAAGTTTGTGATATTAATGTTTTAGGGTTTGACTTGTTCCCCTCTATTATTTTTATTACATATCAAGTTTATTTCTAATCCTTACAAATCTCTATTGTATGGGTGATTTAGAGGTTGCTTCTTAAATTTTTGACTAATTTTTTATATTGTTTTATTTTTTTGGTGAAAGCTCTCTTACAATCTTTTCTATAGAGTCATATGTAGGTAAAAACATTATATTATGGGTGAAAGCACATTAAGGAGAGTACATAATCACGTTGTAGCTTGTTGAATTATCAATCATGGGCAATGGAACAAAATATAAATGAATAATATGTGAAAAGAACTCAAAAAATTTGATATTATTTGTGATATGATCACATTGTATGAATTTCATGAATAGATTTTGAGTTAACATAACATATTGAACTTTTGAAATGCTAAAAACTTGCATCACAATCCATACCATATGATTATGGACCCATTATATTTACAAAAATGTTTAATTGGGTAATTTTTTCTGACATAGAAAATAGTGTGATGCATTGATACAAAAAATAATAATTTTGAAATTTTTTGAAAACCACAATTGATATATACAATGAAATATGAATTTTTTTATAAATTTTTTAATTCATTTGAATTAATAATTCAACTTTCCATTTTTTAAATGTAAATTTTTGATACAATTGTCTATCATTGATCAAATCTAAAATTTAAAAAAATTGTTTAGCCTTGCCATATGACTTGTGCAATATAATGTATTTTGCTACAGTGTATATGAACTTTTAGTTAGTACATCTTTAAACTCATACAATTTAATTACTTCAAACCACACACAATGGGTTATTAAAAAAAATTATATATGTGAAACTACATTATTTTCAAAATAATTATTGATTGTTCTTGAAGATAAAACATCTTTCTCTTCCTAATAAGATATGTACTACCAACACATGTGGTTAGAAATAATTAAGTTCTAATTAATGATATGTGTTACTATTGGAATTACTAGTTTGACCTTAGTCCCTTTGACAAATTTTCACAATTTTTTTGCTTTGAAAAATAATGTGAATCAAAGCTTCCACACATGGAAGTAATTCCTATCAAATTTGGGAACATGTCTTATGTCTTCCTTGAGGGACATTTTAATGACATTTAATTTTACTTTTACTTGTTGAAGTTGTGTTCAAAAATTTTGCCTATCATTATTGATGTTCAAAAATGTATTGTTATTAGGTCATAAAATCTAAATTTTTATCCTTTAGCTCTAATACCATGTTGGATTTTTACCTCACACAACAATGTAATTTACATGGTAAAAATGCTTATATATTATTTCACGAATAATATTACAAAATGTCACAAATCATGAAAGTTTTTTTCACTACTTCGTTTACTAAAGATTAGTAATGTTTCTCTTCATGATGTGTTTCTTTGCTACTTGTCCTTAAGATTTTCAAAAATGAAGCATCATAATCTTTCATATCTCATTATTTTAAATGAATGATAATCATACATCATTTCACAATGTTCATTAAGTTAGTTGAAACATGAATTGTTCTTGAAATCCTCCTTTTTTGGGTTCAACATGTCATAATTAGTGTTGGATCAGTACTAGAGAAACAACAATTTTGATTAATAAGAATTGAACTATAATCACAACTAGGATTGGTATTGGAACTAGATTTTATTTTATTTTTAAACATAAAATTAGGTTGTAAATTTTATTTGCGTGGAATTGGAACTAAAATTGATATACATGTTTTTAGAAAAGAAAAAAATGACTGGAATTGGGGTTTTTGGAGGTTAACCAAAAGTTAACAATTCATTTCAATTCCAATTAGTAAGAACCAAACTATAACCAAATTAGATAAATCTAATTTTTAGAATTCAGAATAAATCAAAAATTTATTGTTTTTGAAAAACAACTAGATTCCCATTTCCTATTGTGTGGAATTAGAAATCTCTTATTTTATTTTTTAGAAAATGAATAAAAAAATTTCATAAAAATAAAAAATCACTCAATATAAAATATAAACTCCACAAACCACCACTAGATGTCAAGGCCTTTCTTAAGGGTCATAATTGTGGTTCTCAAATAAATCATGTACTCAATTATGATATAACCACAATTCTCAAACATTTTGAAAATGTTAAAAACATCCATTAAAATTCTTTCCTAGTTATATCACTAAAGCTCCAATGGGTTTTTGAGGTTTTTCAAATAACCTAAACCAACAATTCTTTGATTTTGATTTTTTCAAAAACTTGGAAGTTGGAACTTAGTGGTTCCCTAATTTTGATAAATTAAAAGAAGAAAAACAAGTATTAAAAAAATCAAATACGCGCCCAACAATGGTTTTTGGCTAACTATTGTGTGGACATTCTACGACACTCGCATAGAATGGATACCTATTCATTTAATGTTTTTCAACCTAATCACATTTTTCCAATGCATGCAACTATTGGAACCTTAATAAGTGCTTGGGGGGGAAGAGGGATGTGGCAAACAAACCTAAATCCATTCATCATTAAATGACTATAATGCACTTGAATAAGTCTCTAGTACCATATTTCTAAAATTCACAAAGGTGGATAATCGGAGAGTTAAAGTTTCAAATATTGGAAATATTGAATTTTAAGGCAAGAATTGAAGGTGTGAATTATGTTATGTTAATGCAATTGCTATTGCAACTAGTCCTTAAACATGAGTCCTAATTAAGGTTACAATTATAACATATGCGCGAAGCCAAAAATATAATCACGTTAGATACTTAATCATGTTAAAATCTATCATTGGCAACCTTATTTATTTCATTCCTTGTACAGTGAATATGAATAATAATCAGGTATTTATACCTAAACAATCAAATAAATAAATCCATTTTCTTAAAACACCTTTTCTTTTCTCACATATGGACAAAAAACATAATGACATAATGTTTTGCTACTAGGGCATACATTTTGTAATTTCTTACTATATGAATAGCATGGCCCATCTACTAGCCTACTTGCCTCCATCATTATGTTAGATTATGCCCTACTACCAAAGCATTATTTTGCACAAGATGTAAGGAACTTCAAAGAAGTTTTCATTTATACAATGAAGTTATTTGTGCAAAGTTTCATAAATTCAACATTGGAACCTTGTGTTTTGGCAATACACTAGCTACAATGAAATACATGGTTTTAAAAGATTACAAAACAATTCAATGGAATAGGAAACTTGTTTTTGCAACCAAATTTGGGGTCATTTGAATTTGGTGTCAAGTTGTGGTGCCCATTGGGATGAAAACATGGTTAAAGGAACCAAGGGCACCAAGGTAAAAATCATTTTCCAAGGACTACATGTGACACATGGCATTCTTGTGTTGGTCCAAAGTCTTAATGTTTTAATGTTTCATACATAGTTTACCACTTTGTATTATATATAAATAGTTTTTTTATTACATCTTGATCTTATATCGTGTGTATATTCTACATTTATGCTCTTTATCACATAAAAATCAATATTTTTGTTAAAGCCACATCCTCAAAATTCATAATTATTAGGGCCAAAAACACATTTGAACCAAATGTGTTCAAATGTGTTGTAAAAATGAACTTCGTTAATTTCAATTCCTTTTGTTTTTTTAATCATCAATGTTAAGATCATTTTTAGTTTTGAAAAGGATAATGGTACACATTTAAGAAGGAAAAAAAAAGTTTGAAAATAAAAAATTATCCACTCTAAGGATTTGCATGCTTTAAATATGTAAAAAGAATTTTGATTTGCATCAAATTTTGAACATTTAAACTTTACAAGTTTTGGAGCCTACTCCAAAAAAGCATACTGGCAATCTAAACTATTGTGTTTTTCTTGTGATTTTTCAAAGACAAATAAATACAATTTTAAGGAGTGTCCATTCACTTGGGTGGCTCCTTTAAATGTGTTTTCACCCATTGTGGAACAAACTTTCTAGTCTTTTTATTTCATTTATGGTGCTTTCAACAAAGAGGTTGGAACTTGTTGCATCCCTTGCAAACTTCCTTGGCACTAGAGGTTAATATGCAAAAGTTAACATTTGTTTTAGCTAGGCTTTCAAAGGTTGAAAAAAAATCCTTTGAATTTTGGAGTTTTCTTGCCCATTGGGTGCATCATTGTGGTTGTTTAGTAAAATCAATACAATTGGAGATTGTTGGTGGATTTGACATTTTTGTTTGTTGCTTTTCTTTCTCAATTGGATTTGTGTACCTTTTTGTTCCATGGAGGTCTATGAATTGGTCCTTTGGAAAAAGCATGGGTTGCTTTGCATTCTAAAGACCTAAGGATCAAGGTGATTTGGAGGTCAACAAGCATATTAGCCCCCGTAACATAGACACATAGTCCTTTTTTCATGTTGAATTTGGAATGTTGGTCCCCAATTTCATTAACTTTATGGATAAGTCAAAAGAAGGGTGGAAAGGGCAAAAAGAGGTTCAACAGTAGCCCCAAACATGGGTTGCATTTACATATAACTCTAACATGGAAATGTATTACAACCTATAATTTTGCTCAATAAAATAATTTCTTATGACTCCTTTAAGCCCAAAGGTTAGGCCAAGTGCCAGCCCACAACCAAAGTGAACCACCACCACGCAAAAGGAAACATTTTCCAATTACATTCATATCCAATAATAACCATGGTGCTTTACATATATGTACTGACATTCACATGCATTTACTGACTTACCTATGATATTTATGGGTTGGCCACAATTCATGGTTGTGGTAATGTTAGTGCAATGTTAATTAAGGTTTTAAAAATATGCATCAATCCACACATATATTGTGCTACTAAACATCAAATCCAATGTGGTAGGTGGCATTGTAAAAGGGCAAATCCATGTTATAATGATTCAAGAAAGGTGTAACCACTATTTAGTTTTACACCCCCGAGGGGACACTTAGTGTGAAGTTTAAGACCTACATGCATCAAACAACCATTTTTAGAGGGGCTATTAAATAATTGTCCAACCTATTTTTTATCACCCTATTATTATCTAATTTTTAAATATAAGCATATTAAAGCCACCGTATATTAATTATAATCCATTGTTTTAGATTATTACATACCCTATATTATAATTAAATTGATTATTTGAATAAAATGTACCCTATTTTTTAATTAGTTAAATTATAATTTTTACCCAACAACCAATATATTGCACCCTATATTTTTACTCATGTATTTTCTACTTTTTTAAACTAGTGTCTCCCCCCCCCCCTTGGGTTTTTCACATTTTTAAAAGGTACATCAAGTTAAAATTGAAAATTCTTGATGTAATTATATAACAATGTTTCTAAGATATTATGGAACATTTGGATAAGTTTGAAATAAAGTTTATAAATATAAAATACTCAAATCTTTTTTAAAACAATGTAACCAATGTTTTCATTACTTAATGCAATTTAAAAAAGACTTGAAACGATATGAAAATGACATATTTATGGGAAATTTTTAATTTTCACATTTACATAATAATATACGGCAACATTTTTTTGGGTCATATCAATTTTATATCAATTTAAAAATTTATTCCAAAAACATTTTCCTTATATAACTAATCCAAATTTGTTGCATCATATTGAATGGTTAAGTGACTACTTTTACACACTTCACAAAAAAAAACTAGCAATGGATCATTTTAACATGGATTCATCCAATGGAATTAACTTCCAACTGTTAATTTAGAACATGTATTGACATTCAAATCTTTAAAAAAAAGTTTGAGAATTATGTGTGTGTGTAATGTAAAGTCTCCAAAAAGGAGAAAATCTTTCAATATTAATGCTTCCCCCTTGTAGCAATATTAACGTTTATTATTCATCCTCCATCACTCTTGCAACCTTTCTCCATGCTCGTAATTCATCTATTGTTATTCTAGCCTTAATTTATGTCCATAGTTGCATTACAATCCAATTATATGTTAATAAAAATCTATATGTTATTTTCAATTACAGAGTTGCATTACTATTATAACTTTTCTTCACACATGCAACTTCTATTGCTAGTCAACCCTATATGAACCTTTCTGTACATAACTTCACATCACAATCCAACTACAATTTGATGAAAAGATTTATACTTTGCATCCAATTGAAAAGTTCCTTCTTACATAATTACAAATTATAAATTACATACAAAAACTACAATGAAACTCCCTATTCTATGATTAAGATGCACAACTTTGACAACAAGAGAACAAAATGTGTTCTAAAATCTCAATTGAATGGCATGAGCCATAGGCAAGTTGTAGCCCTCCCCCATTTTCATCAAACCACACTAATAACTACTCATATTATGCATGCAAGACCAATGAAAAAATATTAAAGAATGGATGGTACAAGGTAAATAATTTTTCCCAAAAGTGGAAGTACATATAATATCAAAAATAGTAACATGTAATATTTCACTCATTTTGAATTCTTCTAAATTTCATAGATAGTTTAATTGGGCCTTAAATATAACACACACACACACACACACACACATACAAACCATGAATATGCAATTGATTAATAGTTGCGTCTTTATGTCAATGCACACCAATAATTTTATAAAAGCTTTTTAAAACAATTTATTTGATAGTAGTGTATCTTTTTTCATTAATTAAAAAAATTTCACTGTATTTTTGTTAAATGGTAAAAATGACATTTAACATAACTACAACTTCAACATGGAACAATTTATAATTTTAAAAAATCATAATCATCAATATCATCATAACATATTCTATCATCCAATTTGAACTCCATGTTTTTTAAAAAATTTGATTGATATAAAATGTTTTCATTATCACTATTACAAAATGTGAATGCAATTCAATAGTCCCCATTCAATGGACTAATGAATCCATTGGATCCCCACTAAGTCTAGTTCAATGGGACAAGTGAATTCACTCAAAATCTAATGAAAACATTCAATGAATAAAGGACGCATTTTGTTGTAATGTATGGTTGTTCCATTAAAACTAATATTTTTTAGTCCTTTTGTTAAATTGGAGTTACTTTACAAACTCTTGAAAATTAAAAATGTAATCCAATTGACAATTAATTATTCATGTGTACACCAATTTCACAACATAATGAAAGCTTAAGATGTTATCACCTTTAATTTCACAACTCTACCACAAAATCTTCTCAAAATATCTAAAAAGCCACAAAAAACGAGTTGTCATGAAAATGTTCAAACTATTATTGTTTTTTGTCTACACCATACCATGCAAACACCTTATAATGTGCTTGCATTGATTAAAATTGAAAGGATCTTGAATCAATAACTTGAATTGATAAAAGGCCAATAGTACATAATAAATTACCTCTAAAGCTACAATTTTCAATGGAAATGTACAACAATTTATGCGTTTCCAAATTACAATGATTTTGCCCCCCAAGAGCTATTAGCCTTAAATGTGAACAATTTCCTAATGTAATGATGTAATTGATTCTTAAACTCAATTCATCATCTTGCACTTCTTCAATTTCAATCACTAACATGAGCTCTTCAACATCTTTTTTTTTCCTTCCAAGAATCAAGGTTGTAGAATATAGATAACAAGCAATAAACACATCAAGGATAACTATTATGTGCAATTCTTTATTTTTTAGAAGTTCTATAAATGTCTATTTCATTATACCAAAGTCATTTTCAACAACTTACCTCCCCCTTCTATGTTTGTGATTGTACAAGAATTCCAAAATTGACTGATATTTTCCTTTTTTTATGTTGAATCATGAGCAAAGGAACTAATGGATAACCCTTGTATCCCAACAAGTAAGGTGGCATTCCATCTTGTGACCCAACAACCATATCAAAAAAGTCCCCCATATTGCAATGGACAACAATACAATCCAAATTGGCTTCAACACATGGGTAACAACAATACAATTGCAATTCACACTCCCAAACAATCCAACATACACATCCATGAACCTCTTTAGGTTATCAACCATTGCCTTATCAACAACATTACAACATTTGGTCTTATGACAATAATAATCTTCAATGTATGCATGGGAGGTTTTGTTATAAAAATATGAATGTCATCTATAACACCCATCATGATCAGCATGCCACATTAGCTTTTTAAATTTTACACATGACTACCTGTATCTTATTTGCACCCACATGTCACATTATGAACATTTTGAAAACCAAATTGATAACCATGACAACTTCTTGAAACATAAGAGCTACAATTGATCATCCAATGGTGAACAATTCACTACAAGTTAGGATATTTGCACTTTGTGCAAACTTGTAAATTTCACATGACATGTTAATCTCAATAGGAATTGTTTTTCTTTACTTTGTATCATGATTTGAATGTGAAGGCTTGATCACTTAGTTATAGCAGCCAAAAATGTCTCATTTAACATTCTTAAATGTTCAATCCATTTCTTATTTTCATGGTTTCTCAACAAAAATGGGTGCACCATGACATTGATCATGGTTTTTGTCATGGAAAATAAGTATCAAAAGAAGTTTCTATAAAATATTTAAAACATATTTTTAGGAACTTCTAGAAGGCTTAATTAATAGAAGTTTTTAGAAGACTAGTTGGTGAAATCTTTTAGAAAGTGTTCTTGGTAAAAGCTTTTGAAAGTCATAGTTGATGAAAACTTTTGGAAGGCATAGCTAGCAAAAGCCTCTAGAATGCATGTTGATAGAAACATTTGAAAAGCCTAATTGGCAAAAGCTTATGGGCATATGCATAGTTAGGATATGATCACTTCTTGGACACAAAATTCAAGGATTTCATTTTTACTATCTACCAAATACAAAAGTGACATGGAATCAATTTAAGTGTGAAAATTTGGGTAATTAAATTTATGATAATTCATATGGTGGTGGTGATTTTTCACATGCATAAACAATCATGCATCAATACTTTGGTAAAAAACGAAAAATGCAAAAAATGAGTACATAAGTTTCTATAAACAATTTTGCATTTTTTCTTACATGATTTTTTGTTGCACATGTGACCTGCACTTGGGGTGACAAATTCTAAGTTTGGTGAATACAAACAACCAACCAAATAGCCAAAAAAATCTTTTTCCTTGCAACCCTTTTTGAAATGAATCATGTAACCTTCAAAGTTCTTGTATTTTGTATGATATAATCAAGTCCATTTAATGAATATTGCTAAACATAGATGTAAGCATTATTTATTTATGAAACAAAATTGAAATTAGTTATATTAATCAATGCATTCCTTTTGATTCTTTGAAAATGAAAATTATAGTTCGAACGAAGATTCATATTATTTTAAAGGACTCAAAAGGACAGTTATATTGTACCCAATCTATCTTTATGTTTTAAAATTAATTTAACATGACATCATTCTAATTGTACGCATATAATAATCCACTATAATTATAAACCAATAAATTTTATAATAATCCTAAATAGTTTTTTGGAGTCCTTCTTTTGTTAAACAATTCTTTTGCCTAATCATGAATATGCCCTTCTAGGAGGCCTACTTAAAAAATGTTTATAAAATGCATAATTGATGAAACTTTCTAAAAGATTGATGAACTTATAACAAGTTCCATGAAGTAAAATAAATGAAGGTTTTTTAAAGGGGATCACCCTTCAATTTTGGCAATGCAAGTTGTGATTTACATACTCCACTTCCATTTCAAGTTTAGTTTTGTATCATGTGATCTCCATCAAATTTTTTTAATTCTTTTTTCTCATTATTGAATCCTTTCTTTTAATAAATGCATATAATTCTTCAACCTTAAAATCTTTGTTTTGTCCATAATAATTTCACTCTATGTCCAAATCCTTCACTAATCGCCAAGAAGCAACATGGCAACTCATATTAGACAATATACATCAAAACTTGATAATTCAATTGTAACAAGTCTTTGCGTAACCCATTGAACATAAAAAATAAGAATGAAAAATCTAATCATTATTAGAACTTTTTTTTTACAACTTGTTGTTTGTGACTAGATTTATGTCATTTGCTACTATTGTAGTTGCAAAAAAATAGCAAATAACAAGTTGTAAATGACAATTTTTTTCTAATGAATTTTAGGAACTTTGACATTTCTTACAAAACTTTGACCAAAAACACAATAACACCCAATGACAATGACCACTCAAGTTGATTCATGTTTCAATTACAAATTAAAAATGAATGTTGTGAAATTGTGTAAACACAATCCTATGTTAAAAGTTTTGCAAATTGCAAACAAGAAATGAAGAATAAAAAGAAATTGATTAAACAAAAAAAACACATAAACATTGTTGTGTTGTAAGAAGCAAAAACACCATAAAAGAAACCAAGGCAATGTAGTAAGAAAAAAAAAAACCAATATCATAAAAAGAAATAGGATCAATGTAAAACAAGGGGTGTGTCACATTGTCGCCTTACCATTTGCATTGAAAAGTTATCTTAAGGCAAAAGAAGAATTATGAAAACTCAAATATTCTAGCATGCAAATATATAATCTTCAAAAAATCCTCTAAAAGAAACCAAAATCCTTCAAGATATTATAACTGTATAACTAATCTCAAGTTTCAACACAAGCCATATCTACAAAGTTAGGGCAACACTTGCCACTATACCCTAAAACATTAGGTGAGGCCGGCCCTTTGATCCCCTTCACACTAGATGGTGTGAGGGGGAATATTACAGGATAAGTTACCAAGGTGAAAACTCATTTGTGGTTCATCCAAAACTGAGTAATAGCACTAACTTTAACTCATCCATCCCCAATAAAAGCTCATCTAAAAAGCCAGAACTTGCTTGCTCCTTTCTTCAATAGCCAGCAAGAAGCTGAAGAGGAGGAGGAGCCCACTGAGTGCACACACACACACACACACACACACACTCATGATCTGAAGTAGTCAGACTTTTTGCCTTTCGAATTCCTTAAAAACTTTACTCCATGGAAGCACTCAAAAGACTTAGAGTTTTGTTTTCTTCCTCCCCTTCAGAGCAGTTCCACCAGCACCACCTATTTGGGTCTTTTACAAGGGTCACCGGTGAACCAGCACCCACAAGTGCACCATCCACTGGATGCCCCTTATTACTCCGTTGTGAATGAACCTCAACTGAGTCAATATTCGGTTTCACCTTGGTAACCAAATTTGTAAGAAATAGGTCTCATATATAGGGAGATAGGTAGGCAAATTAGGTAACTACTAGTTAAGTAGATGGTTTAAAATAGGTAAGGGCTGTTTTTACTACCTACCTACTAACAGTTGCTCGTGGGTTGTTAGTAGGTAGGTAGTAAAAAAAAAGAAGCAACTGGAGCTAAACCACCATAGTTAGCTATGGAACTGGAACCCAACAGAAAACTGTTTCCTGACCACTTACCATCCATCCTTCATGGCACTGTGTTGGTGGGTGCCGGTTCACTATGGCCCTTTACAATTACTTACTACATCCAAAATAGAGTGTTAATTGTCCTCAGTCTCAAATATAAACATGAACAAATGAATGGTATAAGGTGCGAGACTATTTTAAATATTACCACTGGAGTCAAGTTAATCATATTATTGCTGGCCGATAAAAAAAAACCCCATTATTTTTAATGGGCCTTGTGGAGACCACGGTTACATTTACAAATTTACAGGTCCACATCAATTCCATGTTATCTGAAGACAAATACTTCATCCAAAGTACAGTGCAATTTACAGGCCACTTTACTGGTGGTGGTGATGGACCTGCTTCTCACATACATACCATTTAACAAAATAACCTATCATGACTACTCACTTCCTTTTGCACCAGTGCAAATGATGTTTACCAATAAATGTGGCATGTTCACACCCACATGGACCAGCTAAGAGTTCAGTGACTACACCTGGGCTTTTGAGGGAACACAAGTAAAGTCATAATAAATACATGTATAGCTAGCCTACCAAGAGTGAGTAGGGCAATGACTTTATTGTTGTGGTCCTTTGGAGTAACTAGTACCCACAATGTCAAGAAGTTCCTTCCATGAGTTTAGTTCCGAGCGAAGTGGGAATATGTCGCCAAAGTGGTTATCATCCAAAGGAGAAGATTTAACCCAATTTGGCCATAAATAATAAAGATATGAAAGTGAAAAAAAACTTCAGTATCCTTCTAAATTTTTTGGCTACCCTACTAGAATCAAATGTAGAAATCTGGCAATATTTATTATTTTTTTCTCAAATTCCGGTAATGGAAAACCCAAAATTCAAATTATCTTTGCAAGTTTAATTTTTGATTTTAACACTAGAAAAAAAAAATCTAAACTGGTTAGATGCATCCAAATTATACATTTATTGGCTTCCTTACATGGTAGTAAAACATGGCTAGAGGCTTTTGATAAGGACTAATCCTTGAAAATTAGGTCCCATAAACTGTTGCCTAGATAGTTGGTTGGTTGGTCCCCAGTTTGTGTGTTTTTAGGGGTTACTAGAGTTATCCGTAAAGTCACCTGTCTTCACCCTATCTTTGGGCCTGCTTTCACCCCTTATCGCCTCTTTCAGTGATATCCGCAAGTAATGAAATTTTATTAAATCTCAGTATGAAATGCTGAAACTCAGCATTTAATGCACAAGGTTCAAGACTAATTATAGTAGTTGTACAGGTAGGAGCAGTGAAAATATGTGTAGCAGCAATGGAGGCGCTCAGGAAAAAGGAAAGACAGGATGAAACTCAGTTTACTACCAAAATTGCTGGAAAAACTAGTCTGGATCTCAGTTATTTTGTTTTGTAAAATTTTCATTCCCAGTTACACGTTTGATGCCCTATTATGTCGAAACTGACCATTCTCGCCCCCTAATAGTGAGACTTTACGGCTAACTCTACTATGTAGCTTTCTTGTTACTCCACTCCAGTGGTGTTTCGAAACGGTCTATATATATATAGGTAGGCTACTTCAAGTTAGGTACTCAACTCATGTGCAAGCTTATGAAATTGTTGTCAGCTGCTTTTCTCATTCACAAAATGGTCCTCCTGACAATGGCTTCCTGCAACCACCATCCATGTGATTACAAGGGTGAATGTGTCAAAGGCAGGGTGGACTTAGTGTATTTATTGAATTATTTTAATTAAAAATAAATTTTAGTAATCATTTTTTTTGTGATGCAGCATGAGTTTGTGATCATCCATAATCACAAAGTTAGCCAAATTTGGCTATAAAATTTATAAAAGTAAAAGAATTGAGGCATCCTTCCATACTGTTGGCTACCTGCTGGAACCTCATATAGAAATCTGGCAATTTTTCTTTTGAATTAGAAATTTGGTGATGAGAAATGCCAAAAAAAACACTCATTTCCCACATGTTTTAGAAACATTGACCAAGGGAAAATAATAATAATAATAATAATAATAATTTAAATTAAAACTAGTTGGACTTCTAGGACGGAGGGTGACACATAGCGTGACTTGTAATAGGAAGGGGGCCCTCACCCTTTTTTCATAAACAGGAAGTGACTCCCTAACGTTTTCAAAAATTGCCTTAGAGTTCCTACCTAAGTCATTCATCATTTTTGTTGTTTAGCTTCTCATGGCTTAGTTTTGTTGCCTAATGGTCCCTTCTACTGTTCTTGGGTTTTCAAATCTAGCTAACTACCTTCGCCTTTGAGTATGGTGATGGGGTTTTTTCTTTTTCTTTTTCTCCAATTTTTTTATATCAACAAATCTGGAAAATTAATTTAAAAAGTTAGGACTCAGTGGAATGTACACTTGAAGGACAAAAATTTCCAAAAATTTCCCAATCTTTTAGTCAGAAAAACCACAAAATATGTCCCAAGAAGAAAAACAACTGAGGGAAAGAGGGCAAAGCATGGAGCCAGTCACTTAAATAAGTTGAGAAGGGGGATTTCTTCCTTTTAAGACTTCAATATTGCTCTTGTTGATTAACCAATGTGCCCAAAAAATTTATAACATAGAGCAAACTTGATCCCATTCATGTTCCCAAACTAGTTCTAAGCTTGTTCCCAATGATGTTGGGAGAATTAATCTTCCAATCTTATAGTTTGTGTTTGCAATCAGCTTCCTTTGACAGAGGGACTGTTGAAGGAGGAGGAGGAGGCCCAAAATATTGAGAATTTGGTGGTTTTTGGGAGGGAGCAAGAATACAAGGAGGGTTTAGGGCTGGAAAGAACAAAGAGGGGAATACACCTTCTGAAGACAAAGCTTCATCCTTCTGATGAAACCTTGCTAAATTTTATAAAAAGAAAGCACCCAAAGAAAGGGAAAGAAAAAGAAACAAGGGGCAAGGATCAAAGTCCAGCAAGCAAGCAAGCAGCCCAAATGAAAGGGGCCACAAGGAGGAAAGGGAACTACTAAGAACTGAACCCTCCACCAATTGCATGAAACATGTCAACTAAAGAAAGGGGAGGTAAACCCAATACAACTCCAAGCCTAAACAAACCTTCCCTTACAATAATAGTCCATTTTGAGATGGAGGTAGTTACACCTTCTATAATGTCATTGACACTTTTTGTCTATAAAAGGAACACAACATTGATAAAGGAGGGCCTTCGATGCTTTTTGCTATCGACGTCATGTTAGCACATCGATGAAGAAAGTTGTTGATTTGCTAGTGAAGACACCCAAAAACCTATATGGCAAAAGAGAAAAAACAACTACTAGGTAATGGTTGCGATAAAGTTTTTTCATTTAAGTCGTCAATGACACAACCACCCCACAAAAAAAAATCACCCATAATACCAAGTTTGCTTAAGTGGGGTTGGCAATGATAACATCGGCCAATGTGCGAATGTCATCAACCGACAAAACAATGTTGACCCGATTATAAGAAAATTAAAAAGAAGGTGGTGAAAGAACGTGAGTCTACTTTTGCAAAACATGAAACCCTACATCTCTCGCAATGGAAACAAAAACATCTCAAATTGCATCATGGGATATAGTCTTTCCCCACCATGGGCACGACAAAAAAAGTGGATCCCCATAAGGTCCAATGATTAGCCACAAATGTAATGTGATAAATTGAAAACCAAAGGATGGAGGAGATTTAATCTACTCATAAAAGAAAACATCAAAGGGTAGATGAAAACATGGGATGACAAGGTGAATTGACAACCAAGTTCCTGTGCTTGGCCTTGCATAGGACCTCAAACACGCCTGATGTAAATCAAAAAACATGTCAAAAATGATGTTGAAAAAGAAATGGTTGTGTAATCTCTTTGAAATAGTCTTTTGAAACTGATTTGCTCACCTCTTTACAAGTTATTCCAACAGGGGTAATGCATGTTGTTGCAACTAGGGGAAAAAATTCCTAAGACAACCTCAAATGCACTTAGAAGGGGAGTGAACTTGAACTATTCACCACAATGGCCTCTAATAAGAATAAACACAAATTCAACAAGAATCTAGAAATAATGATTGGTGCTATTAGTGCCCAATTTCCTAAAAAAAGATGTTGGTGCAATGGTCTCTACTAAAATGAAGCCTATACCTCCACTAAAAATGGGGAATGTAACATGTCGACACATTAGGTGCTTCTAGACATTCAAAAGAACTAGGGCTTAAAAGCCTCTCAAAAACCTACATGAAGGTCGTATCAAAGGAAGTGAGTTGGTATTGAAAACTTGAAAGGGGTGAGAAAACACAAAGAAAATAAGAAGGCCTTTGTGTGAAACATCGAAAAAGGACCCTGAAAGTGACTTAGACATCCCCCAACTTCAAAAGCCCATTTGCACGGCAAACATCCTCATCCAAAATGTTTTACAAAAAAGAAGAAAAGAATACGATAGAACCAAAGGGGACTCCTAAAACCTTAATGTTGTCTAAAAAGCAACAAAAACCATGAAAGGTGTAAAATTGGTTGGCAAATTGGAAGGGGACCAAACAATGCACTTACGATACTAGACAATTAAACCCATTAAGGCCAATTGTGAAACAAAATGGTCAAAAGCAAGGGGAATGAGGGAAACATGGCCGAAGATGTGGGTGTCATCTACCAATGAAGGGAAAAGTCACAAAGGAAAAACAATAAAAGACATTCACAAGGCACAAAAATGAACAAGGCAAAAAAAGGGCCTGACAAATGGGTCAACTTGACACGTGCCCACAAATGAAAGGATAACATACAACTCTCCCTCAAGGTAATGATCATTAAAAAATAAAAACAATTGTTGGGCATAAAAAGAGTGGACAAAAAGGAAAAGCGAAGACAACTAGCTTTGTCACAGTGAAGTTTTCAAAAAATGGCCTTACACGAGATGAAGTTAAATGTGTTCACCGTGTCCACTTATAACACCACCCAATTTAGATGGACATCCAAAGCAACTCAAATATTGTGCACCATCACTTCACACTCACCCATAATTGCCACACCAAATTGATGAGGCGATAGATGAAAAAAAAATGCATCACAAAGTTGAACACATAGGGCTCTCTTCACCAACCGATAGAAGACCTCACCCATTGCAATCAATTTAATGCCATTCAAAAGCTTGGACAAAGCCAAAAGCTTAATAACACCAAGGACACAAGTAATGGGCCTTCGCGAATGCGACCCATGGTCACATGGGAACTTGTTGAAGCTAAATGAAGCCACAGGCAAAATCTTTGAAGCTAATATATCCCAAAGATGTTCAAAAACCATGCCAAAAGGTCCCCCTCTAAAAAGATGGGACATGCGCATGAAAGTTGACCTAAAAAAATCCAAAGATAACTCTAGGTCTCCATCTAGTTTAAAATCCATCAAAGAATCAAGGCAAGGGGAAGGTAAAATTGAGGGGTGAAAAGCCTACAAAGTTGAAATAATCTCTAAAGAAGCCTTGTCTCAGAGGAAACCAAGGTTGGGGCTAGAGGGGCAAAGGCCTTCACCACAAGCACATACTCTTTGGCATGCCCTAAAGCCAAATTTTGCCCAAGTCGCCAAGCGGGGGGAAGCAAAAAAAGAATCCAAAGGGAGCATGGGTGGCAAAAGACCTCATTTCAAAGTAGTCACAAACACTTGTGGTTGACGAAAGTGCTCTGCTTGCAACTCCTCCCAATCTCCAAACAAAAACAACCTAAATCAAGCTCTAGTCTCTTGATGCCTAATCATGCCATCCCAAACAAATGTAGCCTCATCCTTCTTAGTTTGTAAATGTAACCATGGAAAAGCCCAATTTTAGGGCTAGGTTATCTCCCCATGTAAACCAACTCATTTTCCCCAAAGATTATTTATTATTCAAATCTTAATATATCCCCCACCCCCCCCTCTTTTTCCTCCCCCCTCCTCTTTGGAGGGGGAAAATTGTGGTTTTTGGAAGCCAGGGGGAGAAGGGGGGGGGGGGGGGGGGGGGGGGGGAAGAGGTGAGGGAATAGAAGAGACATGAGGATGAAGGGACTGGGACAGAAGGGGAGATGAAAAAGGGAGGGAGATGGGAAGATAGA
>Ga0116231_10006207_pt1 | contig 22960 bp, 20 predicted proteins | sample S1TSphgellanicum_2_FD_89695 | JGI IMG/M metagenome (GOLD analysis project Ga0116231, IMG submission 89695) | Host-associated microbial communities from peat moss isolated from Minnesota, USA - S1T2_Fd - Sphagnum magellanicum MG | ecosystem: Host-associated > Plants > Peat moss > Unclassified...
GAGGGGCGTTATGCCCTGGTCAAAGCCTTGGGCGGGTTCCGGCGGCCCGGTGATGCCGAGGCGGCATACCGGCGCACGCTATCGAGGTATCAATATCCTGATTTTGTGGGGGGCGGCCGAGGCGGCGGGTTATCGCTCGCCGCACTGGATGACCTTCAAGCAGGCTTTGGAGTACGGCGCGTGCGTGAGAAAAGGCGAGCGCGGCACGCAGATCGTATTTGCCAACCGTGTGACCAAGACCGAGACCAACGAGAGCGGAGAAGATATAGAGCGCAACTTCTCTTTTCTGAAATCGTATAGCGTTTTCAACGCTGAGCAGATCGACGGAAGCCCGGCCCGCTTCGCCGTTCCGGCACCAGCCCCCGCGCCCGTTGAAGGTGCCGGGCCGAAGGACTGGCCAGCCTATGCCACATCAACGGCCTGGTTCGACGCCATCCCCGCCGATGTCATCCACCGGGGCGAGCGGGCGGTTTATATCCCCAGCCAGGACCGGATCGAATTGCCGCCGCGTGATGCGTTCTTTTCAGCAGAGGCGTATTTTTCCACCCGAGCGCATGAGACTTGCCACTGGACCAAGGCCAAGAGCCGTCTGGCGCGCGATTTTGGCGCGGCCAGGTTTGGTGATGAGGGTTACGCTATGGAGGAATTGACGGCGGAGCTTGGCGCGGCGTTCACCATGGCGGAAATCGGCCACCAGCCCGCCATTCGTGAAGATCACGCGCCGTACATTGCGGTTTGGCTAAAAATTTTGAAGCGGGACGGCAAGGCCATTCTGACGGCGGCGGCGAAAGCCAGTGATGCCCTCGACTACCTCACACAGTTTCAGCCGGCCCCCTCCCCTCCCCCGCCGGCGGGATAGCGTGCAACGTCGGCTGGCCGCTTTCCAACGTACCAGGTTGAGTCGGGAAGCATTCCCGATTCAACCGAAGTCAGTATTTCGGCCGTCTGGCCGTCGCTAAGTGTGCAGTCGGCTTGGGCATAGGATGAGATATAGGGCCGAACAGACCTGCACGTTGTAATCGACGGCTGGCCCCGGCGCTGAAATTTTCCCGCATCATCCAGAATTCCCAATTCTATCGCCCGGCTGGTGGTCACCGGATGCAGGACCCCTGCCCTTTCCTCGTGCAATGTATACTCGGCCGAGCTGGTGCCCCGCACCGCATACCCAAGCACCGGCAGGTAATCCCAGCCGAAATCCGTGACGGATGAACGGTCCGCGTCCCAGCCGATGATCAGGTGAGCGGCAACCGGCCGGCTGGGTTCGATGGCCAGCGGTATTTCAGCCACATCCGCGACCATAACCGCTACAGGCGCCCCCTCTCCTGCTATGTTGGCCTTTGCCACCTCGATTTCCGCGGACCGATCACCGTCGATTTCCGTGACTTTCCAGGACCGGCGCAGCGTGCCGATTTTTTGCAAATCATCACCGACAAGCAGCGTCACCGTCCGGCGGTCAAGCAGGTAGATTTGTACACCCACGATTCAAATTCCCTCATTCAGCAACGTTGTCGCCTTGCCCATCCTTCAATCGCCGTTGAAAGGCTTGAACGGCGTCCTCGAAAGATGTTTTTGGGTTGCAAAGCGGCCGGACCATCATGAGTTCTGGCGTTGTTGCTTCATAAACTGAGTGACTCATAACTGCTAACCAACCAGACCGACCGGCCTGCAGGAGAGCTTTTTCGGCAGCGACAATGTCGTCGGCATCGGGTTCGCGATACCGGCTTAAACTGGAGTATTCGCCGGTTTCCACCAAAAGAATCCATCGGGGGTCACGGGCAGTTGGCATTTCAAATCTCCCATCCCGCATAGGAACATAGCGGCTCAACCAGAATTTTGTATATTCGAAAATTCATATAGACAAATAGCCGGATATGTATATGTTTGTCTATGTAAAAATCCAGAAATTCGGATATATGAAAATATGATAATCACTGTGACAAGCTATAAAGGTGGCGTTGGGAAAACGACGACGGCCATTCATTTAGCCGCATATTTGCAGCGTTTGGCCCCCACCCTGCTGGTCGATGGCGACGGTATCCGAAGCGCCACCAAGTGGAGCCAGCGCGGCGGGGATCACGGGTTGCCCTTCAAAGTCGTTACCCATGCCCAGATGGTCAGTCACATTCGGGACTATAAGCACATCATCATCGACACCGAAGGCAATCCGACCGACGACGATTTTAAGGACCTGGCGAGCAACTGCGATATGCTGGTGATTCCGGCCGTGCCGGAGAGCGTGGCGACGGATGGCCTGACCCATACCCTCGCCAAGCTCCGCGGCCTTGGAAACAAGACCCACCGCGTGTTGCTGACGATGGTGCCACCCAAACCACGAACGGAGGGCCAACAGCTCCGGGAGATGCTGAATGCCGAGGGTATTCCAGTGTTTGCCACTGAAATCCCCCGCTTGGCCGCCTTTGAGAAGGCTGCGGCCGAGGGCGTGCCAGTTTATGGCGTGAAGGACGACCGAAACGCCGGGCGGGCCTGGGACGCCTACGAAGCGGCCGGAAAGGAGATCACCAATGGCTGAAAAAAGAAAATTTGCCGCATTGGCGGAGATTCACCGGCTACAGGCCGAGCCAGACAGACCGGAACCGGTCGCGCCGGTAGTCCAACCGGCGCCGGTGCTAATACCGGAAGAGGGCAGGGGCCGCGGCCGGCCCGCGACAGGCAAGCGAAGCAATCCTCAATGGAAGCTGTACTCGCATTTTTTGAAAAAACAGACCCAGCGTGCCGCTGCGGCGAAATTGCAGGCCGAGGATGATGGCAGAGATTTATCAGATGTTTTGCAAGAATTGCTAGATCAGTGGCTCAAATGACGGATCAATCTGCCAGTCAAAATTTCACATATGTGAATAGGTAGATATTCATATATGTGAAAATACGCTACGGCTGACAACAAAACCAACCTTCAAAGCATAAAACATCGGCTGGCATAATCTAAAAATTTGTTGCGATTTCATCAAAAAACCCTTGCGGGCCATCAGAATCGTACTTGAACATGGACATTTTTTCGTGTTACACACAACCAAAAGTAAATGTTTCTTTAAAATACACTCATACGGGGTGCCGTGATGCGGTTCGTCTCCAAACTTCTTTTTTGGATAAGCTGCCTTTCCCTGGTCGTCTCCCTGCCCACGTATGCGCAGGTGGGAACTGTATCAGGGGGAATTATCGTTCCAGTCGTTGATGGAGACGATTCAAGCTGTATTGACGTTACTCAACAATCAGTGTCGGTCGACTTAGTCGCTCTAAAAGTCCAACGATATGCAGATTGGCTAAAGTCCAGCAAGGATGTCGGAGCAAAATTCGATGTGTTGATTTCACCACCGACCGGATCATCGGTCCCAAATTTCGAATTTCCCGAGGCAATTTCTGAACAAGCTTCTGGTTCAGGCGACATACTTGAGGTCCCGGTCAACGGCTTCTCGCTACTAAATAACTATGTTTTCGCCGACAGTAAAAATGATCCGTACACCCATTTCGGCATATCCTTCAACTTCGTTAACGTCACCGACAACTCGGTGCTCTCGAATGCTATACTAAATTTGGTGAGTTTTACCAAAACGGTTGCTGTACCTACCGATCCGTTCAGTGCGGGTGTAGGATATTTTGGCAGTTTTTTTAACCAGCTTATTTCTGCGGATCAATCAAGTACCGACAACGATTATCTCGGATATAATGGGGAGAACTTATACAGAGGAATCGGTACATGCAAACCCACCCAGTTGCACGAGGGCACTTATGCGGTGATCTTTAACTTTATTACGTCTGGAAGCATATTTAAATTCGCAAATCCGCCAGCATCAGGAATACTTGACACATCCACTATTTCGACTGGACCTGGTGTTCCGGCCGAGGGCACAACAAACTATTGTTTTTTTCTGCATGGCGGGGGCCAACTCACGTATGCGGAGAATAATAATGACTTAGACTGCGCTAAAGATAATTCTTCTCAGCAAGTCTTAAATAATCCACAGATCGTGATTGAAACGGTAGCATATGATCTACAAAAGCCGCCACCAGCCACGGGTTCGGTAAGTCAGGTAGGTATTGGAAGTGTCTCTTCCTCAGCTATAACCAGCTTAACGTGGCATGATTTGGCGGATTTTCCGACTGCGTCTCGTCCAGCCGCCAGGACGGCGCTTTCAGACTTGCAAAATGGAACGTCATTCAATCAGACATTATTGAACCTCAGAACCAGCGCAGCGCCAGGAGAAGAAACTAGCACAGTGGCCGTCACATCTCCGGGCAACTTTTCAGGGATCACGGTTGCGAAGACGGAAGCCCTTGCTTTAGTAAATCTTCGTGCAGCTTCTCGTTGCCGTAATGTTGGACTTCCTGTTTCCGCTTGTGTTATTTCGAATTTCGCTCAGCAGCCAGGGGGAAGTTGATGATGAAAGTCTAGCTGGCCGAAATTGTTTCAACCTTCCCGCGTAAGCGCGCCTTCCGCCCCACTTTGCTACGGTCGCGCTCTTGCATTGAAGCCCGGAATTCCTCGCCTTCCTGCTTCCGCCACATAACAACGACCTCATGCACGGGCGCCCGCGCATGTTTGCGCTTCAACTCGATATCGACGTGCAGATCGGAAAGCCGGTTGACCTCTAGCATCGCCGGCTCGATCACCTTGCGGCGGAAATCTTGGCCATCAGCATAGGCGTTCGGGGGAACTCCCATCAGCTCGCGGAACCGTTCCATGGTGAACCGGTCAATACAGCTCTGGAGGTTTATTCTAAGGCATACCAGCTCATAGAGCGTGATGGCGTACTTGCTGGTCATCGCATATGTGACTTCGCAGCGTACCCGCCCCCAGCGGTTGGAGCGGGCCAGGGCGGCCCGCAGCTTTTTCGGGATACCGAACACGACTGTGGCGTTGTCGCCGTCACGGTCGTCCGTATCGGTGAATTCTAGGAGGTGCGTTTTCATCGTCCGCGGCTCGCCGCGGCCGTTCAGGTAGTGAACTACGACCTGAATGCTCATGAGCTTGTCCAGGCTAGCCCTTACACGGTCATTGCTTTCGTGCTTCGACAGGGGGCGACGTATCTCGGCGAAGGTGATTTCCCACTCGGCATCCGGACTGGTCATTCGCCCGCTGTCATGGGCGTGCTGGAATAGCATGTTCTGGATGGCGCGATCAGCCGCCTCAAGTTGATGGGCACCGGTAATCTCGATCAGTTCGCTAGGCTTGGGAAACCCCGCCGCGTTGGTTTTTTGAGAGATCGTGAGGCTCATACGGGAAGCTATCCCGGAACAGGACTTATAATCAAGTCTGGTCTGAATTAGAGTTTTTATCGATTGGGCCCGCCCGTTTGGTCTGAATTGCCTGCTGGCGAATGAAAACCAGCCTCTAGCCGGCGAGGAAAAGACGTTTTTAAGGCGTGCTTGGTGGTTAAAAGAAACAAAAGCGTGCCTTCGGCGAGGAAATTTGCGCTCCTTTGCCAAGGCGGGAACACCGAGTCGGGGGCCGCCCGTTTGGTCTGAATAAGCCGCCCGTTTGGTCTGAATCGCCCGCCCACTTAGTCCTGGATAACCGCCCGTTTGGTCTGACTAAGTGGTCGCAAGCATTTGATATAAAATCCAAATTTTCGGCTGAATCTGAACTTAAGAGAAATTGAATTTTTACGCTGTGGATAAGTTTTCCTGTGGATAACTTTAGATCGGCGTAACCGTCATGGGCAGCGCCAGACGGCCCTACGGGCCGCGCTACGCGGCTCCCGCTCCGCGCTCGCTCTGGCACACAACCGGCATGAGTGGTGGCACCACCGCAAGGCGCTCATGAGGAAGAGGCGTTTTGAAGGGCAAGGACCTCCAACGATCTATCCGTTTTTGGATAGAAAAGTCGTCAAAGGGCCAACGATTCCTTGCTCACATATCCCATTCTTCGTCAGGGCGAGGGGTTGCCGTCCAGGACCGAGGCAAACGGGGACAGGACGAAGACCTGACTCGCATAAAAACGCCACTTTAGTTAGAAAAGCCCCAAAAACCATTGCCACAAACCAGGATTAGTTATCCCAGCGGCAATAAGATTCCCAATAGCGCCTTCTGAGATTGTCTTCAGGCTTTTTCCAGCTTCGCGCAGTATCACGGAATTTGGTTCGTCCTGGTCAAGTTGTGCTTCAATGGTGCTAACATATGATTCCACCTGCCGCTGACTTTTTTGGTCAAGATCAAGCTCAGCACTGTGCTCACGGAACAGCGTCACCAGCTTTTGCAGATCGTCACGGGTGACATTGTAGGTCACGGTCTGGGTTCCTGATGCGCCGTGCCCAACCTGCTGGATCGGTGAATGGTTGTTTGTCCCAATATGGATTGACTGGGCCGGTGGAGGGGCACGAAGCGCGGCCACATACTTACGCGCTATCGAACTGAGGGCCACGTTGAAAAGCGGGCCGGTTGGGTTCAGAATATAGCCCTGCTTTTCCAAGCCGTGTGCAGCCAGAAGTAGACGGTCTTTGGCCCAATCTGGCAACTGCTGCATTCCTGCTTCGACGATAGACGGCTTTTTGCCGGGAGTTGTCATGTCAACAAGGGCGCATAGTAAATCATTCTCGTCAGGCGTCATCGTGTCCCGAACCTCCATTGGGGGGGGTGATTGTAGCACATCGCCTCGCGTTCTACACCAGCGAGCCGTGTGGGCGTGTTCCCCACCGCTGATGATTGACAAACAGGGCAGGGGCCTCACGCCAAATCGAAAGCCTTGGCAAATTCAGCATCGGCGAAATAGCGCAGCTTCGTCGCCAGAATTGGCCGCTTGCCGGCGAGGAAGAGCAGTGACTGGCTTTCGGGCAGGTTGCGGACCTCATCGGGGGTGAGCAGCGGCCGGCCGGTATGTTGCTCGCTATAGGAGAGGCCGGATTCCCGGCTATCCAGGGCGCGGGATGCGGTTTCAAACACGATGGTTTCCTGACCGAGAAGATCGGAGACCAGGCGGGCGCTTTCATGATCGTTGACCCCGAAGACCTGGAGCATTCCGGCGTTGCTCAGGAACGTCCCGGCGCGCTGGCCGTAGGTGGCGCGGAGTTGGTGGACATCCTGGAGGATGGGCCAGAGCTGGACGCCATAGCCCGCCATCAATCCCATGGCCCGCTCAATGGGCGCCAGGTGCCCCAGGGCGGCGAATTCATCCAGTAGGAAGAGCACTGGCGCCGCCGGCCTCGCTGACGTGCGCGCCATGTCCTGGAGGCTTTGCGTCAGTATCAGGCGGAGCCAGCGGGCATAGGTGGCGAGACGATCCGGCGGCAGGACGAGAAACACCGTCGCCAGGCCGGCCTTGAGATCGGCGAAATTAAAATCAGACCTACCCAACACCGAAGTCATGCGCGGGCTATCCAGGAAATGGGTATGGCGCTGGGCGGTGGAGAGGACGCCGGCGGCCTCGGCATCGGACTTGCCCCGATGACGATTGGCCGCGCGGGCGATGAGATTGCCGGCCGCCGCGGTGCCCTGCATCCGCGTCAGCAGCGCCTTAAAATCTTCCGGCGCGCCAGTGAGCAGATCGCGCAGCGTGGCGAGCGTGCGCCGTTCCGGCGGTTCCTCGGCGATGAGGTAGAGGATGACGCCGGCGATGAGCGCCTTGGCTTCCTCATTCCAATGCGCCTCGCCCCCGTCGTTCGGGCTGTCATAGACCAGGGCATCGGCGAGGCTGGCGGCATCCTCCGCGACATCCAGACTCACCGCGTCCAGGGCGGCGAGGGGATTGAACGCGGCCGAGGGCCGGCCGGTGACGCCGAAGGGGTCGAGGACATGCAGCGGGCCGAGCTGTTCGCGGGCGCGGCCCGCGATTCTGGCGTTCTCGCCCTTGGGGTCGATGCACACCACGGCGCGCCGCGCAGTCAGCAGATTTGGGATGATGGTGCCCACCCCCTTGCCGCTCCGCGTTGGGGCGATGGTCAGCAGGTGCGAAGGGCCACCGTAGCGGAGCAGCTTGCCGGTTTTGACATCGCGACCGACGAGCAGGCCGGTAGCGCTTTGCGCCAGGCGGGCCGTCTCTTGTTTGGTGGCGAATCTGGCAGAGCCGTGCGTGTCGCTTGCCTTATCGCCAAAATGCCGAAGCAGGGGGGCAGTGAGCCAGCGCCAGCCGAGTGCCACGGTGACGACGGCCATAAAAATATCGATGATCGAATGCGCCGGGAAATTCCGTCGGACGTGGTAGATTGTCGCGAAGAAGTTGATCATCTCGGACGTCATGAGAAAGATGATCGCGAGAATGAAGACCAGCTTGGCGATATAGCCCCCGGCCGTGAGCGGACTCCATAGGATGGCGAGCATGGTTGAGATGGGATCGCGCACGGCCGCCACGAGCATATTGCGGAAGGCGCGCAGGACTCGCACGGCCTAGACCCTGGTGCGTCTCTTTCTCATCGTCATGTCCCGGCCTCCCGCGCGTTGAGAAGATCGGTTTGGCCCGTGCCACCGTTGCCGGGCGAACCCGCGCCGGTAAGGGCGGTGGAGGGGGCGCCGGATGCCGCGCCGTTTGGCGCGGCATCCGGCGCCGATTTCAGCAGGTCGTCGAACAGGGCTTTATCGTCCGGCCGCGTGAGATAGCCGGGCAGGGTAGTCCGCAGCCAGGCCAGCAGCGGCTTATCGGCCTCATGCCCGTTGTCGATTTTTTCCAGCACCAGCCCGCCGAGCAGGATTTTCCGCCGCGTATCCTTGGCGCGTTCCTGCTTGATGAGCCTGGCCTGTAATGCCTTGCGCTGTGAATCGAGTTGCGAAAGCCGTTCCGCGATGGATTTTTGCGCCATGTGTCGATCCTCTCTTTGTGTAGCGTCATGGCTCTTTGCGGCCTTCTCTAACCACCACCTTATGCCCTGATCCTTTACCCTTTGTCCGTACCTCAACCGAATTTTTTGTAAGTTGTTGCGTATCCATATCTAACTATATTCTGCCTGGATTTGGCTCGTGATTCTGGTAGTCATCCGTTGCCAAACTGCGCCTGATCCTGCCTCTTTTGTGTCCGGTGAAGCAAGACAAGTGCGCACTTACGAGTTGCTGCGCAACTCAGTGGGGTTTAGAGGAAGAAGGCGAAGATCGGGGCGCCGGCAGCATGGCCCCGGAACCAGAAAGCGGCACAGCCAAAGGATGGTGCGGCGGGCATGGCGATCTACCACCTCAGCATGAAACCGATGTCTCGATCATCCGGGCGCAGCGCGGTTGCCGCCATAGCCTATCGCGCGGCAGAGAAGCTGACGAATGAGCGCGATGGCATCGAACATGATTTTACCCGGCGCCAGGGTGTTGAGCACGCCGAAATCGTCCTGCCAGATGGCATCGCGGCGGGCGCCGATTGGGCGCGGGAGCGCGCCGCGTTGTGGAACGCGGCGGAACGGGCCGAGGCGCGGAAAGATGCGCGCGTGGCGCGCGAGATCGAGGTGGCGTTGCCGCACGAGCTGACGGCGGAACAACGCCTGGAGCTGACGCGGGAATTCTCGCAGAGCCTGGCCGACCGGTATGGGGTGGCGGTGGATTTTGCGATCCATAGCCCGCACGGCCACACCGATATCCGCAACCACCACGCCCACATCATGCTCACCACCCGCAAGGTGGGGGAGTGGGGCTTAGGCGAGAAATCCGAGCTGGAGCTGGAGAACAAGAAGCTCGCCGCGCTGGGGTTGCCGACCACCCATGACCAGTTGCGGGATATGCGGATTGCGTGGGAGCAGCGGAGCAATACGCATTTGGCGCGCGCCGGTTGGGATCTTCGGATCGATCACCGCAGCCACCAGGAGCGCGGGCTGGAGCTGGAGCCGACCCAGCATATGGGCGTGCACGCCACGCAAATGGAACGCCGGAACAAGCTGGTGTCGCGGGTGCGGATCGACGAGGACGCGGCCCGCCGCAATGCCGCGATCATCCGCGAGAAGCCCGAGCAGGTGCTAACCCTGATTACCAACGAGAAGAGCGTGTTCGACCGGCAGGACATGGCGCGGGCGCTGCACCGCTACATCGGCGAGGCCGAGCCGTTCCAGAACGCGCTCGCCCAGGTGATGGCGTCGCCGGCGCTGGTTCAGTTGCAGGCCGAACAGCGCGACGAGACCGGGCGCGTGGTTGAGTCCGCGCGGTATTCGACGCGGGAAATGGTGAACATCGAACGCGACATGGCGGTGAGCGCCGAGCGCATGGAGGCAAGGCGGGATTATGCCGTGGCGCCGCGTCATGTGGCGGCGGCGGCCGAGCGGCAGGATGTCGCCATCCAGCGCCAGGGCGGGAAGGGGCTGGAACAGGAGCAGCGTCTGGCCATCGAACACGTCACCGGGCCGGAGCGCATCGCCGTGGTTGTCGGCATGGCCGGGGCGGGCAAGAGCACGATGCTGATGTCCGCGCGCGAAGCCTGGCAGGCGCAGGGCTATCGGGTGCATGGCGCCGCCCTTGCGGGCAAGGCCGCCGAGGGGCTGGAGGAATCTTCCGGCATTGCCTCGCGCACGCTGGCATCGTGGGAGCGGGGATGGGAGCGCGGTTTTGATAAACTTGGGCCGCGCGATGTGTTCGTGATCGACGAGGCCGGGATGGTGGGGTCGAAGCAACTTTCCCGCTTCATCACCGAGGCCGACCAGGCGGGCGCTAAAATCGTGCTGGTGGGTGACCCCGAGCAGTTGCAGCCCATCGGCGCGGGTGCGGCTTTCCGGGCCGTGGCCGAGCGCGTCGGCATGGTGGAACTGGAGGGGATTCGCCGGCAGCGGGAGGACTGGCAACGCGCCGCCTCCATCGCGTTCGGCCGGCACCGGACCGAGGAGGGCCTGGCCGCGTATGCGGCGCGCGATGCCATCCGCTTTGAGGGCGATACCGAGCTGGCGCGCGGCGCCATCGTGCGGGACGTGATGGCCGACAGGGACGCGCGGCCGGATGGTTCGCGCCTGGTGCTGGCGCACCGGCGCGTTGATGTCGCGGCGTTGAATGACGCCATCCGCGATGCCCGCCAGGAGCGGGGCGAGCTGACCGGCGAACTGGTCTATCAGACCAGCGAAGGCGCGCGGGCGTTCGCGCCGGGCGACCGGCTTCTCTTTCGGGAGAACAACCGCGAGCTTGGCGTCAAAAACGGCATGTTGGGGACGGTGGAGCTGGCCGAGGAAGGCCGGCTTACGGTCCGGCTGGACTCTGCCAAGCGGCCGGGGCTGGGGCGGGCCGTGGAGGTCTCCATGGCCGATTACGCGGCGGTCGATCACGGCTACGCCACCACCATTCACAAAGCCCAAGGGGCAACGGTGGACCGGTCCTATGTGCTGGCCTCGAAATCCATGGACCGGCATCTGACCTATGTGTCGATGACCCGGCACCGGGACGGCGTGGCGCTGTATGCCGGGCGGGACGAATTCAGCGACATGGACTCCCTCGCCGGGCGGCTATCGCGCGCCCAGCTCAAGGAGACGACGCTGGATTACGACCAGGCCGCGGGCGTGGGGGCCGAGGCCGCGCGGGAGATTTACGTGCAGCGGCGCGGCATGGACCACGCGCCTGAGAACGAAATCATCGTTCCGCCGGCGATGCGCGCGCGCCAGGCGCCGGAGCGCATGGCGCCAAAGCATGAGCAGGACCAGGCGCGGGATGCGACGATGCTGGAGCGGGCGACGGCGCTGCGCCAGGACGCCATGCGGTCAGCCTCGATGCTGGACGGGCTGGAGGGCAAATCCACCCTTGCCGCCCGCTTCGCGGAGCGGCGCGCGGTTGCGGCGCTGGAGGCGAAATTGCCGGAGCTGACCGAGCGGCTGACCAAGGTATCGGAGACGCTGCGCGAGATCGGCGCGCGCGGCTTGGAGAAGGACATCGAAAAGGCGCTGCGCGAGCGCGCGCCGCGTGATCGTGTCGCGCCGGCGCAGAAAGCCCAGGAGACCCCGGAGCGCGAGCGCGCCGTGGAGCAGCCCGCGCAAAAACGCAGCATGTTCGACGGCCTGAAACTTGGCGGCGGCCGGAGCGGGCCGGAGGCCGAGCGGCCGGCGCCGGCGAAGGTGGCCGACACGCTGCACCAGGCGGTAGACCGCTTCGCGCGCGCCTATGACGATGCGGCGCGGATGCGGGCGCAGGACCTGCCCATCCTGGACCATCAGCGCCTCGCGTTGCGCGATGCCGGGCAGAAGCTGGATGCGGTGCGCCCCGGCGCCCATGCCGACCTGAAAAACGCCGTTGAGCATAACCCGGAGGTGGCGACGGCGCTGCGCACCATGAAGGGCCAGCCGCGTGCCGCGTTGCTGGTCTCCGGCATCCGGCAGGAGGAACGGATACGCCAGGACCCCAATTTGCAGGCCGAGCGCCTGGTCAAAGTCTGGAACGGGCTGGAGGCCGAGCACCGGCGCTTGAAGGGCTGGGAGCACGATGAGGCCCGCGGCAAGGTGGAAACCCGCATGAAGGCGTTTGTCGCCGACCTGAAACGCGACCCCCAGCTTGAATCCATCTTGCGAAACCGCCAGCAGGAGCTTGGCATCAAATCCGGCTCCCGGCTGGACCAGGTGATGCGCGAGCGCGACATCGACCGGGCCATGACGCAAAGCATCCGGCAGACACGGGGCCTTGGCCTCTCCATGTAAGGCCCAAAGGAGGGACCCATGGAGGAAGACTACGACCATGACGGCGCCGGCGATCCGGCGCAGGCATTCGATGCCCTACGGGCGGAGGTGGCGGCGCTGCGCCAGGCCATCGAGGCGGCGGCCGAGCGCCAGGCGCCGGATTATAGCCCTGACCTTGGGCGCATCACCCAGGCGGTAAATGGCGTGATCGACGGGCTGGAGGCCATTGAGGCGCACCCGGCTGTGCGAATGACGCCGGACCAGTTCGGCCAAGCCATGACGCGCACCGGCCGCGAGCTGATGAACGAGGTGGCGCAGAAATATGACCGCGCCCGCCAGGATGCCGAGCGCGAGCGCCGTCACCTTGCGGAGATGATCGGGACTTTGGAGGGGAAGCAGGAGCAACGGCTTTTACTGATCGGGATTCCGGTGGTCGTTTTTCTCTTTACGCTGTTGATTGCTCCATTTTTATTCAGCGCGTTGCCATTCGGGCTGAATGAATGGATAGGATCAATCGTGATGGGTGGTCGATAAGGCGGTTGCCTAGAAAGCTTCTGCCAAAGAATTTCGGACATATGCTTTGTATAGCATGACGAGTGGCGCTCTTGCCGGCGGGCTGGTTGTGGGCCGTCATCTGCACCACGGCGGCGGCAAAAACTTAGCGTCCTAAGTCGTGATGGCATGAACAGACCATTGGAGCGATTCAAAATCCCCGCTCCATCGGAGATACAGACCATGACGACCACGCCTACTACCCAGATCGCACAGCGCACCAACGCGAAGCGCGCCGAGAAGTTCGTTACTGTTTCGTACAAAATCGTCAGTTTGGTGCATATTCTTGCGCCGACCGCGATCCCGTGGGCTGAGACAGCCTTGGTCCACGCTGCCAAGGCGATTTTCAACTAGAAACAGAACAGCTCTCAAGGTGAGCCCACGCCCGGCCGGGCAGTGGGCAAAGAATGTCACGGGGCGTGATGCTGGATCAAGGGGTATATTTAAGCCACTGACGTAGATTTAGGCGCGGCATGGCGGCGGCTCTCAATAAGGTCATTTTATCGGAATTTCCAAAAAAAGAAGATTTTAGAAAACTAATAAGGCGTTTAATACTTGACAGTAAAGTCGTTATAGAATAAATTTTACTGAAATGTTGCACCAAAACCATTTTTTCGGAATTTAAAATGACCTTATCTCCGAAGTCGCCCTTAGTGATTGGTCTGCGAGACCTATATAATTCTAATGATGCGGCAAGACGTCTTCTCGATGGCTTTGCTGGACGTCAGAAAGATATTCGCATGACTCCCGCGTCCCGTGCAGCCGTTTTGGCGGATGCTTCACATGGTGAGATCGTGGCGATTTTTCGTAAATTGGACGAACTCGGTGCAGGGAATTTCATGGTTGGACGCCGCGGATCGAAGACCCGTATGGAATGGCAATATAGCGTTCGAGGCCTTGGAGCAGCAGCTCAAGGCGCTGCGATCCAACCGGAGGTTATCGATCCTGATCAACTGGAGGAGGGCGAGGCCGATCCTGCGGGCAGCGACACTCAAGAGGTAGAAAGCGGGGAGAGCGAGTGGATTGCCCATACTTTTCAGCTTCGCCCTGACGTACGGCTTACCATCAAGCTGCCTGTGGATTTAACCACCAAAGAGGCCGAGCGGATTGCCGGCTTCATTCGTCAAGTTCCCTTCAATGAGTAAGAAAAATTTGACAGGAAAATACAAGCTCAGTCCGCTTGACCTTGGTCCCCTGCCGACCACGCGAATCAACGGTTTGCTCGGTCTGAATTTGGTTCCAGCCGTCGTGCACTTTTCTGTGCGCGCTCAGCAGCACGCGCTACAGCGCCACCCCGATAACTTCACTATTTGCCGTCGCCATATTGCTTCGATCGTGGCAAATCCAGATTATGTTGGGCAGTCGCCGGGCCAGAGCGATGGGTTCGAATTAATAGGCGAGGCTCACCAGGATCAGGCAATCGTGCTTGTAGCGATCAAAATTAATCCAGACCACGCGGGGCGGTATATCGTGGCCAGTACCTATCTAATTGACCAAAATAAGCTGGAACGCCGAGTTCGAAAACGCTTCTTAAAGAAGCTTTAAACTAAAAAGCCCCGCCGAAGCGGGGCCTTAAGCTATCGGCGGGGCGCCAAATTCCCGCATCTCTTCGGCTTTCGCCTACTTTGCCACCCGGAAGTGGCGCGTGAGGAGGCCGTTCTCACCTCAATAGAAGCATGTTCTACGTAGCAACTCGGAGCTAAAGCCGCAAGGGATAACCGCCTTAAAATATGTAATGTCTCTTTATACCCGTCGCCCATCACGCATGATAACGTCCTTTATCATGCGTGAGAGGGGTGCTATGAAAAGAGGGCATGGACCACCGCCGCCCCATCATCCGCACGATTGCCGACGCCGAGAAGCTGCACGCCCAACTCCTCGCCAGCGCGGCGGGCACGGCCGAATGGTTGCGCGCCTTCACCGGCGAGCCGATGGCGCTCTTGAAGGCGTTGCGGTTCGAGCTGGTGGGCAAAGACCCGTTGACTGGCGAAGACCTCAACGTCGTCGAACAGCTCAACCAGACCTTTACGATCCTGGTCACTTTGCGCGCGGTCGAACGGCTGATCGAGTTGCACCCCGACGCTGGCGGTTTTCAACTCGCGCTTGGCACCAGCAGCGGGCGCGATATTGAGAGCGTCGTGCCGAATCTGGTTGCCGCGGAGGTGTTTTCGGCGACGCGGCCGAACAGCAACCAGAAGCTCAAGAAGGACCTTGAGCGCCTGAAAACAGACCCGGCCCCGCATCGCTACGTCTTCTTTGCGGCGCCTGGTTACGGCGCCGGCCGGCATGAAAAGCTCGAAGCGCACGGCATCCAGGTTCATGCGGTGGACCCATGACACCCCCGCCCGACCAGCTCCCCGCGATCATCAAACCCGCCGGCGTTCTCACGCCGCTGCCTGGAGGCGCGCTGATCCCGCCGCTGATCGCCGACGCCGGCGAGCAAGCGAGCTGGCGCTACGTCGAATTTTTCACAGCCAACATCCGCAACCCGAACACCCGCCGGGCCTACGCCCGCGCCTGCGGAGATTTTTTGGCGTGGTGCGAGGCGCGCGGCCTGACGCTGCCGACCATCAGGCCCTATGACGTGGCCAGCTACATCGAAGCCATGCAGCAAACCCACACCGCGCCGACCGTAAAACAGCAGCTCGCGGCGGTGCGGATGCTGTTCGACTGGCTGATCACCGGCCAGGTGGTGCCGTACAACCCCGCATCCGCCGTGCGCGGCCCCAAGCATGTCGTGAACACCGGCAAGACGCCGGTGCTGGAAGGCGACGAGTGGCGGCGGTTGCTCGATTCCATCCCCACCGAGGCGGTGCGCGATTTGCGCGACCGGGCGCTGATTGCCACCCTCACCTATTCGTTCGCGCGAATCGGCGCTGCCCTGAAAATGAAAGTGGAGGATTTGCGGTCCAAGGGGGCCGGCTGGCAAATCCGGCTGCACGAGAAAGGCGGCAAGCAGCACGCGATGCCGTGCCATCACGCGCTGGCCGAGGCGCTGCACGCCTATATCGCGGCGGCCGGCATCGCCGAGGAGCGGAAAGGAATCCTGTTCCGCACCGCCCGCGGGCATATTGCGACGGCGCTTTCCGACCGGCCGATGAGCCAGCCGGACGCCTGGCGCATGATCCGTCGCCGCGCCGCCGCCGCCGGCATCATGGCGCCGATTGGCAACCATAGTTTTAGGGCGACGGGGATTACCGCGTATCTTGCAAACGGTGGCGCGCTCGAACACGCTCAGGCAATGGCGGCGCACGAATCCCCGCGCACCACCAAACTCTACGACCGGACCAAGGAGCGGCTGACCCAGGATGAGGTGGAGAGGATTAGGCTGTAGTCGCGCGGATTACACATCGGGCCTCTACAACTATTCTGTAATGCGATTGCCTCTGATGAGAGGAGTCTTGCGCTTTGCCGCTCGGACGTTAATGGTGAAAGGGTTTTGGATTCGCATCAACCGAAGTCGGGATCACTAACGAAATTAGGGCACTGGACGTGGAACTGCGCGCAAAGCTTGAATGAAATGACCAACTTCTCCCCCCACACTCCCAAGAATACCGGGGGTTTCACGTTTGTCGATCTATTCGCCGGTCTAGGTGGGTTTCATGCCGCATTGGCAAGCCTTGGCCATCGCTGCGTGATGGCAGCCGAGATCGATCCCGATCTCCAAAACCTTTATGAACGCAACCACGGCCTGCGTCCCAAAGGGGATGTCCGCGGCATTGCGGTCGCAGACATCCCCGACCACGACATTCTTTGCGCGGGGTTTCCGTGCCAGCCGTATTCGAAGGCAGGTTCACAGCACGGCATGGACTGCACCAAATGGGGCGACCTTATCAAGCAGGTGTTTCGAATCCTGCATGCCAAACGGCCGCGCTATATCGTCTTAGAGAACGTGCCGAACCTCGTGCGCCATGCAGGCGGCGAGACCTGGGAGTATATACGGCAAGAACTGGAGACCCTGGGGTACGGCGTCGAAGAGCGGCGCATGTCTCCGCACCAGTTCGGTATTCCACAAGTCCGGGAGCGTTCGTTCATCGTCGGATGCTTGGGTGGCCTCAGTGGCTTCGTGTGGCCGCAGACTCCCAAACGACCGCAGACCGATATTCGCTCCATCCTGGATACACGCCCGAAAGAAGGGTTGCCACTGCCCAGCCACCTGCAACATGCCCTCGATGTCTGGCAGGAGTTGCTGAATAAGTTGCCTGCTGCTGAAGCGCTTCCGACATTCCCTATGTGGGCAATGGAATGGGGGGCAAGCTACCCCTATAAAAAGCGCACGCCATTCTCCCTTGAGTGGCGGCAGATGGGATCGATGTGCGGCTCGCTGGGTGCACCGCTGGCATGGCTCACACCTGACGAGGTGCGCGAGCGGTTGCCTCCCTACGCGCGCGAGGAAACACTGCAATTTCCCGAATGGAAAATCGAGTTCATCCGAAAAAACCGTGCGTTTTTTAAGGACAATGAGAAGGTTATCGTGAAGTGGCTACCGAAGCTCGCTGGGCTTGCACCAAGCTTCCAGAAGTTGGAATGGAATGCAGGCGCGGGCGTTCGGCAGATTGACCAGCACCTGATACAGTTCCGTGCCTCCGGCATCCGCGTCCGTACCACTGCACGGGCACCCACACTTGTAGCCTTCACGACGAGCCAGGTGCCGGTGGTGGGTTGGGAGCGGCGCTATATGACCATTCGAGAATGTGCCCGCCTCCAGAGCATGGGGGATCTGGAACATTTGCCGGCGAGCCGCAGTGGAGCGTTCAAGGCGTTGGGAAATGCAGTGAACGTAAAAGTCGCCCGCGCGGTCGTAGAAGCGTTGCTCCAACTAGAGATGGAGGCCAGGCTCCCGTCGGCAAAAGCGGGGAAGGCGCGGCCTTCATTGACCGGGGGCATGCTGCATGTCGCGTGATACCTTCGAAGAGAGTTTGCGCGTCAATATCCGGCCCGGAGCACGCATTCTCAGTACGCTGCGACACCTCAACTATCGTCCGTGGTTCGCCCTGGCTGAGTTTGTGGATAACGCGCTGCAAAGTTTCCTCGCCAACAAGATGCGCATCAGTACCATTTCGGAGACGACACAGTCACGAGTGACCGTGTCTATCGATATCGAATCGACGTCGCCCGCCCGCATCGCCATCCGTGATGACGCCGCAGGTATCGAACTGGCAGATTTTGCGCGCGCGTTCCGGCCAGCGGAAATTCCACCAGACGCCACTGGCCTGGCCGAATACGGTATGGGGATGAAAAGTGCCGCCTGCTGGTTCGCCCCGCGTTGGCATGTGCGTACCAGCGCTCTCGGGGAGCCGTTCGAGCGCACCGTACGCTTCGACATTGCCCGCATCGTTCACGACAACATCGAGGAAGTGGACGTACAGAGTCAAGCGGCTGCGCAAGGCACCCATTTCACCGAAGTCGTGCTCGATGACCCGTACAACCCGCTGACCGGCCGCACGCTCGGCAAAGTCAAGGAACATTTGGCCGACATCTACCGCTGCTACCTGCGCGACGGTTCCCTTGTCCTCAAGGTCAACGGGCAGGCACTAACCTACGAGGAACCGGAAGTTCTAAACGCGCCGTTTTACCGGGAGCCGCGCGGCACACCACTTCTGTGGAAAAAGGACATCGAGTTCGATCTTGGCGGCGGCCAGAAGGTTCATGGTTTTGCGGCTCTCCGGCAGGAGGGTAAAACGGCGCGAGCAGGCTTCGCGTTGTTCCGCCGCAACCGGCTCATACAGGGCAGCGGCGATGAAGGCTGGAAGCATAACGAGGTGTTCGGCAGTCCAAACAGCTACCGGTTCCAGCGCCTCTTTGGCGAACTGCACCTTGACGGCTTCGAGGTGAGCCACACCAAGGATGGTTTTCGCTGGGCAGATGAAGCCGCCTTCGCCCAGTTGTTGGCGGACGAGCTCGACGCAGGCGATCTGCCACTGTTGAAGCAGGGCGAGGGATACCGCCAGAAGGCGGCCCGACTCGTGATGCAGCGCAACGCTGCCGCCGCGGTCACGGGCACCACGGACGATTTACGCGAGAATGCCGAAGAGGCGATGCCACCTGCGGCCGAAGAAGCCTCGCACGACGATCCTCCCATCACGCCGGAACCACGCACACAGACAGCAACCCCACCGCTTGCCGACTCCGAGTTATCGTTTGAATTCTGGGGAGCGACCTGGACAGTCGTGATCCGGGTAAGCGACGACGAATCGCAAGGCGATTGGCTGGAAGTTGGTGAAGCCGAAATCACCGATGGCGGACGGCGCATCGTGATTCAACTTGCCGGCGCACATCCGTTCATGACGAGATTTGCCCATCGCGACCCTGAAGTCATGCAGGCATTGGTTCGGGTTGCAGCGGCGCTCGGCCTGAGCGAAGCGCTACTGCGTAATATCGGAGGTCCGAACCCCGCTGCCATAAGGCGCACAGCCAACGATCTGTTGCGTGAAATCTTCTCCAAAATTTGAAAATGATCGGAATGACCCCAGAGCAATCCATAACATCAGTCACACCCATCGCAAGCACAGAACTGGCATTTGAGGATATGCGTTGGGCACCCCAGCCCGGCCCCGAACTTGCCGCGCTGTTGGCGCACAAGCTGGACGGTAAACCCGATGCGCAACTGCATGTGGCGACGAGTTCCCTGGCTATCCTAGGACGCGGCGTGCCTCCGGGTGTCAATGAGGCGGATACCGGACTCGTTATTGGCTACGTCCAGAGCGGAAAGACGCTTTCTTTCACTGCGGTTATGGCCCTTGCACGCGACAACGGATTTCAACTGATTATCGTTATCGCGGGTTCCTCGGCACAGTTGTCCGACCAGTCGCACAAACGCATCCGCGACGACCTCCGCGCCCATACGGACGGACGGCGGGTGTGGGCCATCTATCCCAATCCTAAGCCGACCGATGCGGCGGGGATCGAAGGTCTGCTCGACCAGTGGCGCGATCCGCATGTGCCGCTGGAGCAGCGCCAGACCGTCGTTGCTACGGTAATGAAACAGCATACGCACCTGCGTAATTTAGCAAAAATGCTGAAAGCGCTTGACCTCTCCGGCATATCCGCACTTATCATCGATGACGAAGCCGATCAGGCGAGCCTCAATACGCAGGTGCAGCAGGCCGTCCAGTTGCGACAGGTGAGAGAAAGTACGACCTATCGGAGGCTCATGGAGATGCGCAGACTGCTGCCCTCCCATACGTATCTCCAATACACCGCCACACCGCAGGCGCCGTTGCTCATTTCAATTATCGACAGCCTATCGGCGCGATGGGTTGAGGTCTTGCAACCAGGCGACGGCTACACCGGCGGCGTCACGTTCTTTGGTCCACCGCGGGACCGCCGTCCCAACCAGCCGCCGGTCATGCGTCCAGACCAGCATACCAGAATCGTACGGATCATCCCCAACGCTGACATTCCGTCGGTGAACAACCAACTCATTGCTGCACCGGATTCGCTGCAATCCGCGCTACGGCTGTTCATGGTCGGGGTAGCGGCCGCCTTTGCCAAGAACGAGGCTATAGGTAATCGCTCGATGCTGGTGCACCCGTCTGTCCGCACCGCCGATCACTACACGTATTTCAACTGGATCAATGATCTTTTCCACAGTTGGCAGGCCGCGTTCAGGCGCGGCATGGACGACCCGGCGGCGCAGGCGCTGGCCGCAACATTTAGGCCGGCGTACGACGATCTAGCGGCCTCGGTAGGTCCCGCAATGCCGAGCTTCGAGGATATGGCATCACGGTTGCGCACAGCATTCAACAGCACCGAATTGAAGGAAGTGAACCGCCGCCAGAATGGTCCGCCCGTCATTATTGAGTGGCGGCAGCGTTATGCATGGATTGTCGTCGGCGGTCAGGCGATGGATCGCGGTTTCACCGTCGAGGGGCTGACAATAACCTACATGCCGCGCGGCCTCGGTGGAGGCCAGGCAGACACGATGCAGCAGCGTGCACGCTTTTTTGGCTACAAGGCGGGGTATCTAGGTTATTGCAGGGTATTCCTCGAACGCGATGCACGGCAGGGCTTTGAAGATTATGTAGAGCACGAGGAATTCATGCGCCGCGACATGATCGCGGTGCGCGACAACCGGCAGCCGCTACAGACCTGGCCGAGGCGCTTCGTCCTCGATCCCGCTCTGCGCCTTTGCCGGGATAACGTACTGCGCGACGGGTACTCCCGTGCGGCAGCCTCCACGGACGATTGGTTCACGCCGCAGGCGTTCATGGGTGCGCCTGATGGCGGCCAGATGAACCAGGGCCTTATCGGAACATTCCTGGCGACTTGTTCCTTCAACCCGGATATCGGCAATACCGCACGCACGGATACGCAGAAGCATCTGGTCTCCGACCCACTCCCGCTGCGCGAGGTGGCGAAAATGCTGGCGGACTACCGAATTCGTGACCCCAATGAGGTCGAGAAGTGGACGACGTTGCTCGCGATCCTTGGTAACCTGCTCGACGAAGACGATGCGATGCAGGCGGTTGTCTATCAGATGAGTTCGGGCCGGGTCCGCCGGCGCGCCCTCTATTCAACCGGCCGCGTAAAGCAGCTCTTCATGGGTGAAGCTCCGGTTGAACCGGTGGCACTCCGCGGCAGCGTCTATCCTGGGGATAGGGCCATTTTCCAGGAAGGGATGGTCACGATCCAGATCCATACCCTCGACCTAACGAACGACGCGTCGAACACGGTCGCCTCCGGTATCCCTTTCCTTGCCGTCCGGTTGCCTGCAGATCAGGCACGGCCAATGGCCATTCAGGTGCAACCCGGCCAACCGACCTTCGGTGCGGAGGACCCTGATTGACAGGCACTGAACTCCACCGCCTTTTTAAAGCCCTGACCGATGCCGCCTGTCCGCCAAGCGGCGTCGGATATTCTGCCCTGACTGTGCCGGGCTCGGGCGGACATATGGTCGCCTTATCGGCGACTGGTATGCCGGCGCTTTTAATCCAAACTGCTGCCGGAGGGACGAAGCCATCCCGTATCCAGCTTTCGGGACTAAATGCGTTGTTCGGAGTAGCTTGCAACCTGGCCGTTGACGGCTCCACGCCGCAGGAGCGGAATATCAGCATCCTCGAATGCACGGCGCCTGAGGAGATGCGGCTGATCTTTGCGGAAATTGGCGGGTCATTTCTGCGCTTGCTTGGGGAGCACCCGACGATGGCGCAGACGGCTGCTGCGGTAACCCGTTTTGCAGCAATCTTTGCATCGCTTACGCGGCCATCACGGCAAAGCGTGACCGGCCTTATCGGCGAACTCATGCTGTTGGTGCTGTCGTCCAATGTCTCCGAGACGATCATGTGTTGGCGAGCAAGCCAGACCGACCATTTTGATTTCGTAGCTCCCGACGCGAGAGTGGAGTGCAAGGCTTCATCCTCGGGGATGCGGTTGCATTCTCTCTCGTGGGAACAATGCAATCCGCCGCCAGGCCCCGCGCTCGTGGCGTCTCTGTTTGTCGATAGCGCCGGCGGGGGCACAAGCGTTCGGGAATTGCTGGCACGCATCGAAGGCCGTCTGGGTGCATCGCCGGAAGCGGCCGCCCGCTTGCGGGAGACCGTTGCGGCAACGATGGGCGTCGCGCTTCGTGGGTGTTTGGACGTAAGGTTCGACGAGGCGGTGTGCCACGCGAGTTTGCAATGGTTCGATCTGCGCCAGGTGCCGGCAATACGCGGCGAACTGCCCGATGGGATCAGCAGCCTGAGGTTCACCTCAAACTTGGGCTTTGCGTCGCCGGTCGATCCGTCTGTGTTGGAGAGAACCCACCTCCGGGCGCTGGTCCCGTCGGGCTAGTTCAACGCCACCCCTCCGGGGTAGCGTGGTGAGGGGGCGCCGCCCCCGGCAAGGGCAAGGGTCCGTCGCTCCGCTCCCGAGCGCAGGGGTATCCCCAAACTTCCGCCATTCCGCTTCGCTCCAGGGGCGTGCAGTCC
>Ga0116231_10006209_pt1 | contig 22957 bp, 18 predicted proteins | sample S1TSphgellanicum_2_FD_89695 | JGI IMG/M metagenome (GOLD analysis project Ga0116231, IMG submission 89695) | Host-associated microbial communities from peat moss isolated from Minnesota, USA - S1T2_Fd - Sphagnum magellanicum MG | ecosystem: Host-associated > Plants > Peat moss > Unclassified...
GGGGGTATCCATCTCAATATTATTCTTGAACAAAAAGGTCCAATTTATGATCCAATGTCCGAACCTTGTGGCTAGATCACACTTTCAATCTTTTTCTTATATTATATTATTATTATTATTATTTATATATTATTATAATATAAATTTTTTTTTAAAATTGTACAAGCATAGTATTTTTGTATATATTTTATTATCGTAGAATTATAGTCCCTAGTGGTTATAAATTAAATTAAATTGAAATGGGCGACTTTTCGGAACCCTTTTTGGAGCTTCGATTTCTCTCGTGTTTTAAAAAGTCTTGATTAGGAATCACATGAAAAGGGCCAATGGAATTTTAGTGACACTCCCCCGCCACTCCCCCCCACCCCCCCTACCCCCCAAAACCCTTTTGATTTATTGGGTATTGGGTATTGAAAGAGTTTGTCCTATGTGTGCTTGCTCTTTCTTTTTGCCCTTTTCAATAGTAGGCTAGCATTCTATATACTTTTATAGTGAAAATTTGTATTAAAAAACTTGGTTAGAATTTACCTAGGGTTTAGGGTTTAAGGTTTGAAACGATGGAGTGGTATGAACGTTAGGTCATATACTTGACTTAGTATGTTCTTCAATATTGTCGTTGCCCTAGGGTTAGTTTTCACATTGACAAAACAAATAATTTTTTTTTTCCAAAAATTTTTTTTTTTAATTTTGAAATTATATTTTTAAAAAATTTCCATGATCTATTATGATAATTGTCACATGAGTAGTGAAATTATTCAAAGAGAGTATAGCCTATGATAATAATTATGATGATTTTCAACATGTCCATGTCATATTTTTCACAAAATTTCATTTCATTATTCTGAGGATTATTTAATAATGAAACTTGACCTTAGGGTAAGGTATTCGTATTCATACAAGTATCATATACCCAGGTTGCAATTGGTAACATGACATTGGATTGAAATCAATGTTGGTTGAACGAATGAATGAATGAATGCAGGTTATCAATATGTGTAATGGTTGGATATTCACAAATGCATGTTTAAATTTTGACGATTTCTCATATTTTGTGTTAAAGGTAATTGCAAGATGTTGGTCCTATCAATATCCTTATTTTTATAATTATATTCACTAAATTATAAATATATTATGGATATTCATTGCTAGTATTTCATGACTAGCTTGGATGTGTGCATGTGTGTGTCTATATATATATATATATATATATAGTTAGTTAGTTAGTTAGTGTTTAAAGGTCTGGATATGCACATGTATGTGCATAAATTAAATTTAAGGTTTAAGGTTTTATCAATTTCTCCTTTCTCTTATGAACTTTCTATCCCATCAAAGTTTTGTCATTGCTTTGTTATTTTGTTGTTGTTTTGTCACTTTGTCATTATTTTGTTGAAGAGGATTTTGATGCATTCAAACATTTTAATACACAAGGATGTGAAGTTTTTTTAGGTTTTTTGTTTTGTTTTTATAAGTTGCATTTTACATTCTATTAGGGTTAGGATTTATAAGTTGTTTTGTTGCATCAAAGTTTTATTAGAAAAGGTTTCCTACATAATATCATTGCATATCAAAATATTGTTACAATACATTAAAATAGGCTTTGTTGTAGTTCATTGAAATTTTCTGACAAAATGTTAGGGCGGTCTATGTTGTAACTCATTTGAGTTTTGTTATAGCTTATCATAGCAAGCTCTATTCCAGTTCATCGAAGTTTTGTTATAGCTTTTCAAAGTGGGCTCTATTTCAAGTTGTTGAAAAAAAATTACAACTTGTCAAAACAAGTTTTATTATATCTTTTTAAAATTTTGTCACAACTTGTTATGTTGCAATTCATCAAGTTTCATTCCAATTCATTGAAACTCTATCACAACTTATATTGGAATTCTAAATATTTTCCAAAAGGTGTTTGAAGTTTATGAGGGTTGTGACTTCAATGAAATTTTGTTGTAGGTCTAAATGGTGTTACAACTCATTGAAATTCTAGTGCAATCCATTGAACTTTTGTTATTAGTTGTTGACATTTTGAACATTTTGTGAAATGTAATATTAGTTTTGTAAAACTATGATTTTGGTGAAAATGTTTGAAACATTGTTCCAAGTTATCAAACTATGTTGTTACTTATCGATGTTAAGGACACAAATAACCATAAGAACAAAGGTTAAAGGAAAGGTTTATGTCTAATTTTCAAATAAAAAACAAGACACGATTATATGATTCAAAAACTATGAATAAAAACACGAGATGTGCAAAACAAATGTGAAAATGAATTTTTATTATGTTAACATATGCAAACATGAACATGAAAAGAATATAACCATATTATGGTGTAAAATTGTGCTTAAAACTAACGTTGAACATATTGAAAGAAATAAAGGGTCCTACTTCTATTTATTCCCTTTTAAGGACTTAGCTTTAAAATGTTTCCAAAAAAACTTTTATGTGTGCATCGAATAAAAGAACTTTTTGAGAACCTTCTTAATTGATAATCAACTATGAATTAACTAAAACTTAACTAGGACTTAATTAAGAGTCAACTGCGGGTTAACTAAAGTTAATTAGGATTTAACTATGAATTAATTAAGAATTAACTAGGACTTAATTGGGAGTTAACTTGGACTTAACTCGGATTTAATTAAAATTTAACTAAAATTGAATTTAAAATTAACTATGAATCAAATGGAAATGAATTAAATTTAACTGGAAATTAACTAAAAATTAACTAAGACTTAATTGGGAGTTAACTTGGACTTAACTCGGATTTTATTAAAATTTAACTAAAAATTAACTATGAATGAACTATGAATCAAATGGAAATGAATTAAATTTAACTGGAAATTAACTAAGAGTTAATTATGATTTAATTGGGAGTTAACTTGGACTTAACTCGGATTTAATTAAAATTTAACTAAAAGTGAATTCAAAATTAACTAAGAATGAACTATGAGTCAAATGGAAATGAATTAAATTTAACTGGAAATTAATTAAAATTGAACTGAAACTAAATAAAAAATTAAGTAAAAGTTCAACACAAATCATGGATGAACATTCAAAAAAATGAACCCCATGGCATTGGCATTCATGACAATCAAAGGTTTAAATGTTTTTTGAAAAATAATAAAAACTTGTGAGAGTGTGTGTGTTTGGTGAAAGGTTAAACTTATTTTCTTACAAATCAAAAACACCATTACAAATCATCAAAGCTTTAATGTAGTGCATTGAAATTTTGTTATTGGTTGATAGAATTTTGAATTTTTTTTTAAAGGTAATAAGTTTGTGAGAAGTTTGTGTTTGGTGAAAATGTTTGAAAGATATTTGTGTCTAGTGAAAGGTTTCAATTTTTTTGTTGTTGTTGTATGTTTTGTTGTAGGTTGGGGCATTATTGTAATTTGTCAAAGTCTTATTGCAACTTTTCAAAGCTATATTATTAATCATTTTATTATTGGTCATTTTTATTTAAAGTTCCAAAAACTCAACACTTTGCACCATGGCCACTAAAGATGAAATCTTAATTGCTAAAAACATTCATGGGGTTGATGAATCACTTACATGTGAAAATGTGAACATATATAGTTTTAATATCAAAAGTTTTCATTTGGAACCTGATAAATTATTGGAAAATGATATTTCACAACTTGCAATTATACAAACTCAAATGGTATTTTGGAAATCACACAATCGAAGTTCAATTTGTTGGGGGCTTTTTTGTTATGAATGATGATTTCCTTATGAATCTTGAACATTCACAAATGTTGTAATCTAATATTTGCAAATTGAAAATAATAATAATTTAGGCCCAAATTTTTTTTAAAAATACAAAGTTGATTAAATATAACAAAATTAACAATATTATTCTCATGAAGACTCATGCTAATTTTGTGGATCCTAGGTTCTTTGTTCAACAAAAGATGCAACTTTCGAAAAACTAGTAATGGAATTGATGTAAATTATTCACAATAGTGTTTGAAGAAAAAGGTGAACCATTTAGTTTTGCAATCACCACTTGTTTTGGGTCCACAAACCCTTACAAGAAGAATGATAAAACACAACAAATGTTTTTTGAGGATCTAATGTTTTACATCCACAAAGGTTGTAAAGCATTTTCCACCATTGAAAACATTTGGTTAAAAAATAATAATTTTATGCCAATGTCCTTCGATTTTCTTTCCATGTTGGATTGTTCTTGTGAATAACGTGCATCTTACAATGGCTAAAAAAACCATGGACTTACTTGTACTCCCAAACCTTATAATTACAATCATTATTTTCACAAGTTTTGATCCTTTAATTTATGAAAGGATAGTTTAAAAATTCATCACAAGGCCAAATAATAAACTTCTAAAATGAATTTAGGAATCTTATTGATTCATATTACTATTAGTTTATTTTTTGGGTTGATGTATTATACGATTACATTTGTGAAACATGATAATAGAAATTTTTGACAACCATGGCATCGTCATTATGCTCCATCATTGATTGTGAACCTTTGAGGTTTATGAAGGTATGTGTTTTAGTCATGTGATGTCTAATGCATGTTAGTATGTTAATGACAATGAATTTTTTTCTAAAGGTTTCACATAGGTGAGTGTGAAGAATTCATAAGCTATTCTCGATAAAATAATCACGTGGATAAAAAATCTAAAAAAGGAGGCAATAATGGGAGAAAACTTGCATTAAAAGTGGGATACAAGTTTGAAAACTTAAGACCCTTATTAAAACCAAACTTGCATCTAAAGTAATCATGTGTTGAAAAGACCTTGGAATATAAACAACCCATCAGGATTTGTTATGGAAGGCAAAAGATTATCACTTTACAAGAAAAAGTTCCAAAGGCCCAAATGTGGGCTATTGTTAAAAATAGTCACATCGTGTTTGAACCTTATGGTCACAACTTATGTTATGAACCAATCCCATGGTCATTAGGTATTGTCCAATGTTTTAACTATTACCATTACCTTAATTATCATGCTATAAACTAAATTGGCTAAAATGGTGCACCTTTCACATGAGACATAAACTTTGGATCAATTTGATTCCAAACTCCTTGTCGCAACCCCACTTTGAGGGAGTTGTGAGGTCGTCACTCACACTCTCGAAAATGGGACTTGGGAGTCCTCCATGACTCCTAAAAACTTAGAGCACGATTGTAGGGGTCAAAACACCTTGCATTGGGGCATTATTGGTACTGTTGGAAAGGTCTTGAAGTGTAGATGTCCAAAATGGCCTCGCATAGCCATTTGGACATATGCAGCACAAGTTATGGTCGAAAGAAGGGCTGGGAGTCAAACTGGCAATTTGACTCCCGACCACCAAAAGTCGGAATCGACCCGATTCCGATGTGTGCAGGTGAAGTGTGACACACCGTTGGAAAGCTCTCGAGGAGAGCTACAACTTTGGTTTAGACTTTGTCCCGATCCAAGTTTAGGGCGAGGAGCTATGAGCGTCCAAAGTCCCGGGAGTCTAAACCGGAACAGTTTCGGGACTCCACTTTGGGAGTCCCAAGAAAAAGAGCCATTTGGATGTAGGTGCGGCGGAGAGTTGCAGAGAATACTATATGGGGGAAAGTGATGGCTTCCCTCGAATCTGGGCCGTGGTGAGTCAAGTGAGTGCAAGTTGCCCATGGCTTGTTCTAACACCAAAAAAATGCAGAATGAGTTCTAACCAACTTGTTGGTTGGATTTGGATGCAGGACCCATAACTAAGTAAGCTTGTCCCTCTTCCTAGTCCAATCCCGGAACTTTCAGCATGCCCTCTCTACCCCCCTTTTTTGTGCTGGAAGTTGTGAGCGGTTTCAAATCCCAAACTACTTCCACAATTTGACATAGTTGGACCCCTTTTTGGTCTAACAAGGGACTTGGGAGTGCGTCACTCCTCTTCCAAATAAACATGTGGGGAAAAGTTGTGAAGGTTTTGAAAACGTTTTTCAATTTTTGAAAAAAAATTATTCAAACTAAATTCATAACATGTTTGTTAGAGTGTTAGAATTTCCTTGATACAAATAATTATGAATTCTCAAAATTTATTAGGACATGGGGATGTAATCCAACTTAGTTATGAATATGATTTAAAAGATGTGATTCCCTTTCTCATGACATGTTTTGAATCCTTAAATCTTAATATTAAAACATGCACTTCTCTCAGTCCCCATGGTGATGAACTTGAAGATAATAGTAACATGTTTGGGGTTGGAACTTCCTTTGAACAGTCTTTTCAACCACTTGTCACTAAAAGGTTATATTTGTTCAAAAGATTATCAATATACTTAATTGTATGTGAGAATTTTCTTGTTTGGTGGTGTAACCATTAAATGTAGTTTCTAAATGTAACATTTATGGCCAAACAAATTCTTGGCATTTTAAGGTCACAAATTGAAACAAAAAAGTTGTTTAATCTTGCTACAATATTGACAGCTTTGCAATGATATTGTTTATAAATGGAAAACTGAAACTAAATCATCACAATTGCTAATAACATATCTAACAATTTGCACATTAATTGTAAGTCAAAATAAGAACATGAAAGATTACCTAAAAACTAAAGGTTTTTTGGTTGATAACAATTATGAATTGATTGGAGAAATTAATCTTTTGAAGATTTGAATGTAAACAATGATTAACATTGCATTAGTTATATTCAACTTTCCCATTTTTTTATTAAAAAAATTCAATAACAAGTGAACCTTTTGTTGTTGTTTTCTTTTTGTTATCACAAATTTCTAAATTTCTATAATAGGTTTTCCTAAGAGGGCTTTGAAGAAGTTTATTTACAAGAACTAAATATGGGGTGACAACCATTATTAGAAAATGGGGTGATTTGCAATTAGCCTTGCAACTAGGTTTTTGAGTTGCAACGACCATTTGTAATTCATTACAACTCAATTATTTTCTACATGTGTGAATGTTATTCGACCAATCGTAGAAGTTGCAACATATGCAACTTGCCTATGTGAAACTGTATATATATGCAACTTAATTATAATTATGTAAAACAATTATTGTGCAACTTTAATGCAACTAGTTTACAATTACAATGGTAATGTCATGTTTACATGATTTTTCATTGATTTATCAAAATCTAACACCTCACATGGAAATTTATGGAAATTTTTGGGTGAATTTTTTTTTTGGGGTAATAGTGATTTCCACCATCCATTATGATTATTCATTTATATGGTTTTAGATTGTGACATGTGGCACTGTCAAAAATTGCCACATGGAGTATTAATTGAGTTTTGAAATATAAATAAATAAATTATTTAAGCATATGTAGGAAGGTTGGGGAATCCTACCTACCTACCTACCTACGTACCCAAGTAAGTAGGTAAAATTAGGTAAATAGGTAAAACCAGGTGGGTAGAACATAAGTATTTACCTAAGCTACATACTTGCCTACCTACATAGGTAGGTAGGCAAGTAGATAGGAAGGTAGAAATGTAGGTGCACTATAGAGTAACCATGTAAATATATTTTTTATTTTATGTTTTTCCTTTAGTGTTAATCCTTTTTGAACTCATCCCAAATTGGCACATGTATTTTAATGCAAGCACATAAAAAAAAACACCTTGTTTATATTGTTTATGAGATGGGATTGAAGGACAAAACATATGGGTTTAATCTTTTAATTGAAAATTATTTATAAATTGGGTTTCAACTTTATAAAAAATTTCGACATTTTCTGTGTTTATTTTTATTTTTGTAAATTATACAACTACTTAAGGAATTATTTGATAATTATATATGAATTAATCTTTCATAATGAATTGTATGAAATAATCATTAAAATTATTTTTTAATTAATAAGTTTAATTCAAATAATTAGTTAGTCAAGGAATTTAGATAATTAATTTAGATAATTAAATTAAAAATAACACATTGTTTGAATAAGTTAGTCTAATTCATTTAATTTGTTACTTAATTATTTCAAATAATTAATTATTTTAATTTAAATAATTTTCATTGGAAGATTAATCATTTAAATTTAAGTAATCATTCATTTTTATTTTTAATTGAAAAAATTAAAATTATTATCTAATTTTTTGAATTGATCATTAATTAATTTAAAACAATGTGTTTATTAATAAATCTAATTCTAAAAACTAATTAGGGTTCTAATTATTTATCAATTGAATATTTGAATTCAATCAAACAATTGATTTTTTGAATTGAAATAATTAATTTGGATTATTTTATTAATCAACTTTCAATAATTAATAAGTTATTGGGATTTTTTCATTATTAAATATTTAAATATGATTTTAAATTTTTTTATCAATAGAGTAACAATCATAAAAGAATGGAAAAAATAATATTTTTATAGTGTCGACATGATGGCACAACTAATTGAATCATAGTTAGTTGCAAATGTCATATTTAATGGACGGTGGAAATGCATACACATAACATGATTATACGTGTCAACAATTGTACATTAATTGTAACATAGTTGTTGATTGGGTGTTACATTTACATTAGTTGGAATGTACTTGGCACACATAATTAAAGTGCAACTTGCAAAAAAATCAAATATGATTAACTACATTTGTATGCACAATGTGTACATTGCATCATATAGGTGTCCCATTTGAAACTAATTTGCAACTATAATACAACTTTTTGATTATCTAAGGTGACATTTTATTTATGAATTACTCATATTTTCATGTTCTAATTATGGTGTAATTATATATTAGTTGTTTTGGAATTTTATTTGTAAGGCAGAGTGGTTCCGATGGAAAGGATTTTTCATAATTGAACCTATTGTAAAGATAGGGTTTTTGTGCCAAATAATTGGGGTGGGGTTTAGGGTGTTAGTGGTGTAAAAATCTTGCATTGTAATGGGCAAAGATCTTTCAAGAATTGGGGTTCAATTCCTTATAAAGTTTAAACAATTTTAGATTTTTGTATGTTTACATGTGAATGGAAAAAAATTATGGTCATCTAGATTTTGAATATGCATATTTTAATGTATCCATAGTTACTTTGAATTTAAAAGCCAACATATCCATATCCACTAAATGAACAAAATTGAATTTGAATCCATATACAACTTGATAAATAATTTTTTTAAAGAATTCAATATTTTTTTTATTACATTTTTTTACAATATATGTTTTACTAGTATCTTATATTCAATCTTAAAATGTGGTATTTTGCCAACACTAATTGAAACCAATGTTGGATGGTTTTTGCCTATTTCTAGAATAACACCCTAGGGGGAATGGTTCAATGGTACTTGTTTGGGGCCCTAGAACTTCAAAAAAATTTATGGGTTTAAACCCAATGGTACATAAGTGAAAGCCTTGCTGATCTTCTACCATTATGTTTTACTTAAAGGTGCCACAAGCTTGTTGGTCATATCTACTATTGTGGTTTTTTTATATATATTGATCACAATAAGTTTTCAAGGAAGCGTTTTGTTTAGGTTCCCACCTTGAATTTTGAAAGAAAAAAAAAACTAAAATTAAAACTAGTTTCTAATTTGGATTGCAAGGTTCTAGTTTTGGTTTTAATTTTTGAAAAAAAAAGAATTAAAATGAAACCAATGGTGTGATTTGCATTGAATTCTTTGATATCATCATTTACATAAGAACTATTTGTAGGTTTGTAACATGTCATTTATTTAAAGTTTGTCAATAGCCCTCTCTAACTAGGTAGGTAGACGGCTTACTACAAAATATAACAAAAGATGACATGTGTGGTACATAATGAATATTGTACATAGTTGAGGTTGTTATTTATCTTTTCTTTAACTATTTTACTCTACTAATTTACCTAGTTTAGGGAAGTGGGTTGATGACATAGTTGAAGGTGTTATTTTCCTTTTATATAATTATTTTCCTCTTTTGACTAACGTAGTTTAGGAGATTAGGTTGATAGCCTACTACAACCCAAAATCACCCACAAGGTTACAAATACAATCATGAATTAGTAAATTTGGGAAAGATTATTTCATCAATATAATGCAATGTCCATAGTTGGGGTTACTAGTCATTAACTAACATTTTAACTATTTTTAGCTATTGACCTACTTGATTTCCATGTAGTGTAAGCCCATGGGGCAAAGCTTTACCAAAACAAGGGCCTCTAGAAGTGAAAGTTGAGGGTGTTTAAATTCAAATAAAATCCCACCTTAAGGGCTTTACTTTATGTAAAAATCAAATTAATTTCTAAAATAAATAATCCTATGATATTTGACAAGTACCTAACAAGTATCATGAAAAGTAATTAGAAAGTCAATGGATTTTATAAAAAGTGTAAAGCTCGTGGACATGCAATCCACATGCTTTATGACTTTTGTAAAACCCGTTAGATGTCAAAGGTCAAATTACAATGGATAAATGTACCTACAAATACATTGCAAAAGTTTGAATCAATTTTTACATGGTTTATAAAAACATAAAAACAAGTAAGTTATGAATAATCTCATAGGCATGAGGATTATGAAAACAAATGATGAAAAGTCATACTTAAATTTAAATCCAAACATAGAGCATAGGAACCAAAACAAATCATAAGAAATTAAAAACAATAACACAAAGTGTGCAAAACAAAAATGTGAACAAATTTTTATTGTGGTTGAAAACCTAAACACAAAAGGAATAGAATAAGGTTATGGAATAAAATCATATTTCAAATTGGTGTTAAACATATTAAACGTAATAGAGGGTTCTACTTTTGTTCATATCTTTTTGTGTTACGGATGTCAACAATATGGAGTTCATTCATATGAATGTTCATCCATGACTTTAGTAAACTTGTACCTTAGTTTTAGTTCACTTTCAATTAGCTTCAAGTTAATTTTTTTGTTTATTTTCAGTGCCAATTAATTTTTAATTCAATTTTCGTTCATCGTGTTATGTTCATTTGGCACTATCCCATAATGAATTTTGATTGTTGTCCTTAATTTCAAAGAAACCCAAGGTTTCACTCTTGGGATCTCATCACTTCACAAACAACTCTAATGCGTGGCCATGTTGAAATAATGTAGAAGAGGTTGTTGGTAACTTGCAATGTAAAAAATTGTGGTATTGTGATTCATGGCACTTTGTTGATGTGGCTTTTGTTGGTGTTGCCTACCAAGGTAAGGATATTGTGTTTAGATTCATGATAGAGTATAGTAGATTAAAGGATTTTGGCCCCTAGCTAATAGGTGTACTTTAATATGAGGATTTTTGAAAGATGATATTTTGGCTTGTGTTGAAACTTGAGATTAGTTATTAAGTTATAATACCTTGAAGGATTTTGGGTTTTTTCAAGAGGATATATGTTTTTGCATGGTCAAATATTTGAGTTTCCAAAATTCTTCTTTTGCCTAGTTAACATACCTTTCAATGTAAATGTAAAGGCTGCATGCAGTGTGACACACCCCTTGTTGATGTTAAGGTGATGTTAGTTGCAAGCCCTAGCCACCAAGTGTGGCCATACCTTTAGACCACCCATCCACTTCCAACCCTGGTTACACCATCAATAGACTTTTGGCCAATCTTGCAGATTTGCTTCAGAAGAGATCACTGCAATCAGGTCAAGACAGAAATGAATGCAGTTGCAATTGGCAATCCTAGCTCAGTTCTGGAAGAGCACACTTTTATTCATCACAATGGTTGCAACGATTAAAATGGGCAAACTTCTTCCCAAACCAAGTTTTTGGTTGTGAGGAATACAACATCCAGACAATACTGTATAAATCATAACTTAAAAACCAAACTTAATTGATTATTCCATTCAATGGTTCAGACCTTTGAACTTTCTCACATTGCACACCTCTAGCAACTCCCTTACAACTCTCCTTGCACTCGCCATCATAGACTACAAAGAACTCATTTGTCCTCGTACTAGCATAATCTTAGGCAGTTTTAGTCCTTAAAACTTTTTGACTCTTTAAATGTAAAACAAAAGTCATGTAATGAATTTTTGAAAGGAAGCTTGCCAATTTTGACAGGCAGTTAGGATATATCCAACCTCCAGTAGAAGCTCACTGGCAGCTGACAACTGCAGCCAGACAATTCCAAAAAGTGGGAAACTTAGATGGGTCAATATCATGCCAAGTCTTACACTTGGGGTCTGCCGTGAATAGAGGATAAGTTAAACAATTGTATCAACAATTAGGCAATGGAAATACAAGCAATTTGTCTGGACAATTGCTATGAAACTATGTTCATGGTGTCTGCAACCAAAATCCACAATATCACAGCAGAAATGAGTGAATGAAGCTGCTGTGGTAATTCCAGAACCAACATGTCTCTGTGGTTACTGCATCTCCTGTCCCCCATATCTTCATCCTCACTATTTCCAGTCTCCTCTGACACAAACCCACTAAAGACACAAGTATGCGGTAAGACCCCATCTAATTCAAAATCACATTGCACTTTTGTTTACAAGCGCAGATTCATTGGAGGATAGAAAATTCTACTTCTGTCACCCAATTTTGCATGGTGTACTTCAGGGCAGTAACACTGGGAAGTTCTATATCTCCAGGTTAAATTGTGAGGGAAGAGGTTCAGCATATTGTCTGAACTATGTTTACAAATTGCTTATGTAATCTGTCTCTTGATCTCTAAAGGGTTGTCTCTTGTAAGTATCCAAACATTATCAACACACCTTGAGTTCTTCATCAATTCCAAGTTCTTCAATTTTTGTGTCCCGAAGACAACTTAGAAGAAGTCTAAAGATCATCAACACATAGAAGTCGTTCACCAGTTCAAAGTTGGTCGTGAGGCTGATTCATGCAGTTTCTCTTGGTAAGCAGCTGCCACCTCAGCCTGCCATGCACATCAAGTAATGAAGGTAATGAAATATAGTCAAACTAAAGGATCAAAGTTCCAGTCTCTACACTGTTCACAATAGTAGAGACTAACAGCAGATTCTCAGCTCAGATTCAGTGTAACATTTACAGGTTTATGCAGGGTGTATATCATGGTGTAGTCCGGTGTTGTTAAGGATTCTCCTTGCCTACAATTTTGCACTTTTGACAACAGATTACAGCAGAATGTTCTCACCTTGCTTGCTTGTAGAAGAGGGTCAAGAAAGGATGTCTGAAAGAAGTGCACAGCTCTTCCAAGAGATGTCTTCTCCAGATCTGATTTGCAGAACACACAGAATGGTCAACTCTGCTACAAGAAATTGCAGCACCTCAAGGTCTTTAAGTAGAGAAGGCAGAACTTGAGAAAGGATGATAGGTCAGTAACACAATATTGGGGCCTTAAACCTCTTGCAAATATGCAAAACCCGCAGTAGAAAAATAAAAGAATAGCAATCACTATTGCAGGAGAAAGTTCCAAATTTCTTCCAACAAACTGCTCTAAGAAAATGTGCATACCTCTTGTCTTGGATCCATTATTGATGCTTGAATGCTTTGCCTCATTCTCATTGAGTTCATTTAGGAGCTACAAACAGATGCTGAGATCTAGTCAGCAACATAGAAGACAGATGCCATGGATTGTGACAAATTTTCCATCTACACAGATGCAAACTTATAATTAAGCTAGTCTGTGTTCAAGATTGGTCCAGACAATCAGTTATAGCTTAATTTCATACCTGAGATAAAGTGGGCACAGTTGTGGGGTCAAAGGTTTCACATTTTTGTGGATCAATAGGCACACATACACGACCTGCAAAGCCACTTGCTAAAATCAAGTAGTGCACAAGATTGTACACCACAAGCAGCTGATGAATAGCCACCACCTCATACAGCAGCAACATACAGTCCCCAAACAGGTACTCCACTCCAATGATGAGAAGGGAAAGATTACCAGTTTTGGGATGCACACAAAAGGGTGCTTTGAGCAAGTGATTCATGTGCTTGGACACCTGCAGAAATTTCCACATTACTGGTCAATATCTTGAATGTAGAATAGTGAGAGCACCTATTCAGTGGCAAGTGCATAATGAAAAGATCAGGAAAAGTGGATCACTTTGACCCACTCACAGTACACAATCTTTCATTACCGTGTGAAAATCTTCTCACTACTCTGCTGTATGTGGTGGTACCTACCATTAATAACAGAAATGGCACACATTACCTCCATATCAAGTCTGGGGTATGTGTAGGAAAACACAATCTCTTCAACACACCGTCTCAAAGCTTGTCCCTGCAATTCAATTCCATGGTATCCCAAGCCATCACTCAGACAGGGCAGATACTTTGGACATGGGAATGGCAGCTGTTAACACATTATCAGGGAAACCATTAAACAGTCTCAGATGAGCAAGAGATTACCTTCTGCTTTGATTCCAAAGTCTGCTTCAGTTGTCTCCAACGAGAAGCATTAACATCCTCTTTGGCAGCTGATGAGCGCCTATTCTCTTGCCATCTGTCGCGCATATTTGTCTTCACAGCTTCACAATTGCAAAACCATCAATTTCAAGGACATGCCACACCACATCTTCACTAAACCTTAGTTATATAACAACTGGGATTAATATGGAAAAATGCAGCTCAATATTACTATATTCTATGAAGCATAATATGACCTGTCACTGAAATGCAGACTTCAAAAAAGGAGCATCATTTATAGCAATGGATGTTGAAACACACTAACCATCATCTGGCACTAGATCCAATACTCTCTCATAGTTTCCCTCAGGGGTTAGCAAGCTTTGATTCAACAAAATTGTATCCTCAAAAAATGGTCTGCAAACATCTGTATATGCTCGCCTGCACCCAACATTCACATCCCAGCCTGTCAACCATACTAGGAGTGATGGGGAAATGGCAACATGGGATGAGACCAACCACCTACTTCTACAAACTTAAGTACAGCTGAAAAAGCACAAAGAATATCAGAAAAATCTAGAGAATGTTTGCATGGATGCAGGAGTCTGAGTGATTCTTACAGCAGTGAAGGATGAAGAGATGCTGCTACCAAGGATACTTTTTTTGCAGTGTTCTCATTGCCCTGTTTCATTGCACACCACCTTGCCTTTAGCTTGTACATCTCTGTTGCTTGGAACTCTAATCAGTCTGCACTTGTCTTTATGAGGCAATGACCCAAAGTTTTAGTGTCAGAACTTAGGGTCAGTGAGAGCTGCTAGAAATGCACTGTTAAGCTCAGTGAAAAATCTCAAAGTAGAACCATAGCCTTGTCTTAAAGCAGACTCTAGTCTAAACATTTATCCTTACAGATTACAACATTGGCAACAGATACTGAACTATCTGCATTAGTTTTATGCGACGAGATAGTCTTTTCCAACAGTTCAGCTTCCAGTATCTGAGATAAAGTGAAAATACATCTGCAAATCATCTCCAACCACTCCTATGGTGCACCAAACTCTTTACTATCTTCAATCAGCAGTATGGAATCTACTTGATGGGAAAAGTGTAGTACAAACTTTGTAGAGGCGAAAGTAATCTGTAATGGAGGTCCTCTGCTCATTTGTCAGTCTGCGAGACATGCAAGCAATGTTAGGTGATAGTGAAAATCTTTACAAAACAACTGGTACACCCTGCTCTAGGACCAAAATCAGATTTATGGGCAATATGTAGACACCTGCGAGCTCTTGCATCACAGACCCAACAATGAACTCCACGACGTCCACTGTACACCCACAGTATATGCTCAAACCCAAAATCATCTGAAAATTCAGCCCATTTACTGTCAGTGCACAAGGTCACAATACCTGGGATGAGATCAATTCTTGCAATTACTCAACTATTCTGGTTGGCAGTCTTAGTGAAATAAGACTATCAATACATTTCTGTATTTATACACATATATATTCATGCCATACTTAACACCCTGTTCTGGTCTATGGAAATACAAACAATTTTACAGCTAGCCAGGAGATTCATAGTTGGCGAACTGAAAACTGAACACTCTGCAGGAAGGAGTCTTAACCTAAGCTCCTGAAACCTGGACCCTAAACTGTTAGATGGCTAATGTATCTTCACAATGCTAACAGGAATCAAGAAAGGTTTGACTTATGAATGAAAGAAAGAAACCTCTGAGTGCAGTATCGACTACTTTGATTGCAATGGTCATGAGTGGCCAGCACTTGAGACAAATATCTGCCCCAGAGCAGCAGTTGCGTATATCATCATAGTCTGTCATATCCTGCCCACCCCAAACTGCCTTAAGCACAGCTGCAATGTACTACAATCACAGCATTGCTGCAAATGGACAGAGTTTCAAACATGAAATACACTTAATTCAATGGACAGAGTGCGGAGGAACTTACAATATCAAAAACTAGCTCCCTCTCTACTGGAGAAAAGACACGATCAGAGCCTGCAACTGAATATGCTGTGCGCTTTGCAGGCTGTGCAGCACCATCATCACCACATAACAAATCAAGCACAGTTCAATGCACATCTAATATTCCAACTGTAAAGACTGCAATGTTAGAGAATAAACTCCTTGCTGATACCACATGTACAAAGTAATGGGGTAAAAATCTCACCTCAACATTGTAAACAGCTCCTATGTCAATCTTGTGAGGACACTTGGCCCGGATTGTTGCCTCCATCTCAGATGCATCATGGAAGGACAAGTAGCGCAAATATATATCATGCTCAAGTGTGAAGGAAAATTCCCGTCTAGCAATGAAGGACGGGTCACAGCCTGGATGTTTGCCATCTGTGACAACCACAAAACAGCCATGTAAGTCATCTTGAGCATACAAACTGCAGAAAATAAACGTCACAAACTACCAGAGAAAATCCTGCTACATCAATGGAGGCTGCAGAAAAACTCACCGTTCCCATAAGAGAGCCACTTGTACATCTCAGTGAATGGAAAAAGCCTGCCTGTTACACGCATCACAGACGTGAAATTCATCAACAAACCTTGATTTCTAGCCTTGAACTGATACTGGCAGGCGCCACAAAGCGATCATATCTGCTAGAAAACATGCAAATTACGCATTCACTTGCCTCCACGTACAGGGGTATCAGCCGCATTCTCATTACCTCCGTTCTCTTTCTAGTTTTGATAGCAAAAAGCTCCAATTAGAGCTAAAGATCAAACTCACAACATCCACAAAAACAACGAGAAAAAAAAAACAACGCCACGTGCAACTCCCTTCTTGAGGGACAAGACCGATCCAAACTTGTGCACACAATTTCCTCGTTTACAATCCCTTTGGTTTTTCCCTCCTTGCTCACTTGCTTGCTTGCTGAAGAAAACAGCGGGATTACAAACGAGAGAGGGGAGGAAGGAAGGAAAAAAACGCAAGGGAGGGAGGGAGGGAGGGGCGAGGAAGACACAAAGTTTACCGTAATAAAGCTTGAGATAGTCAGGGCTGAATCCATGCTGCAAATGACGAGAGTCTTCAGCCGTTGTTTCAATCTTCACATCCTCCTCCATAGCCACCGGACCTTCTTGCTGTTGCTGCTGCCCCATTTCTCTATCTCCGCCTGTGTCTCTGTCTCTCTATCTCTTCCTGTATCTGTCTCGCTATCTTTTCTTCTGTCCGTGTCTCTCTCTCCCTCGCTCTCTCTCCCCCCCTCTCTCTCTCTCTCTCTCTCGCGTGTTGTGCCTCAGCAAGAGAGATCTCGTTGAAAACACTGCGAAAGTCGGGCAAAACAAAATGGCGGGAATTTCATTCTTTTGGTGAACTTGTGGGAGTTGGGGGGGGGGGAGGGGGAAGGGACCAGGGATTTTATTTTTTCAATTTTGTGATGTAGCCGAATTGGCGATCATCCACATTGCTATTTAGTCATATTTGGCGATAAGAAAATATTAAAATAAATAAAATCAAGCATCCTTCTATATTTTTGGCTATGTACCTGCTGGAACCTAGGATAGATAGCATCTAGCGATTTTTTTCGAAATTTGGCAACTAATAAACTCCAAAAACACTAAATTTTCGTTAAGTTGGAAAAAAAAATAAAAATCACCCAGAAGAAAATACATTGGGCGGAACAATTCAAGCTTAATTATGTAACAAATAGATAGGTATATTGTAGAGTTCAAAATCTTTGAACTTGAGTAAAGAACCCAAAATCTCTATCTATGAAGGAAGGTAGTTTGTTTGTTTTGTTTGTACTTATTAGATCCACCGAACCAGGATGCTTCAGATCATGTTCTTGGTCTCTTTGGAAAGCTCTTGAGGAGAGAGGGGTGCATAGGCTTGGTTTCATGGCGTTTGGACTTGTGGTGTATAAGTTCTTGAATATTGAATGATTTCTTCACTGAAAATTAAATTAAATCATAGCTGAAAAATTTCAGAGGAATTGGAATTGTGCCTTTTGGTGTTGTTGGAAAGATCTTGATGAGCAGCAGGATTTAGTGGAATTTATCTGGTAAGATTTGGATTCAGAATGTGGGAGATATTGATTTTATTTAAGTGATTTTTTGTCACTGAAAATTCAAATAAATTCCAAAAAACCAGGTTTTGGAAGGAAAAATCAGTTGAGGACGTGGTAACACTTGGGAACCCAACAGCACAGGAGGCCACACTAGTTATATATACACTAGTGGGTACCCATGACCTTTGGGCACTGTGAAGTCCCCGGTTTCTTTAAACTTGGTTCATGTTTTAGTTTTTTTTTGAATTTTTTTTTTTTTGATGTGTTTTCTGTTTTTATTATTATTTTGTATAATAGAAATAAAGTGTTTCTTATTCATTTTTGTATTTTTGTTTATTTGGATGCAAGTTTGAAGTTTGGAGAAAGAAGACACACCTCATTCTTTTGCAAGTAGGATTTTTTTTCATTATTTTTTCTTAATGCTTTTCTTCGGACACTGTGAAGTCCTCTAGTTTTTTTAAATCATATTTATTTCAAAAAAACATTCTATTTCAAACAGCTACACATCGTGAATGTAACTTCTCGCGGAGCCATTTAGGAGATGCATGCAGCCTCAAAGGAGGGTTTTTTCGTACACAACATTGCGCATAAGGCCAATCCGGCCATGCATAGTGTCTAGTAGTTGAACTTTGATGTTCGTTGGTGCCTTGGCGCGTGAAAAGGTAACATAAAGTTGGCCATGCGAAAAAACGTCATCTGCGAGATGAAGGCCAACATGAAAGAGGGTCTGCCCTTGAGACTTGTTAATAGTCATCGCATAGGCTAGCCGCAAAGGAAATTGCTTCCTTGCAAATGTAAATGGCAAATCGCTGTTATCGAAAATGAACTTAATGCGCGGGATAAAGGCCACATTACCAGCCCCTTTGCCTGTGATGATCTCAGCCTCAACGACTCGCATCGAAAAATGTCGAATAATCAGGCGTGTCCCATTGCATAGCCCAGCCGATGGGTCGAGATTGCGCAACAGCATCACTGGTGCGCCAATCTTGAACAATAGCTTGTGTGAAGGTATGCCACTAACTTCCAAAGTGTTGAGGAACTCGGAAGGGTATGTGTTCTCCACTTCCATGTCCTCTGCGAAATCCGCACTGAGGAAGTCAACTTGTGCGCCTGGAAAGTAGTTTAAAACCATCATGTTTATTAGCGAAACCTCGTTGTTGCGAGGAGCCAAAATCGCGTGCTCACGCAAATACTCGTTTATGACCTGGCCCTTGTGTAGTTGAGGGTAGATGGCCATAGCCATGGCTCGTGTGTTCGCAGGAGGGAGTTTCATCATGTCTGGACATTTGATGTAGTCCTCATCGATGGTTTCTAATTCGTTGTTGCCAAGACAAAGAAGCTAGTTTGCAAAAGTGTGATTCCCAAGATCGAGGTGAATAACAATGGCATCATTGGCCCACATATTTTTCGAAAGACGAAATCCTCAACAGATTCCCATAAGTAGGAGTTCTTAATTGATGCAGAAACAATGTCTGCATGGGATCCCCGGGGGATGACCGGAAGGACCTGGCGAAAGTCCCCTAACATGATGAAAACAATGTCGCCATAGGGCTCATTCCTGTTTGTACGGTCACGCAAAGTTTGATCCACCGCTTCAAAAGCGAGCTTATTAGTCATAGGAGTTTCATCTCAAAGGATGAGTTTCGTTTGATGGATTAACGCCACTAAATCATCCTGTTTATGGATATAGCAGAAGGACATATGGTCGAGTGCGATTGGGATCTTCAGGTACAAATGGGTCGTTCGCCCTCCTAAGAGCAAAAGTGCAGCAATGCCTAAAGAGGCGATAACAAGTGCAATATCGCCACGCGAACGCACAACATTCAAAATCAAGTTTTCGGTGTAGGTTTTACCCATTCCACTGGGGCCATCGATAAGGATGACTTTAGCGTGATGGGCAGCATATGCATTGATTACGCCATCATAGGCTGCACACTACCCATCATTGAGGTTCTCAATGGCCATAGCCACCTCGGCTTGTAAGACCTCAACATTGTAGTCGTGCTCCACCTCAAGTAGGCGATTCGTCTCTAATCGATCAAAGGTAACAGAAGGGGCAGGAAGGCCAAATTCCTCGAGAATTTTGTTAAATTTGGCAAGCGCATCTTGTAAGAAATGCAATGCCCAACTTTCAATTTGTTCAATGGACGGTTCCATTATACCGCGACGTTGCAATGCTACCTTGCAATCATCGCAAATGTGCTCCTTACACTTGTCCCAGAGCATGCGTGGTTCACCTGGAACGCCAAAGGCCAAGATGGTCACAAACAGAGATCGCAATTACGCACCTGTTTGCATGTTAATTGCTTCTTCTAAGCAAGCATTCCATTCGTCATCCAAGTCATACAAACTAAGCGCAATGCACGCTGATTTGAATGTGTCATGGACAACATTGTTAATTGTGTGAAGAACTTCAAAAGAAACAGCACCTTTGACTTTTGTTAACAAGGTACGCAAGAAATAACGTTCGTCAGTGGAAGGATTGACGAAATAAAGGCGCCCGACAAAACACCCTTTCTGTCGGATGGTCCATTTTTTCGTCCCATTGGTCCATGTAAACACATAGGGAAAATCCATGTACGTGACTTTTCTGGCCAAGGGGTAATCAATATTGGCTTGGAAGTATTCGGTGAATGTTGTTTTCTGGTTTTGCTCGCTATTAATAGTTTCAAAAATACTGGCATTATCATTGTACACGACCTTATGCATTCCAGGCTCGTGCACGGCAAGGTGTGTGATAGACGATGTCCCTTCATGCATTCGAAAAGAGAAAATATGCCACGATGCCTCGGAAGCAGAGACATAATGTCCTTCAAGGTATGCTTTAATTTCATCATGGTTTTGCCCCTCACCATTAGCAACAACCACCTGCGCATTATTCTCCTGGCCATGCCTATTCGCCTCCCTTTCGACAACGGTAGTAGCACGGTCAGGTCCCTTGTACACATACTTGTACAAGTACTTGACGGCAGATATGGACGAACATATCTCCACGTTGATGTGCACGTGGTACTTGGTTGCCAGGTGAAGATTATACGGGATAATCCACCGGTTATCCATCACGCGCTGCGTCTTTGGATCTACAATAATGCGGGTTTGACGGCGTCAGTACTTAGGGTACCCATCAACATCACAGCACGTTTCTTCACTAAAGGAATGCGGGTACCTTTTCTTACACTTTCCCTGCTCCATGCATTGTGCGTTGAGAAAATCTAGACCGCATGGCCCATGCACCATGCACAAAGTGACCGTCTCGTACACCTCAGGATGGCGTATCGAATCCGGAATCTCGGCTGATACCATCGAATCGAAGTCCTCAACGGTGCGCAATTTTGACACTTCATCTAAAATGAGCAAAATGTGTGCGTGGGGCAAGCCTCTCTTTTGAAACTCGATGACCCAAATTTTAGCAATCACATTGCCAAGAACACTGTCTTTGATGTCCCTCAAAAGGGTGTCAAGTTTCAAATTGAAAACGCGAGTTACTAACTATGGGCGATCCTTGGCAATCTGCCCCAAGAGAAGCACATCTGTAATCTCTTTCCATTTAGGATTACAGGTAAATGTGACAAAAAGGTCTAGCTTACCAAATTTGCGGACCCTGGCCATGGCATCCTAGTACAGTTGGCCCATGGTGCACTCACCACCCTGGAATGATGACTAGAGAATCATCTTCTGCCCAACATCGTTCCCAAGAACGTCGCCAGCATTCAATGCATCTTGAAGACCATTGTACAAGTCGCAACGCAACTGTCGTTGGTTCTTGCAAATAAACTTCAAACGGTTCTGTTCAGTACATGCATACGTGTCAACAATGAATTGTTGCAAAAACCTTCCGGCTCGTAGAATCCATTCCTCGTTGATGTGATGTTGTAACATGTACACATAAAATTGAAGCATGGTGACACGCGCAGAACCGCATTTACCACCTATTGCATTCTCGTCATCCTGGATGAACACAGAACCATCCCATTGAAATCCATTCAATGGGATGCCATCATGCCATCCGTTGCGTCCATCTGGGAAGAGAAGGACGTAATGTAGTGGCGCGTATGCACTGTGTAGGGGAGAGACGCGTTGAAAATAGCCATTAGTTGAACGCACAACAATGTCACGTGCGTCTACTTCATCCACATCACCCCCAACCATCAATGTGCCAACTTCGTCAACAGTTAGCGCATTATAACGTCGCAAATTAGTGCGGCGATCGTTCACCAAACAAAGACTTAGCTCAATAGCCCCGCCTTGGAGTCGTTCCGTGGCCGTTTGTTAGATGATGGCATAGGGGTTGCATGCATGTAACATCGTTTGCAACGATTGCATGGTGTCCCTATTTAGGCCACCAAAATTGCCCATCCGGCCATCAAGCTCGACATGCAAATTGCTGATGTATAGTTGGGCGAATTTTCGCGCCTCGCGAGGTTGAGGAAGTAGACTCCGCATCCTATGATAAAGCTCACTGCGAAGACGGTATGTATAATTCATCACAAACTTGCCCCCTCTTTGTATGAGTGCTTTTACAACACCTTAACAATATGTTCAACGTTCAATGTTGATACAATCATTGATATGATGTTAAAGTGACATTGTAATAACATGTCCTGAAATGGCATTGATATAATACTAAAACATTTAACATCTTATCAATATTAAATCAATGAAAAAAATATGACCAACATTGGCACAACATACATTAATAAGTCATCAAATTGATGA
>Ga0116231_10006210_pt1 | contig 22955 bp, 14 predicted proteins | sample S1TSphgellanicum_2_FD_89695 | JGI IMG/M metagenome (GOLD analysis project Ga0116231, IMG submission 89695) | Host-associated microbial communities from peat moss isolated from Minnesota, USA - S1T2_Fd - Sphagnum magellanicum MG | ecosystem: Host-associated > Plants > Peat moss > Unclassified...
AATATATCATATATATATATATATATATATATATATATATATATATATATATATATATATATATATATATATAAGAATTGGTAAATCCCAATAATTTATCATAATAAGGATTTAATTTCTAATTCAACTTGCAATAGTAAAAACCATTCATCATTCTTAAGGATTATCATTATCTATGAATTGGTTTTTGATCCCACTAACGTTAAAAAACATGGGTTAACATATATAACATTATCCCGCATTCAAACAAAAGAAAAATGATTTTTGTTAGCTCCTCTCCAACATGAAATTTTTTATGTGGATCCAAGAATACATGTAGAAATGAATAGATTGAAAACAATTGCAACTTGGACACCATTAATTCTTCAATTTAAAAACTTACATAATTTTCATGTAATTATACAAGCCTTGAATACAACTTCTTTAAACTAACATTATGAAGACATCAATCATGATCATAACTTTCAAATGTCTCATATATTATGTCTTATAGAAATAAGAATACACCATGCATTAAAAAATGTGCACAAATTTATAAATTCTTTTAAGCATTCATATATTTCAATCCATGATGGTCATGGGTTAATGATGATGTATGACATACACATGCATTTAGATTCCTTCAATACAATATTTAATGATGGTTCAAAATATATAACAACTTTTAATACTAATACACAAAAAGTAATACATATTGTATGTGTATATAGAATTCATTCATGTTCAATTTCTACATTCATAAACATCTTCAAACTATAATTCAACAATCTCCTAAACATTGTCCAATGATCATATGAAAGATTTTAGGGTTGACGTTCCCAAAAAAAAAAAAAACTATTATATGTCATGGATAAATTCCAATTAAAATCACAATTTAGTGAAAACATCACAAAAGTTGGATTTCAATTAAACCATATATGGGCAAATGTCCCTGAAATGAATGCAAATATGGTGTAATAGAAGCATATTGGTCAGATTTTCATAAACTAATTTATATTGCATTCAAATTACCAAACACACTTCTAGTGTATAACAAGAAACCATTAATGTTTCCATTTATTTTAAGTGTAGAATTTGTGAAAATATGCATGTAAATGTTGCATTTTCACCTAATTAATTACTCCCAAAATGTTGGCACCTTGTCGTTTGAATTTTCATTTTTACATTTTTTTTTCATGGACCATGTGCAAAAAGAAACCATAAATATTAATAACAAAAGAAAGAAGATTGATTTTTTTTTAATCCACACGTGCACCCATCAAACATCTTAACAAAACACCTTTCATGGAAAACCAAAACCCAAAATGTGACAAAAACAAATATAAAAATTGTCAAATTCTCAAACTTCAAAATGAAAATGAGGCTAAAAGTAAAAATATTTCCATGTAAATTATATCCATTTAATATTGATGTTTGTTTCAAACATTGGAATACCTCATGCACATTGCTAAAAATTGTCTACATTATCCAACTTTTAAAAACTTGAATTTTCTGAAACAATATAATTATTTACAACTTTATATTCATTTGTATGGTTAAAGAAAAGACAATGGAACTATGGGTTCAATTTCCAAATATGCACAATGAATTCTAAATTTACAAAATTAATCACACAATACTAAACAAAATGAAAGAAAAAAAATAGGAAACTTTCTAAGGAATCCTTTGCTAAAGCATTATGCTAAGGCCAAACCTTAATTTCGTTATAGGCTTAGGCGTCATGATCATTCATTTATTGGATTGAACAAGACCTAATCACTCTAATGCCAAAATATTAGAGTAAGACCTATGATCGCCACCCAAATTATAGCAAAACCCTCATTGCCATTGTCCAATAAAAGATTTGAATTTGCAAGGTATCATCAAAGATTGAAGCTAGGGGGCAATAAAAGAAAGAAAGAAAAATAAAAAATTCTCCAAATAAGAAGCCTAGAAAGGCAAATAGATAAGCCCACCAAAAAATAAATTAAAAGAAAAGGATTGAGAAGCAAACATTGCAAAACTTGTTTGAAAAAAAATAAAAAAGTTAGACGATATTGATCCACTAATTCCCTTGCCCACCACAAATTTGAGTTTGAAAGCAAGGGAGTTTACTAATTTTGGAGCACAACTATATATTGGAGGTGTTAAAAAAAAGATTGGTCCTAATTGTGACACCTAATGCAAATTTAATGCTCACATAACATTTTAAACCCCTTTTAGATCCATGTATGAGTAATTTCATCTCCTATTCGAGAGACTTTACAATTAACTATGATATCTTCCTGTCAAATTATTTTCTCTTGAATAATTGGTAGTCACACCTCTCACAACTATGATTACATTAGTTGTGGGTGTAATTAATAATTACATAACAATAATTCAAATCCAAGTACGCAAAAACGTCATGGAGAACATTCTTTGCAATGAAGGCTCAAGTGTCAACATCATGACAAAGAAGTTGAAGTTCATTTTGTTGCCACAAAATATACAAACTCCTGGGATGGCTAATCATAATATGAAATTGGTAAGGTTGATAAAAAATCTCAAAATCTACATTCATAGCATCTTTTATACAATAACCTTCATTATCATGCATCATAGCTTATTGGATGCAAGCTATTCAATGCTTTTGGGATGATGTTTGTTACAATATGCTAAAGTTTCACTTGATTTGGGAACAAATTTAATTATGACTGAAAATTATGGAACCCTTTGGACAATTGTTTTCAAAATCACACTACATTGGAAGACCTCCTTCCATCAGTAGCACCTCTTTCTAGAAAAAAAGAGGCAATTATGCAACTCCATTGTATCCAATTTGATTCTCTTTAGTACCAGCCTTTTTTTTTAATTTCCAAAATTTTTCCAAAAAAAAAAAAAGTAAAAATAAAAAATTGAGTGATTTTGGAGGAGTTTAATCTCCTGAAGTGAATAAAACATGAAAATCACCAAATTTGCATATTTGATTTTCAATGTGTAACCATAAATATAAAAGGCTGATCAGAAATTTGTACTTCATATCTGGTTTATAGCCAATTTTGGCTAAATCTTCATAGGGATGATCACAATTTTCCTATAGAGAATTGCCACTTAGGCTCCATGAAAAAAATTCCTGATGAAAATTGTGTGTTTGAGGTATCCTTTAGTTTCGTACAAAAGTGGTGGCTACTTTGTCTTTGCACACAACAATCACATTATTTTAGTTGAAGGGGATGTAGATGTCAACAAGGGAAATATCTTAAGATGTTTCCAATGGTTTTAAAACAATGTCTGAATCAAACATGATTGGCTTTTCCAAAAGGATTCGTGAGGTTAAAAAACTATTGAACAATTTAGAATTCATGATTGGAAGAGAACTTTCCCTTTGTGACGACATCTTGGGGGAGTATTTTCTCCCATCTCCCACACTTTATGCACTCGTCCCAAAGTGTGTACTAAACATTGTCCCTCTTGGAGTTGCAAGACACAAGTCCCTGTGTTTGTTCCAATCACAATTGGAGGGCCATGTCTTCCCATGCCTCATGACCCATGCTTGGGCCTAAAAGGAAAGGACTTTCTTTGTTTTTAAACTCAAGTTGTTGGGGTTGGGTAAAGCTCGGATAGCAAATGACATTCTTATGTATATATATTGTGATTGTGCATATTGAGGGCTGGGATTTTGTTGTGTTCCCATGCTAGGCTAGTTTTCTCTTTGATTTGTTGAACACTTGTGTTTTATATTGGTAATTACTTTTGTGGCTTGCTTTGCACCTACACTCCTATCCTGAGTTGTTTTCTGTGGGCTTTAAATTCAACAAAGAAAAAAATGGAAGGACTATGGAGGTCTGTCAGTCTTTTATATCAAAACTTTCAGCAAGCCTTACCTTAGGCAAGGCCTCTCCCCTCACGAGGTGCAGGGCAACTCCCCTAATTTTCCACGCCCTCAAAAGACTGGAGGTCCTTCCCCTACAAATAATAAAAGCCTCTGAAGAAATTCTTGGTGTAGTTGAAGGTACACTTACAATGCATAAGGTCTCACAAGACATTTCATTCTTCAAAATGCCTTGTGTCATTTCCCCCTCCCCCCCCCACCCGTGATATCCATGCCCACAACCTCGGGCTAAACCCTACACAAAATTAGGGTTATGGTGTAATGAGGATGGTGGAAAGAACATTCCTATGAAAACAAAGCTTAACAATACGCTAAGGCATGCGACCTCCGGCGTTACCCAACACATGAATTGTTCCTCTGCCCCATAGTGACCCAGTTTGGGATTTTCTCTTCTGGCTCAGACTTGGGTCCTCTCTCTTTGGTTCCTTCTTTTCCCCCCTTTGCTTTGCTGGTCCTTTGTTTAATGGAGTATGCCAGGGTTTTTCCATCAACAAATACTCAAGGCTCACACTTTGTATAGGCTACCTGGGCTGGCCTGGCCAAACATACAGTAGACAAAGTCTTCCGGGAGCCTGAAATTGTGTAGCTGGTTATTGTGGCTTTTTGGCTTCAGTCCCGAGGGACTTGGGTGGGCGATTGAAAGCGTTTGTTGGTGGCCGCCGTTAGATTCCAGACATCCCACCTTCTAGAATTGTTGAGTGTCTGGAGCCATGGAAGTGTTCGGTGGAGAAGACTTGCATTTTGGCGACTCTTGTTGCCACAGGGCGTCTGTGTTACCACAGGTACACACAGTGGCTGGGAGGCTCCGCAAAGGTATGATTTTGTTATGTTCAGCCAACCACTGATTACAATTCAGAACTGATTACTGATTAGATTGTAGCTTTGTTGGCCGGTGGCTTCCGCAAAAAATTGCATTATTTTTTAGAAATGCTGAAATTTTCACTTTTAACTTTTCTCAAAGATTTTTTTTTTAAAAGTGAGAAATCTTGAACTATTTTGTGAATTTAATTTTTTTTCCGTAATAGAATCTTCCAAAAAATCATTAAAATTTTAACATATTTTTGTTGAAACATTCTGAAATCTTTTTTTTTTTGGGTTGAAACTTCTATTTTCTGAAATATTATTTTTTTTTGGAGAAATAGTACTATGCAAAAATATTTAAACTGAGCAAATGGATGGGTCTAATGTAATTACAAAGTTCTACATAACTTCACAATTGTCTTTTGAATCATAGAATATTGTGTATTGAACCATATACTTAAGTACTCACGAGAATTGCATGATGTTTATTGTACCTGCCATTGAGGTTCTATGTTCATTATTTATTGAAAGAAAGTGTAAAGGAAGAAAAACAAAACTTCTATTGGGAATTGCCAAAATTTCATGATTCAAACCTACAACCTAGTGCACATTTCCTATGCATAATTTTAACTAATGAACTACAAAATCATTTATGCAAAGGTTGTCTATTGGAGATAATGCATTATTAAACCCCATTTCTTTTAGCAATTAAATAATTCATCAACAATTTTACAAGATTGCATGATGCTACGTTGTCAAATAATTGACATCATAACTTTTTTAAATGGGGCTACTAGACAATCATCCCTCAATTTTCCCTTAGGATAGAAAAAAATTACCCAATACTATAAATCAGATGAGCTACTCCTCCATAAATTCTGTTTTTCACATTGTTCACAAACTTGAGTTTACTTCACATGAAAGTCAAATAGGCTTGAAATTCTATTTAGTGGATCATATGAAAATTTGAGGTCCTTTGGATTAAGTAAACATAACTTCTTTAGTTTCCCACCTTTTATGTCTTTCTTCCATTTTTACTTCTAACTCTTTCAATCCATCCTAACAAATATAATATGGGTAGAGCTTAACATTGAGCCAATAGCTCGCGTGTTTATTACATATTGTGTGATAAATATTGTGGCACATATATGTCACAACTGAATGTCACATTACAATATTAGTATAATATGTGCCACAATAAACACCACATATTTTACATTACGATGGGTGACATCACAAAGTTTACCTCACATGTGTCATGAACCATGGCCTTTGGTCTAGGAAAAATTGTGTTGGATGGCAATTCCAGGTTTATATATTTAAAATTCAGATTAAAATAACCATAAGTTCAAAGTTTTTGAAATGTTCAAAGGTGGTATCCTCACATAACCGGCGGTTCATGGTAGGTTCTTTAGTTGGTTCTCTGATTTTTTGACAACCCTAGTTCTGAATTTTTTTGAGAATTGCTAGTTTGGCTTCCACATACCCAACCATATTACCCACCAATTTTTTCTTTGAAAAAGAAAGAATTGCACAACACTAGATAAGTTCAGTGAACTATATATATATATATACCCTAAAGTTTGAACAAAATCATAAAATTTAATATAATAATTGACAACATTTTGGGCATTTTTTTAATTGTTTGGCAATCCAATGGAATAACGTTAATTTTTTTTTAATTCATCCATCCATTGTGGCTAACAACTTCTTAATTTAATTTATTTTGTGGGTAGCATCTACTTACCCTAATTCATTTTATATAAGCACAAATTTGTGAAGTTTCTTGTGTACAATGCTTGTGATGATTATAGTGAAAAAGTTTTGCAAAAATGGCAAAGCGGATGTAGACTAGTTTCATGTTTACAACAAAAATTAAGGATGAGCAAAATGCTAGAGTTGCTCATCAATGTGAGGTTTTAGATATAAATTTGGAGATGGAGAGGAGTAAGATGAGGACTATGATTACATAATGGAAAAGAACTTTGGTATTGGGTCCTACACTAATTAGTTCATTCCTTCCCTCTAGACTCCCTATTTTGGTTATAGTAAAGGAATATAAAAATCTCACTATAGCTTTGAGTTTTTCGCAAGCTTTTCACATGAAACTAAAATAAGTTCATGGTCCTTGTGTCAAATTGTCAAGGTTGGCTTTGTATGAAAATTTTCACCTATTGAAATCCTTAAAGATAAGTACAAGGCCTTTTTAAATGTAAATATCATTCATCAAGAGCTCACAACATTGTTGTTAGAGGGAAAATTAATCTAGAATTATATAATCTACCTATGTCCCATGTACGTATAACATTTAGCACTTTTTAATTATCTAGGAGGTGCAGTTTCTAGAATTAAGTAGTTTTAGAAAAAGGTAGTGAGAATTTGCTTCCACATCTAATTAACTTGGGGAAAAAATGAAGTTAATTATCACCAAAGTAAGAGGAGATTGGATAGACCCAAGCAACCAATGGCAATTGAGGATTCGTGGTGTGTGATTGTTATAGAGGTTTTAAAAAATAAGATAGAAAAAGATTTAGCAAAGGTGGAAGAGGGATAGAGAGCTTGGAGGAAGAGGCTTGTACTTTTGGAGAAATGGAACTATTACATGGAGTATGTGTGATTTTGAAGGGAGAACCTACTTGTATGTGTGGATTGAAGGGTGATTTATCTTTGATTTAGAAAAATGTAATTATCTTGAATTTTTTATATATTTCCTTGTTTGCATTGTAGCTTTGCTCATGGAGGCTAGCACCTATGGAAGAAGGCATCTAAGGTAGTAGGAAGCATTTGGTTCCCCTTGGGATAGTGGTAATCAAGGGTTTGGACTAATGGGGTAATTACTTCCCACAAAGGTATGGTTTAATCTCTACCATTTTAAAACATAATAGAAAAAACTATTTTGGTAGAGTTACAAGACTTATAGGGAGGTAACTACCATCCCCTTGAGCTCATGTCTATTTTGTTTTCCTTTTTTTCCTTGTTTGGGTTCATGGGACAAATTGTAGAAGTGGAGAAATAAAATATCAAAGAATTATTTACATCTTGCAAGTTTATTTTTGATAAGCTACGGCTATGGTATTTATTATTTATTATCTTTTAAGGCAATACCTTATGGGAATTTTTTTGTAACAATAGTGACAATCAAATTAGAAGGTATATTCAAGTAGTGTTTTTTCCATGTTTTTTTTCAACAAGTATATTTTGTAATTATTTTTGGTACTTGTCAAGTCTTTAAAGGTGGTATTAATGACTCTTACTTGCATATCCACATATAGAACAACATATCATTACAACCTTGCAAAACTATAGGTTGGTAGGATAATACCTAAATGTAGCATGGGTGCAATCTTTTATTAACAACTTAACACAATTGTGAACAAAATATTACCACATCTAGGGGCATAAGAATGGTAAAATATGTCAACCAAAGACACTTGCTATTTTTTTGGAAAGTATATAAGTTTTTTGACTTCATTGCATAATATTGAAGAAACACATGTTTTAATTTGCATTAAATACATTTTTTTGAAATGCAAGTACAAAAGGTACATGTCACATTTTTGCAAAATGGAGTTGCAAGTACATGAAAATAAAGCATCAATTAGGATTATTATACTTTCAAGTTAATGAAGGCCTAGTGTGTATGGATATAGTTTTAACTTTTCATATCCTAGTCATAGTCTATCAAAGTTTTAATGTAAAAATATTTTGGAAGATTTGAACAACCAACCAATTTAGAACATACTTTTTATCCATTTTTCTTGTATAAAAATTCTTCAAACTTTAAGTACAACTTACAATAGACTCAATGAAGTGCTCTATGATTTCAGAATGCAATTTAAATAGGTTTTTAATATCTTTTTTAGTGTTAATGTTGGAAAAGACTATTTTTGAAATTAAATTTTGTTAAGATTATTTTTTTGGCATACTTTATCATGTTTGGACCCTTAGTAGACACCCCACAATGCAAAGGATTCAAAGTGTCATACTCATGGACCAAAATGTTATTAATTTATTTGGAATTGGTTCTATATAACTCCCACCACAACTACTAGCAAATTACCTTAAAATTGGGAAAAACAATGCCATTCATGGTAGCTTATTTGGTTAGATTGCATAATGTATACCAAAATCCTTGGTAGTCAATTATAATTAGATAAGAATTCATTAGTACCTACACAAGGTTCAAGAACAAGGGAGAAAAAATGTGCAAAACATGAACATGTAGTACAAATAGAGGACTAAAAAAAAATCACACCAATAGTGTATTTTGCTACCTTAGGGTTATAAGTGATTTCATAAATTATCTTTATTGGCAAAAACAAAAAGATCTTTACCACCTCACAACCATGGTAGGATCTTATATTTCTCTTTTACGAGATGACATTTGACATACTTTGACAAGCAATGGAACAACCTTCAGACATGCAAAGACTTTGTGATCAATGTCATAAATCCAGATAAAGATGCACAAATGGAACAATATTTACCCAAAAATAATAGTTTGGTTGATTGACTACTAGTCAATCCATAAATCTAAGGATTTTATAAATTAAATGAAAACACACCACTCAAACATGTTAATGATCTTCATTAAGTAACTAATTGTGCATTAAGATGAAAATACAATTATGGGAATTGTTTGGACTTGTGCAATTTTAATTTTTAAAGTTGAAAATGAACCTCAAATATAAGGTCGTATATTCAACATTAACATTTTTTATTTTAAAAATTAACTATGTTACAATATAAATTTTAATGAAAATCATATTGAAAAATGTGGATGAGTTCTAAAAAAATAGTTGATTCATAGTGTAATTTTGAAATGATGACACGTGTGGACTCAAAAAGTATGACATAATAATTTCAAAAGAAAAAAAAATCATGACCAAATGAGGGATTTAAGAATAAAATGCATTGAAAATTTCCCAGTACAAGAAAATTTAATTTTTAGAGTGTTAATTTGTTTCATTTTCAATCATTGATGGTTGAATGCATGAATGGGTGGACCAAAAATGGCACATGATAACATTCTCATAAGTCCATTTCATTTGTAAATTTTCAAGCCCTAGGAAAACAAAATAGTTAATTAGCACTAATCCATCAATTCATAAAATATTTTTTCCAATTTTGAAAAGTCCCAACTAATTAATAAATATATGATAAGTAAAAAGATGATGTGGAAATTTTTTTAAATACATCAATTTTGACCATTAGTTAATGCATAACTAGAATTTTACAAAATATTTTTCAAAGAAGATTTCATTTACAAGGGATATTGAATCTTCATTCAAAATTTCACAACAATATCCATACAAAAAAAATTCATATATACAAATCCATAATCATGATAACATTCCATGTGTTGCAACTTGAAAAGTTCAACCACATAACTTAAAGTCATTAATTGACAATATGATCACATATGTCTTCATATTTGATTTTATAACTTAAAACCAAAGTCTAATGGATATAATATTGATGTTAGTACATGTCATTTATGGTTTTCAAAAACAAAACCAATTTGTGAAAAACTACAATCTAAGACCAATATTAGTTCACATGTTCATGCATTCACATTCACATTCGATTTCACATTGAAAACTCCAATCTTTCATCTAGATTTTTTGACCAATCACATGTCTAATGAAATTTATAAAATTATATACCAATAATTTTGACCACAAGCATAGGTGAATGCACATTGGATTTATGGTTTGATAATTATCATTATTGTAGGATTTTAGCTAATGTAAGATGTGAGCTTTTCCAAATATAAAAAATGAACCACCTAAGGTTATGCTTTTTACCCATCAATTCTACAATTGATTAATTTCATCATCTAAAGGCTTTTCAAGCATGCTTTCAAGAAGTAATTTTTAGGTTGGCTATCAAAATCTATTATAGAACAATTGGACCTGGAAGTGAAGGTGAAAGTGGACTTTATAATCACTTTAATCAAGCCACATTTGTAAATGGTTTGATTAAAGAGATTATAAATGTGGGTTACATGAAGCATGGCAACATGTGCTCATTTAACTTGATATGGTCATCAAGGTGGGCACAAGTGAGGCTTATCATGGCATTCATTCCATATTTCCAATTAGAAGTAATGGAAGTTGACACAATTTCAACTCTCTTTGCAACATCAAACCAAGTAACAAATAAGAAAATAGAAGTTCAAGACTTTAACAATGACAATATTAATGAGGACTTAGATGCCGATGAAAAAATTACTAAGATCATGCAAGATTGTTTGACAAAAACATTAAATATGATTAATCCATTTATGAGCATGTTATAATTCAAATTTTAGCAAATAACAAGTAAATGTTTTAGATCTAGATCCAAAGTTCTACATCTTTGAATTGTCCTACAATAGAATAAGCAAACAAACAATTTGTTAATGTTCAATACTAATATTGCAGCACATGAAATTTTATAAGAAAAAAAATCAATCATGTAAATGCCTTAACTTTAAAGCTTGTGAATATTGTTTCCAACTAAATGTTATTTGATTTACTTTGACTACATTATTTCATGTTCCATAATTGAGAAATTCAAAATCTTACTAAAGAGAATAAGTATCAAGGACATAATTAGATGTGAAGTGACCTTAATGCTCAATAATGTGAAGATGACATTTAATTGTGAACAAGGATGCATCATAATTATACGATCTAGGGTGAAATTTTCTAGAAACTTTGTACTTATAATGTTCAATCTTGTAGGTGCATAAAACACAAATTGATCAATCATGAACATTTCACCACCTAGCTTCAAAATGTGGGTTTGAGTAGTCTTAATGAAATGAATAGTTACCACCTTGAGAGTTGACAGTTCATTCAATTTACTATCATAAGTGATAGTTGCAACAATCACAACAATCTTGCTAATGTTTCTACATGATATCAAGGGCAATTGCATGGCTAGTAGCTCTAAACATGACAAACCACTCATTAATGATTTCCACATATGACAACCATTTGAGGCCAATGAAATGTCTAGCACCATTTGGGCCCGACAAGCTCGAGGGGTCAAAACAAAAGTCACTTGGCAAACTAAAAGTGTTTTAGAAAATTCATTTGTTAAAATTGATGAAAGATAAAATTTTGATTATTTACTTTTAAATGAAGTAATGACATTCACACATAAATTTTCAAAACAAATATCAAGAAATCTACAAATACATTCACATATTAAAATCCTTCATAAGCTCTTCTTGAGGAAGTTATTCTTAGAAAGAAAATTTGCACTATGCCAAAACATGGTTTTTATGAATATGATATTTTGTGCTTATGACCCAAATTCAAATCATGTAGTTGTATGTGACATGCCTTTGTGCCATTTTTGTGACTTTAGTTGTGATTATGACTATGTGACTATGATTGAAATTACATGACCAATATCCATCTTGGAAAAGATTTACTTGGGTTAGGTTGTTAATTAATAGATAGGTAGGTAGGTATGTATGTATGTATGTATGTACATGTAAATAGTTAGCTAATTAGGTAGGTAGCTCTAGGTAGGTAGGTAGGTAGGCTAGGTAGGCTATGTAAAGTGGTTAGGTGAATATGTTAGGTATGTAAGTAGGTAAACTAGGTAAGTTTGTAGTTAGGCTAAGTAGCTAGGTAACATATGCAAGTTGAAAATTTCAACAAAATGGATTCAAAAAAGTGAAACTAATTTTTTTGTCCTTTTTATTTTCAAATAACTAGACCAAAAACATTTATTTTCAATGAAATATGGATTTTGTAATCTAAGCAATTTGAAGGTCACAATCCAAAAAAAAGGTGCTATGGACTCATTATTTATAATGGAATCAAAGATTTTGGACATGCTATAGTCTCAAGGGTTATCACAATTAGGAATAAAAAGTTTTAAAAATATGAAGAATGTTGTGAACTTTATAATACCTTATTATGTGTAATAAAAGTTCAATTTGTTTTCAAGGTTCATCACATGTCCAAAAGGATGTTTTTCATGACCAATACTAAATAAAGGTATTCAAAAAGGTTGAAAGTGGGGAACCATTAACTTGGACATGGAAAAAGATGTCAACTTTAACATTGTTTCAAGCTTTTTGTGTTTTTTCCAAATTTTTGCATTTAAAAATGCACTAGAAAAAACTCCCAAACTAAACATTGTAGCGATTGTTTTTGGTACACCATGGTGTGCCTTCACCTTGGGAGAAATGAATTGATTTTGTGGAAATTAAATTTCATTTGAATGAAAATATTGAATGACATTGCATGCATGCACAACTTGAATTCAAATTCCTAAGTTTAATTCAACTACATTGAATGGAATTCTAATTCCATTCAAATTCATTTGAATTATACTTAGATTCAATTGAAGAGCAATGGGAGGCAATTGATGCATAAGGTATTGAAAATTTGTTCATGACTATGGTGTTGAAAAATAACTTATAAAGACAAGTATGCGAAGACACATTTCCATTCCACTTCATTTGGGAATTAACTATACAAATTCCAATTTGGAGTTATCATCCAAAAGGATGATTTATGGAACCTAAAATCGATTTATTTAAATGAACTATAATGAATCATCATCACTAAAATTATTTTTGTCTTGTGTACATGGTCACTTTCTACATGCTATAACAATTGCAGTGGACTTACCCAAGCTTTTCAAAATATCTTGCGTTTGGATCCAATGTCTTCACATGTTTTGTTACAAACGTTCCTATAATAAGGGAGATGGTATTCTAATAGCCTAACATATTCAATAGTAATCAATTATGAATTTAAAAATCTAATAATTTGCTCAAAAAATGAAATCATATTGTTGAAAAAATTGCCAAAAGTTTTTGAAATTAGGTCAATTACTTAATGTAGACTATTATGGAACCATTTAATGCAATATTTAATTTTAATATATATGTCATGGAAAGTTTGTGGGACATAATTCGTCTTTGCCATCTCACATATGTTCACTTTCAATCTTTTTTTATTGTTCATTTTGTAATTCAAAGCTCGGGTTGTGTAGTGGTTTTTTTTTTTAATACATTTTTGTGGTTGTAGGGATCCTAACTTTGCCACTAAAAGATTCATGTTGTCTAGATATGGTAGTTATTTTGTATAAGTGTGTTGGTGTAATCAATTCCCACAATTTACATACAATATTCCTCATGTCAATTGTTTGAAGGCACCTTTGTGCATTAGTCCATTACCATTTTCTCACCTTTAGGTACTTTTCTAGTTGTGCACATTGCTTTTGGCATACATTTTGCCATTAAAGTAAGACTCCAAAACCCTCTTTCCTATGACTCTCATTTTTTCTTATGTTGTTTTGAGAGTTTGGATCAAGATCCAAATCCTAAAAATATTTCAATTCATGTGATGTTCATATTGTTGAAAAAAATTGCCCTCTTTGTGCCCCCTATGAAAAAGGATTGTTCAATGTCCAGTTAAAGGAAATGCATTCATAAAATACATTGATATTATGTTTTAGTCACATTTTGAAGCCATGGATTGTTGGCTAAATCTATTGTTGTGGCACTATTTTTTGTTTCAAAAAAAATTTATGTTGAAGGTAGATATAATATTTTTTTCCTTGATTTTTTTTCAAAACAAGGAGTAAACACCACCTCTTTCAATGATTTTGGGCAAGAGTAATATTAAGATGTGATGTTTGGAATGTTGTAGGGAAGGGAAATGCAAAAAGGTGTACAATTCCCCAATAATCATGTTCAGTTCCCATTTCTAATCCCTTTTTCATAGCATCGTAATGTCATGCCTTATTGTTTCCAAATCTTTTTACAACTTTTATGAACATCATCTCATGATCTACACATGTATGTTTCCTTGAAATTCATCATCAATTTCCAAATATGAACCTAAATTTAATTCAATTTCTTTTCAAAAGATTAAATCATTAGAAATGGGGCTATGACTAAGGGGAAGGATTTAAACTCTCTCATTAGTTTGTAGGGTTCTTTCACAAATCCAACAAAATACAAGACATGAATCATAAAACCATGACTAGTAAGCAATAATAGGAAGAACACATATTTGTTGGGTTCAAGAGGACAACAATGAAACGACAATGTCAAATGTTTTTAAAGACCTATATTAGCAATAACCTAGAGGAGAATTTTTTTCAAGTGCAAGAGGAAGTTTGTAACCAACATTACACCAAAAGATGGTTTATATGAGTGCATAAAAAATTAAAATCATAGTCATTTATGTCACAAAGGACTAAACATGACTATGTAGTTAGGGTCAACACTTTGTTGTTACCATTAATCACTTCTTTGGTTGTGGTTGTGAATGCCATTTGCAAGTAGTACATCTTCCATTCATGATTTTAATCATTCTAAATGCAATCATGGAGGACATGCCTAGCCTAGCTACCTTTACCTACTTAGTAGCCTACCCTACCTACTTACCTATTTAACTAGCTATCTATTAACCTATAAACTTAACCTAGGCTATAAGGTAGATTAAGAAACCTAGGCTAGGTTAGGAAGCCTAAGTAGTTTACCCTAGCCTAAGAAGGCTCACCTAAATAACCACTAGTAGAATTCTTAGTTTTTTAAACTAGAAATTCTAGTAAAAAAACTAGATTTGGATAGAGCCAAAAAAACCCCTTGTCATTTTGGACAAGTCGATTTTAACATGTATAGTGTGACTGGAATGGTCTTTTTGACTGGCAAAATAAAGACCATTTGATTGGTCATTTTGACTAGTGAATAGTGGACTATTTGATTGGTCAAATTATTTAAATAACTTTTAAAAATTTATCATCAAAAATATTTTTTTTATAGGTAAGTAAGTAGGTAGGTGATAAAAATGCAAGTAAGTAGGTGGTAGCCTAACGTAGCCTACCTACCTTAGCCCCCTAAGCATGTATATAGGTTACAACTATTAAGAATTAAACCCTTGACCTCCCCAATGATAAATCAGGTTTTTAACCAATGGACCACACCATCAAAAGGTGTTCAATTCTTGTCAAATTTTTTTTTTCACATGTGTATTTTGACACATCGTTACAAGATTATGAAGTACATAGGTAGGTGCATGGGTGGGTGGGTAGGTATGTTGTAATAAAATTGGCCATCTTGACTAAATCTCCCACTTGATTAAAATTCCATTGGTCATCTTTGATTAAATGTGTCATGTGTTTCTTTCCAACTTGATTATATATTTCATTTGAATAAGTGTCATTGGCCATTTTGACCAAGGTTGTAATTTTTTTGTCTAATTTGATTAGATGTCCAAGTTAACAAATAGTCAAATAGGTCATTTCAACCATGTTGATTGGTCAAAAAATACACATGTCATTCAATCCCTTAGCCTCTAGTCATAATATTCATGTTCATTATCAAAAAAAACCAATCAATTAATTTAAATTGTTTGAAAAACCAATAATTCTAGTAATGAACCTAGCCTAAACATATACATGTATGAGGTTTTGAACCTTTCACCTTTATATTCAAGGACCAAATTCTTAACCATTATAACAACCACACATTCACCAAATAATTATATGTTTTTTTATAATATTATTATGAACATTTTATTAAACCTACCTAAATAGCGTAGCGTAATTACTTAGCCTAAGTTAGCTAACCTACCTACCTAATGACCTAGCCTAGCTTAGTTACCTAGTTGCCTTGCATACATATTTATAGGTAGCATAATTATGGGGAACATAATTACCTAATTCCTAGCATAACTAACTACCTACCTAGCACACTTAACTACCTAATCTAGCCTAATTACATAACTTTATTAACTTGCCTAGCCTACCTACCTACCTAGTTAACTAATTGTTTACATACATATATGTGTATGTACATACGTACCTAATTAATTAGTTACTTAACTTAATTAAATATTTTTCATGATGTTTGTTAGTCATGTGGATGTAATCATAGTCACATAGTCATAAACATAACTACAGTCACAAAAATGGCCATTCTCTAAAATAATTAACCAAAGGGTTAAAAACTATTACATGGGTTTAATTGGCAATTTAAGTGCCTTCTATTTTAACTAGAGATAATATGCAATATTTTCAATAAGGGTGTCAATTGAACTTTGGTTAAATTAAGTTGTTCATCACCAAGATTGTGGGCCAAGGCAAAGCAATGGCTATCATCCCACAATCCAATCCATTAAAAGGTTGTGACAACTCAATTGTGGATGAACCCTATTGAGTCAACATTGGCTTTCACCTTCTTATCCTCTAAAAATATATCATGTCAATAGTTACATAGGTAATACAATAGGTGCCTACTAAGTAAATTTATGCATGCATGTGGTTAGTACACAAATATAGGCATTAACAAGTGTTATAGATAGGTAGTATTCAAGAATCAATTGTGTTGATGACTATGGTTAGGTAGGAATTCAAACTTGATAAAAAAAGTTTTTCTTATCTACCCACCATCCATTCCTCGTGTTCATTAGTGGTTATTGGTTCACTTTTACAAAAGATTATGCACACTACATACCATAATGACATGTTAAACCTTGCATTTTCTAAAAAATACAATGAAGAAAATTTTCACACATAACTTTTTGACACGGTTGTGATATAATTTTATTATTTTCCCACATAACATGAAACCCCAATATGACTTCAAGAATAAAATTTAAACCATTAATGGGGACTTTTGTAATTGTGATGGGTCTAGACCAATGTCAAACAAGTATTAGAATTCAATTTAGAATTGGGTAAATTTTCAAGATGGTTTTTGCTAGAAAACTAGCCTTTATTAGCTCCTATAAAAGTCCTTAGTTGAAAAAATCAACAAATGTTAGAGGTTGAAAGAACCAAGCGTTTTTGAAAATTTTCATCGAGGGTTAAATTAATGAAAATTTAAAACATTAATTGCAATATTTTTTTGGATCTGGGGAGGTGGAAGCAAGAATTATCTATCATCTTTTCTTCTAATATTTTGAATATGTCAAGGGTATTTCATATGCAAGCAATCAAAGAAGTGGACGGGACTACTTTTTGAAAATTTAAAGAATTGCACAACATTATTCCAAACATCTAGTGAACAAACAAGCGCTTGACATTTGGAGCTTTAAAAACACAATTGATAAATTTCCATACATTTTTAGTGGTTGTGGGTTAGGAACATATGGAGCTTGAGGAACATCTAATGACAACATTGCAACTATTGGGAATTTTGAGACTATGGACATGCAATAAACAATAAAAGTTTCAAGAATGCCAATGGTGATGATTTGAGATTTCTTGCAAGGGGCATCATCAAGAACTTGGGGAGCATGAATAGGAACACAAAAAGTTAAAGTGATTAAAGTAAGCAAACATGCATCCAAGTCATAGGTTGACATATAGCACACAATTGTGATGAATATGTGTAGTTGGTTTAAATCAGTGAGCAAGTGAATTAATTGAATGAATGACAAGAAGTTCATGAGGGTTTAAGCCCATCAATGATGTTCCACATTAGTTTAGTAAAAGAAAGGGGAAGGGGGAAGGGGGAAATATTAAAGTTTCAAGACATTACACATAAAATTACAAGAAAAAATGTCCGTTTCAATTTGGGTTTAACAACTAGGGTTTTGTAAAGATTCTATTTGGGGATTTGCTACTTTTATCTTGGGTTTTACAACATCCATTCTCATTATGTAGTCATTTTGGAAGTTACAAAACTCAAGTCATTTCACCCAATTAAAATTGACACTTTATGTTGTATATTGTAATGAAACATGTTGCACACCTATTCAATACTTAAAAAAAGAATCTTAAAAATTTTTTAAAAAAAATTATACTTGCATTGTAAAGGTCCATATGAATGTTCAATATTCTTTTGGGCAATACATTTGGTTTTAGAAAAAAAATCAAATAATACAAGCTCATATATGAATTGAATCCATCATATAATTTGCAAGGGTAACTTAATTTTGTGACCAAAAGGTAAAAAATTAGAATCTACATTTTATATAGTTGAACAAAATAACAAAAACATTGGTGATTGTAAGGTATATTTTAGAACTTGTGACCATTAATTATTTGGGTTACAGTTGCCTTCATTGTCACAACCTTAATTTGGGTGCACAATTGACTTCAAGATGGGCAACAAAGTGCCTTTCCTGGGATAAAAACAAACTAAAGGCTTGCAAGTGTGATTCAATCAGAATAAAGGATTGAAAATTTTAGTGAATGCAAAAGAATGCAAAAAAACACACATGAATGGAAGTGGGTGGGAGCTAAAGGGAAACGCTCTTAGTCCATTCAAAATTGAATGCCCATATTGGGAGTGGGTATTCCTAAGGTGTCTTGAATATTTGGATCAAGGTTTGGGATATCAAATCTTATCCAACATCTAAAACTATTGGAAAAGTCTTAAAGTGTGCTATATTGAAATGGGGTTGTATTCTTATAACAAATACCTACAATGTACAAGTCATGGCCATTTGAAAGTTGCAAATCAAATTGTCAAAATGATTCCTAACCATTGAATCATCATGTAGATGGGTCAAATTAATTCCAATTGAAAAGAAAAATATATATGCCATATAAAAAATTACATTTCAAAGGCTAGAAAATTTACTCATGAAAGTTTTTGACTTGGAAGTGAGATGAAAAAGTTATGAGCTCACAAAATTGCAAGTTGATAGTTTTGGGGCTCCCATTTGGAAACTTCAAAAGAAATGACCATATGCGATCCCATTGGTAGTTGTAAAATATAATACAAGGAGGAGAGTGGTCATTCTTCCCAATTTTAGGCTTGTGAGTCCAAGTCATCTCATGATTCATCTTTGCACTACTTTGCTTCTAGATTACACCAATTGTCTTTTCTTCTTGGTTTGTGTAATTTAACATGATCAAGAATTTAACTTAGGAGCTTACCATAATATTTTTTTAAGGTTCCCACATAACTTTCTTGTTCAAGCACTATAAGAAATTCTTAAATCCATGACTCCATACATGATTGATTTTGTAATCATACTAAACATTATATGACTAAAGGCCCTTAATTGTAATAGATGAGTAACAAAACACAAGTAGTCATTGAATGTTCAATGTGACACTTTTTATTCGATAATCATTAAGGACAAATCATAGAGGACAAGCCATTTATGGTGTTCATGTATCATGTAATGAATGACTAAAGTATGAATGGTAGACATTGAACCATTTGACTATTTGAATTTATACCTAGATTAATTTGTTTTTTGGACTATTGTTAAAAAATAAAAATTTAATAGGCATGTAGGTAGGTAGGTCAAAAAAGACAAGTAGGTAGGTAGTATATTAGACTATGTGGGTTATAAAATGATTGTTTGCCGTCATGTTGGAAGTGACATTGATAAAGATGTTTTGTCGTGTCCCTTGGATGTCTTGGGACATCCTTGTGGTTTGAAACATCCTTCATGGCAACACTACTATGAACTATATGGGAATAATGACATAGATGTTAATTTTGTCCAAAAAAAAAACAATAAAAAAATGTGAAGAGGGGGATCGGGGTCCAAGAATATTAGATACACCTTCACCTTATTATTTTTTACGATATACCAAGGTTGATTATCCAACAAACTCAAATAAACACTTCAAAAAAAGGATGAGAAAAAGTGGAGAGAAGATTTGAATATGTAGTATAATTCTTTAATAAGTAAGAGCTTTTGGAAATTAGTCAAGTTGCCCCATGAAAAGAATACATTAGGTTGCAAATGGGTCTTTAAAACAAAGGTAAAAGTGATGAATTGCTTGGTTTAAATAGATGGAAAGAAGGGTTATGATCAAGTTGAAGGGATCATTACAATGAAATAAATGCTCTAATCGTGAAAATGATAACAATTTATTTTTTCTAACATTGGCAACAACTCTAAATTTAGAGGTTGAACAAATGTTTGTGAAAATTATTTTTTCTAGTGGTGAATTAGAAGGACTATTTATATGAAATGACTAGAAGGATTCATCAAAAAAGAAATTAAAGATTATGTGTGTTTATTCATGAAATCATTGGATTGAACAAACACTAAAAAACTTGAAAATCTAACAAACACCTTGATGGTTATCTTGTTTTGGATTCAAAAAAAAAGTGAAGGATTATGGATTATATATTCTATGACAAAAGAGTTAATGTATGTGATTCAAGAAATTCAAGAAAAGTAGAGAATTATCTTTTGATGAGATATGAAACACTTGATAAATCCTAGACATCTATGCTTTGATTTAAACATGCAAATCTTAAGAAGGAAAGGTGATCATAAACTTGAAATCAATCAATCGAAATATATATTGGATCAATGTTCAAGGATTACAACATGTATAACTCAAAACCAATGAACATTGCACTAGAAACAAGATACAACAACTTGAAGATTGAGAAATCAATGGTAGTGGAAGAAGAGAGTTCACAAGACATGTACCCTATAGATTAACCACTAGCTCATTGATGCATTTAATGGTGACATCTTGAGACTTGATATCTCTCAAGTGGTAAGTGTCAATATAGTTGTAAGCACTAGTCAATAACGAAGAAGATTTTTCACTACCTTAAAGAAGAAAATCAAGAAAGATTGAGATTGAAAGGCAATGGAACTATAAAGATTGTGGCATATTGTGAGTTAGAATGGGGTGATGACCATGAAAAAAAACAATCAAAGAGTGGATACCCATATGTTAACAAATACACCTCTTACATGGAACAAGTGCAAACAAACAACGATTGCTCAATCAAATGCAAACACATAATACATTGTTGCCAATGAGGCTACAAAGGAAGCACTTTGGTTGTTAAATCTACTTTAGGAGATGGGAATTGCATAGAAGGGGCCAATGTATATATATTGTGAGTAACCAATGTTAAAATTGTTACATTTTGGTGAAATATAACCCTCTTTCATTTCATAACAACCTCAAGAGAGATTTCATTCATAATTTGATGCACCTCCCCCAAGTGTAATTTGCCACACTAGGTTGGCATGGGGAGGTTTCTTACAATCACCTTCTAGAAGGGTGGTTTAGTAACATAAAACACAAGCCCTGTTGTTTAACACAAGCTAGTAGTCCAATGGGTTTTATAATGTGTAATTTCCCTCTCAGGAGGGGAGAGGGAGTTTTGATATATCATCAAGCATTTTGTGATAACAAGTTATTGGAAAACTCTCAAAACAGTACAAAATTCCGCCATATAAAACCTCACCCAACACTAAGATCTATTGCACCCAAAAAAGGTGAAACCAAGAATATTCTTTCCTAAGAATGAAAAGGCTACCAACGACCAGGGTTTTGCAAACAATGGGTACTCATACTTTATACTGGGTAACTCTAGTAGAGCAACAAGTTCCCAAAATAAATCACCCTTGAGTCCCACTTGCGGGTTGGTTATTTCAGGAACTCCTTGCGCCCTTTGAGAGTTACCCTCCACAAGCAACACCGACCAAATTAATTTGGTCGGTCTCAATCATAGAAGTCATGGTATTCCTTGGTTCTTATGGCTTGTCAAGGCAATATGCCCTTTGGACATAGGATCCGAAGCCGTAATGTGATGACAACAGAGCCTTCTTCACCTATATATATATATAAATTTTTTTTTTCACATGGATGAGGGATATGTAGGACATCCATTATCAGCTCTCTTAAACATCCATGACCGACAGAAAAAAAATTGTATGATTTCAGATAGGAGAAGAAAGCAGGGTTGAGAGCTGAAGTTAAGCTGACTAAAGTGAGGGCCATGAATGAATGAATGAATGAATGAATCTATCTAGATTCTAGGTACATCACCATGAAGGAAAAAGTTGCATGGTTTCGGGCCTACCCATGTTGGAAGACTGCACTAGCCATTGGTGGTGGTGACTCTCAAATTGCATTCTTAATTCATTAAATGGATTGGGATATTGTGCCAATCTCCATTCTTAAATTCATTTGGTAGATTTTGGATTCGGTGCATTTTCAAGAATAAATTTATGAGAACCAAACATCCAGAATTAGGAATGTGTGCCTTTTTAGAATATTATAAAAAGAAAAAACCACAAACATTCAGAATTAGGATTCTGTGGCCTTTGAGAATAATATATATATATTTTTCTCCCAGGCTACATACAATATGAGAAAACAAACATCCAGAAAATTAGGATTGTGTGTGCTTTTCAGAATATTTTCTGCAATATGAGAAACAAACCAGAATTAAGCAGACAAGGGGGCGCCTAGAATTTGGGCTTTTTGGACAGCCCCTACTTACTCACCCCCCCCCCCCCAAATCTTTTTCTTAAAATCTTTGGTTTATTTTTTTTTCCCCCCAAAATTTTTCCAAATCCCCAAAAAAACGCGCGCACTCCAATGGGGG
>Ga0116231_10006211_pt1 | contig 22953 bp, 15 predicted proteins | sample S1TSphgellanicum_2_FD_89695 | JGI IMG/M metagenome (GOLD analysis project Ga0116231, IMG submission 89695) | Host-associated microbial communities from peat moss isolated from Minnesota, USA - S1T2_Fd - Sphagnum magellanicum MG | ecosystem: Host-associated > Plants > Peat moss > Unclassified...
GGCTCCCAACTCGACCCTCTACCCCTTTTTAGAGTTGGAAGTCGGGAACGTGCCTCCAAGTCTCAACTTTCCGCAACTTGACTTTGTGAAACCCTCAAGTGGGTTTCACCCCGTGACTTGGGAGCGCGTCATAAAAGTACAAGTGATGAACAAGCTTGAGAATCTAAACACATCTTTGCACGTCAAATTGCTTACCCCGATGCCATCTTTGGTGTTGTAGTCATTATTAAAGACAAAGTTCTTTACATCCAAAACCGAACAAAAAATTTCAATCAAGCTTGTGTGTTTATTCAATAAAATTTGAATTGCATTGTTGAAGATTTTATAGCTTGAGCCTTTTCCAAAGTTGGCAGCTTTCTCACATGATTGACAAGTGCTAATCATAACACACTTATTACAGAAAGCTATAATATCAAGAAAATATGACACCCCTTGCAAATGTTGGCCTCACATAATTATCACCTTCATCATTCAATTTCTATTTGAAGAATTGAACAACTAAGTTGCTAATTATGTTCCACATTTTATCATCTTGCCCACATAATCAATGTCAAAGTTATATTTTTGAAACAACAAATGCTCCAACAATGAAGATTAATTATAATGGGAAGACAATGTTTGATTTAAGATTTGGCAACAACCAAGACCTTGTGAACCCACATTAGGAGAAAAGGACAGTACATTTGGGTTCAATTTTTTTGTTGTGACATTCTTTCCAAACTTTTTTCGTAATTTGCAACATATGTTACACACAAATGTTAAACCCTAAATACACAATGAACATTTAAGGAGGTGAAAAAAAACCCAACAAGTTTGATCTAACATTGCATGAGCCCTAAATAACATGAACAATAGAAAAACCTTGAACTTATTTGACCTACAACTATGATGTTTGTTTTCCTTGTTTCTTCATATCCAAGTATAACTTACCATGCTTACAGAGATGGAAACCTCTTTTGATCATCAACTTGCATGACTTGATGTTCTTTCCAATCTGTCCTGCAAATCTAAAGCACATAACATATGTTATACGCTTGAATAGATAAGAGTATGAATAAAAAAACACACCAAATAATTGCAAAACAACAAAGAAATCCTAGAATTTAATTGATCTTCATTTTCTGTCCATGTATGCATTTGGCAAGTCATTTCCAAGTTCCTTTTCTTTCATATGCCACTACTATCTAACTCCATTCAACAATCACTAAAAAGGCTGCAAATAAGCACACCATGATTTTGGGACAACTAATTCGTAAGCAAAGATGAACTTGTGAAAAGGCAGTAAGTTTGAATGATTTTCAAGGCTCAAGTGGGAACCTATGTGCGAACTTCGATTTCAAGTTCATTCTAGAAGAGTTTGAAGGTCTAGCGGGAAGACATTTAGGATACCCCTATTTTGAACACCATTACCAAACCCTAATAAAACTACTTGTTTTGACGTCATGCTGTTAGGTGACTTACTATTCAAGTACACCATGCTTTATGGCCAAATTGAAAAAGTTACTAGTTTTAAGGATGCTTTTCCATTGGAAAATTAACACATGTTAAGGCCATAGAATAAGGCATTTCTGCAAAATCTCATCATGAACCACCTTATATTCACTATGCTATGGACTTATGAAAAACAACTAATTTTTAGTCCAGACAAAAGTCCATAACTCAATATTTTAAAATGATTTGATGCAAATTTGCACAAAATTGTTTTCTTCATTATATGTATATTTTCAAACCAAGTCCATATCGAGTTTATGATTGAACCATTAACCCTAATTCAAATCAAATAACTTAAATTTTGTTGAATGACATATGATAATTTCAATTTCAAAAGTCCATAGCGTTTATCATACTAGTCCATTTGCATAACAATCAATTGCATTGAGTTCATGTTGAAATTTATAATCTAAAAATGAGTCCTTGTTAATGAACTTTAACACATGTAATAACATGTCCCAATTGCACAACTGAAGAAAAATGGACTCTGACAAGAAAAGTGGTCCACCCTACCATGCATTCACCCATGAAGGGTAATATAAGGAGATCAGGAACTTAATGGTGGTGTTAGTGGCACTTGATTTGAACAATGGCAAGCAAGTGATAACTAGGTTAGTTTTAAAAAAGTTGTTTGGTTTCTTGAATGGCAGAAGTGCGCCGATGATACCTATCTACTAACCCTAATGGCTAAAGCCTGCAAACCCTAACTTTTTGTGGCAAATGGCTGCTATGCCCTAACTTTTTTAGTAACCTACCTGCAAGTGTGAATGAAGCATTAGAGGATCAGAACCAATTTTATCCATCGCCATGTGGTTTCAAGCTTAAAGTGTTTACAATTATATCCACCACCTTGAAAGGCCTCTTGTGACCCTTGAATTCCAAAATGTTCCCAAATCTGCCCTAATTTTCCCAAGCAAACCCCCCATCTCCACCCTCAGATTTTCATTCAAAAATTACTTTAAAAAAGAAAGCTCTCAATCCATAAGAATTGTGAAAAAAAGCTTTTCTTTTTTTCTATTTTTTTCCTCCCCAACATGCACCCTTGCAAAGCAGGAACTTTAGGCTTGAATTTACCTACGTTCTTCCCATAGCTCATTTCTGAGCCCCAACTCTGCCCCAAATTTTTATCTCAAATAAACCCCCCAATACAGCACTATTTCATAGCCCAATTCAGACTTCCAACAGTCCTAAATCTGACCCAAAAAAACCCCATCCAAACATGTTGAAACTGGACCCCAGGTCCGACCCGGTTACAGAAAATGTGAGAACAGAGGGCTGGTTCTGGGCTGGTTCTAACAACTGGAACCCTTTCATCCGGTTCTGGTTCCAGTGCTTCCAGATTTAGGGACGGTTCTGGGTACCTGAATATGGAACCGCTGGTTCCTACCTAAGGCTTTGGGTACCCCGCACAACACTGGTTAGAACCTGTGAGGCCTGGGTGTGGGCAATTGATTACCCTTCAACATTTTTTTAATGAAAAAAGAAGGGTGTTGAGGAAGCATCATCTAATGTGTCTTTCTTTTCTTTCTGTATGGATGAAATAATATTTTCATCTATTATGAATCTTTTCCATGTCAAGAATAACGTTTTAGTCTTCTTCATTATGGGAGCTTGGAAAAGGCTTCAAGCTTCCATGAAGTCTCATTGAATTCAACTAATGACTTTACTTTCTCAATTTCCAAAATGTTATAAGTGAATCAATCTTCCACTGAGCATAATAATTTTATTTCATTTCCAACCTCTCTATTTATAACTTGTGGTTGCTTACCATTACATACTTTTTCCAAGTTTTAAACTACCTTTTCCCTAAGTTCCCATAATAAGTTTATTTAGTTTTGTCACCAAATAATCTTTAAAATAGTGAAATGAAATTTTGTGAAAAATATGAAGCTGAGATATTGAAAACCATCATAATTATTGCAAGCTACAATCTGAATAATTTTGAATAAATTCACTCTTTACATGACAATATCATAATAGATCGCAGGAGAACAATAAATCAACTTGAAAAAAAAAAATTCCTTTTTGGGAAAAAGTAATTATTCATTTTGTTTGTGGAATTTGACCCTTGGCTACAATACCTCCCCATGTGACTAAATAAACATGAATTGGTATTATGGCAAAAATGTATAGGCAATTGTATTTTTTCAAATTCAGGTGGTTTAGAAGGATGAAAACGGCAATCAATCTCATCGAAGTCAAGTACTGAATTACAACACTATCAACCAAAATAACTGGATATTTTTGCGATTCTTACATTTGCTTTCTTGACCACCAATTTTTAATACTTTCATTTCTTTCTTCAACATAATATTGGCTAAAATCAGATCTATGCATGTACTTGTGAACTTGGGAAGGGGGGTGGGATAGGGACTCTTTTTTGAATCTACAAACTACATCAATAAAAATATAGAATCTCATATATTGATTGTTGGGTGAAAATTATAATTTAAATTAGTTCTATGATAAAATTATGTTTATTCTGAAAATCAAAGATATAATTCATATATGATATGTAATAATCTCAATATTTTTAAAATGCAAAAAAATGAAATATGAAAAAATAAAACTAGTTCAATTAGTCAGTTAGTAAGTGAAATAGTACTAATAATCAAATGTGCCAGAAGGTGAAATGAAGAATCTCTCCTTCCGTTGTTTGAAATGTTAAAATTTAAGGAAATCACAAAGAAAGGCAAAACTTTAAAATTGGCAGAAACCCAATAGCCTCTTGCTTCAAGTCAATTCACCATAGATATCGATATATAGGCCATGCCATACTAACTCATGCATCTTTCATGAACAACAAATTCTGAATCCTTTCAGGTGGATATTTGACACAAAGAAATCATTTTTGAAACCAAAATTACAAAAATATCACAAGTTGAAAAGTTATGGACTTCAAAGTGGTGAATGGTACCAGCATTATTGCAATGTTGTGTTATGTTGCGTTAATTGCAATTTCAAGTACTAAGAAGATATTCCCGAGAGTTGTAATGCCACCATATATCACTAGAATAATTGATCCAAAGTCCACACATATCTAGTGATTATGATTTGAGAGTTTTAGGAAGTACTTAATCCAAAGTACACAAATCTTGAGTGATTAATAGTAATTTGGGACATAGTTAACCAAAGTCCAAACATGCCTAGTGATCAAAGATTAGATTGTAAATTTAAATCATGTTTTCATTGTTGGTGGACCATTCAATAATTTTGGGTGGTAATAGCAACATGAAAGCTAAACCATGAAATGCCCAAACTATTATGAACCATCCATAATAAGTTTTGAAGTGCAATGCAATATCTACAAAGCATAGATCCACCTTCAACTGAGCTACATGATTAACATCATTTCTATAGTTCAGGATTGTCTCCTCCAAAAGCTTTGGGCAACTCTGAAACACATCTTTTTCTTCATTGACATCATCCATGGGCCTTGAAACAGACGTAAAAAATGTGTCTCCTCATTTATTGCACAAATTCAAACTCCCACCAACCATTCCAATTTACAAGACCTAAAATCATGTACATGCCCACCTGGTCTGGAGTCTGGACACTTGGTTTCCTACATTCAAGACTCCAAAACCCTGCAGCTATCAAATAGTAACAAAGTTGCACATTAGTAGTCAGAACCAAAATCCTGGAATATATTGAGCCCATGCAAATTATTTATTTGTGTGATCTAGAAGCACCAAAAGGGGCAACGAAATGAAGAAGTCAATTAAGAATTGGCCATGGGTAGCCTTTTTTCTTGAAGAATGTTTTTGCAAGTCTGAAAGGATCATACAACAAGGTCCATAAAACTTACTTCCTTCTGCCTCAGCCCTAAATATTGAACCTAAAATTTCACCTGCCATCATTTTCACAAGGGCCATCTTCAGCATGCTTTGTTGCTCGACCATTTTGCTTGCTGTAGTTTACAAAGGTGGAGAACTCTAGTGATGCAACTTCAGTCCCCAAGAAAAGAATCAGACTTCCAGAATTGCCACATGAACAGCTGATGCCACCAGATTTGAAGATATCTCCTGATGCAATTAGGAAAGTGGGATTAGGGTCAGGCCTTGTGATCAACAGAGTAGACACCATAGAAGCCTGCTCAACTCACAGGCTCCACTTCAAGTGTATTGCCTGATGGAGGAGTATGAGGGTGTGGTGATCCTATCTCCCCAATGCCAAACTCTGCATTTAGCCGCACCATTTCATCCCACATTGCATTTGAAGCTGTTGAAGAAAAAAGTCAAGGCTCTCAGCTGCCAGTAGAGCATCATACACACCAGACTCTTGATTAGTGCTCCAACACAGATAAGCTACACCCTGAACCACATCAACAAATATTTGCTAGCAGTGAGAGTGCATAAACTCAGCAATAGTAGAAGAGGCTTCTAAAACTAGTAGGCCCAAATTAGTAGCCTACAAATGGGAACATAATAGAATCACATTGGAAGAGGATACGGTCATTTTTCCAAATGTCAGTGATGCCAACACTTGCATCTGACAGAAACCAATAGTCTGTGTCCATCTGCAACAAAAGCCAACAACACTCTGGAAGTCAGTTGGATGACATCTTGAGCATGTATGTATAAAATCTAGACATAACCAGCTGAAATACCTCATTCCCAGACTGGTTATTCCTAAGAGCTTCACAAGCTTAACCAAAACCTGGTGAACAGATGGCAGACTTGAAGAAAAGATATCTCCTGAAAAACTTGCAAGGCATCATATTATTGAGGCTGATGAAGGAAACAGGTACTAACAGTTACTTCCACAGGTGTGATTTTCATGATTCCACATGCAGGGTCATTGCGAGGGCTGCTAGGTGTAGAACTGGGTGATGAAGTATCATGGTTGCCAAGAGGGCCCAACTCTGACATGCTCCGCCCCAGCTCTTGCATTATAGGAGTGCTTTCATGCTGATGAGACATGGCCATTCCAGATGGAGGTGTGTCAACTGGTGCATCATTTGCATTCATCTCCTCAAACTTTCCTTCAAACCGACTGCCACATCATCCATACCAAGAACCTTGCAGTAATCAGATATGACATCTGAGATTCACCATAATGCTATGCTTCCCATATGGGATCTTAAAAGAGAATAGAAAAAACTGATGTCTCATGATCATTGTAGAGCTGAAGGGCCATTGAAAGAAAGACCTGACTAGATAAACATCAATAGGTCCCTTGGTACTCCGAAGCAGAATCTGAAAACGACGATGTGGGTATTCAACGGCCTAGTTCCATCCCATCCCAATGAGTGAGCATGCAAAGAGCACAAACATTGCATTAAAATTATAGTGAGGCTAAGCCATAAAGCAACTGATGTGTCCATATTTGCTGAGAAGAATACTCCACCACTCAAAAGACTGTTAACAGATAGTGCAGAGAGGTAGATATCAGACAGGTGACCCAAATGCATCCAAATAATTGGAAGTACCTCATCAGGGTCAGGGACCTCAAGAGTGGTGCCATGTGGGGCTTTAATTGCAATCAAAGTCTCATTCTACATTGTCAGATGAAGACAGTTAGAAAGACAGTTATGGATACATGAGCATTGCAAGAACCGTGATTGCTGTAATACTGTAGTTTACACTCAAGCTAGTTTTTAGCAGTTGCAGCCACCCAGAAATCCATATCAACTTCAGTGCACAACATAGGCATCACAGAACAGGACTGCTGACCTGAAAGCATGACAGGCTTTTAATGTCCTCATCAGTTACATAGAGCCATCTGTAAGCATATAGAAAGGTCAAAGAATATTACAATCACACAGACATAGAAACATATATATTGACCTAAAAATGATCTATAAACAAAACAAGTGGCCCATAACCAAAAGAGACCACAGGAAACTGGGGAAAGAGACTAACTGCTTGTTCTTCTCATTTTCACTTAGAGTTCGCAATCTCTCCCTCATTTCTCTGCTCCCCAGGACCCACACAAGGGAATGTAAGCTTCACATCCACTTTCAGCAAGACTCTGGCAAGAAGTCTAGACAAGAAGCACATTCCAACCAGCTTTTGGAACATGCACGAGTATCAAGGGGTCAGGAACATGCAGAGTCAAAATCAAACTAATCCGCCTGCAAGATTACCTGATCCTCTCATCAAGGCTTTGCTCCACCATGTGCAGCTTCTCCACCTCAGCCTACACAGAACTCTGAAGACATGAGTTCATAGTTCCATTGGGGGATTGGTCTTGTAATTTATGGATATAGGACACAGTGGCAAAGACAGCAGCACATGCCACAGATTGGATGTTTTCCATCACTTTATTGTACCTGAAGTGCTGCTTCATCATCTTTTGCAGCCTCTGGTTTTGCCACAGCAAGACCCCTGCTTGAAAAACACCAGAACAGCATTGGTGAATAAGACAATCAGACATCTTCACATACCATTTGAGAACTTCCTATGAAACCCTGATGAATCCACCATGCATCCACACACAGCACAAGTGTTTGCCTTTTGGAACAGAGAGAACTTACTTCCATTGTATTCGGTTCTTCAATTTCTTCTCAATCAACCCAACTCCCTCAAGCACATTAGTGATGTCATAAATTCGGCGTTTCTGTACCTTGAGTCATTCCAACATGAAAGCTGTCATTGTCAAAAGAAAACTCTCTGCACCTGGAGTGGGGCAATCACTACCACTCCTGAAACTTTGAGGGATTTTCCTGACAGCTTAGCAACCTGAGCTTGGGAGGAGTCTCTTGAGAGAGTTACAGACAACAACAAACATTGCAATCCATAAGTGAAGGGATAGGTACCAACATGCAAGGTGTCTGCTGCTTTGTTGAGATCTAAGACCCCATCCTCTGCTTGCTTGATTAGGTTGACAAACTTCTTTGTTAGAAGTCCTGAGATTGACACAAAGGTGTAATCAGTTGCAGAAAGGGGCCTTCTTCATGCAATCTTGTTGCACCAGACATGCTCACCACGTATACAATGTAAACCACAATATATGTGCAGGACTTTACCTAAGGAGCTGTCATATCGACAAGTGCTGGTTGGAGTTGGTGCACTAGCTGGTGAACCTGGTAGTTGCAGCAAACATTGACACACTGAGATACTGTAAGCCCTTGATAATTTGGCAGCAAGAAAGGCAAATTTTCTTCCAGTGAAGCAGCAGCAGCAGCAGAATCAAGGTCATCTTAGAACCTGCAGATGTTGGCTGCAGGGAGTGCTACTAAACTGGCCAACTACTAAGCTGTTGAAACCTGCTACTAGCCCTGTGGCATTTGCAATGGACTTATGTAACATCCAAAACACGTAAGTCTAGATGGAAAAACTCCCAGTGTTAGTGAATGCAAAATCTGATGGAAGATAAAGAACTTGGATAAAACGTTCACAATAAACTTCTGACAGCAAGACATAGGCTTGATGCCTAGCAAGTGATTCAAGGCTAAGGTTGCTTACCTATGGCAGAGGCGCCAGGGGTGAGAGGCCCGTTCTTCAACTGCTTGGTTGACTTTGATCGGCTCCCTCTCCTTGCAGTTGGAGTGGGGCCTGGACTGGCATCGGCACTTGAGAATCCATTCCAGCCATTCATCGCCATCTCATGCATGCTCGCTACCTTCTTCTCTATGTGTGCTTCATCTGCTGTCGAGCCCACAATAAGGCGCAGCGTGCATTGAAACAGAATTGTATGCGCGATCCGCAGCTTCAAGCTTCTGGAATAAGTAGGCCAGGTTGCTTGGACTAACACAGCCCTGACAACATGCTATCCTACAAGAAGAAGAAGGCAAACAGCAGCACTTCGAGGGATTGTGGACTTAAAATTACGTTATGCTGATGGATGCACATTTCGAATCGCTCCGCGGCAGGCACATGCAAAGGAGCGATTGCTCATACGGCGTGCTTGCATAGGTCCTCTCATGCGCTCAACGCTGCTGAAAGCAGCAAGTGCAAAGAACTGGCCCTAGATATACACACTGCCTCAATGACAGAGAACAAAATGTCGCAAACAACGAGAACGAAAGTCGATCTATTGCATCTAGTTCGAACAAGAATCCAAGGCAGCAGTAGAAGGCAAAAACGCAGGGGGTAGAATATGCGTGTGTATGCCCCCGCTACACTGAGAAACAATCAGGGATATGTTGCAGATAATATGTTTAGTCTCAAGAAGCAATCTAACTGATAAACAAATCGAGAAAGATGATTGAAGAATCGACAGGAGAAAGCTCGACGAAGGGGGAAACAAGCTTACGTCCTGCAAACATAGGCACGGAGGCAGACCACAAAGAGGAGCACGGCACGCCGGGGCCTGGGAAGCACTACTGCAACGATAACGACAAAATACTAGCCGACTGCAGTGCCTAGATACAAATCAAGAACACAGAAGAGGAAAGTGCACAACAACAAAAGACAAACAACACCGGAAACCAAGACGTCCGCCTCAATGAACACACAGGAGGAGTCGACCAAAAGCAACAACTTCTTAAGAGAATAAAGAAAGGATGCAACCAGGCAAAGCAGGTAGCAGCAGCATCTGCTTCACCTGCAACTGGATACGGAATCAAAAAGGAAGTGTCACAAAACCAGAAAGAGACACAAACAGAACAACACGGGAGAAAGAAAACCAGATTAGGCTATAGTTTTTTTTGTTTTCCCGCAAAATAGATGATACAACGCACAAAACAGCGGAAAGACCACAACTTTCCAAGGCATGTGAAACTCCGGGCTTGCGATAAACCAGATCGTCGAACCCCCCCGGTTGGAATCCTGCGACACGAGACAGAGAGCGCCACTCGCGGTTGGGCCGGAAACACGGAAAGGCTTGGCGACGAGGAGGAGGGGCAGGGTGGGGGATGCTTTGCGGCTATGGCGGAAACCCCATGTTTAACCGGGTCAGGCTCGTCGGGTGGGCAGGGACTCAGCTACGGATGTGGCCTCGGAATGCAGACGACTGTCGCGACCCGCGATGGCATACCCGTCGTATCTCCGGGTCTTCTCGTTTGAATACTTCTCTCGCGCCTTCGTCTGTTTCCTCATCTGCGCGCCACCATCCACGTCCCAATCCACGTCCCGATTCAGCTCTCAATCCACGTCCTGATCCGTCTCACCTCTACTGTCCAGGTGTTGAAATGAGGTCCGGAAGAGAGGGCGAGCGGAGGGGAGAAGACGACGGCGATGGTGCACGCGACGAAGCGGAAGGGGAAAGGCAAAAGAAAAAAAAAAGAAAAAAGGGTGGGGAATTGTGCAACGATTCTGGCAGGGAACTCGGGGAATCGAAAGCTGTGTTTGATCCTCGTGCTGTGTAAAAATCTCGGGAGTTTTTTCACCTCTGCTGATTCGGATTCTTGGAATGAAAATCGGGCGAAAGCCTGTTGTGCAGCAGGGTTGCAGACTCCAGAGGTTCACAAGGATGCAGAAGACGAGAGGGGGGCGGGTCTCAGAGACTGTATCGAAGTAGGTCAGGAGAGGAGATGTGCGTGGTCACACACAGGTAGTATAAGTGTACGCGAGGAGATGGGGATGCCGAGATTGTATAGGAGCAGGGGCAAGAATAAGATGGATCAGGTACAAGGTATCTCTCTGACCCCTTTCTCTCCATTTTGGTTGTCAAAAGAGGTTATTGAATTAAGATGTTCTCTTCATTCACTTCCCGTCAACAAGTATGAACTGTGTGGAAAGACCTGTTGCAATTTTTTTAGTGTATTTGAACGGCATTTCTACACTGAAATTTGACTTGTGAGAAATCACAAGGGATTTTGTTTTAAGGAGTATCTTCCATTTTTTCCATTGGGATGTTTCGTTTTTCTTGTCCATGTTAAGTTCAAGAAATGTTTTTACAAGTCTTTAAGTTGGGTGAAAGGCCACTACTAGAAGCAAGTGTACGCTTACCTATTACGTTAGGAGGGCCTTTCTCCTAGTAATGCCTTGAACCTCAAGCCTTACCCTACGCATAAATCTCTTTTCTCCCTTTTTGAAGAGAAGTGCAAGCTTAAGAGGCCACGAGCTTCTCTTTTGAAACTTCATTTTTGAAGAGAGGTGCAAGCTTAAGAAGCCAAAAGCTTCTTTTTAGAGACTTCATTTTTGAAGAGAAGTGCAAGCTTAAGCGGCTAGAAGCTTCTCTTTAAAGACTTCGTTTTTGAAGAGAAGTGCAAGCTTAAAAGGCTAGAATCTTTTCTTTAAAGAGGAGAGAGCTTCAATGCAACAAGCTTGAAGGTGGGGATGATGGATAGTTGTCATTCATTGGAAGCCTTTCACGACTTGGTTATGTGTGAACTCCATTTGAGTTGATAGTGGGTTTCACCTTGGCAACTTGAGGTCTTCTAAGTAGGACTCAAGTCTTCTAAGTAGGACAAGCCTTAGGTGAATAAGCACCTACTTTTGTTACCATGGTAAAATTCCCAATTTTGTTTAAATTGTTATTAAGTATTATAAACCTCCCACTTTTAGACTAAATTGAGGTCTTTTAGTGCAAATCCAACATTTGTTTTGTTTATTATGGCCATTAAGAAGCCTCCATTAAAGCGTGAACGTATTAATGAGGTGTTGGTTCAACTTGGCTCATAAAACAATATGTGATAAATGGGTCAAGAGATGAATTGAAATGGTTAATACCTTCACAAGGTAGGGACTTGTGGGTTGCTTATAAGTAAGTTATTCAAAACAACGAAATTAACTAGTGTTAGTTATGAACGATGAATCAAATGAAAAACTATTTCTTGTTCATTCAAGTACCTTGTTTATTGCATTTGCACCCTCACTCAATAATTAGGTGAACCTTACATTGAACATAATTATATTTCATAAACTTTTTAAAAATGTTACAAGTTTATTTAACTTTTGTGAATCACACATAAGATGAAATGCAAGTGATTCAAAGTTAAATTGACAACACTTAATTTATGGGGTTTTAAGTTTTTTTTCAAGCCTTTTTATTTTCATGTATCATTATACCTAAATATATTTGGCATAAATTAAATTATTTTTGTTTTGTGAAATTTTTGAAAAATTATTTAATAATAGTGTTGAAATTTTAATAAAATAAAAAATTCAATTGTTAGGTTTGGATTGCATACCTTCAAGTACTAAGACTTAACATTAAAACAATTTGGACACATTAGATTGTTCAAGAACCTTTAAAAGAGATTGTTTATTATTTTATATATATCCATTACTTGTTGAAAATTTCAAAATTAAAAATAAAGTGTCCAAGTTAAAATTTAAAATTCAATTCATTACTTGACAATTTGTTGTCAAAATTGTTCAAATATTGTGATATTCATCATTTCTTGCCTTTTTGTCCATTCTTCATGTGTTTTTACATTTTTCACCATTTAATCTTGTACTACTTCATAAGATCAAACTTATATAATACAATTGTGTGAAACACATTGGGTTAAACTTCATGTTTACATGTCATATTTCAATTTTCACCATTTTGGAGATTTATGTTTTTTATAATATTGTCAACATGTGGTTAATATGATCATGAAGTTTAATGTTTTTAAACATCATATATGAGAATACAAATTTGTGATGAAAAATAGATTGAAACACTTATTAAAATTTAAAGTATCAATATTAAAGTTTTCAATTTGTATTTGGACTTTTATAACTTTTCTTATGGAGTGTGATGTGAGAGATTAATACAAGGGTCAACAATTCCACATTATTTGACATTTGTCTATAAAACACACTTTAGGAAAATATGCACTATTTCATTTATTTCCTTTCAAAATTACAAAATGTTGAATCATAGAATATCATATACATGTTTTTCCCCATTAATCAAATAATTAAGGTATTTTTGTATTTCATTTGCATAAATGTTAAAATTTACAACATTAATTATTTTTTATTAATGGTTTTTTAAATTCATTATAAAAAGAATATATAATCATTTGTAACATTTGATTAATTTTGGTCAATTCAAGGTGAGTAGTTGTTTTCCTTTTCCCGAAATTCAAATCAAATTTTCAAATAATTGATTTAACAATTTAAAACAATTATTAAGTTAGAAAATGAAACACATATTGCAAATAACCACCTAAGAAACTTATATTGAATTTTATATTATAAACATTTTTATTAGACATGTCCAAATTATATAAGGATTCATCACAATTTTGAAAGAAATATAAGTTTTCTTGTGATTTTATTATTGCATTCGTGGTCAAAGATATGGCAATATAAACCTTATTGGACCATAAATCAACCCAATGTAAAAAATTGAATGATGAGAAAAAAAATTACATACAAAAAAAGAAACAATGATTTCAATTCAATTTTTTAAAAAACCTTAATATATATTTTTTAATTTTAGTTGAAAATTGAAAACATGTCCAAATCAAATAACTTTTCAAATGTGTAATATGGGTTTACATAATTGGCATGCATTAACAGAATAAAGAAATTCAATATTCATGACACATTCAAAATTTTATATTTCAATGTCATAATAATTGAATTTGATTATTATGTGCATTAAGGTACCTTTTGAAACAATTAATCATCTTTAAATGGACAAAATGAATTGTATGTAATCATATATCTTGAGTAATCTAAAATGTTAAAAAGTCAAGTCCAATTCTCAGCTTAACAAAAATTAAATAAAATTAAATAAGTAAAAAAATTGAACTCAAAACCTTATTGCATGCACAAATCATTTTTTAAACTAAAATAATATTCTCTTTTTTGCACATGATTAAATGTGATTGAATGATAAAAATTCTTGATCTTTTGTTTTATCAAAATATTTTCAATTCTCCAAATTATTATCATTATTTTTAACATCAATGGTAATTTTAAAAAAATTAACATTCAAAATTGGATAAAAACATTGTTATAAAAAATATTTTCTCTTACATTATGTGTAACAAAATGAACATTAAACCCATTTCAAAACTACACTAGATTTCAAAATTTCTTGAAATCAACAATTAAATATTTTATAAAATAAAATTTTAATTGAAAAAAACTATATCAATAGTTTTTTAGGCAATTTCTTTACAAAATTACATAATTTTATGTTTAATTAAAAATGAAAGGTCAAAATCATGATTAAATAATTGAATAAAAGTAAATAAATTAGGGTATAATAAATTAGATATGTTACAAATTTATTTCAAGATTATGTTACAATTATTATATCATAATTGTGATTGTGTGATTTTCTATTTTACGTAATATAACATTGTGTTGTGAAGTTTAATCAAATTCTTATTTCAATTTTTTTCATTTGCTAGTAACCTTTCAAACAAGTAAATTTACATCATCATGTTAACGTAAAAACAAATTAAACATTTCTTTTTACATTAATGTGTTATAGGATTGAAAAATGAAATCAAATACCAATTATAATGTTTTTCATTTTTTAATGTACATAATATTTTACCTATAGAACATAAATTGCAGAATTTCTTTAGTTTTGAAACATTGAAAACATTTGTGACATTATTACATTCATCTTTGTGATCAAATATTTAAAAATATTTAATACATAATGAAAATTTTTTATTAATGTGTAATGAATAATAAAATTAACCAAATTTAAGATATGAATATATGCATATTTGGATTTAAATGTATAAATAAATAACATTAGTTTGTACAACATGGATAACAAGTTCAAAAATTACGTACAAATTAATACAAATAAGCATTTTAAATTCACCTTGATAATAAGTTAAACAAAAGATTAATAATAAAAATGAATATTAATTTTTGAAAAAATAAATATTACTTTGTTGAAAAAACATGATTAATTATACAACCTATGGACATGGGATGTTCAAAAGTTTATAATAAAATAAAAATTCCTTACTACTATATTGACATTAAAAAATCATTTAGTTACATATATATATTATTCATGCATTATGAGCAAAATGGGTAAAATTAAAAATTATTTTGGCCCAAAACCCTTTCCCCTTACATGTAATTCAAGATTGTCTGTGTAAGGGGAATATTAATCAAAAATTTATAAAATCAATAGCATAATTAATAACTAAATCTAATCTAAGTTATTTAAGCATAGTTAATTATGCCACTTAACATGACTAATAACCTATCTAAATTATGTTTATAGAAGTAAATAGTAAAGTGATTAAGTAGGCTTTAAAAAATATAAGATTCAAAAAATGATTAATAAATTGGATTTGGATTTATAAGATATTTTGTAATTCAAAAAAATTTTACATTTATTTACCCAAATATATATAATCCATGTATTATGAACATATTGTGGGAGGTAAAAAAATTTAAACCTAACCACTCTTCCCATTATGAAAAGTTTTTAAATTTTACATTGAAAGTTTGTTTTCTTTTGTAGTTAAAAGTTATTTTGGAAAGGAAATATTAATTTAATTTTTTTTGCTTTCTCTTCTCAAATGAACATTGTTTAATTTTTTTACTTTTCAATTAACACCTTGATTTTATTTCATGAATTTTTTGATATATATGGGATTGAAAAATATAATAAATGTAACTATCTATATATTTAACATAATTAAATAAGATAGCATAACCAAACATATATATACTTAACCTACATATATATATTTACATGTGGTATAGTCATTATGTTGTACAATTAATATATATTTAATGTAAAGTTGATAAAAAAATTATAATACTTATAAAAGCAATTAAGTTTTCATCCATTAATGTTTACAAAATGAAAATGAATGATAAAGTTCATTTTTAAAACTTTTTTAATAAGAAAATTCCATTTGCGAATTTGACATTAAACCTTAAATTAAAATTATAAAAATTATTAGATGTTCAAATTGTGATGAAAAATATTTTACAAACGAGCTTATAGGCTAAAGTCTTTCTCAACTAATAGAACATCAAAATGAATTTTTTCATTCAAATTAAAATAAATTAAAATATGTACATTGATCAAAATAAATGTGTGAATTAATCTTTCACAAGCTTGAGATTTTTTATATACATGTTTTTTTAACATCCAAATATCATTAATAATTCATTATAATTCCTTCAAATTTGAATTGACATTTTTTTGAAATCAATCAACATTTACATATAAATTTTCTAAAACTTTGTGATGAGAAACATCATACAAAATTATCTTAATGAATGGCACACATTTTTTATTCAATGAACATTGTTTATCTACCACATGGTTCCCCATGTGATTTCATATAAAATAATCAAAAGGAAACAAAATCACATGGTCCCCCATGTGATTGCACAATTAATCACAAGGAAACATAATCACATTGTGCACACGACTTCTACATAAATTAATATGTGAAAGTCAATACACCATGACCAAATTATGAAATCCTACCACTCAATTTTACCCCTTTAAACAATGACCTAAGTAATTGTGTAATTACATCAAGTTACATGATCATCATTAATAGGATTCAAATTTTGAACAAATATGGAAGACATACATTTAATATGTCTCCCAAAATTTCAACAAGTTTGGAGTTGTTGAAAAAGGATTGTAAGTCATTTTGTATTCAAATCTCAATTCAGATGTTTTGAAAAAATAGCAAAATCTTTCATTTTATGAAGTCAAACGAATTGAAAATTTGAGAAATGATATTAGACATAATTTTTCACATTTCACCAAATTTTCATATTGATCTAAGTTTACATGTGAGTGCTGTAGTTTTGCAAAGTTGGTAGTGATATAAAATTTACATTGAGAAGATATTAAAACAAATTTTTGGATTGAAAAAAAATATAACTTGAGGGAAGGAGTTGAAAATTTGAAAATTGTGGAACGCAAAAACATTATTAAAACCTTCATACAAAAATTTAGTATGTAATCATAAACTTAGCACCATACAAAATATTATATGAAATATGTTCATATATTTCAAACCTATGTACTTCAAACCTATGTATAGAACCTCATTTAATGTTCAAAACATATGTTTCTAAATAAAGTACATTTTGTTCAACCTCAACCTTAATTATAACCCGATAAACTTAAGAAAAAAAACCTTAACCTTCACCCTAAAAACCCAAGGAAGGAAATAAAATTATTTTTTAAAAAAAATTATTTGTGAAACCCTAAGAAGACATTGAATGTTGCCTTGAGAGATGACGGACTATTTTTCTCAAATTGCAATTGAGAAATTAAACAAAAACAATTTTCAAATGTGAAAATTTAAGATTATGAAATTTTTTATGGGGAAAGGATATTAAAAGTTCATACCAGTGATGAAAAAAAATCTCTTTTGCAAGAAAACCCCATACTACAACAAATTCAAATCAACAAAACTTGGCATGAAAAAGTTAAGAAATTTTTTGTATTGGTTTTTCATGAATGTATTTGACTAAATGATTGTGCATATTCAAGACGCAAAATCACCAAAAGTGAGCTTGGGATACATTATTGAAAATGTATAATACGAATACACAAGCTCACAAAATCATGTAAAAAACCAAGATGAACATTAGTGATTATTATGTAAAGGTGCAAAACCTTGCAAATGTTTTTATGTAACTTGATGGGTAAGTTTGGTGATTTTCTTGATAATATGATTTCATAATTTAATTTGGTCATGGTGCATTGGCTTTCACATATTAATTTATGTGAAAATCATGTATAAACCTTAGGAAATTTCTTATATATTTTCTTTTTTGATAGTCTATAAATGGGTGTTTGTGACCTTTGAAAACACCTTCACTTCATAAAAAGAAGTTGTTGTTTGAATACAACGTTTGATAAAATAGAATTATGAAAAGAATTGTGATTTTAGTTGTGAAAGGTTTTAGTGTTGTTTATGTGTAGTTTATGGTAGGAGAATGATGTGGCATATTAGTTATACATAGACAATAGAAAAGTGAAAAAATATTTTTGTAACCAAAAACATAGATATGAGAATCATTGGTACTTCATCTAGTGCAAGATTAAAAGAAAATGTATTCTACTCAAATATTAGTAAAAGTAAAAAATAAAGGTGATAGAACTTCATTTTGAGGTCAACACAAAAGTTTGCATGGTGCATATTATCAACAAGAATGTCAACCTCATGGAGATGAACAAAGAAATTTTTTAGGAGGGGAAGTCATGGAAGTTGTGGTGGGAATTATTGTGCTCAATAATTAAACAATAATTCAAACTATTATTATTATGAAAAACATAAGCACATTGTGAGCCATGGATTATAGTTGAACAATTAGTTAAACTTTAGTTCCGTAATTTTCTTTAGTACTAATGATTTGAATGCTTATAAGCTTCCAAGTAGTGATTATTAATAGTTGAATCAACTTTTGTGATATTTCTAGGCATATAGTACTTTTTTATTTCAGTTGATGTTACGCTTAATCGGTTAAACACTTAATAAACCTTTTAAAGTACATTATCCCTTTTATGTTGTAGAGAAGGGAAAGGGTATGTAGAATTAAATGTGATTTATTGATATATAGGGAATATAAGCCCATAATTAACAATAGCATTTTGCCATGACAAGGTTAAGTTAGTCTGTAGAAGAATCTTCAAGCACTAATGATGTACTTGTAAGATAAGTTTTAACACATCTTTATTTAATTCACTTCTATTAGACTTTTAAATAGAATCAAATCAAACTTAAGTATTAACATTTTCGCCTGAATAACTTTAGGTCAATTACAATTTTATAACCGATTTAAAGGATAGATCACAATTGCAAAAAATCTAGAATGCGACGAATGATGCGAGCGAGGTACTCGACTCGGTGCTCCATGGGAAGGGGGTTGATTGGCCCTCGTAGCCAACGATAATGGCCATCACCGGGAACCCACATTCAACAATGAAGACGGACATCATCATTTTCGCATTGACAATCTTCAAACCTTTCTGGCGCGGCTCCACTAGCAGGAACGAATTCTAGATAAATTGCTAAAGCATGTGGGTTAGGAGACAATGAACGATCCCATGCTAAACGATCGACTCGAATGCGCATCACTTGTCTGGGCGGTTCTTCTTCGCGCAATGTTGAGAAATAATCACGTCGAGCGATGCTTGTTCAAGCCCTTTGTCGCAACCCCACTTTGGGGGCTAAGTGTGAAAATGCAACTCACACTCCCAAAAGTGAGAAAATGAAGTCCTCTAGGACTCCCGATAACTTAGAAGACGATTTGAAGGGTCCAATCTCCTTGCCTTGGTGCGTTCTTTATATCAATGGAAAGGCCTTGAAGCGTAGATGCCCAAAATGGCTTCGCATTGTCCATTTGGACATCTGTAGCCCAAGTTATGGGCAAAAGAAGGGCCGGGAGTCAAATTGCCACTAAAAGTCAAGAATCGACCTGTTTCCGACGTTGCCTCAAGAAGTGCGACATGGCATTGGAAAAGCTCTCAACGAAAGCTATAACTTTGATTCAGAGCTCGTCCCGATGTGAGTTCGGGGCAAGGAGCTATGAGCGTCCAAAGTCCCGAGACTCCTACCCGGGACTCCAACTTGGGAGTCCCGGGAAAAAGAGCCATTTGGATGTAGCCTTGGCGGATTGTTGCAGAGTATACTATATGGGGGAAGGTGGTAGCTTCCCCCGAGTCCGGGTCGTGGTGAGTCTTGTGTGTCAAAATGCCCGTGGCTTGTCCCAACACCCAAAGGTGTTCCCGAATGCTAACTTACCTTTTTGTGGTTGGTTTTGGATGCAGATTCGAGCTTGATAATCTAGTCCCTCTTCCTAGTTTAATCCCGAGACTTCTAGCATGCCCCTCTACCCCCTTTTAGTGTTGGAAGTCGGGAGCGACCCTCAAGTCCCAACTTTCCGCAACTTCACATAGTTGGACCCTCAAGTGGGTTCAACAAGGGACTTGGGAGTGCATCACTCTTCTTGTACTACTGGTGCAACTAGAGGATTCGAAGGCGTAGCGACATCATCTGCCATGACTAGTTCTCACCTGCATCAACAAAAACCAAAAAGGTAGTACAAACATTGTAGTACTTGCGTTGAGAAGGGGTCAAGGCCTTTTTATTTAACAAATTAGGGTAAACTTCATGAAAACTCGAACATCCTAGATTTAATGGATTCATCAAACCTTAATTTCGACGGTGAATCTAGAAGTATGTGGGGTTTTTTTATGGTGCAAATTTTACTTCCAATTTACTATGTACTACATAGTTAACTAATGCATGGTAAAATAAATAGGTAGGGGATATCAAAAGAGTAAATGATACACGGGAATGTTAGTTCAAACATTGAATTAATCAAGTAAAAATTCAAGGACGTTACTTGTTATTACCGATAAACTATCCTAGTAGTTAATTACTTGAAATAATTAGGATGAAGAGGTAGGATGTGAAGGTCAACGGACGGAAAGGATAAAGATTAAGTTCAAGAGACCTCATCAAGATATCCAAGATAAAGGAAGGGATGAATCCTCTAATCCCATTAGTCATGAGGTTTGTCATCCTATTTGATTGGAGGATGGAATATTTCTTGTGTCTCATTGGGCCCAAGAATTTTCATCCTAAACTCAATTGGATGACAATTTATTTTCAATTCTCATTGGCTCTAGAAGAATGAGGAGGCCATTGATTGGAGTAAATGATTTCAAAGCTTTCATTGGACAAGCGGAACAAACTCAAGGAAGGTCATGGAAGTTTACCAAAGGAGAGGGTATTGTGTGTATGTGGAAAAGAAAGAAAGAGGAAGAAGTGTGAAGAAAATTTTTTAGTTTTTATGTGTGAAGAGGTGTTCATGGAAAAGGTGTGTGCAAGAATCAAATATGGAAGGAAGTTGTGTGTAATAAATACTCGTAATAAAGCCTCTGGATTTTTGGTTCAATTAGTTGTTCCTCCCAAATCCACTGTTGGATTTGTGTCAAAATGAAATCAGTTTTAGTTTGAAAGGTGTAGAAGGTTCTCTCAAATTTTCAGCATCATCGGGTTTGCTGTCAGGGAGGTACACTGGTTGGAAGTAAAGGGTGTTGTAGTGGAATTCATGGAAGGATTTCCATGACAAGGCCTCTGGATTTTTCTTTCAATTAATTGTTCTTCTCAAATCCACCGTTGGATTTGTGTCAAATTTAAATCAGTCTTAGTTTGAGAGGTGTAGAAGGTTCTCCTCAAAATTCAGCATCATCGGAGTTGTTGTAAGGGAGCTACACTTGTTGGAAGTAGAGGGGGTTGAATTGTTTATTTTTTTCCTTCAATCTAAGCAAAGTAGTACTAGTTCAAGTTTAACTCTTGATCTGAAAATAAAAATAAAAATAAAAAATAAAAACTTATGAGATTTTGTAACATGGCTCCTTTTATTTTAGCTTTTTCAAAAATTCAATGCATGTTAGATTAGGAAGTTATATGTAGATGTTATGACAAATGGAACGGAAGGGTTCCAATTATCAAGTGTGACATTGGATTGAACATCAACATACAGCTCCTTCATATTCCATCATGGTGAGTTACGATTATCTCACAATGTCTTTGTATCTTCAAATTTGACATAACGCATTAGATCCTTAGTAAATTTCATTACTTACCTTGAACCGCCTTACTTGTTAGAACTACAACTACATAGTAGTTTCACTTCCAACCGGTTTTTTTTGTGAGTGCATATTTTAATGGTGAAAGTGTGCAAGAATTCTTCACACACACGATAAATAATTATTATCAAAGCAGGCAGGATGCACAAAATGGAAAGCTACAACAAGGAAATTATGCATCAACTAATAATTAAGGTGATGAACAATTGTTTGTGATGTAAAACATAGCAAATTTAATGATAAAAAGTGTATTAGATAACAATGTTTAGTATGTGAATTTTGGAACTTCAAATCACATGATTAATCATGGAAAGTAGTTTATAAACACAAGGGATTTGAAAATAGCAAAGTTTGTGCATATTAGTGATGACGTTGCACATCCTTTTACTCAAATTGACAAGGTGCCATCGTCCATGTAAGATGGGCAAACAAAGTACTCTATGGCTTTAGTATTTGGCCATGGCCTTTTTTAGCCATAGTGTAACTTTGGTTTTAAAAATGCTAATTATTATTTATAAACTTGTATAATCAATGCGTGAAAGGTGATAAACTTTATTATAAAATAAATAAATGACAATTTTACACCAAAAATCTGAAGTTATTAAAAAAACTATTATGATGAACAAATAAACCATTAAAAAATAACAACTTTTTATGGGGGTTTTCACAAAATTAGCTTTTGATTCTAACAAATAGATTATCTTATATATTAAAGCTAAGATGGTGTCTGTCCGTCCAGGTGCCGACTTGGTTTCAAGACCTCGACGGACGGACAGGACCAAGTCTTGAAATCGAGGTCCCTAGATGGAAGAGGAGGACGACGACAACGAATGGCGGCCACAACAATTTTATCTAGATGTGATTAGTGGAGCTTGCGAGCCTATTGGTGGTGAATTGTTGGTGGTGAGGTATCTGCATTTTCATAGATAAGTGTTCTTATAAAATTCATCTTTGAAAACAAAATACTATGTCTCTCCATACCCATCTCTCCACACTTGGTTTCCTCTCATATCAATTTGTGTAATTTTGTTTCTGGACATTGGAATGCAGGTTGGAGGAAGAGCA
>Ga0116231_10006212_pt1 | contig 22953 bp, 15 predicted proteins | sample S1TSphgellanicum_2_FD_89695 | JGI IMG/M metagenome (GOLD analysis project Ga0116231, IMG submission 89695) | Host-associated microbial communities from peat moss isolated from Minnesota, USA - S1T2_Fd - Sphagnum magellanicum MG | ecosystem: Host-associated > Plants > Peat moss > Unclassified...
CCGACGGATCGTGGCTGCTCGGCGAGCTGGTGTTGTGCGCTCCGGTGATCGCCTTGGAGGCACGCCTGCAACGCAAACGCGTCGCTGCACATTGGGCGCACATGACCGTTCACGGCGTATTGCATCTGCTGGGTTTCGACCATGGAGTTCGTGCCGAGGCGGCTAAAATGGAATCCATGGAGGTTCAAATCCTTGATCGGATTGGGTTTTCGGACCCGTATGTCTGATCCGGTATGCTTTGACTCATGTCTGAACAGCCTCATGGCGGAAGCACCGGCCGCTGGTTGAAGCGCATCACGCAGTCGATGACGGGCGAACCGCGGGATCTTGCGGAACTCATCGAACATCTGCGCGGGGCCAGCGAGCGCGGTCTTTTCGACGGCGATGCCTTGGTGATGCTGGAGGGCGTGCTGGCGGTCGCCGACATGCAGGTGCGCGACATCATGGTGCCGCGCTCGCAGATGGTGTTCGTCGAGCGCGACGAGTCGCCGGAACAACTGGTCGAGTTGGTCGTGGAATCCGGTCATTCGCGATTTCCGGTGATCGGCGAGGACCGGGATCAAATCCTCGGCGTGCTGCTCGCCAAAGATTTGCTGCGGCTCCACAAGGCCGGCAACGAGAGTTTCGAAATCCGCGAGTACATGCGTCCCGTGATGTTCGTGCCCGAGAGCAAGCGGCTCAACGTGCTACTCAAGGAATTTCGCAGCAACCATAATCACATCGCGATGGTCGTGGATGAATACGGCGGGGTCTGCGGGCTCGTCACCATCGAGGACGTCATCGAGCAAATCGTCGGTGAGATCGACGATGAACATGACGTCGAGGACGATCAATCCATCCGCAAGGAAAGGCCGCGCGAATTCACGGTGCGCGCGTTGACGCCGATCGATGAGTTCAATGGTTTCTTCGGCACGCAGTTCTCCGACGATGAGTTCGACACCATCGGCGGCCTGCTCATGCGTGAACTCGGGCGTCTGCCGCGACGCGGCGAGACCGTCAAAGTCGAATCGCTGGAGTTTCGCATTTTGCGCGCCGACCGGCGGCGCATCGATTTGCTGCGGATCACGACGCCTGTCGACATCGAAGTATCGTCCGAGCACGGGGGGTAGCTACGAGGCTGCGGGCAAATCTGTGCTGCCGGCGCCGATTTTCGCTGCGAGAAAGCGCTGCGGCAGTGCCGCCAGCATCGTGGAGCGCAGTGCATCGCGCCCCGGCGCATCGGCGGCGCGCAGGCGCAACTCGAGAGTGATCGCCGTCGGGTCGACCTTGGTCAGATAACAACCGAGCACCGCCTTCTCACCGGCATTCTCCGCGGCTACCTTGGTTGCCAGCCGCCGCGCCTCCTCGACGTCGGCATCGCGGCCGAGACGCAGTGTGATGCTGAGGGGCCACGGCGAATAACTGTTGGTCATATTGACCGTGACGGAACTGGCGGCGACGGCATTGGGCACCACGATCATGTGACCGTCGGCAGAGCGCAAGGTCGTGTACCCCAGCGATATCAATTCGACCGTGCCGACGTCAGGTCCGGAGGGTGCGGCCACTTGCAAGACGTCGCCGAGGCGAAATGGCCGGTAGATCGTGATGGCAATGCCCGCCACCAGATTGCCCAGCGTGCTCTGCGCCGCAAGGCCGATCACCACCGACGCCACGCTGGCACCGGCCAACAGCGCCGTGCCCATCGAGCGCAGCGCGGGGATCAGGTGGGCGTAGAGGATGATGGCAATGACCCAGATCAGCGCGGTGCCCAGTTGTTGCATGAAACTGATCGTGGTGCGGTCGATGTGGCCTTTACGCACCATCGAGGCATTCACGGCGGCACGCAGCGCCCGCGACAGCGCCCAGGCCAGCACCATGAAAAGAATCAGATAGCCCACCGCACCCCACAGCGTGTCGGGTTTCAAATACTTGAGCAAGTCATGCTCGCCTACTTGGATGTCGTTCATGGCGTCAAGTTTGCCTCAATGTGACGCGGGCCGATGTATGGGAAGCTCTCCTACCCGCAGTGGAACCTTTCCTACAAGCAGCCTACGCTGGCACGAAAGCTGCTAATCAACACTCGAGCAGATCCAATCCCGGATTTGCATTGGGCAGGGCGTGGCATTTGCAGCATTGCATTTCGATTTCGGATGAGTTGCTCGCGGCCATCGCGGCAACGATGCGCCGCTTGCTGGCCTCGAGCGGCAAGTCCTTGCCGCCTGTGCAACAGCCACCCGCCCAAAATCGCAACAGGAGACCCCCATGTCAGTACTAGCCATCCCAGGCGCCATCAGCGCGGTCATTTCAGGATTGTCGTCGCCCCACAAAAAAGGCGGCCATGGCGGTGACAATTCCGCTCTGAGCAGCATCTCGAGCACCTGCACATCAACCACCGAAACGTCGAGCACCTACGCCTCGAGCGCAAGCTCTGCATCCGGACCCCCGAGCTTGTTCGGCTCCATCATGGACGCCGCCGACCAACTCCTCGGGATTCAGCCTGCCGCCGGCGCCAGCGCCAGCGCCATCTCGACTGCGAATGCCAGCAAGCTCGACCCCGCTGCCATGATCACCGCTGCACGCGCCGCCCTGCAAAAAGCCTGAATCCGATTTAGGGGCCTGCAGCCTGTCTGACTCATCCACGTCAGACAGGCTGCCGGCCCGAACTTAGGCTAGGTGGCGATGCCGACGCGGCTGAGCGCCTCACGCAGCTCTGCTTGAGTGTAAGGTTTGCTGAGGAACTCGATGTTGCGCGCCGCGGTGAATCTTCCCTGCAATGTCGCTTTGTCGTGACCGCTCGAAACGACGATGGGGAGCGACGGATAGATGGCGCGCAACTCCATCACCAGACCGTCCCCGCGGGCATCGGGCAGTCCCATGTCGATGATGGCGGCGTCGATCGAGCCGTTGAGCAACAATAGTTTGTTCTTGGCCTCCGCCGCCGTTCCTGCGAGCTCGACCTCGAAACCCAATTCCTCCACATGTGCCGCGAGGACGATCTGGATGAGTTCTTCGTCCTCGACGATCAAGATTCGCGTGGCCGAGTTCGCATCCAGCATGTCGCGAAGCTTCTGCGACAAGGCCGCGAAGGTGAACGGTTTGGTTATCAAATGCACGCCCGGATCGAGGCGACCTTCGTGCATTATCGCGTTGCGCGCGTAGCCGGTCGTAAACAACACCTTCAACTTAGGCAGCGAGCCGCGTGCGGCGTCGGCCAGTTGACGCCCGTTCATGCCCCCGGGCAGCCCGACATCCGTGAACAGGAGGTCGATATGCGGATGTGCCGCCAGCAACTCCAGCGCCGCCTTGCCGTTGCCCGCCTCGAGCACTTGATATCCGAGCTCGCGTAGCGCTTGCGTCGTCTGCGCGCGAACATCCGCATCGTCTTCGACGGCGAGGATGACCTCCTTGGCGCTGCCCAGAGCGATTCTCGGTGCGGTTTCGGCCGCAGCGGAGGGTTCCTCCGCATAGAGACGCGGTAGATAAATCTTCACCGTCGTGCCTGAGTCCAACTCGCTGTAGATTTTCACGTGCCCGCCGGATTGCTTGACGAAACCATAGACCTGCGACAATCCAAGTCCCGTGCCCTGCCCCACATCCTTGGTCGTGAAGAACGGTTCGAATGCGCGGGCAGCCGTGGCCGCGCTCATGCCGCTGCCCGTGTCGGTGACGGCGAGCATTACGTATTGGCCCGGCACGACTTCAGCCTGCTTGGACACGTAGGTCTCGTCGAGAAGCACGTTCGCGGTTTCTATCGTCAGCTTGCCGCCCGCCGGCATCGCATCGCGGGCATTTACCGCGAGATTGATGATCGCAATCTCGAGTTGATTGGCATCGATATTGACGCGCCACAAGCCCCCCGCGAGCACCGTTTCGATGGCGATCTGTTCACCGATGGTCCTGCGCAGCAAGTCGGACATGCTGGATACCAGACGGCTCAAGTCCGCCGGCTTCGGATCGAGGGGTTGCTGCCTGGAAAACGCCAGCAATCGCTGCGTCAGCGATGCGGCTCGCTGCGTGCCGCGCATGGCGCCGTCGAGCGACCGTGTCACGGCAGCATCCGCCGGATAGACCTGCAGCTGCCGGCGCAGGGTTTCGAGGCTCCCCATGATGATGGTCAAGAGATTGTTGAAGTCGTGCGCCACTCCGCCGGTCAGCTGACCGATTCCCTCCATTTTCTGCGCCTGGCGCAGCCCCTCCTCGGCGTTGTGCCGCTCCGTGACGTCGATCGCCTCGGCCAAAACCGCCACCACGCGCTGTTGCGCGTCCGACGCCGGGCGCATCAGAAAATCGAACCAGCGCCAGCCGATGCCGCCGAGATCGAGATGGATTTCGCGCCGCAGGGTTTTCCCCGCGGCAACGGCCGGTATCGAGTCGCGCACCCAATCGGCCATTCCCGGCGTCGCGCAGAACCACGGCGTCTCCCAGAGCTTTCTACCGACGACATCCCCGAGCGCCGCATTGATGCCGGCCAGCGCGGCAGGATTGGCGTCGAGCAGCGTGCCGTCCACTGCCAGGTATGCCTGATAGGTAAAGGTGGTGCCGAAGATGGTCCGTAGCCGCGCCTCCTTGTCCCGAAGGTCCGCGGTGCGCTCCTGCACCTGCCTCTCGAGGGACTCATTGGCGCGGCGCAGGGCTTCCTGTGACTCGCGCCGCACCGCCGCCATGTCCAGATTGGCGCGCACGCGGGCGATCAGTTCGCGCGCGCTGAAAGGTTTGGTGAGATAGTCGTTGGCGCCCGCGGCCAAGCCTTCCACCTTGGCCTCTTCGCCGGCGCGTGCCGACAGGAGCAGCACCGGAATGTCCCTCAAGCTCGAATCCGCACGCACGGAGGCAAGCAGTTGCAGACCGTCGACCTTCGGCATCATGACGTCGGACAGAATCAGGTCCGGTTTGAACTGCACCGCTGCGGCGAGCGCTCGTTCCCCATCGACCGCCGTCACGACCTCGAAACCGGCGTTCTGCAGCAGCTTGTGCAGGTAGGTGCGCATGTCGACGTTGTCTTCGACCAACAGCACGCGTTGCCCGCCGCTCTGCTGATCGAGCACGAAGATGCCGGCCTGCCCCGATGGCTGCCCGAGCGCGCCTGGCGCGATGTCGGAGCCCGCGTCCGCAAGCCAACCCATCGCTTCATCGATGTAGGCCTGCACCCGCGATTGCGATGCATTCGAGACGGCTGCGGCGCCGGGCGGCTCGGCAGGCAAATGGGCGTTGCCGAAGGGAATCGACACGGTGACCGCGGTTCCGCAACCCACCTGGCTCTCGACGCGGACGGTGCCGCCGTGTGCCTTGACCAATTCCTGCACCAGGGCCAAGCCAATACCGCTGCCTTCGATGGAGCGCCCGCGTGCGCCCTCGACGCGCCGGAAGCGATCGAACAAATGCGGCAGCTCCGCGGCCGGAATGCCGACACCGGTATCCCGTATCGTGACCTCCGCGTGGGTTCCGCCCGGCGCGGCGCGCGTCTCTACCCGGATCTCACCTTCGAAAGTGAACTTGAAGGCATTCGACAGCAGGTTGAGGATGATCTTCTCCCACATGTCGCGATCGACGTACACGGGTTGCGGGAACGGCGCCGCGTCGACGATGAGCTGCAGTCCGGCCTTTTCCGTCGCCGATCGAAACGTGGAGGCCAGCTCCGCCGTGTAGGTGTGCAGCGGCAGCGGCTCGTAGATGGCCTGCATGCGGCCGGCTTCGATGCGCGAGAAATCCAGCAGTGTGTTGACCAGCTTGAGCAACCGCAGGCCGTTGCGCTGCGCGATTCGCAGCAATTGGCGATGCTCGCCCAGCACCTCGCCATCGGGAAGATGCAGCAAGTCCTCGAGCGGCCCGAGCATCAGCGTCAACGGCGTGCGCAGCTCATGGCTGACGTTAGAGAAGAACGTGGTCTTGGCACGGTCGAGCTCGGCGAGGGCATCGGCCCGGTGCTGCGCATCCTCGTGTGCCTGCGCATTGGCGAGCCCCGCCGCGAGCTGACCGGCCACCAGATCGATGAAACCCAGATAGGCATCGTCGATGTGCCGGTATGGGTTGATGGCGGCGACCAGAAAGCCGGCCGGCGCAGCCTGACCCTGCTGCGCGATGGGTGCGAGCACCGCCTGCCGCGGCGGCTTGTCCCACGCGCCGTGCGGCAACGCCGCGAAGCGCTTACTCAAGTCGTCGATGGTCACCATGGAGCGGCCGGAGAGGAGTTTGCGTACCGGCCAAGCCGCGCCTTCGTTCGCAGGATCGACGCTGCGCGGCGCCATGGCATGTTCGCCGTCGAATCCGCTTCGTACCGCAAGTACCGCCTTGCCCGATTCATCGAACAAGTACAGCAGGGTGAAGGGCAGGTCCTCGAGGTTCTGATTCAACTGGCGCCGCGAAGCCTCGAGCACTTCGGCAAGGGTGTTATGCCGCGGAATCTCGGCCGCCAGTTCGCGCAGACATGCGAGCCGCCGTGCACCGATGATGCGCTCGGTCTCCTCGGTGACCACGCACAGCATGCCGACCACCGCGCCGCCATCGTCGGCCAGCGGCGAATATGAGAACGTGTGGTAGGTCTCTTCGGTATAGCCGCTGCGCTCGAGGAACAGCAGCAGTGCCTCGTCCCAGGTGGCTTCGCCACTGGAAAGCACGTGCTCGATGCGAGGCCCGACGTCCGGCCAGATTTCACTCCACACCTCGCGCGCGGGCGCACCGAGTGCCCATTCTTGCTTTACTCCCAAGGTAGGGCGGTAGGCGTCGTTATAGAAAAAGGCGAGATCCGGGCCCCAGCCCATCCACATTTGATAGCGCGACGACAAGACGATGCGTACGACGGTCTTGAGGCTCTGCGGCCACAGTTCCGGCCTCCCTAAGGAGGTTTCCTCCCAGGCTTTGGCGCGGCATAGCGACCCCACCGCGCCGCCACCGGCAAGAAAACTGAGTCTCGAATCAGGCGGCGGGAGGTTCAGCGGCGGGAGGCTCATTTGCGGCGTCGCAACAGGACCCAGCCGGTGCCCAGCAACACTGCGCTCGCCGCCGTGCACGCTTGAGCGAACAGATTTCCCACGCGCGAGAACGGCGTCGGCGGGAGAGCCATCAGCGGCGCCGACACCAGCAAGCCGTCCGAGTCGCGCGGATGGCGATAGGGATCATCGGCATATGTCTTGCTCACGACTCGCCCATTGGCATCCACCAGCGCCGAGATCCCGGAATTCACCGCGCGCACCAAGCTCACACGCAGTTCGACACTTGCGAACACGGATAGTGCTAAGTGTTCCCAGGGTTCCGTGTCGGCGCCGAACCACGAATCGCTGGTGAGATTGACGAGTAGATTGGGCCGCAATCGTCCTACGCGCTGCAGAAATCCCGGCAGGATGTCCTCGTAGCAGATGACCGGCGCGAGCCGCCAATTCCGTCCCCCAACTGCCAGAGGCAGTATGCCTGGTCCCTGCCCCGCCGTGAATCGCCCCGCACCCTCGGGCAGGAATTTTCGCAGCCACGGAAATGCGTCGATGCCGGGAATGTATTCGCCGAACGCCAGCAACCGCACTTTATCGTACAAGCCGCCTACTCGGCCGGAGGAATCGAGCAGCACCGCGGAGTTGTAAGCGTCGTCGTGGTCGGCGTCGTACATCTCTGCGCCGATTATGGTCGGCACATCGAATCCTCGGCGGATTCTCGCCACCGAGTCGGGCGCGAAGTCCATGCTGAAATCGCGCGGTACCGCTATCGGAAAGCTGCCCTCGCTCCATAGCAACAGTTGCGCGCCGGCGACCTGCAGCCGCTGCGACTCGCGCTGCAGGGCGGCGAGCTGATCGAGCGTTTCCTGACGCGACATCTCGCCGCTCGCGCTGTAGGCGAAATTCGGTTGCACCAAGCCGATGCGGAGCCGCGGAGCCGCGGCGATCGCCTCATCCACCTGGCGCATGCGCAACGCGCCGAATATCAACACCGCAGCGAGCAGCGCCGCCGCCGCCGCCGCGAACACGCGGGCGGCGCGCGCACCCATGAGCACGTCGTGCAACGCACCGCTGACCATCATGAGAAGGGCGGTCACGCCGAAAGGCCCGGTGATTTCTGCGATCTGAATCACCAGCGGATGCCACGCTTGGCTGATCCACTGGCCGCAGGGAAAGATTTGCGGAATCAGCAGCTCGCCGCTCACCATGGCGAGCGGCGCGAGCAGGGCCATCGGCACCTGTAGTTGACGCCGAACGCCGAGCACGACGAACGTGAACAACAGAAAGATGAGGCCGCGCGCCGCGCAGAACAGCAGAAAGACCGGCACCGCGCCGATCCACGGAAAACCGGCAAACCGCTGCATCAAATCGATCAGCCAATAAAAGCCGCCGGCGGTCTCGACGAGTCCCGCCCACCAACCCAGAAACAGCGCGCGGCGAAAGCTTGGCGTGCGCTCCACCGCAGCCAGCATGGGCACCGACGCGATCCAAGCAAGGTAGGCTTGATCGAAGGGAGCAACCGCCAGGAACCACAGGCAGCCGCTCAAGCTGCTCAAGGCCAGAGCCGTGGGGAAGTTGAGGTTTTTCATCGTGTTCTTCAGTTCGCGGCCATGCGCCATCTACGGTATTCTTCGGGCCCAATCATGCAAGAAAGATACGAACCCGCCGCCGCCGAATCGGAGGCTCAAGCTTACTGGGAAACTCATTGCTGTTTCGAGGCAAAGGAAGACCCGAGCCGCGAGAAATATTATTGCCTGGCGATGTTCCCCTATCCGAGCGGCCGCTTGCACATGGGGCACGTCCGCAATTACACCATCAGCGACGTGCTGTCGCGATTCATGCGCATGAATGGCCGCAACGTGCTGCAGCCCATGGGATGGGACGCGTTTGGATTGCCTGCGGAGAATGCCGCGATCGCCAATGGCGTGCCGCCCGCCAAGTGGACCCACGACAACATCGCCTACATGAAAGGGCAGCTGAAGTCATTGGGCATCGCTCTCGATTGGAGTCGTGAACTCGCGACCTGCGATCCGGAATATTACCGCTGGAACCAGTGGTTGTTCTTGAGAATGATGGAAAGAGGCGTCGCCTACCAGAAGACCGGCGTCGTGAACTGGGACCCTGTCGACCAGACCGTTCTGGCGAACGAGCAGGTCATCGACGGCCGCGGATGGCGCACCGGCGCGATCGTCGAGAAGCGCGAGATTCCGATGTACTACCTGAAGATCACGGCGTACGCCGAAGAGCTGCTGGATGCGCTCGACCACATGCCGGGCTGGCCCGACCGGGTTCGCGCCATGCAAGTGAACTGGATGGGTAGGAGCGAGGGCGTGCGGGTGGGATTCCCGCACGAGGTGGGGGGCGCAGGCGTCATGTACGCGTTCACGACGCGCGCCGACACCATCATGGGCGTGACTTTTTGCGCGGTCGCGCCCGAACATCCGCTTAGCGTGCATGCCGCGCAAGGCGATGCCGCGCTCGCCGCCTTCATCGAGGAATGCAAACGCGGGCCGGCGGTGGAGGCTGAGCTGGCGACGCAGGAAAAGCGCGGCATGCCAACCGGCCTTTTCGTGCGCCATCCGCTCACCGCGGCGCCGATACCGGTTTGGGTGGGCAATTATGTCCTCATGAGCTACGGCGACGGCGCGGTCATGGGCGTACCGGCCCATGACGAGCGCGACTTCGAGTTCGCCAAGAAATATGGCATCCCGATACGGCCGGTCATCGATGTGGACGGGCGCGCGTATTCGACGGAGGCGTGGCAGCCTTGGTACGCAAGTCACGGCCGATGCATCAATTCCGGCGCCTACGACGGCCTCGACTTTCGCGCTGCCATCGACGCCGTGGCGGCCGATTTGAAACGTTTGGACCTCGGCGAGAAGCAGACCACGTGGCGTCTGCGCGATTGGGGTATATCGCGGCAGCGCTATTGGGGATGCCCCATACCCATCATCCATTGCCCCGAATGCGGTGCGGTGCCGGTGCCGGATGAACAGCTGCCGGTGGTGCTGCCCGTGGATCTGGTACCGGACGGCAGCGGCAATCCGTTGCTCAAGGACGAGCGCTTCCTGTCGGTCGCATGCCCGCGATGCGGTGCGGCGGCCCGGCGCGAAACCGACACCATGGATACGTTCGTGGATTCGTCCTGGTACTTCCTGCGCTTTGCCTGCACCGACAACGGCAACTCCATGTTGGACGACCGCGTCGCCTACTGGCTGCCCGTGGATCAGTACATCGGCGGCATCGAGCACGCCATCCTGCATCTGCTCTACTCGAGATTCTGGACGCGTTTTCTCGAGCAGATGGGCGAAGTTCGTTTCAAGGAACCGTTCGCCAACCTGTTCACCTTGGGAATGGTGCTGAATCAGGTTTACTTCCGCAAGCCGGTATCCGGCCGCATCGAGTACTTCAACCCCGCGGATGTGACCGTCACGGTCGATTCGTCGACGCACGAGCGTGTCGCGGTGCTGCGCAGCGACGGCCGCGAAGTCGAGTCCGGCGGCATCGTCACCATGTCGAAATCCAAGAACAACGGCGTCGATCCGCTGGCGTTGATCGGCGAATTCGGCGCGGACACCGCACGGCTCTTCACCATGTTCGCGGCGCCGCCCGAGCAGAGTCTGGAATGGTCCGATGAGGCCGTGCAAGGCGCCTACCGCTTCATCAAGCGGCTGTGGAAGGCCGTGTACGAGCACGTCTCGAGGGGTGCGGCACCCGCCTTGCGCAAGAGCTCCTTGAACGATGCGCAGATCGCCGTGCGCCGCATGACGCACCAAACCCTGGCCAAAGTCAGCGACGATATCGGCCGCCGCCGCACTTACAACACCGCGGTCGCCGCCGTCATGGAGTTGCTGAACGCGCTCGGAAAATTTCCGCAAGCAAGCGACCAGGACCGCAGCGTCATGCATGAGGCGCTGCAGGTCGCGGTACTGACGCTGTCGCCGATCATCCCGCATGTGACGCACGTGCTGTGGCGTGAACTCGGCAACGGCGGGGCCTTGATCGACGAGCCGTGGCCGGCCGTCGACGCCGAAGCGCTGCAGTCTGCGACCGTGGAAATGGTGGTGCAGGTCAATGGCAAGCTAAGAGGCCGGGTCGTCGTCGCGGTGGATGCCACCGAAAAGACCATACGCGAGGCCGCGCTGGCCGACACCAACGTGCAAAAGTTCATCGGCAGCTCCGCGGTCCGCAAAGTGATCGTGGTCCCCGGCAAACTCGTCAACATCGTCGCTTGAAGCGCATGTTCCTCGGGGTCTCGAGTAGGGTCCCGTCCTCGGGCAGCGTCGGTACGGTCGCAGCCTCGATCGTGCTGTGCGCATGCGGATTTCGCCTGGTGGGCAGCGAACCCCTGCCGCCCTCCATGTCGCATCCGTACCTGTCGTTGAAGGATCCCTACACGGACTTTTCGCGCGAGTTCGAACATCAGTTGAAGGGCGCGGGGGCCGTGTTGCAGCCGGTCAGGGAAGGAGCCACCGCGACCATCGATGTCACCCGTGACCAGGTTGCACAGCGTACGCTGTCGGTGTCGGCCGCCAATATTCCCACCGAGTACGAGCTTACCTACACCGTCACCTTCTCCGTGCAAAGGGCCGGCCTGGAGTTGCTGCCCGCGCAAACCATCAGCCTGTCGAAAGACTACAGCTTCAATCAGGATCTGGCACTCGCCAAACAACATGAGGCCGATATTTTGCGCCAGCAGATGGCGCGCGATCTCGTTGGGATCGCAATGCACCGTCTCACGAGCTTGAAATAGTCCAGGTTCCTGAAACGAGACGGGCTCCTGGCGCGCGCATGCTGCTACTCAACGCGATCAATCGAGTCGATCTGCAAGTCCTGCTCGACAAACATGGGTTGGAGCTGCGCTTGGTCGCACCCGACGAGATCATCCCCGGATCCTACTGGGGCGAGCGCGAAGCGGGTTTGCTGGGTTCGAAGATCTATGCGCGTCTCGACACTCCGCTGCACTCGATATTGCACGAGGGTGCGCATTTCATCTGCATGACGCCGGAACGGCGAGCCGGCTTGGACACGGATGCGGGAGGCGATCATGCCGAGGAGAATGCCGTCTGCTACCTGCAAATCTTGCTCGCGCAGGCGCTGTGGCCCGGCGGTGCAGAGCGCATGTGCCGGGACATGGATGAATGGGGGTACACGTTCAGGCTCGGCAGCGCCGCGGCTTGGTTTCGGGAGGACGCTGAAGATGCGCGCCGCTGGCTCGAGCAGCATGCTCTCATCGATGCTGCCGGCGCGCCGACCCATGCAAACCGCTGATCGGGCGGGGATGAATCAGGCCGCGCTCACGGCGGGGAGCGCTGCCTGCGCGTAGCAGCGCCCGAAGCGGTTCGCGAGGAATGCCTGCAGCGCGATTTCTTCCTGGCGGATCAGGCCCGAGCGCGGCAGTGCACCGGCGCTCAGCATGTCGAGCACGGCGCAGATTCCGCCGGCCGTCGTGATTTGAATGGCGCTGCGCATGCGGCCGCCGAGCGGCGCCGCATAGACCTTGTGCGCATAGGTTTCCTGCATCAACTGGCCGTTGCGCATGCCGCTCACCGTCACGAACACGATGACCACATCCTGCAGCGTGACCGGCACTGCATTTTCCAAGATGTCCTTGAGAAGTTCGCGCCGATCCCGCAGTCGCAGGTCATTGAGCAACGCCTTCATGATCGCCGCATGGCCGGGGTAGCGTATGGTGCGGTAGTTCAGGTTGCGTACCTTGCCGGCCAAGGTCTCGCACAAAGTGCCAAGCCCGCCCGAGGTATTGAACGCCTCGTAGAGGATTCCATCGAGGGAGAACTCTTCGAGTTCCTCGAGCGGCTGCGTTTCGCGCAGCCGGCCGTTGACGATGGCCTCGCACGGCTCGCAGTACTCGTTGATGACGCCGTCGGTGCTCCAGGTCAGGTTGTAGTTGAGCGCGTTGGAAGGAAATTTCGGCAGTGCACCGACCCGCATGCGCACGTCGTGCAGCTCATCGAAGCGCTTGCATAAGTCGCTCGCGACGATGGTGATGAATCCGGGGGCCAAGCCGCACTGCGGAATGAATGCCGTACCCGCGCCCTCCGCCAACTGCTTGACCGCACGCGTGCTGGCCACATCCTCGGTCAGATCCAGATAGTGAGTACCCTCGGCCTTGGCCGCCTCCGCAATCATGCGCGTGGCGTGGTAAGGCGCGGCGCTGAGCACGGCGAACTTGCCGCGGAGCGTCTTGCGCAACACGTCGCCCTGTGTGAGGTCGACGGCGATTCTCGCGACGGGCGATGCTGATTCGAGGCGATCCAGTTGAGCTTGAGAGCGGTCGATGACCGTGACCCCGTAGTCGCCGCACCCGGCCAACAGTTCCGCAATCATCGAGCCGATTTTGCCCGCACCCACGATAACGATGTTTTGCATGCCGCCTCCAGATGAATTGGGGACATTGTTGCGCGGATAGATTGCGAATGGTAGGAACAGATCGGTCATTTTACCTAGGCATTCCCGCCGTTTCGCAGGGTAGAATCGTCGAAACGCCATGGATTCCATCGACGAACGATTATTGCTGGCACTCCGCGAAAACGGCCGCGCTTCCACGGCGGAGTTGGCGCGTCTGGTCGGTCGCTCGCGAACCAGCGTGCAGAGCCGGATCGAACGCCTCGAAAAGCGCGGCGTCATCGTCGGCTACGGCGTGCGCCTGGCGCCGGAACACACCTTCGGCGCGGTGCGCGCGCACGTGATGATCAAGATTGGGCCCAAGGAGACGCGGTCGGTGACCGCAGCGCTGCGGGCCATCAGCGAGGTGAAAGTCCTGCACTCGGTCAGCGGGGATGCGGACTTGATTGCCGTTGCCGCCACTGCGTCCGTCGCCGAGATGGATCGCGTCATCGATCGGATCGGCGAACTCGAGGGCGTCGAACGCACCCATTCGTCGATCATCTTGTCGACCAAATTCGAGCGCTGATGCTGCTCGCCTTGATGAGGGTCCCTTGAACGTACTCATGCCGACTTTTGGGAGTTCCGGCGACGTCAACCCGTTCGTGGCGCTGGGGCTGGCGCTGCAAGCGCGCGGGCATCGGGCGACCATCATCACCAATCCGATCTTCCAGGCGCAGATCGAGTCGCAGGGCTTAAGCTTTTTGAGCGTAGGTTCGGCCGACGCGGCCCGCAGCGTCATTGCCGATCCGGACCTTTGGCATACCCGCAAGAGCTTCGGCATCCTCTGCCGGGTGCTCATACCCACGTTGGAAGATATGTTCCGCCTGATCGAAGCCCACGCCGATGAGGACACGGTGGTGGCCTTCTCGACGTTGTCGCTCGGCGCGCGCGTGGCACAGGAGAAGCTCGGGATTCCGAGCGCCTCCGTGCATCTGCAGCCCGGCGTGTTGCGCAGCAGCGAGGAGCAGGGGATGTTCAGCGATCTGCGCCTGTCGGCTTCGCATCCGAGATGGTTGAAACGCATGGTGTTCCTCTTGGCGGACACCTTGATCGTCGATCGCCACCTGAAAGGACCGCTCAACGCATTCAGGGCCAAGCTGGGTCTTGCGCCGGTCGATCGCATCATGCATCGCTGGCTGCATTCTCCGCAGCTGGTCATTGCGTTCTTCGCGGATTGGTTTGCAGCCCCCCAGGCGGATTGGCCGCCGAACATGCATCTCGTCGGCTTTCCACTTTGGGATACGGGTCCAGGGGCAGCGGATCCCGCCGCGATGGGTCCCGGGGATCAACCCCAGGCGTTGGCTCTGGCCGAGGCCATGAGGTTCCTCGACGCAGGTGCGCCGCCGCTCATTTTCACGCCGGGGTCCGCCGGTGCGACCATGCATGAGTTTTTTCGCGAATCCGTGAAGGCGGCGAAACGGCTGGGGATGCGTGCCATGCTGGTGACCAATTATCCTGACCAGGTTCCGGTGATTCTGCCGTCGGGCGTCAGGGTATTCGGATACCTGCCGTTCAGCACGATACTGCCGCGCGCGGCGCTGTTGGCGTATCACGGCGGCATCGGCACGTTGGCGCAAGGCATAAGCGCGGCGGTGCCGCACCTGGTCGTGCCGCACGCTCACGATCAATTCGACAACGCGTGGCGTCTACGGCGGCTCGGGCTGGGCGAGAGCATTTCGATCGGTTCATACCGCGCTGCTCGAGCAGCACGCTCCATTGCCAAGCTCTTGGACGGCGGGGCCGCCACGACATTGCGGCGCCGCGATTATGCGCAACGCATCAATTCAAACGCGGCCATCGAGCGCGCGGCCGATCTGCTGGAGCAGCTGCATGCTGCAGCAGCTAGGCGCAGCATGCCGGCGCGGCAACGTGTATAACCGCTGTCGATGATCGCGTTTCTGCAAGCAAAGACTGATGGATTGTGGACGCGGTCGCAGATCAGACCGAACCTCATCGCCGGCCTCATCGTCGGCATCGTGGCGCTGCCGCTCGCCATGGCTTTCGCCATCGCTTCGGGCGCCCGTCCCGAACAGGGGCTTTATACTGCGATCGTCGCAGGACTTTGCACGTCCCTGCTCGGCGGTACTCGCATGCAGATATCCGGGCCCACGGGCGCATTCGTTTCCGTGCTCTCCGTGATTACGATCCAGCACGGTGTCGCCGGACTGCAGATCGCAACCTTGATGGCCGGCGTGATACTGGCGGCGTTCGGCGCCGCGCGCCTGGGCGCCGTCATCAAGTTCATACCCAATCCCGTGATCACCGGCTTCACCGCCGGCATTGCCGTCATCATCTTCGTTGGCCAATGGAAGGATTTCCTCGGTCTCGAGCCCGGTCCCTCCGGCGTGCGCTTTCACCAAAAGCTATGGTCGCTGATCGCAGCGTTGCCATCGATCAACCTGGCGACTGCCGCGCTTGGGCTGCTGTCGCTCGCGATCCTGATACTGGCCAAGCGCCACCTGGCGCGCGTTCCCGCGCCGTTGATCGCACTGATCGCGGTCACCGGTCTCCAGGCAGTCTTTCATTTTCACGGCGTGGCCACCATCGGCTCGGCTTTCGGCGGTATTCCACGCTCGCTGCCGCACCTCGCGCTGCCGACCTTGGGCGTGGCCACGGTGCTGTCGCTGGTCGGACCCGCCTTCACGATCGCGCTGCTCGGCGCGATCGAGTCGCTGTTGTCGGCCGTGGTTTCAGACGGTATGGCCGGCACCCGGCACGACTCCAATCAGGAACTGATCGGCCAGGGAATCTCGAACATCATCTCGCCGCTGTTCGGCGGCTTTGCCGCCACCGGGGCCGTCGCGCGGACCGCCACCAATATTCGCAGCGGTGCGACGAGTCCCCTGGCCGGCATCGTGCATTCCCTATTCTTGATTTTGGTCATCGTCGTGCTGGCGCCTCTGGCTTCCGCGATTCCGTTGTGCTGCCTGGCGGCGATCTTGTTCATCGTCGCGTGGAACATGAGCGAGGTGCCGCATGTCGTGCGCCTGGTGCGCGGCGCGCCCAGGACGGATGTCGCGGTGCTGCTCATCAGCTTCCTCTTGACGGTGTTCGTCGACCTCGTGGTCGCGGTCAACGTCGGCGTGATCATGGCCGCGCTGTTGTTCATGCGTCGCATGGCCGATTCCGTCAATGTCGCGCAGCAAGGCGAGTCCTCAGGAGAGCACGACGCCAGGCAACTCGCGGGCGCCGCCGCCAAGGGCTACGTCATTTACAGCATCGACGGCCCTTTCTTCTTCGGCGCCGCCGAAAAGCTCGAGCGAACCTTGGCGCACATACAGCGTCCGGCCACCACGCTGATACTGCGCATGGGCAATGTGCCGTTCGTGGATGCCACCGGAATCTTCGCGATCGAGGAGATCGTCACGGATTTCCAAAAGAACGGCGCCAGCGTGGTGCTGGCGGAAGTGCGGCCCAACGTGCTGCAAAAATTCGTGCGCGGTGGCGTCGTCGAGCACGTGGGTGCCGAGAATGTGGTCGATTCGCTGGAACAGGCGCTCAAGCGCGCGGAGGAGTTACATAAGCCGGCGCATGAGTCGATGCCGGGCAATTAACTTGAAAAGGGCGGGGAGATAAAAAACGGCGTGGGTTTGTGGCCCACGCCGCCGGGATATCGCACCGACGGGGGAGTTGGCTGGCTTGCCGGCGCGAGATTCTCCTAAACCGATGAGCTTTGGAAGTTCAATAACCTGCAAAGCTCGGAAACCATCCTGCCAAAAAAAGAAGACAACGAAATGTATTCTTTGTATACGTGAATGCAATTTTTTTCATTTGTCACGGTTAATAATTTCTGAGTGATTTTTTAACTCATTGATAATTAAGTAAAGAATTTTTCCTGCTCACGCGCCGCCACAGCGCGCAACGCCGATTTCGCGATGCACCGCAAAAAAATTTTAGGTGGCGGGGGACGAAACGATCGACGCCAGACGCGCGCGGCGCACGCGGCTCACCACTACGTAAGCGACCACCGCGACACTCAAGCTGATGCAGGTGAATTTGAGGTCGCGGGACAGGCCTGGCGTAAAAGCCATGGCGAGCAGCACGCCGGCCATACCGGCGATCGTGGCGAAGCTCAAATACGGGAACAGCCACATGGTGACCGGCGGCTTGGGAGCCCCCAGCCGTTCACGGCGCCGGCGCAGGGAGATCTGCGCGACCGCCACTGCGCCGTACACGAACACCATCACGGCGCCCGAGGAACTGACCAGAAAATCGAACACTGCTTGCGGCGCCTTGGTGGCGGCGATGATGCCGAGGTAGCCGGCGATGGCCCCGATCGTCACGGACGCGACCGGCACCTTGCGCGAGTTCAGCATCACCAGCATCTGCGGTGCATCGCCGTGTTCGGCCAGACTGAAGAGGACGCGGGATCCCACGTAGAACGCCGAATTGAGGCACGACAGAACTGCCGTGAGAATGATGACGCTCATGATGCTGCCGGTCCACGGCACATGCATGGCATCGAGGGCGAGGGTGTATGGCGACTCGCCGCCGCGTATCGTGTTCCAGGGAATGACCGAAACCACCAAGAACAGCGACAGCACATAGAACACCAAAATGCGCAGGATCACCGCCGTGCTCATGCGGGCGACGGCCCGCTCGGGCTGCGCCGACTCCGCCGCGGCAATGGTGGTGATCTCGGCGCCGGTCATTGCAAAAAAGACGGTGGGAACCGCCGCCAGAACCGCGATCCAGCCGTGCGGAGTGAAACCACCGAAGTCGACGAGATTGCCAAAGGTTGCGACGCCTGGACCGGTCCAACCGAACGCATAGGAGGCGGCAATCGCGATGAAGACCAAAATGGCGGCCACCTTGATGGAGGCAAACCAAAATTCGAACTCCGCATATGACTTGGCCGACATCAGATTCACGCCGGTCATCGCCGTCATGAGGACGAGGCCCAGCTGCAATTGAGAGAACGGCAGCCAACCCTGCAAAATCTTGGCGCCCGCAATCGCCTCCGCCGGCACCACCAGCACCCAAAAATACCAGTACAGCCAGCCGACCACGAAGCCTGCGCCCGGACCTAGCCCTGCGCGCGCAAATTCGGTGAACGAGCGCACCTGCGGCATTGCGGTGGTCATTTCTCCCAGCATGCGCATGACCAGCAGCAGCAACAGCCCCGTGATCGCGTAGCTGATGAAGGCCGCGGGTCCGCCCGCCATGATGGTGGTGCTGCTGCCGATGAACAAACCGGCGCCGATGATGCCGCCGATGGAAATCATGGTCAGGTGCCGACCCTTCAGCGAGCGGCTCAGTTCGTGTTTGGGCTCGGCATTTGCAGGGACGTTCTGATGGGTCATGTTTGCCTCGCGGCTACAGGCCGCGCAAGAACTTCGGGTCATGGCAGCGTATCAGCGCGGCAAGGTTTGAGTAAGGTGCTCCAACTTGGTTTCCATCTCGGTGCCGAAATAAGCCTGAGGCCGCGACGCCTCGACATGCTCGCGCCGTTCGCGTTGCGCAATCGCCGTTTTTGCCTGGTCGAAGGCGTCGCGCAAAGAGCGCGCGGCCGGCAATGCATCGCGGTAAAAGGCGCCGCCGAAATAGGTCAAATCGCTGTCGCTACCGCAGCCGAACGAGGTTCGATCGGCGGCGGCTGCCGCGATCACGATGGTTTGGGGATTCTTCAGGGAATCGATGAACGCGCCAGCGTAACAAGCGGAGATGATGATCACGCGCCACTTGATGCCGGATTCCTGCAGCGCTTGCGCAAGGTCCTCGTCGCTGAAGTCGTTGAAAGGCAAATCGTCATTGGAAACGGCAATGGCCGGATCCTGCGACCCATGCGAAGAGATCGACAAGAACAGCACGTCGCGTTCGACGTTCATCTTCGCCGCCAAGCCATGCAGCGTGTATTTCAAAGCCGACAGGCTGGCGAACGGCGCGCTTCGCAGGTCCCTGGCATCGTTGATGAGGGAGACGCCGCGTGAGCCGACCGCATAGCGATTGCCGATGACCTGCGCGGCGAGCTCGATCTCCTCGGCGAATACCTTTTCGTCGCCAACGCCGGCAAACCCCAAGAAAAATGCTTCGCCCTGCGGCGCGTTGCCGCGCACCACAGCCTCCAGCGCGTGGTCGATCTTGGACGGCTGGGCGAACAGCAGAGCCTCCTCGTCGGCCGGCGCGTCGTCGTCGGAGGCGACGGCGGGTTCCTGTTCAACGGGCGTCCAGAAATCGGGTATCACGGAAAGCGCATCGCTCAAGTAAACGAAGCCGAGCAGCAGCAAGACGGCGGTCAGTGCCGCAGACCGCTGCGGAGCGCCGGTCGTGGCGTGCAAGCCTCGGAGTAGGTAGATCAATGAGTAACAAACGGCCAACGCGGCCGCGGCCCAAGCCCACGTGCCGTCCGCATAGAGGCCGCCCACGACGGCCAGCACGGGAACCGGCACCAGCCCTGTCACCAATGCCAGCGCGGCACTCCAAGACGGCGGCGGATTCGAGCGCCGCTGCAGCCAGGCGGCAAGACCGAGTACGCCCAAGGCATACCAAGCGAGCAGAGGAACTCCGGCCGCCGAGAACTCGGGGTCGGGGCCCAGCTGCCAGCGGTCGAAGGCTATCCAGACGGCCAACCAGACACAAAGCAGACCCATCGAGCCGCGCAGCGACGCGGAGCCCTGCCACCCGGAAGGCGCAAGGACACTGCGCAGCATCCACAAGCGCAGCATGCTCGCGAGATAGGGGCGGCCCCCCGAATCTTGAGTCGAATCATCGCTGCGCATGCGATCGATCATAGCTTGGCACATGGATGTTGCGCGCGCCCGCGCTCAAGGCCGATGATGTGCGCCTCTTCGGCAAACCTTGCGGGATATTGCAATGCCCCTCTACAAGCTAGGCGACATCGCGCCGCGCGTCGCTGCCAGCGCCTACGTCGCGCCGACTGCCACGGTGCTCGGCAACGTGGTGCTGGCCGAGCGAGCCAGCGTCTGGTTTGCCGCTACCTTGCGCGGCGACAATGAGGCGATCACCATCGGCGAGTCGAGCAACGTTCAAGACGGTGCAGTCTTGCACACGGACATGGGCTTTCCCCTCAATGTCGCCGCCAATGTCACGATCGGACACCAAGCCATGCTGCACGGTTGCACGATCGGTGAATATTCCCTCATCGGCATTCAATCCGTGTTGTTGAATGGCGCCGTGGTCGGCAGGTTTTGCCTGGTCGGGGCGGGCGCGGTCGTCACCGAGAAAAGGGTATTTGGCGACGGCCTGCTGATCCTCGGCGCTCCCGCCAAGGCAGTGCGTGAGTTGACAGTCGCGGAGCGCGAGAATCTCATGGCTTCCGCGGCAGGCTACGCGGCGCGCGCGCAGCACTACCGCGATGCCTTGGTGGAGATCTGCTCGGCCGCGCCCTGAAGGTGGCGTTCGCGAGTCGGATCACGGCAGTGACTGCGCGGCTCCTGATTGACCAGCGGTTGCGCCATGTTGGGCGTTGTATAGCGCCCACGCCTGATCGATGAAGTAGGCGTGAACGTTTTCCACGTCCTGCTCGCTCAAAATATCGTCGAAGCGTTCCATGCCCGCGGGCGCATCCAGCCCTTTGAGCACGATGTCCTTGAAGGCCACGTGCAGGCCGTCGTTGAGGCGGCGCAGATCCGGAGTAATACTAGGGCCCAACTGATGACAGCGTGAACACTGCGACACGAATATGCGCTCGCCGGCGTCGATCTGCGCCTGCGTCGCTTTCTGTTCGGGTGGTCTCCCCATGGTCGGCTCCGTTCGCCGCGGCGGCGTCGGGACGGCACCGCCGCCTAACTTGAAGGCGATGATGCGATTGGTGTTTTGATACTTGAGGGCGGCGCTGCTCGGCGGGATCGGGCCCACGCTGATCGCGCTGCCGCCGTAGCCCGCCTGCACCGCGACGTATTGTTCGCCGCCGACTACATAGGTCATCGGCGCCGCCATCAGATGGCTTCCGGTTTGGATCACCTTCAGTACCTTGCCGGTGTCGGCTGCGTAGACCCACAACTCGCCGCTGCCCCGTCCCTGGAACACGAGATTACCCGCGGTGGACATCACGCCGCCGTCGTTGCCGCGAATTCCGGCGGAGGTCTGGTGCTCCCAGACCACCTTGCCGGCGACGGGATCCCATGCACGAATCAATTCCCGCACCGGCTTGACGTGGCGCATGGCCTTGATCGACGCTTCATCCGGCACCGGACCGTACACGCGGGCCGTGTCCTTCGCGTCGTAGGTGTCGTCGGGGATGATTCCTTGAGCGGTAAAGAAACCTTCGATGTAATCCACCTTGCTGCCGTTGTGCAGAAGGTCTATCCAGATCGTCGGAATGTCGATCACGGGTATGTAGACCAGGTGCGTCTGCGCGCTGTACGACATCGGATTCCACGTGTGCGCGCCGATCCAGGATGGGTAAATACTCTTTGCACCATCGTGCCAGTCCGCCGCGGCACTCAAAATGGGACGGCCGCTCTTCATGTCGACCCCGGTGGCCCAATTCATGAAGGCGAAGTTCTTGGCCGACAGCAGTTTGCCGTTCTTGCGATCGAGCACGTAGAAGAAGCCATTCTTCGAGGCTTGCATGATGACCGAGCGCGGTTTGCCGGCGATGGTGATGTCCGCGAGGATGAGCTTCTGGACCGCGTCGTAATCCCAGCTGTCATGCGGCGTCTCTTGGTAGTACCAGGCCATGCGCCCGGTGCTCGCATCCAGCGCGATGATGCAGGTGGCAAAGAGGCTGTCGAGGTTGGCCGGCCCGAGCTGGCGCAGATCGTACGGCGCGGCATTTCCCGTGCCGAAGTACACGAGATTCAGCTGCGCATCGTAGGCAAAGCCATCCCAGACGGTGGCGCCGCCGTTGAACTGCGGCTTGCGATGTGGATCCCAGGTCTTGTCGGCCAAGGCCAGTTCCGGGTTCTCGTAGGCTTGACCGACGGGTGGCGGTACGGTGAAGAAGCGCCACTTGAAGGCGCCGCTCTGCAGGTCGTATGCCGATACGTAGCCGCGCACCGCGCCGTGACCCATGTCGCCGCCGCTGTTGCCGATGATCACCACTTTGCCGGCGATCACCGGCGCGCCGGTGCTCGAGTAAGGCAGTTTATGATCGACGATGGTGTCGGCCGACCATGATTCCTTGCCGGTCGCCGCATCCAATGCATGCAGGCGTCCATCGACCGACGCCACATACACCTTGCCCTTCCACACCGCCACGCCACGATTCACGAGGTCGCAGCACGGGTTGCGTCCGGCCTGCAGGTCCGCCTTCGGATCGAAGCGCCAGAGTTGCGTGCCGGTCGCGGCATCGACCGCATACACATAGCCCCAGGTTCCCGAGGTGTACATGATTCCGTCAATGACGATCGGCGTGGCTTCCTGTCCGCGCTTCGGCTCGCCCATGTCATAGCTCCAGGCAAACCCTAGCCGATCCACATTAGCCGCGTTGATCTGCGTCAGCGGCGAGAAATACGTGCCGTCCTTGTCGCGCCCGCCCGTATACCAGTTCTCGGGTGCGGCGGCACCCGGTGCGGCGGCACCCGGTGCATCGACATCCGCGGCCGCTGACGACAGCGTCGAGAACAACAGCATCGATGCAGTGGCGAACGCGAAGCCGGCGAGACGTCGGGTGCCCCCGCGCCGGGCGCCGCCGCGCCCGCGAGGGTGAGCGTATGAATCGAGCAGCAAGGAACCTCTC